>OGRQ01001454.1_pt1 | contig 22015 bp, 18 predicted proteins | sample 1553521 | NCBI WGS metagenome assembly OGRQ01 (sample SAMEA2580088, study PRJEB22360) | human gut metagenome | biome: human gut; feature: human-associated habitat; material: faeces | place: Denmark | collected 2008/2010
AGGACTGAGAGGCCGCTTCCCCGTTAATAAATTAAATCCCAATTAAATTAACATCCCTCTCTCTTCCGCAATCTTAAGCAGTTCCCCTGCTTTCTGATTCATCTTTCCGGTTTTGACTCCGGCATTGATCACTTTTTTGCATTGTTCCATCATTTCTAATGCTTTTCGGTAGGTCTCGCAGGATATTGGCTCGTATGGTTCTTCACTGATGATCTCGGATGCGAGCAGTCTTGCGAGCTGATAGTCGCACTCGCCCGGATATAGGATTCCGGCAGCAAATGGGATTCCGGCTTTCTGAAGTTTCCGGTAAACCGGGATTCCGGTTCCACAGGATGAGAGGACGAAAACTTCCGGTTTTCCCACTACCTTTGGAAGTTCTACACTTCCAAAGCATGGATCATAATAACCATTATCAATCCCATACAGCTCCCTTATTTTTTCTTCCGTAAATATTTCTTCCGGATTTCCAAAGCCTGCAATCCTGTCTCCTTTTACGCAAACTACTTTATCTGAAATTTTCTGTGCCAGATCGATCTCATGCAGGGACATGATCACTGTTATTTCTTTTTCTTTTGCCATCTTTCTTAAGATTTCCAGCAGTTCCAATTTATGCCGGATATCCAGATAGGATGTCGGCTCATCTAAGATCATGACTTCCGGTTCCTGACAGATGGCTCTTGCCAGTAATATACGCTGCCTCTGTCCATCACTGATTTCCAAAAAATTCCGGATTCCTAATTCCTGAGCATGCACAGCCATCAATGCTTCATCCACCTTGTTTTCGTCTTCCCCGGAAAGGACTCCCAATCTTCCGGTATACGGGTAGCGCCCTGTCGCCACTACATCGTGACAGGTCATCAGTTCCGGTTTCATCCGTTCCGTCAGCATTACTGCCACCTTCCTGGCCATACTCTTATAAGAAAGCTTTCGTATCTCATCTGAATCCAGATAGACTTCGCCTCCGATCAGTTTCAACTGTCTGGTAACGCTCTTTAATATGGTGGATTTTCCCGCACCATTTGGTCCGATCAGGGTAACGATCTCCCCCTTTTTTATATCCAGATTGATATCACGGATCAACACCTTTCCCTGATATCCTACAGAAAGGTCTTTCGTCTTTATATAATAATCTTTCATTTCCTACCTGCCTTTCTGTCCGTGTACCATCATAAATATGACTATCGGTGCACCGAATATCGATGTCACCGTACTGATATTCAGTTCCATCGGTGCAAATGCCATCCTTGCAATCAGATCACAGATCATACAAAATACTGCACCTCCGATAAATGTTCCCGGTATCACAACCAACGGTTTCGATGTCTGCAGCGCATGCTTTATCAGGTATGGAACAGCAATTCCCACGAATGAAATCGGACCTGCGAAAGCTGTCACACTGGCGGAAAGCACACTGGACAAAAGGATCAATGCTACCCTGAAAAATCTGATATTTACTCCCATGCTCTGTGCGTATGCTTCCCCCAGCTGATATGCCCCGATTGGTTTTGACAGAAAAAATGTAAGTACCACCGTCACACCGATTACAGTAACGGCAACCTCTACATTACTCCAGCTCATTCCCGAAAAACTTCCCTGTGACCATCCATGCAGATTGACAATATCGGAATCTTTCGCAAAGGTTACAACAAAATCAGTAATTGCCGAGCAGATATATCCAATCATGATCCCACCCACAAGAAGGGTTGCCATATGTGTCATTTTCCTGGACAACAACAGGATAAATCCAGTGGAAATAAGTGCACCCGCAAATGCAGCAATGATCAACGTATAAGAAGATACAAAAGCATATCTCTCCAGGAAAAATATCATTACCAGCGCCACCATCATCTTCGCCCCGGAAGAAATTCCCAGAACAAACGGACCTGCAATCGGATTTGAGAAAAATGTCTGAAGCAGGAACCCGGATAATGACAATGCGCCTCCCAGGATTGCCGCCATCAGTACTCTCGGAAGTCGTATCTTCCATATAATGTTTGCCTCTGTTCCTTCTCCGCCTCTTCGAATCAGTATCTTGCATATTTCTGCTATTGAAATATGGACATTTCCCGTATTAATATTTAAAACTGTTACAACACAGAACGCCGCTGCCAGAACCCCGAATACCAGGATGTATCTGGAACGCCGCCTGAAATTCTCTTTCTCCATCATTTCTCCTTTTAAAAAAATCAGGTGAACACATCCAAACGCCCACCTGATTATTATACTGTATTATTTTACCCGATACAAGAATGTCATACCTCTCTCATCTCCATCTGTCAGCATCAGATTGATATCCGTAATCAGATTTCCCACAATGTCCGTTGCCTGATACAGTGATTTTCCGGTGCACCACACATTTCCGCTCTTCACTGCCTTAAAATCTGCGAACAATTCACTCTTTGCTGTCAGATCTGCAATGCTATTGATCGGACTGTCGATCGATGCATTATAGATCAGATAATCTGCATTCTTTGCTTTTGCATAAAACTCTTCCATCGACAGTTCCACAGAAGCACTCTTGCTTTTTGTGTTCTTAAGATCCTGAAAAATGTATTTTCCTCCGGCAATATCGATCATCTTCGGAATATAATCACTGCTGCTTCTTACGACCACTGTTCCATCTGTATTCACAAAGAAATAAGCAACTGTTTTTCCTGTATTCTTAAAATCTTTCAGACTGCCGATCACTTCTGTCTGTGTATCAAAAAATGTATCTGCTGCATATGCTTTGTTCAGCATTGCTGCATATGCTTTGATCCACTCCGTCCTTCCAAGCGGATGACTTTCATAACTGGAACGGTCAATAAACACCGGAATATCCAGATCTTCGATCATCTCCTGAACCTTTGGTGTATGCAGGATCATCGTGGATTCAATTGCAAGATCACAGTCCTCATCTATCAGCATTTCATAATCCGGTTCGCTGTATTTTCCTGCAAACAGGATCTTACCGTCTTCCATTGCTTTCTTCGCATGATCAATATACCAGTCCGAAGCCTGTGCTCCCGACATCCGGATACTGTCCAGCCCATCCATCGCATCAAACAATGCCATTGCCGATGTTGCTGCGAGATAAATGTGCTCCAATGGCTGGTTTAATACCACAATTTCTTTATCCAGATCTGCCGGTTTCTTCTTACCTTCCGGCACGATCAGATACTGCCTGTCTTCGTGTACGTCCAGTAATTTATATCCTTCTTTATAATAATAGACATCAAAACCCGTAGCATATTTCAGCTTCATTGTTTTCTTATACTCAAGACCGTCTATCTTCGGAGCATGTTTTTCTGTCGCCCCTGCTTCTTCCGTCTGCTGTATTCCGTCACCTTTCGATACACCCGATTTGCCTGAGCCGCTGCACCCGGTCAGTGCTCCTGTTGCCAGAAGTACTGTACCTGCAAGTACACACAACAGCCGATATGTTCTCTTTTTCATCCTTTTCTCCACTTTTTCTAATCACAAGAGCATTGTCCACACTCTGCTATCTTACGCAATCTCTATTCTGCACTTTGGCCGTCACATCCCAAAATCACCTGGTAGACCTTTTCCCATTCTTTCTGTGCATCTTTTCCTTTTTCATCTTTTGCACGGTCAACGATCACCGGAATCTGAAGAAGCGTCATCTTCTCTGTCATCTTTCGATAAGCTGTCATCTTTTTCTTTGCCGCTTTTTTGCTGCTTCTTTTTTCCGGCAGCACGCTGGATGAAAGGAGTGCAAGATTACATTTGTTTTTTACAAGTTTCTTATAATTTAATTTGCCGGACGTTCCCGCATAAATGACTTCTTTCTCAGCCATCTTTTCTTTGATAGTTTCATTCTTGCATTTATTTTTCTTCACACCGACTGTTGTCACTTTATCAAGCTGTCCCAGTTCTTCCATCAGGGAAATCGTCTTATTCGATCCTGCATAAACATGATCTGCCGGCTGTCTTACCACAATGACTTCCTTATCCAGCCCCGCCGGAATCTCTGCATTTTCCGGAACGATCAGATATTTGATCACTTTGTTCAGGTACAGTGCTGCCTGCTCCTGCTCTGCCGGATTCAGTCCGCTTATTTCTGATGCTTCTTTCCATTTCTTACCGGCTGCTTTTCTTCCGGTCTTTTTATTCATATCGATCTCCAACAATGTGATTCCCTGATCATAATGATATATCTTGAAATATTTCGCATACTCGGCTTTTGTTTCAGACTGATACTCCAGGCCGATGATCTCCGGTGCTACCTCGTCCATTTTTTTGTTTGCTGTTGCCGTCTTGCTGCTGTCACTTCCGTTTACACCGATTACCGTTACTTCTTTTCCGTTGGCTCTCGCTGATGCATTGGCTTTTGCTGCTTCGGCAATGTATACAAAAATCGTATATTTAATCTCATGTGCCGTAGACATCGCCGTTGTCATACCCACAACCGAGTTATTCTTATTCATTTCTACCGGAATTACAAAGGATGTAGAACTTCCTGTTTTCGCACTCGGATAATATACATTTCCATTCGCTTTTACATACTGGTAATGCGGACTGCTGAATGTGATCGTTGCATATGCCTGACCGCCTGTAACCGTTACCTTGCTGCAAGTGATGCTTACCTTTCCGGTTCCGCCTGACCATGAGAAGCTGTCCGGTGTGTATACACCGTCTTTTAATCCTGTGGTACTGTTGACTCTGGCTGTTGACTTATTCAGATCAGACTCGTATTTTGATTCCTGATCCGGTTTTCCATTGTTTGTCGTATTATTTCCTGTAGTTCCACTGTTTCCATTATTGTTTTCTGCATTTCCCTGGTTATTTCCGTTGGAACCATTTCCCGGATTGTTATTATTTCCGCCCGGTATCAATGAGCCATTGCTTCCGTTATTACCATTCGAAGCATTTCCATTATTGCTGTCCGCAATCTTAGTCATGCCTTCTGAATGAAATGTCAGTGTTCTGGTGTCCCACTTATTACTCTTTGTCGTATGAACGGCAATTGTCATTACCTCATCCAGTTTCTCTACCGGAATCCGAAATGTATACTGCTCTGCAAGAAGCGAATCCGGAAGGATCCAGTTCTTTTCATCATCCGATGCGTTATTTACATCGCCCAGATAGATTCTGTTATAACCATGACCGCTTAATGTAACTGCCGCCGTCATCTGTCCATTCTTTACAGTCATAACACAATCCGTAACACGGAACATCTTTCCGCCGGCTTCAGCATTCACCTGATAGGTTCCGTCTGCTATGATACGTTTTGCAGAGGCAGATGAAAATATAAGTGTACGGTCATACCATTTATCTTTTTTAATGGAATGTGCCGCAACTGCAATTCCTTTATCCAGACTTTCTACCGGAACTTTGTATGTATATTTTCCTGCCTCATCAGCCACATATGAAATGTAGTCTTTTGCTGCAGCTTCTGCCGCATCGGCTGCTGTTCCCATATAAAGATAATCATATCCGGTTCCGCTTAATGTGATTACAGCATACATCTTACCTTTTTCAGATGTCAGGATACAATTCGTAACTTTGAACATCTTATTTCCAGTATCCACATCTACCTGATAATTTCCATCTGTCAGGGTTTTATTTTCTGTTTCCGATGCTGTTACCGTTACCTTGCATGTAGCTTTAAGCTCTGTTCCTTCCGCATTATTAATAGACACAGTTACCTCAGCAGTCCCTGCTTTCACTGCGGTCACCTCAGCCTGTGTTCCGGATTTTGTAACGGTTACAATCTTTGGATCAGAAGAAGTCCATGTCATATCCGGTGCTGTCTCAGATGCTGATAATGCCGGTGTGAACTGAGGTGTCAGTTTCTGAACTTCTCCCTCTTTCATGCTGAGTTCAGCACCCTCTTTGAAACTTAATTCCGTAATAACGGTCTGATCCGGTGTGGATGGTGTCGACGGAACTGTATCTTCCGGGATTGCAATATTGATCGTATATGCAATATTTTTTCCACTCATGGAACTGGTATGTGCCATAAAAGTCATTGAACTATTTAAATTAACAGGAATCTCAAATGTAACTCCGGCCTCGCCTTCTCTCGGTTTTGCATGATATATGTTCTGGGTTCCATTCACTTTCACCCATACTTTATCATACTTAGAACTGCTAAAATTTATCCAGGCTGTTGCTTTTCCATTCTTTACGATTACTTTTTGACACTCAATCTTTACCTTGCTTGAACCACCCGAAGTCAGTTTTGCCGAAAAATGATCCGCATCAACACCATATTCTCCGTCTTTCAAAGCACCTGCCATACCGCTGATATCAGTAATGTTCTCAAATATTTCGTCTTCGCCGATTGGTTCCGTCTGTGGGGCGGTTCCGTCTTCCTGCGTATTCTGTACCTTTTCAACAGCTACCTGATTTTTCCCGGCTTCTTTTGTGACTTCCTGACTTGTATCTGTCGTCACACTGCTTTCTGTCTGTCCGGCAGCGGCTTCCGACTCTGTCTGTCCGGCAGTGGCTTCCGGCTCTGTCTGTCCAACTTCATCACTATCCTGTTTATTCTCACTCAATGTATCTTCTACAGCTGCATTCTGATCTTCCGCATACACTCCCGATACCGGTGCAACTGCCATAGACACAGCCATAAATAAGGCCAAAAATTGCTTGGAATTATGTTTCATCTTATACTCTCTCCCTACTACTTTTCTGTCAATCAAAATACCCTTCCACGAAATCATCCGTAAAAGGGTACAAAATGGCCTTGTTAATTTATTATAATTTTCTTCCATTTTTGTACAACCAATTACTCGTGGTCCGGATTTACTTCCATGTACACTACAGGCAGGTCTCCTGACTCACAGATCCATACATCAGAATCTTGTCTTCCCGTTATCCAGTGACTTTTTTCTTTTCTGATATTCCCTGCTCACAGTGACGAGTTCGCACAGGACTTGCACCTGTTTCCCTTTTCACCGGCTCTATCAATCTTATCCAGCCGGCACCTGCAGTTTTCATTCTATTTTTCTCATCTTGACTACGATACCATAAGTACCTGTAAAATGCAATTGTTAACCCAGATTCTGCTTCTGTACTGCCTCTTCGGTGCGGAATTTTTCAAATGTATGAACTACCTCTTCCGCATCAGAACCATCTACTACAAAAATCATCTTCTGATTCAGCGTAACTGTCATCATTCCCATAACTGATTTTCCATCAATGATAAGTTTATGTGCTGTATCTTCAATCAAGGTATCAGCCTCTACTTTCTGACACATTCTTGAAAATTCTACAAGCTGTTCCGGTGTTTCAAATTTTACATTCATTTTTATCATAATTAAGTCTCTCCTCTCAGGTGTATCCATCATTTTCATTACAAACACATCTGTTTATATGAAAAATATAAATCAGTATACTACGTTTTTTTCTACTATGTAATATATTTTTTATTTCTTAACATTGTCTTTTCACCTAGAATATATTATACTTATCTGGCATCATCCGTATTAAAGATAACTAACTATATATATATATCAATTTTATATATTATTTTGGAGGATATTATGAGTACATACGATTATTACCGTATTTTTTACCATGTTGCACAACATCACAGTTTTACAAAAGCGGCAGAGGTATTACACAATAACCAGCCGAACATTACCCGTTGTATGAATAATCTTGAGACAGAACTTGGCTGCCACCTTTTTGTCCGTTCGAACCGCGGAGTTTCACTGACGCCTGAAGGCCAGAAGCTTTTTAACCACGTTGCGATTGCTTTCGAACAGCTTGAACTCGGAGAAGCCGAGCTCAAGCGTGACCAGAGTCTTACAAGCGGACTCATCTCCATCGGAGTCAGTGAAAATGCACTTCGTATTATGCTTCTGTCCAAATTAGAAGCATTTCACAATCATTATCCACATGTAAGGCTTAAGATATCCAACCATTCCACTCCGCAGGCGATTGCTTCCCTGGAAAGCGGACTGGTGGATTTTGCAATTGTAACAACTCCACTTTCTGTTCAAAAACAGTTTCAGAAAATCTCCCTGGGTTCTTTCCGGGAAATTCTGATCGCCGGCCCGAAATACAAAGAACCGGCTTCCCGCATCTGCTCACTGGAAGAACTTACGGACTACCCTTTCGTCTCGCTGGAAAATAACACCAGCACCAGAGATCTTCATATTCAATACTTTTCTTCTCACGGGCTTCCGTTCCGTCCGGATCTTGAAGTTACATCCACCGACCAGTGCCTGGCTTTGATCCAGCACAATCTTGGTATCGGCTTCTATCCTGAGAAGCTTGCAGAAGAACCGCTCAAGCGTGGAGAAATTCTTCAGATCCATCTGAAAGAATCCCTTCCTGCGAGACAAATCTGTCTTGTACAGAATGCTTCCAGACCACAGAGCATTGCAGCGCAAAAACTAATCGAGACACTGATCCGTATCTGATGACGGATCAATGTCTCTTTTTTGTCCCTTTTTTATCTTTCGTTTCTCCGGGATTCTATATCCAGGAACATCAGCAGGAAGCTGACGATCAAAAGTCCGCAGGATACCCAGATCATATGGATTCCATAATTGGCTGAAAGATTGCCTCCGATTCCGGCTCCTACCGCAAAAAGAACTATAATTCCAAAATAATACATTGCCTGCCGCAATTGTTCCGGCTTTTTCTCTCTCAGATAGAAGGATAATGCCGCCGTTCCACTCCGTAAGTTTCCGATACACATAGTACTTGCATATGAAAATCCATTTACCTTCCGGAAACTCTGCACCTGCATCGCACAGGCAAAGGATACCAGAACAGTCGCGATCATATTTCCCCGCTGCGGAATAAATCCTACAACAAACAAAATGAGGATCTCTGCTCCCAGTATTCCCTGTCTCCAGTGCAAGCGCCTGGCATATTTGTACTTATTCTGGATCTGCTCCGCAATCAGAACACCTAAAGCAAATGCAAAAAGCGGAAATAAATATTTCAGTCCAGCCTCCCATTTTCCCGTCATGAAATTCTGGCTCATCAGCACCACATTACCTGTCTGTGCATTCGAGAATACTTCATTCCTCGTATTATAGGTATACGCATCCTGAAATCCACCCGACAAGGCCAGAAATGCACTACAGATGAATGCCTCCGACATCTGCTTCCCGGAAAATAAACTTTTCATTACTCCCATGTTTTCATCTCCTTAGAATAAAAACGGAGGATGATTCTCATACGTTCTTACGTTTTCCGATCCATCCCCCTCAGCAGACTATTATACGGAAGAATATCAAAAATGTGAAACGTATATTTGATATATCTTCCATATCTTTTTTATATATTCAATTTTATATTAAACATCCCAGACTTCTTCCGCAACTTCTTTTACAAATGAAACCTTTCTCCACTGCTCTGCTTCTGTCATGATATTACCCTCTTCTGTAGATGAAAATCCACACTGTGGACTTAAGCAAAGCTGATCTTTCGCCACATACTTTTCTGCCTCTTCAATTCTTTTCTTTACATCCTCTTTGTCTTCTAGTTCCGGAAACTTAGAAGTGATCAGTCCCAATACCACCTTCTGATCCTTAATATAGCGAAGCGGCGAGAAGTCTCCCGATCTTTCGGAATCATATTCGAGGAAGAATCCGTCTACGTTACAATGACCGAATAATATCTCTGCAATCGGTTCGTACCCGCCTGATGAGAACCATGTAGATCTGAAATTCCCCCTGCAGATATGCATTGTGACCGTCATATCTTCTGGTTTTGCTTCGAGTGCAAGATTGATCATGTCTACATAAGATCTCGCGATCTCATCCAGATTAAAGCCTCTTTCTTTATATGTCTTTCTCTTTTCCGCATCACAGAATTCTCCCCATGATGTATCGTCTAACTGCAGGTATCTGCATCCCGCATCATAGAATGCACGGATGACCTTCTGATAAGCGATTGCAATGTCATAATACAAATCCTTCATGTCCTGATAACGTTCGATCGGTATATACTCTTCTGCACGTACACAACAGATCAGATGCAGCATAGATGGTGAAGGAATTGTCATTTTGCAGAGAGTATCTCCTGCAACACTTTTCAGATATTTAAAATGCTCCAGAAATGGATGTTCTCCGAAATCAACTTTATCTGCTATCTTAAGTGTTGCCGCTTTCGGCTGATGCCCCTTAAAGTGTACAGACCAGTGATCCGACTTAATCTCCTCTACACCATCCAGATCTGCAAGGAAATCCAAATGCCAGTATCTTCTTCTGAATTCCCCATCTGTCACAGCCTGAAGTCCGACTTCTTTTTCTTTTTCTACCAGTTCTTTAATTGCTTTATCTTCTGTCTCTTTTAACTGTTCCTCTGTGATCTTTCCTTCTGCAAATTTTGCTCTTGCGTCCTTCAGATACTCTGGACGTAAGAAACTTCCTACCACATCATAACGGAATGGTGCCTGATTACTCATATTTTATATCCTCCTGTACTTTGCTCGTTTTCTCTGTTGAAAAGTATAACCCATCTGTTTTTTTATGTATAATACAAAAAAGCAGCGGTTCTCCATAGTTTTAAACTATAGCACTCCACTGCTTTTCACCAGTATTCTGAATTATTCTTACATCCCGCCTGTGTATTTTTTCAACGCTTCCATATACACCTTTCCATACCGGCTCAGTGCCACATCTTTCCGCACAATCGTTCCGATCCGCATATATTCGTCTACCAGAAGTGGTTTTCCGATAATATTCTCACCGTTCAGTTCTTTACTGATCACGCCGGAGCTTACCGTATACCCATCCAGACCAACCGCCAGATTGAAAAGTGTTGCCCGGTCTCTGACTTTGATGTTCTTATTCCGATCAAGTGTACTTAATATCTCTTCGGAAAAATAAAAGGAATTATAATCCCCCTGCTCAAATGACAGATACGGATACACCTCCAGATCTTCCAATGTCAGTGCTTCCCTGTCTGCCAGCGGATGCTTCGAGCTGATAAATACATGCGGCTTTGCTACAAACAGTTCATCGAATTTCAAATCATTCTGACGGATCATCTTCATAATGATCGTCTCATTCTGCGAAGAAGTATACAGGATACCGATCTCACTTTTTAACTTTGCCACATCCTCGATAATCTCGTAAGTCTGCGTTTCTCTTAAAGTAAAATCATATTTTCTCGCATCGAACTTGCGGATCACATCTACAAACGCATTGACCGCAAAAGAATAATGCTGGCAGGATACGGAAAATCTCGGATTCCGCTCATTTACATTCAGATACCGCTCCTGCATGAGGCCTACCTGATCCAATATCTGTCTTGCATAAGCAAGGAATTCATCTCCCTCTGCGGTGATCGTCACACCTTTATTAGTCCGGTGAAAAATCGTCACCTGCATCTCCTGCTCCAGTTCCCGGATTGCATTGGTAAGACTCGGCTGGGAAATGAACAACTCTTTTGCAGCCTCACTTATCGTCCCCTTCTCCGCAACCATGGTAATATACCTTAACTGCTGTAATGTCATAAGCTTCTTCCTCCTTACAGCATATAGATCAGTGCATTACAGATACATGCCGCAATATTACTTCCGCCTTTTCTCCCCCTCGCTACAATATACGGGGTATCTTCCAGAGTCAGGATCAGTTCTTTGGACTGTACCACATTTACAAAGCCGACCGGCACACCGATTACAAGCTCCGGACGGATTCTTCCGTCTTTGATCAGTTCATACAGATGGATCAGTGCTGTCGGAGCATTCCCAATGGCAAAGATCAGCTTTTCATTCCGTTCACACGCTTTTTCCATACTGGCAACGGCTCTTGTTGTTCCATTCTTCTTCGCCGCCTGCGCCACATCTTCATCCGACATAAAGCAGTATACCTGACCGCCGTACTGTGCCAGTCTCTTTTTGTTAATTCCGGAACGCCCCATCTGTGTATCGGTTACGATGGAAGCACCGCCTCTGATCGCTTCGAGTGCTTTCTCCACCGCATGCTCGGAATACACCAGATTCTTCGCATAATCAAAATCCGCACTGGTATGTATGCAGCGCTTTGTAATTGGTGCCTGAATCTCAGGAAGCACGATGCCTTCCTGCTCCAGTTCTTCCGTAATGATCTCAAAGCTGCGCTTTTCGATCTCTGTCGGAAGAACATTTTCTATCTCTATTTTAGTATGTGCTGCGTGATTATTTTTCTGTATATTCAACGTTTTCTTCCTTTCTCTTCATAGTCCGTCATAGCCCACATCTCATCTTTTCTAACTACAAAACTTGCCATCGGCAACTTCTCTTGCATACTTTGGTATCTACAGCTCCTTACGAATACATAGTAATCCCGAAAAATTATTTCTGCATTCCCATGATCTGATAGATTGCCTTCATGTCCAGATGTTTTCTGAGTGTATCTGCCAGAAGATCATACTGGCTTTCTTTGAATGCTTTCAGGTCTACACCTTCCACTTCTTCCATTGAAAGTCCTTTCTTTTCTGCCAGGGATTTTACGATCTCCGATACAATTTTCTCCTTATCAAAAATGCCGTGGATGTATGTTCCGTATACATTTCCATGCGAGATTCCGTCTGTACTGTTCTCTATTCTGTTTTCCGGCTCCATATCCGGAATCTGTCTGTCCTTTTTCTTCACCGTATCGTGAATCTGATTCATCGGACATCCTTCCAGAAGTTCGGTTTTTCCCATATGGATCTCGTATCCTTCAAACTTCAAATTCTCAAGTGCTTTCAGATTCCCCTCCACATGAAGGAGTGTTCCATTCACCCTTGTTCTGGTCTTTTCTGTGGTAAATGTAGTCGTTACCGGCAAAAGGCCGAGTCCTTTCATACTGCCGCCATCTTCCACGCCTTCCGGATCACTGAGCGACTGCCCCAGCATCTGATAGCCGCCGCAGATTCCCCAGACCACACAGCCGCCGGCATGCGCCTTCAGAATCTTCGCTTCCATTCCGCTCTGTCTTAACCATTTCAGATCTCCCATCGTATTTTTTGTTCCCGGAAGGATAATCATATCAGGATTTTCCAGTTCTCTTGGATTCTTTACATAACGCAGATTCACTCCCGGAGCATTTTCCAACAGCATGAAATCCGTAAAGTTCGAAATTCTCGGTGTCCGGATGACTGCGATATCCACCAGACCGATCCTTTCTTCTGCACCTTTTCCACCCTTTGTCATGTTAAAACGCTCTGTCAGACTGTCTTCATCTTCAATCTCGACCTGCATATACGGTGTAACTCCGACTATCGGAATGCCGCCTCTTTCTTCCAACATAACAATACCGGGATCCAGGATTGTCTTATCCCCGCGGAATTTGTTGATGACCAGTCCCTTTACACGTTCTTTCTCATCATCTTCCAGGAGCATAAGCGTCCCCAGAAGCTGGGCAAATACTCCTCCGCGGTCAATATCTCCGACCAGAAGCACCGGCGCATCTACCATCTTCGCCAGCCCCATATTTACAATATCATCTTTCTTCAGGTTGATCTCTGCCGGACTTCCCGCTCCTTCGATCACAATGATGTCATTCTCTTCTTCTAATTTGTGAAATGCTTTCATAATGTCCGGTATGAGCTGCTTTTTATAAGCAAAATATTCTCTTGCACTCATATTCTTCAAGACTTCACCATTTACGATCACCTGTGATCCTACATCGTTGGTCGGCTTTAACAGGATCGGATTCATCTCTACCTGCGGCGCCACGCCTGCTGCCTCTGCCTGCACAACCTGTGCACGTCCCATCTCCAGTCCATCCTCTGTAATAAAGGAATTCAGTGCCATATTCTGGGATTTGAACGGAGCCACCCGGTATCCGTCCTGTTTGAATATTCTGCAAAGTCCCGCACACAGAAGACTCTTTCCTGCGTTGGACATTGTCCCCTGTATCATAATTTTTCCAGCCATGTTATCAACCTTTCATTCTCTTCTTCAGATCTTATTGCAATCCGGTAATGCCCTTCTGTCAGTCCTTCATAGTTACTGCAGTCCCGGATCAACAGTCCGCTTTTCAGTGCCTTCTCATACAGCCCTGCTTTTCCTTTAAAAAATATATAGTTTGCTTCCGATCCCCATACATTCAGACCAAGCTTTCTCATCCGCTCTGTCATCCAGAACTTTTCTTTTTTTATATATTCTCTCGTTCTCTTTAAATATGCTTCGCAATCAACAAGTGCTGCCACACCTGCTTCCTGTGCCGTTACCGACACATTCCACGGCTGGAGCATTGCCCTCATTCGTTTCCTAAGAGCTGCATTCTCACACAATGCATATCCAAGTCTTACACCCGGCATACAGAATATTTTCGTAAATGCTTTGATAATGACCACATTCGGATACTGTGTCAGATACCCCCGGCATTCATATCTTTCTGGTTCTTCCAGAAACTCTATAAAACACTCATCCAGGACCAGTATCGCACCGCATTTATTACACCTGTTCATCACACGGATCAGCAGTTCTTTTTCCGTTGTCTGTCCGGTCGGATTATTGGGATTGCACAGAAATATCATATCTGTATCTTCCGTAATCTGTTCCAGTATATCCTCCTGTATCCGGAAATCCTGTTCTTCTTTTAATCTGTAATATTGTACCTCTGCTCCAACTGTGCCAAGTGCCCGCTCATACTCGGAAAAAGCTGGTGCCGTCACCAGTGCTTTTTTCGGTCTCACTGCCATTACGACAGCAAAAAAAAGCTCTGCAGCACCATTGCCGCAGAGTATCTTTTCTTTTTCTATTCTCTCAAAATCACTGATCAACTCCCGAAGTCTGTCGCATCTGACATCCGGATAATACATGATCCTGTCTGCACTTTCCTGTACGCTCTTTCGTACCGCTTCGGGAACTCCCAGCGGATTACTGTTTACAGAATAATCTGTAACAGATGGATTCCGGTAAATGTCTCCACCGTGAACTGTCTCTTTTAGTTCTGCCAACGTTCCTTCACCTATGCGGATAAACCGCTCTCTCTGCTATTTTGCTACAACCATCTTACTCACTTTGCAGAAAATAGTCAACCGGAATCTTATACCTGAATTCTTGTTGCCGCATCGCTGCTCATTGCGATCCGCTTCTCACCACTCCTGATGATCAGGTCTCTTCCGGAATTCTGAATGACTGTGATCTCACTGCCTTCATCAATCTTGCATTTTCGGATCTTATCCAGAACTTCCGGGATGCCGAACATCCACTTGATGGTGTAGCTTTTTCCAGCCGCCGCCTTTGACAATGCCTGCATAACTAACACCTTCTTTACCTCTTTTTTATATTGTAAGTTGCACTGACTATGTTAGTCAACAGGAACATTGTTTGCACAATTCTAACTTTTTATTCATAATTTGCAGACAATATTATTTGTTTTTTGATTTTTATTATCAATATCATCTACAGAAGCAGAATTCGGAGGATGATTCCAAGTATCAGACCAAGCATTGCCGTCCCATATAACAGCTTATGCGATCTCCGGATATCCAGTAGTTCCATCTCCCGGACCGGATCTCCGATCGTCGGCTTCTTATGCAACTTTCCAAAATACCACGCATCTCCTGCAAGCTGCACATCCAGCGCCCCCGCCATGACTGCTTCTGTCTGTGCCGAGTTCGGACTTTTATGATTAAAGCGGTCTCTTCGGAAGATACACGCTGCATTCTTTCCATCCATTCCGGTCAGATATGACGCCACGATCATCAGTACTGCCGATACCCTCGCCGGGATAAAATTCACCACATCATCCAGCTTCGCGGCAGCCGTTCCAAACCACTGATACCGGTCGTTCTTATAACCGACCATCGAATCCATCGTATTAATTGCCTTATAAGCAAATCCCAGAACAGCTCCGCCGATCAGCATATAAAATAACGGTGCGATCACACCATCTGATGTATTCTCTGCCACCGTCTCTACGGCCGCCTTGGTCACACCTTCTTCCGTCAGATTCTGTGTATCTCTTCCGACGATCATGGACACGGCCTTTCTCCCGGCCTCCAGGCCCTTGTCTTTCAGTGCTATGTAGACCCTGTCACTTTCTACTTTCAGGGATTTCGTTGCAAGGATCTGATAACACCAGAAGCTTTCCAGTGCAAGTCCAAGCTGCCAGAAATACTTATATGCAACCGATAAGATCACCGCCGGAACTCCTGTACTGACCGTCACAACCACCAGCACCAGAATTCCTCCACCGATGCGTTCCCCTGTCTTATTCGCCGGCAGACAGTTTCTGATAATTCTTTCGGTTCCCGATATCAGATGCCCGATCAGCCTCACCGGATGATACAGCCATCTTGGATCCCCGAAGATCAGATCCAGAACAAAGCCCGCCACGATCGCAATCGTCATATATGTCATTCTCTGAAATTCTAAGTTCATATCCTTCTCCATTCTTTATCTGATAATCATAATAACTTCCTGCTGGTGTCCCGTCTTCCTTTACTGCATACCGTTCCATGATACTCATGATCGTTCCGCCATGTGCCACAACCGCAATCTTCTCCCGGTCATGTGCCTGCGCATCCCGTACGACTTCCCGGAACCCTTCCAGTGTCCGCCGGATGAACGCTTCCCTGCTTTCCCCTTCCGGAAATGGCAGCTTCCCACCACTGTCTATCCATGCCTGATACTCCGGGCAGCCGGAAAGTTCGATATAATTATGATTTTCAAACAGGCCAAAATCACACTCCCGTAACTTTTCATTACAGCTATATGCTCCTGCTTTCATCATCTCCGGATAAATCATCTCTGCCGTCTGCACGCACCGCTTCATCGGACTTACATAGACATATGTAACCTCAGGATACATTCCTTTTCTCTCTTCCAAAAGCTGTATTCCTTCCAGACATAAAGATTCATCCGTCGTTCCGATATAGCGTTTTTCTTTATTTCCTTTCGTCATCGAATGACGTATCAGATAAATCCTCATACTTCCTTTATCACCTGTCCGATTCCGCACATCACACGGTATACTTTCTCAGAATATGCCGCAAGGCGCGTGCACACTCTTCCGGTCTGCTCTCTGTATTCCCGTTCCATCCGGTCAACCGGCACGATCCCGTATCCGATCTCATCTGTGATCAGGATCAGTTCCGGATTCTTCCGAATCAGTTCTTCTGCAAGATCATCTATCGGTTCTCCTTCCTTTATCTTTCTTTCGATATACTGATGGAAATGATATATCCCTTCACAGCTATATAGTTCTTCTTCCGTACATACCGCACCGTCTGCCCATGTGACATCTGGGTAGATTTTCTTTGCGAATGCAAGTTTTCCCTGATATGCGCCGCCTATTATCATGATCATGACTTCTTTTCCTTCCTCCAATCCTGTATTTTCATCTTTCTGTTATTTTCTACTATTTCTCTGCTGTTTTCTTTCTGCCACTTGTTTTCTTCATTCTTTCCACACTTTTATCCAGCCTGTTCATCATTTGATGATTCCGCTTTTTACTACGATATCCACTACTACCACGACAAGCGCCATCACAAGTTCACATACCTGCAGGAAATATCCACACAGATCCCCGGTCACACCGCCGAAATTCTTCATCGCCATCCGGTAATAATATCCAAATACCACGCCTGCCGAGATCACACATCCGATTCCGCAGATCCCTCCAGTCAGTGGAATCAGGAAACACAGTACAATCAGATAAATGCCCAATACCATTCTTGTAATTCTGGTCGATGCACTTTCCGAAAAATCTGCCACCATACCTTTCTTCCTTGCCTGTGGAAATGTAACTACAGACAGTCCACTCAATGTTCTCGATAGCATGAAGCTATATGCGATCACTTCCATACTCCGTACACTCAGACAAGAATACACGCCAATATACATCAGAAAATAGACGGTACATGAAATGATAGCAAATGCTCCTGCGTGGGAATCTTTCAGTATTTCCAGACGCCGCTCTTTCGTCTGCCAGGAACTCAGCGCATCCTGTGTATCCAGAAATCCGTCCAGATGAATTCCTCCCGTAATAAATACCGGGATCAGGATCAGAAATATTACAAAAAATAAGGAATAATTTCCTCCTCCATTCCCATCAAACCATTTTGAAAACCGAAACACTCCATAAGACAAAAGTCCGATCACCGCACCGATCCATGGAAAAAAACACATTGCATACGATTTATTTTCATCTGTCCATTCGCTGCGCGGCATCGGAATCCTGCTGTACATGGAAAACGCAATTTTGAAACTATTCCATATCCTTTTTATACTCTTCATACTTCTTTTGCTCCTTACGAATGCATACCGGAATTCCATACACAACTTCCGTTACTATATCTGCAAGCTCTGCAAGACTTTGATTCACCATTCCGATGCATTCCCGATATTTTTCCGTCTCTTCGCTATAGCCGTTTATATCTGCGTTCACTTCATTTGTAACAATTACAAGACGTGTCGTAGAATTGCTCAGTCTGCGTACTCCTGCCAATACTTTTTCTTTTGTTTCTTTTAAATCATTCAATGTACCATCTTCTCTGTAAAGCTCATTGGCCACCAGATTCGATATGCACTCCAGAAGGATTCCCTGATTCTTTGGTATCTCAAGTTCTGATAGATCTGTATATTTTTCCAATGTCCGGAATCCTTTTCCGGCTCTCAGCCTGTGATGTCTTTCAATCTTTTTCATCGTTTCTTCTGTGTATGGCTGCATGGTTGCAATATATATGTAAGTACCATCCTTCTTATTTCTGCCTGTCAGCCAGTTCTCCGCATACTCAGATTTACCGCTTCCGCTTCCGCCTGTCACTAGATGTATCATTCTTTCTCACCTAATTCTTTATAATCTTCGATGTCATTTTCTGAAAATGTACTCATCCGTCCATACACTTCTGCCGCAAGATCCAGCACCGGAAGATATGCCACAGCTCCGGTTCCCTCACCCAGGCACATATCTGCATGCAATGGTGCATCTATGTGTAACTCTTTCAGGATCTTCTGCATTCCAGGTTCTTTCGAGACATGTGACACAATCATCGCATCTTTGACCCACTCACAGATTCTGACGGCCGCAAGTGCCGCAACCGCTGAGATAAATCCATCAACTACAATCGGGATTCGATATACAGCACCTCCCAGATAGAGTCCGGTGATTCCCGCCAGATCGAATCCGCCTACTTTTGCCAGTACATCCACCGGATCATCCCATTCCGGACGATTGACCGCTATCGCCTTCTCGATCGCATGTATTTTTCTTTCCAATCCTTCGTTCGTCAGTCCTGCTCCCCGTCCTGTTATCTCTGCCGGTTCGTCTCCCAGAAGTACGGAAGCCACGGCACTGCTGGTCGTCGTATTTCCGATTCCCATCTCTCCGGTAGCAATGATCTTATATCCGGCTTCCTTCTTTTCCTTTACCTGATGGATCCCGGTTAAGATTGCCTGTAACGCCTGCATTCTTGTCATAGCCGGACCTTTGGTCATATTTGCGGTTCCATTTGCCGTTTTATATCTTGGGACTTTTGTATCCGCTGCCATACCGATATCGATGGGAAAGATGTCTACACCGGCTTTTTTACACATGATCGCCGCACTGGTATTACATGTCAAAAAATTCTCTGCAACAATTGCAGTTACTTCCTGTCCTGTCTGCGTTACACCTTCTTCTACCACTCCGTTATCCGCACACATCACGATCAGCGCCTTTCGGTTCAGATTCACGTCTGTATCGCCGGTCAGTGCCGCAATCTGCATAATATGATCTTCTAGTTTTCCCAGACTGTGTAACGGTTTCGCAATGGAGTTCCACTTTTTCTGCGCATTTCCTTTCGTTACTACATCTGCCGGATGAATGCCAGATACGATCTGATGGAATTCCTGTTCCAGTTGTTCTAAACTTTGCTCTGCCATGCTTTTTATCCTCTCTGTTCTCTATGTTCTATCTCTTTCCCTAGCTCTTTTCTCTTGTTCCCTGCATCTTCTGCATTGTTCCAGAAAGTTCTCCGGAATCTTTTCATTTCCATAATAATGAATATGCGGATATCCTGCCAGTACCGTATCGGTACTGATCATGCATTTCCACGAACGGTTTGACATTGGTTTTTCCGCCAGAAATGCTTCCCCGCATACTTCTGAATCATAATAATGAAATTCATGTGCCGGGATACCTCCTGCTTCTTTACCGAATATTCTTCCCCCTGTCAGAGTAACATAGCCGAATCGCTTTAAGGAACCTGTCGGATAACTTTTTCCTTCTAAAAATCCAACCATTGGAAATTCTGTGCCGCTTTCATCTCTGATATATTCCTGCAGGTACATGAATCCTCCACACTCCGCGATACATGGCATTCCGCCGTTCAATGCTTTTTTTATACTCGTCTTCATTGACTCATTTTTACTTAGTTCTTCTGCATATAGTTCCGGATAACCGCCATAGAACAAAAGTCCCGACAGATTTTCCGGAATCTGCTTATCGTAAAGAGGAGAAAAAGGAATCAGTTCCGCTCCCATCTCCTGCAGCAGTTCCAGATTATCCTGATAGAAAAAACAGAATGCATCGTCACTTGCAAGCCCGATCCGTACCGTATCTTTTGTTCTAACCGATTCTGTACTATACTGTGCATTTTCTGCCAAATTTTCTACCATTTCTGATGTATATCCTTGCGTTTTCTTTTCCTGCAGCTCCGGTGCATTTTCTGCCAGTTCCAGAAGGCCTGCGATATCTACACTTTTCAGAATCTGTTCTCCCAGTCTTGTGAGTTTGTCTTCCGTATCTTTTCGTTCTTTTGGAAGCTTCAGTCCCAGATAACGGCTCTCCAGTGCACAATCTTTCATAACCGGAACATAGCCGTAGACTTTGATTCCTGTCTGCACCTCGATCATCTCTTTCATTCTTCCATACATCATCGGAGACAAACGGTTCAGAATTACGCCTTTGATACGGCTGTCTTCTTTATAATGCAAAAACCCCTGGATACACGGCACTGCAGACACGCTTAGTCCTTTACAGTCCAGGATCATCACAGCCGGGGTATCGGTAATTCTGGCAATGTCATAAGCACTCGCCTCTGAAGAGATCCCTGCGATCCCATCATAGTATCCCATAACACCTTCCATTACGGAAATATCTGCTCCAGCACCATTTTTTTTCAGGATCTCTCTGACTCCATTTTCTCCACACAAAAAGGAATCCAGATTATAGCTGCTGATGCCGATCACAGTCTTGTGGAACATTGGATCAATGTAATCCGGCCCGCACTTAAAAGACGCAGGATTTATCTCCTGCATCTTCATTGCTTTCAATATTCCGCAGGTCAGCATGGTTTTACCTGCGCCACTTCTCATCGCAGTAATCAGAATTCTAGGAAGTTTCATTACTCAGATTCCTCCATTTCTTCCCGGATTTTCTCCGGTGTCAGATCCCCTACAGAGATCACTTTCGTAATATCCTCCACAATATCTCCGGTCATATCTTCCGGTTCCACCTCGTCCAGATTGATTTCTTCCAGAACGAAATCGTCTTCATTTTCCGGATCTGCTTCCTTTTTTGCCGGTCTGCTCGTAAAGCTGATCACATAGATCGGATTCTGTCCATTCATCATATGATAACTGCCCACTTTTTTCGCACGGCTTACCGCTACCTGAATGACTTCTGCCTCTTCTATCTCATTCTCTTCCGTATATTTTAACACCTGCATCATCGTCTCGAGTGAGATTGCATTGAGCACCACCCGTACAAATGGGTTCTTCTTCCGGATAGCATCCAGGATTTCATACAACTTTCCTTTACTGCCCCCGATAAATACGCAATCAGGTGCCGGCAGTTCTTCCAGTGCCTCCGGCGCCATACCTTCTATCACATGCAGATTATCCACGTGCATCCGCCTTGCATTTTCACGGATCAGTTCCTGCGCCTCCACTTTCTGTTCGATTGCATAGACGTTACCTTGCGTTGCAACCATGGCGGCCTCTACGGAAATAGAGCCTGTTCCTGCTCCGACATCATATACAACTGCATCCTTCTTAATCTTAAGTTTAGCAATCGAAATGCTTCTTACTTCTTCCTTGGTCATCGGTACATCGCCACGTACAAATGTATCATCCGGAATTGCCGGAATCACCGGGCTTTCGCCGCCGGATTCATTTTCAATATAAAGGACCGCCAGA
>OGRQ01001464.1_pt1 | contig 21930 bp, 17 predicted proteins | sample 1553521 | NCBI WGS metagenome assembly OGRQ01 (sample SAMEA2580088, study PRJEB22360) | human gut metagenome | biome: human gut; feature: human-associated habitat; material: faeces | place: Denmark | collected 2008/2010
AATTTTAGTATTGACTTTTTATTTGCAGGCTAAAGTAACGAGAATGCGACGCGCAGTTATTCAAGCGGATATAAATTCTGTAATGAGTAAAAAAAACATTTACAAGTAGTATTTAAAACTATATAATAAGGAACAGAGGTGATGAAAGATGACAATCGATGATAAAGATATGATAAACAGCATTCTGGAAAGTGTATCCAGGATTGACTATATTAAACCGGAAGACATCCCAAATATTGATTTATATATGGACCAGGTGACAACCTTTATGGAAGAGCAGCTCGTTTCTTCCAAACGTTACGCAGATGATAAGATTCTCACCAAGACTATGATCAACAATTATGCAAAGAATAAACTTCTTCCCCCGCCTGAGAAGAAACGTTATTCCAAAGAACATGTGCTGATGCTGATTTTTATTTACTATTTCAAGAATATTCTTTCCATCAATGATATCCAGACTCTGCTCACACCGATTGCGCAGAAATATTTTAAATCCATGACTGAGAAAGATATGACTTATATTTATAATGAAGTTTTCAGCATGGAAAAGGAACAGATTGAATCCCTGAAAAAAGACCTTCTGCGCAAATACAAAACAGCACAGGATACTTTCGGGGACGCAGATGAAGAAGATCAGGCGAATCTGAAAAGATTTTCCTTTATCTGTCTGTTAAGCTTTGATGTTTATGTAAAAAAGATGATGATCGAGCATATAATCGACGGGATGAATCCGGAATCGGAGCATAATTCCAAAAAGAAAAAATAATATTTCAAAAAGCAGCAGATTTTTCCTGATTTTGGAAATCTGCTGCTTTTATATGTCATAAAAATAATGATTATGCTATTTTTCCCTCTGCCGTCAGAGCCGCTTCCTTATCGACTGTGTTGATACCGATAATAACTGTATTATTTTTCCACTGCCTTAAATGTAAATCTGATTGGCTGGTAGTCACCTGTTGTCAGTGGCAGAGGCAGACCTGCTTTCATAAGTGCTGCACCTGTATATACTTTTCCTGTTGCTATGTCTTCGTATTTCATATCAGCATCCAATCCCTGTGGGTAGAAAAGATAAATATAAGGATTTGCTTCACTGTGGAGTCTTACTCCGCATACAACCGTTTCTTTCTTATCTTTTGATACGAACTGCCAGAGTACATGGTTGTTGTTTTCGAATGGATTTACCAGACGATAGTAATCTCCTGACTGTACCAGATGTTCCATTTCTTTATACTTCAGAATCTGTTCTCTGGCTGTCTTTTTCTCTTCTTCGGACATCTTCATCAGATCCAGCTCATAGCCAAAGGTACCTGCGGATGCAACAATTCCTCTTGTCTCAAAAGGAGTCGTTCTTCCGGACTGATGGTTCGGGCATACGCTGACATGTGCGCCCATTGCACTTATGGGATATCCGAAGGATGTACCATACTGGATTTTCAGTCTGTCAATAGCATCTGTATTGTCACTGCACCAGATCTGCGGAGAATAGTAAAGCATTCCCGCCTCAAATCTTCCGCCTCCGCCTGAGCAGGACTCAAACAAAAGATCCGGATATCTCTGTACCAGGCTTTCCATCATTTCATAAACAGCCAGCACATATCTGTGGTAAACCTCTCCCTGATGTTCCTTTGGAAGAGCTGCTGAGAATACGTTATCTACGCTTCGGTTCATATCCCATTTCACATAATCAGCCTTGCATGCATCCAGAACCTTAAAGATCTGGTTCATAATATGTTCACGTACTTCTTTTCTGGTAATATCCAGATTTAACTGATGTCTGCTTCGGTTCATGGCACGTCCCGGGATCTTCAGTGCCCAGTCCGGATGCTCTCTGTAGAGATCACTGTCCTCAGAGATCATCTCCGGCTCTACCCACAGACCGAATTTCAGTCCAAGTCCATGAATCTTCTCTGCAAGTGCAGGAAGCCCGCCTTTAATCTTTTCTTCATTTACTTCCCAGTCACCAAGTGCACACCAGTCATTGTCTCTCTTTCCAAACCATCCGTCATCCAGAACAAACATATCCAGTCCGATATTTTTTGCCTCTTCTGCAATGTGGTAAATCTTATCTGCATCAAAATCAAAATAAGTTGCTTCCCAGTTATTTACCAGGATTGGTCTTGGCTGCTCTGTATATTTGCTGCGGATCAGATTACTTCTGTATGCATCATGATAGATTCTGGAAAGTTTTCCGAAACCTTCTGCTGAGTATGCCATGATCACTTCCGGTGTCTCAAAGCTCTCTCCCTGTTCCAGTGTCCAGGAGAAATGATAGGGATGGATTCCCATTGCTACACGGGTATGTCCTACCTGGTCCACCTCTATTTCAAATAAGAAGTTTCCACTGTATGCAAGTGCATATCCATAGCAGTTTCCATAAGTTTCCTCTGTATTTCTGTCACAGAGGATCACAAATGGATTGTGATGGTGGCTGGAGGTTCCGCGGATACTTCCCACAGACCAGTTGCCATGACCAAGGTGAGTTCTCTCCATCTGGCGTTCCATATTGTGTCTGCCATAGAAATGGACTGCATCCAGTTCTCTGTATTCATAATCCATTTCCATAGACATTGCTTTTTTTACTGTAACCGGTGCTGTACCTGTATTTTCCAGGCGTACCGCTCTGGTGATCACATCAAGATGAGGAAATACACCATAGAGAAGATGTGCTTTCAGTCCGCTGGCACGGTCTGTCAGAACAATTTCCAGTGTCTCTGCCTCATCTTCCTTTGCAAACATTGCAGGAAGCCCTTTCAGGCTGTACTTTCCTTTTGTAATCTCATAGGACTCAAATTTCAGATTTGCAGTATCACTGCCGTCTGCCTGCTCTGTCTCCAGGCCATTGATACGATAATCACCATTTCCATATGCAGTATATTCCTGTGGCAGGGTATCTAATGAAAATGTTTTGTCCTTTTCTGCTTCATAAGGATTTCCTGAAAATCCTCTGTCCACACATACGATCCTGTCTGTGATCAGTGCATCGCCTACCGGACTTCCATAATACAGATGAACCAGAGTATCATACTCTCTTACCTGCATCTGATAAGTGCTGTGCTCTGTTCTCAGGTCGAATACTTTCTCTGCCTCGTGATATTTGATCCATTCCATACTCTGTACCTCTCATTTCTTTGTTCTTTCTATTTTATAGATGTTCTATCTATTTTTTATGTAACCAGGTATCGCTGCTTGTTTCGGGTCAAGCGAATAAAATCATCCGTTTCGCTGCCTGTTTCGGTTAAAACGCGTACTGATCAGGTTCTGTGTCCACGTAGTGATGTCCCTCTTCCTCCTCTTTGAAGTAGGGCTTGAACAGTTTCCACATAAACCAGGAATCTGCATAAGCAGTCAGGGAGAATCCAAACATCAGCCAGATCAGCAGATATACCGGGAAAAGTTTTGCATCTACAAGTGTCATTGTCATTGGCAGGATTGTAATCACTGCCACAGCTAAGACATAACCTATATGTTTAACCGCAAAATAAAATGCGTTTGTGATCAAAGTGATTCTTATTATACATTTTTGTCTATTTTTTTCAATAGACTAATGAAATAAATTTATGTCATAATCGTTATGGGAAAATCGCTGAATTTATGGTAAAATGTCAACAGCGACTTGAATTTATGCGTATTTACAGGATATCATTCCATATGTCTTTATATCAATTAATACCCGCAGTCAAAGAAAATAGAAAAAGGAATTGCGCAAATGCCAAATGTAAAATATACGGACAGCGCTACTTTCCGCTGTCTTGAAAACCTGAAAGAAGGCTCCCTTGATATCAGTCTGATCCATACGGGCAAAGAACACTGCCCGCCCGGACATATCTGTTCCATGCCAAGAGATGAGTTCATCATCCATTTTGTGCTGGACGGTACCGGATTCTATTCTGCCGGAGGTCAGACCTGGAGCCTTACTCCCGGACAGATGTTTGTAATTTATCCAAATGAACCAGTCACATACGGTGCTGATGAAACCAATCCCTGGACTTATGCCTGGATTGGTTTTCGCGGAATCCGAGCTCACTCAATGGTAAAAGAATGTGGATTTTCCAAAAATCAATTAGTACTTCCTGCACCGGATCAGAAAATAATCCTGAAACACATCGATTATATGCTGAATCATAAGCAGCTTTCCAAAGCCAATGATCTAAGGCGCCAGGCTTATCTGATCCTGTTGTTAGCCGAGCTTGCCGGCTTTCATGAAAAGCAGTCTGCACAGAACAAAAAAAATGCCAAATATGCCTACAGCACCAGTGTCTACGTGGAGCTTGCCATTGAATATATTAAAGATATGTATCAAAAGGGAATCGGGATTTCTGATATTGCAGATAATATCGGAATCAGCCGTGCCTATCTGAACAGTTCCTTTCAGAAAGAGCTTGGAATGTCCGCACAGACCTTCCTCATTGATTATAAGATGCATAAAGCAGCCAGTCTTCTGGTCAGCACCAGTCTGTCTGTTAAAGAGATTGCTAATAATGTGGGCTATGAAGACCAGCTTGTTTTTTCAAAAGCTTTTAAGAAGAAGTTTGGAATGAGTCCGAAGAATTATAAGACTCATAAAGAAATGATGGATAAATTTAACGAAAAGCAGGTAGACGATCCCGTGTGATCGTTCTGCCTGCTTTTTTTGATTTTTTATTTCTGTCTATTGCTTTTCGCAACCTCCATAAGGAGCTTATCTGATTCGGTTATTATTTTGCAGTTAAAACATAAATTCTGGACTCATAGTCTGTGCATGGTTCGTCTTCACTTGTAGGTTCACCTGCTGTACAGTCTGTGGTGAGCAGTCCCAGATTCATCAGCTCATCCCCGTAGTTTTCTGTTTCATTATACTCATTTCTGTAGATAAGATCCGGATCCAGTCCCTGAAGCCGTACTCTGGTAAAATCTGCGTTTACTACATTTCTCTCCCTGTACCAGAATACCAGCGCTGTTTTTTTGTCCTCGCTGACTGTCATCCACACAGTTTCATTGCCCTCAAAAGGACTCTTCAGTCTGTAAAAAGTTCCAAACTGGATCAGTTCTCTGTATTCTTTCATAAAAGTGATCTGCTGTTTTACTTCACTGATTTCCTCATCAGACAGTTTATTCAGATCCAGCTCATATCCGAAAGTTCCAAAATAAGCTACATTTGCTCTTGTATGTAATGGAGTTTTGCGGTTTAACTGATGGTTTGGTACTACAGAAACATGACTTCCCATGGAGCTTACCGGATAACACATGCTTGTGCCGTACTGGATTTTCACACGCTCTGCCGCATCTGTATCATCACTGGTCCATCCCTGTGGCGCATAATAAAGGATTCCCGGATCAAAACGTCCGCCACCGCTTGCGCAGGACTCAAAGAGAATCTGCGGAAATGCAGTATTTAACCGCTCATACAGATCATAAACTCCGAGAATATATCTGTGGAACACTTCTCCCTGACGGTCTGCAGGAAGTGCAGCTGAATAACATTCTGTAATACTTCTGTTCATATCCCATTTGATGTAGGAAACCTTTGCTTCTGAGAGGATTTTGTACATCATCTCATAAATACAGTCCACCACTTCTTTTCTGGAGAAGTCCAGCACATACTGATTTCTGCCATGACAGGAATGCCTCTGGGGTGTCTGCAGGATCCAGTCCGGATGTGCACGGTAAAGGTCGGAATCCTTATTCACCATCTCCGGCTCAAACCACAGACCAAATTTCATCCCCATCTCTTCAATCCTGTCTGCGATTCCCTTGATTCCCTGCGGAAGACGCTCTCTGTTTGCCACCCAGTCACCAAGTCCTGCATAATCGTTGCTTCGTGCACCGAACCATCCGTCATCCAGCACAAATAATTCAACACCACATTCCTTTGCCTTTGTAGCAATTTCCACCAGACGATCCTCTGTAAAATCAAAATAAGTAGCTTCCCAGTTATTGTTAAGGATTGGCCTGGGACGGTCTCTCCAGTAACCTCTTGCCAGTCTCTTCTGATATAATTTATGGAAAATCTGGCTCATTCCATTCAGACCCTTATCAGAAAATACTACTACTGCTTCCGGAGTCTGAAAGCTCTCACCACAGTCCAGCTTCCAGTCAAAATTCTGGGGATTGATTCCCACAGTGATGCGGGTTGTATCATGAGTATCCACCTCTGCCTGCATTCTGTGATTTCCGCTGTAGATCAGGCTGAATCCCATCACTTCTCCTGCATTTTCTGTTGCTGACGGACGTCGGAGCACAATAAAGGGATTATGTTCATGGGAAGAATTTCCTCTGATGCTTCCCACAGACTGGATTCCCTGCTCTAATCTGCGTTCTTTCACATGACGTTCTCTGGACCATGCACCTGAAAACTGCATCCACACATAATCCTTGTCCGGCAGATCAAGGCTGAGACTCATTGCATTTAACAGATGTACTGATGATGTACCCTCATTTGTAAATCTGGCGCTTCTGGTGATGATTCCCCCCTGTGTAAAAATAGTATAAAGCAATTTCAGTACAATTCCTGTTACTTCATCTTTCAATTTTACACATAAGGTCTGGGCTTCTTCGTCTTTCTCAGTATATGTAGCCGGAAGCCCCTGAAGTTTTGGTTTTCCAGCTGCAATTGTATAACTTACATAAGTAAAATCAAAAATCCTGCTGCCGTTTTCCTGAAGGATCTCCATTGCCGGATAACGGTAATCAGAACTACCATACACCGGATATTCCAGTTTCAGATGCTCCAGCGAAAATTTGCGGTTTCCCTCATAAACACAGGCTGTCATTGGTCGCTGCTTCATCTCAAGAAGATATGAAAAATCTTCTCTGTCATGGATTCTTTTCCCAAAATAGAGATTTCCAAGATGTCCATTTGGAAGCACACACATAATATAACTGATTTCATTGTTGTATAAATGGAATGTCTTTGAACTTTCATGAAAAACAATACTCATAACTGTCCCCTTTCTATAATAAGTCCAATTCGTAGATATCAAGTTAGGGGCAAAATGCCTTTTGACCCTAACATCAATATAAATCATTATAGAGAAAGTTGTCCTGAGGTGTTATGGCATTATGTTTGTCTGAACCTTCAAAATGTTAACTGTTGATCAGCTTTTCCAGCCCATCCTCTGACACTTCCAGGTTCCTGCGGTTTTTACTTCTGTCCTGCCTTCGAAACTGAGTTGGTGTCAGTCCTGTTTCATGCTTGAATGCCCTGGCAAACCGTTCTGCATTTCCATAGCCACAGGATTTTCCAATTGATTCTACAGACAGTTCTGTAAGCACCAGCAATTCTCGTGCCCTTGTAATACGGTATTTCTGCAGAAAGTCCTTTGGTGAAATATGAAGTTCATTCATGAAGATCGTGTACAGATAACTGCGGTTAACATTCAAATGCTCTGCCAGTTCCTGTACTCCGATTCCACAGATATATTCATTTTTTATAAATGCCATGGCTTCTTTGATATATTCTCCATACCCGTTTTCTTTTCCATATTTCTTTTCTTTTGTGTTGCCCAGATAAGTATCAATCACCACATCTTTTGTAAGAACTGAAAAGAAATCATATAATCGTCCCTGCAGATAATACAGATTTGAAGTGGTACTTTCTGTATGTTTCAGAATATCCAGCACAATTTTCTTTAACTCTTCTCCACTTTCCGAACGGAAGATCAACTGCTCGCTGTTTAATCCGATATCTCGAATATATTTTCCTGCATTGGTGCCGCCTACTCCGATCCAAAGATAACTCCAGGGATCATCTTTATCTGCCTGATAGAAAGTCTGTGTACCCGGCTCGATCAGAAACCCCTGTCCGGCAGTGAGATAATGTTTTTGTCCGGACACCTGATACATTCCTTTTCCTTTCACTACAAAATGGATCAGATAATGTGGACGGGATGCCGGGCCATAGCAATGCAGCGGCCCGCATTGTGCGTAGCCGCTGTAGCTTAGATAAAATTCTCTGAATTTTGGTTCCTGTAATTGTAAGACATATGAATCTTCCATAATATATAGTCTGCTCTCCTGTTTTATAAACAACCATTAACTCCCGGCTATATCATAAGGCCAGTGAACACTCATCAATCTTCTTTAATTCCTCTTCACTGAAGGATGCACTGTCCAGCACTTTCAAATTCTCAAGAATCTGCTGTGGACGGGATGCCCCGATGAGAACGCTGGTTACGATTCCGTCGCGGAGAATCCATTTCAGTGCCATCTGAGCAAGACTTTCGCCTCTCTCTGCTGCAATTGCATTCAGACTGCGGATACTGTTAAGACGTTCCTCACTGAACTGGTCTGCATGGAGAAAACGTCCGTCTGTGTTGACACGGCTGTCTTTTGGGATTCCATTCAGGTATCGGTCTGTGAGCATTCCCTGCGCCAGAGGACTGAAAGAAATAATTCCCTTTCTCCTCTCTGCTGCTGCCTGTTTCAGACCATTTTTCTCAATCGTTCTGTTAAAAATATTATACGAATTCTGATTAATGATAAACGGACAGTGCAGTTCCTCCAGAATATCTGCGGCGCGTTTCATTGTCTCACCATCATAGTTGGAAATTCCAACATACAATGCCTTTCCGCTTCTGACAATCTGTGCCAGAGCCTCCATGGTCTCCTCAAGAGGAGTCTCTGGATCCATTCTGTGATGATAGAAGATATCTACATAATCCAGACCAAGGCGTTTCAGGCTCTGGTCAAGACTGGCGATCAGATACTTACGGCTTCCCCAGTTTCCATAAGGTCCCGGCCACATATCATAGCCCGCCTTTGTGCTGACGATCAGCTCATCTCTGTATGCAGAAAATTCCTCTCTCAGGATTTTTCCAAAATTTTCCTCCGCACTTCCAGGCTGTGGGCCATAGTTGTTTGCAAGGTCAAAATGTGTAATTCCATTATCAAATGCTGTGAAGCACATCTGCTTCATATTCTCATAAACACCGGTGTCTCCGAAATTATGCCATAACCCCAAAGATAACTCCGGCAGCATCAGCCCACTGGCACCACAGCGGTGGTATTTCATAGTTTCATAACGTTTTTCATCTGCCTGATACATAAGATAATTCCTCCCTCTTCGTACAGTATGTCGAATCCGAATATTATTGTTATCATTCTCTATCGAAATAACTGTGCCACTCGCTCGTCTACGCAATTAACATAGTTATTTACGCAACAATGTACTTGATTTACTCTTTCTCTGTAATCATACATCCCGTTCCAATTATTTTCAATAAATGTTATTAGCATTATTTAAAAAAGCCACCTTCTAACTGAAAATGGCTTTTTTAATAAACTATATTAGATTCCTTTAAAGCTAAAGGAGAATTCCATCTTTCCGTCTGCATTCAGCAGATATTCCGGATGGGTATATGCTCCCCAGCTGTCGTCACCGCCGATTCCCATCTGGCCTTTGGCTACGCGTACTACTGTGTAATGAATCTGTGGGAGTTCATATGGATGCATGGCATTTTCCATCTCATGTGGAGTGTATGGGAGTGCAGAGAACATCATTGATTCTCTATCCATTTCAAAGTACATTCCTCTGCCCTTGCGATCTGTGACTTTCGCCCAGCGTACTTCCTCTTTTGCTCCACATTCCTGCGGCACCATGTATCTTGCTATGTTGTCCACAATTTTATTCTGGTAAATGCCCAGTTTTGCACCTTTTTTGCGATCTGCATAGGTCTCAGCTTCGCCCAGTCCATACCACTGAACATTGTCGTAATCTGCATTGAATTTGAAAATCACCCCAAATTCCGGCATATCACCAAGTTCTTTTACAGGATCATAAGTTAAAGTTGTCTTCACTTTTCCATCGCCGAATACTTCGTAGGTAAGCTGACACTCACTGGCTGGTGTGGTCGGCATCAGATAGGTAAATGTTACTTTTACAGAGTGGTCTGTTTCTTCTGTCTGTGGTGAATTGGATGGACCGTATGCACCTTTTCTGTATTCTTTGTGGCTTAAATACATGCTGGCAATTTTCCACTGTGCGTAGCGCATCTGCATAAGATTCCCACAGTCATTATCTGTTGGTGCACGCCAGAAGTTTGGTTTCGGGATTGCCTCGATCATCTCTTTGCCCGCATATTTGTAGGAGACCAGACCACCATTGAGGACGGAGAACATTACTTCAAAGTGCTCGCCGCGGACACCAATATTGTGTGTGCTTCGGATGATCTGTGGTTTCTTTACAAACGCATCTGATACACATACATCTTTTTCCGCTGTAATCGCTGTTTCTGCTGAATCTGATTTTCCATCCGGAACATCCTCTTTCACCTGATATACATACTGTCCAAACGCAATCTCATGGCCTGCAGGTGCCCATATCTCTTCCTCTTTCAGATGGAAGGAAACAGTAATTGTATATTCTCCGGCTGCCTCAGCCTTTTCAAAAGGCAGTTTATATTCTTCCTCACTCAATGGCTCAACTGCTGTTTCCAGTGCTTCTGTCCGAATCACTTTTCCATTCTTTGCAAGTGTTACCTTACAGTCAAAAGTATCTGTATTTACAAAGAGGTTCTTGTTAAGCACTTTTACTGTATCAGCTGTCACCTCTGCTGTAATATTCTGATAATTGAATTTAACTTCCTGCATCTTTGGAGATGGTTCTCTGTCACCGCCATATGCGATTCCGTTACCGCTAAAATTATAGTCTGTAGGACGTTCTCCGAAATCGCCGCCATATGCCTGGAACTCTTTTCCATAGCGGTCTTTCTTATAAATAGACTGGTCAATGTAATCCCAGATAAATCCACCCTGATATTTAGGCTCTGTATCTGTCAGGTCAGTATATTTGTGCATGGCACCGCAGGAATTTCCCATGGCATGTGTGTACTCACAGCAGATAAACGGTTTACTGTCATCCTTTGCCAGAAACTCTTTGATTGCTTCTACAGACGGATACATCTGGCTTTCCATATCACTGGTATCATTATAACTGCGGTCATGGAAAAGTCCCTCATAATGTACCAGACGGGTAGAGTCATTCTTACGGAAAAGCTGAGACATTTCATAGATATCTTTTCCGCCAAAAGATTCATTTCCACAGGACCAGATCAGGATTGCCGGATGATTCTTGTCTCTCTGATACATGGAGTTGGCACGGTCAAGCATCATATCCAGCCATTCCGGTTTGTTGTGAGGAACAACATGAGTATAATCCTTTGTAAATTCCGCCACATCCCAGGAGCCATGGGATTCCAGGTTTGTCTCATCGATCATGTAAATACCATATTCATCACAGAGTTGATAGATCAGTGATGTATCCGGATAATGACAGGTACGGATGGCATTGATATTATTCTGCTTCATAATGCGAAGATCCTTGCGGAGTTCTTCCTCTGATACATGTCTGCCACTGACAGAACTGAATTCATGACGGTTTACGCCCTTAAACACGATACGCTTTCCGTTCAGAGTCATAATACCGTTCTTCATCTCGAAACGGCGGAATCCAATCTTCTGAGGAATCACTTCCTGAATATTTCCTGCTTCGTCATAAAGTTCAATTGTAAGATCATAGAGCTGCGGATCTTCTGCACTCCATAATTTTGGATTATTGATTTTCCATGCAAAACTGTTCTGTACAGTCTTGCTGCTATTTGTTTTCTGAATATAAAATGGCTCTGCATTTGCTTCTTCATTTCCAGCTTCTGTAAGAGATTTTTTCTCTTCCAGCACACATTCTCCATCTTTCTCAAGTCTGAAAACAATGCTTCCCTTTCCCCATGTCTTTACCTTAATTTCAAGATCTGCTACATCCAGATTCTCTTCCGGGATTGCCCGAATCTGGAGATCATATGCATGGGTATCCGGAACTGTATAAAGATACACATCTCTGTAAATTCCGGAGAAACGGAAGAAGTCCTGATCTTCGCACCAACTGCTGGAGGTCCATTTGAATACCTGTGCTGCCAACTTATTCTGTCCATCTTTAAGATAATCTGTCAGTTCAAATTCAGATGGGGTGAAAGAATCCTCACTATAGCCAACAAAGGCTCCGTTCAGCCACAGTGCAAGTCCGCTCTCTGCTCCCTGGAAAGAAATAAACAATCTCTTTCCCTTCATATGTTCCGGCACTGTAAAATATTTCACATAGCTTGCAACCGGATTAAATCTCTCCGGAATCTGACCGGGATAAATTTCCTCATGTCCTTCCCATGGATACTGGACATTAGCATACTGCGGTGCATCATATCCTTCCATCTGGATATGTGCAGGTACATGAATGTCATCCCAGTCATAACAGCAGTAGTCCTTTTTCTCAAATCCCTGAACTGCACTTTTGTAATTGCGCGCATAATGAAACTTCCATAAACCGTTCAGACTATAGCGAAAAGAAGTTTCCGTCCCATCCTGCACAGCAGTCTGCATTTCATTCCCATCTCTATAATATACATGATCTGAATGAGCTTCCATTCGGTTATCGCAGAAATACTGTGGATCTTTTACCAGTGAATAATCAAATGCCTTCATACTCTTATGTTCTCCTCATGATTTGTTGTTTTATAACTTTTCTCTCTGCCTGCAATATTACATTTCGCCATGCATTTGTAAAATACTTCCAGCAAAATACTTTATATATGACTTTTTTCATAAAAATATCTTATACGATATTGCCAACAGCCAGTTATCCTTCATAAGCAAAATTATAACATTATACCAATCCGCACAGTTTGCATATTTGACTATATAATATTCATTTTCGACTTTTATATATTCCGGTGTCTGATATTTACCATCCTTCCTCTGTCCGGATGTCAAACTTCAGGAGAAGCTGCTCATAATTTTCTCCCTTTTTTCTCCACTCTGCAGGTGACATTCCCATCAGCTTCCGGAAATTCCGGTTAAAAGCAGAGTCCGATGCAAAACCACATTCCGTACCTATGTCAGTAACTGACCTATCTGTCTTTTTCAGTTTTTCACAGGCTGTGCGGACACGTATCAAATTTATATACTCTACAGGGCTCATATGCATACATCCGGAAAAAATCCTGCGAAAATGTGACTCACTCAGATGACAGTTTGCAGACAACTGCTCTATCTTTATATTCTCTCTGTAATGATCTGAAATATAATCCAGTGTATCTGAAATGATCCTCATGCTCCTGCTCTGCTCTTCATAAAGCATTTCCTGTTCCGGCGTCCGGTTCAGCCGGGCAATCCCTGCCAGCAGAGCCATAAGAAGTCCGGATGCCTCCTGAATATAAAACTCCTCTTCCCGGCGCATGATATCCATAATTCTAATAATACATTCAGCTATAAACGGTTCCTCTTTCTCGTTCATCAACAATGCCCCGGCGTTGATCCTTCGCAGCATTTTCTCAGCCTGTACAGCACTCTCACAATTCTTTCGCAAAAATCCCTCAACATCCACAAACAGATACTCCCATTTACAGACCGTATTTCCCATGCTGTTTGTTGTATGAGGAAACCGTTCCGGGATCACAGTAAACTGCCGCCCTGTAAACTTCCTTTTCTCCTCTCCCAGAGTAAGGATTCCCTCTCCATAATAGCAAAAACCAATCTCCATAAAATTATGAAAATGAAGGTCCTCTATACCGGTTCCATAATTCTGCACCCAGCGCTCTCCCAGAAGAGGAAGGATCGGACTTCCTGCAGGCATGTAATAATAGCGTAATTCTATTTTAGGTTTCTTTCTTTTCATAGTCTTTTATCCGAAAACTCCCTATGCAAAAAAGGCAGGTGATCTTCACCTGCCCCACAATAGCACTGCATTTATTCAGCCTTCCGCTATCTTATTCCCCTTTAGTTTCCTTCTCTGCCATTCTTGAAAACACCATCTCATATCCGTCATTTCCATAATTCAGTGAACGATTCACACGACTGATCGTTGCTGTGGAAGCTCCGGTCTTCTCAGAAATATCAAGATAGGTTCTCTTGTCCATCAGCATCTTGGCAACCTCAAAACGCTGTGATAAGGAAAGAAGTTCATTGATTGTGCACACATCCTCAAAAAAAGTATAGCACTCTTCTTTATCCTTCAGGCATAAAATCGCTTCAAAAAGCTGATCCACAGCCTCTGTTCTGATTTTTTTACTCATTTTCATGCTCCTTTTAGAACTCTGTACTTCACTTGCGGACATTTGTTTTTAAACTGTCCGTGTTATGTTTCTAACAGTGATATTTTACCACGTTAAATTATAGGAAGCAAGCCTTTAACCCAAAAGAAATCACAGATTTTTTATTTTTCTCACAAAAGCCTTTTTCGAAGAGTAAGGCAAATAAAATCATCTTTTTCGCAACGCAGCTCTACACCAAATAACTGCTTCTCAGTTTATCAGAACTTACGATTCACATACTTCCTTATTGCATCCACAGACCGATTAAGAACCAGCTCTTCCGGAAAATCTAGTTTTTCCAGCAGATCTCTCGCCCGATCAAACTCCCCGATCAGAAGATCAAAATGAGCATCACTGTCCATCACCACCGGAACCTGATATTTCTTACACAGTTCCAACATCACCGTATCATTCTCCACAGCATTCTCACGGGTACATTCTGAATCCATAGAATGATTATTCAGTTCCAGAACCTTCCCGTATTCCTTCGCTCCCTGAACCAGTGCCTCATAATCAATCTCATATCTCCCGTCATCCGGATGTCCGATAATGTTTACATATGGATTCTTCATCACATTCAGATAGGCTTCTGTGTTCTCAAGCTTAGATGCCGGCTTCATACACGGCGTATGCAGACTCGCAATAACCACGTCCATACTGGAAAGCGTATGCTGTCCCAGATCCACTGTTCCCTGCGCATCCAGAATATTTACCTCAGATCCCAACAGCAACTGAATCCCGTACATCTCCCTTGGCACAACCTTAAGATTATTAAAATAAAACTTATGACACGTCCCCGGCATACTCGGCGCATGCTCCGTAATCCCCAGAACCTCCAGTCCCTTCTCGGAAGCTGCCTTCGCCATCTCCCTCAGAGAACAATAAGCATGCCCACTGGCCACAGTATGCGTATGCAGATCCAGCACAGAATTATATATCATAACAAACCTCTCCTCACTTCGACAAATATTTATCCCTAATTATACGACCATTCCCTAACATCCCGCAAGTATTTTACACCTCAAAATACTGAGACATCATCACTCCCCTGACAGACTCCCTACATCTTTTCCTTCTTTATTTCATATACTATTACATCAGTTTATAACTATCCCACAATCTCCCCAAAACATATTAACATCCATATCTGCGTATTTTTGATAATTTATAAGGAGTATCTTTGCATGAAGCGGACTTTAATATTTTTTGAAATATTATGCATAATTTTTTTCCTGCTCTTTTCCTCTGCTGACAGACGCACACAGTTCCTTACTTCACTGGCAGGTCCCGGTATGCTTTCCCTTGTAAAACAGGCATCTGCAAAAGCTACAGCTTCTGAGAATTTTTTAACTGACACCACCGCCGGGCTTCCCGTCGAAGAACCTCCCAGAATCGCACTGACCTTTGATGACGGTCCTAATGCCCGGTATACCCCCATGCTTCTGGATGGATTAAAAAAGAGAAACATCCGGGCATCTTTCTTTCTGATAGGCGAGAACATTGAAGGAAACGAAGACATACTCCTGCAAATGCGAAAAGACGGACATCTTATCGGAAATCACACCTGGAATCATGTACAACTTGACAAGATCCCGGCGGAGAAGGCCCGACTGGAAATTGAAAAAACAAATAACAGAATCTATGAAGCTTCCGGAATTTACCCTTCTTATGTGCGACCGCCTTTCGGCGCATGGATCAAGGATATGGAACTTTCTGTCACCATGCTTCCCGTATTCTGGGATGTAGACACTCTGGACTGGCAAAGCAAAAACATCGATTCTATCCTGTCTATCGCCCAGAAACAGGTTCATGACGGTTCTATCATCCTGATGCATGACGGCTATCAGACATCTGTGGATGCAGCCCTGAAAATCGCCGATCTTTTTACTGAAAAAGGCTATGTTTTTGTCACTGCAGACCAGCTCCTGCTCACATAAAAGATTTGCTTTTTCCTGCCTGATTCGTTATACTGTTATACAAAGCTTGTACAGATTTCTCTGTAGCAGGATTATCCGCAGAGTATGCTGTACATCATTATATACAAAAGGAGTAATTAAACGAATGGACAGACTATTTAACATGGACAACAAATTCTTCACCGTCATGGGACGCGTGGCTGATCTTATTATGCTTAATGTGGTCTTTCTGATCTGTTGTCTGCCAATCGTGACTATTGGTGCGTCACTGACTGCACTCCACTATGTCACACTGAAAATGGCACGTAACGAAGAATCTTATATTATCAGAAGCTTCTTCAAATCCTTTAAGCAGAACTTCAAACAGGCAACTGTCATCAATCTTATCATGCTTGCAGTTGCAGCTATCCTTTACATGGATCTGCGTATTGTAGGCAATATCGACGGAACAATGTCTCAGGTACTGTATATCGTTTTCTTTGCATTTGGTATCCTTTATATGATGGTATTTCTGTATATTTATCCGGTGCTTGCCAAATTCTACAACTCCATCAAAAACACCTTCCGCAATGCATTCCTGATGGCTATCCGTCATCTTCCGTATACAGTCCTGATGGCAGTCATCACTCTGTTACCTGCAGGCGTGTTTTTTATCAAAAGTTTCCGCATACAGTCCATGGCCATCATGCTTCTGTGCATGTTTGGATTTGCACTGGAGGCATTTATCAACGGACATTTTCTGGTAAAGATTTTTGATAATTATATTCCGGCTGATGCAGATACCCAGGATACAGACCTTCAGAACGGAAACTCTGCTGAAACTTCATCAGCAGAAAATGATCACACAGTATGACCAAATGGGGAGAAAAACCATACCACTCTCTGGACTATATGCTGAGAGAGCGGTTTGGAGAAAAGGTTTATAAGGTCACGCTAAATGGCGGCATGTCCTGTCCCAACAGGGACGGTAAGATTGGAACCCGCGGCTGCATCTTCTGCAGCGCAGGAGGAAGCGGAGATTTCGCTGCAGATGCCGCACTTTCCATCACTGACCAGATAGAAAGCCAGATCAGTATCCTTTCACAGAAACGTCCGATTCATAAATATATTGCCTATTTCCAGGCGTACACAAATACCTACGCACCTGTGGAATATCTGGAGAAAATTTTTACAGAAGCAATCTCTCATCCAAAGATAGTTGCTCTTTCCATCGGCACCAGACCAGACTGCCTCAGTCCTGAAATCGTGGCACTTTTGTCCCGGTTAAATAAACAGAAACCTGTCTGGATTGAACTTGGACTTCAGACGATCCATGAGTCCACTGCCAGGTATATCCGAAGGGGATATCCTCTCTGCGTTTTTGATGATGCCGTAAAACGCCTGCGAAAAGAAAATATCGAAGTAATCGTGCATACAATCCTCGGATTGCCCGGTGAAAACACAGCAGATATTCTGGAAACTATGAAATACCTCAACCATATGGATATTCAGGGAATCAAACTGCAGTTACTTCATGTGCTTCGCGGCACTGATCTGGCAGCAGATTACGAGAAAGGACTGTTTCAGACTTACGAACGGGATGAATACATCTCTCTCCTTATAAACTGTCTGGAACATCTCAGACCGGATATGGTTATACACCGCATCACAGGCGACGGCCCCAAAGATCTGCTGATCGCACCACTGTGGGCAAGCCGTAAACGTGAGGTATTAAATATGCTGCATCACAGGATGAAAGAAGAACAAAGCTACCAGGGAAGACTGTTTTCACACTAAAAGATTCTCTGCTACTCTATGCAAAGGGAGGGATAAAATGGCAACACCATTCACAGTTTACAAATTAATCGTGTTATACATGCTTCAGAATACCGAAAATACCCTGACAAATTCGCAGATTTCGGAATTTATCCTGGACCGGGAATATACAAACTATTTCCATCTCCAGCAGGCAATCTCAGAACTGGTAGAAGCAGAACTAATCACTATGGACACCCGTTCCAATGTCTCCCATTACCGGATTACCGAAGATGGCATAAAGACTCTCTCCTTTTTCCAGAAAGATCTCTCTCCTGAGATCAAACAGGAAGTCAGGGAATACCTGAAATCCACCGGCTTCAAAGCCCAGGAGCGAATCGTCACTCCTGCTGATTATTACATCACCAAACAGGGAACCTATTCTGTAAGATGCCAGCTCATCGAAAAGGGCAACTCCCTCATCGACCTGAACATCGCAGCTCCTAACCTTGAGGCAGCACAGTCGATCTGTAAAAAATGGTCCACACATTACCAGGAAATATACGGTAAAATAATGGAAGAGCTCTTATAATGCTCTTCCTTTTTATTTCCTAATCTTTACAAAAAAACAGGGATACGTTATACTAAAACAAATATACGTTCTATAGCACTCCTCGTAAATAATGTATATTGATTAAGAGACTTGCTATAATTTGTCAGAAATGCTTTATGTTACTATAAACACGAAATGAAATGTGACTGTTTTATCATCATATTCTATGGAGAAAAAACTATGGATTTATTTGAATACGCCAAATCAAAAACCCTGGACCAGGAATCCCCTCTGGCATCCAGACTACGCCCCACAACCCTGGATGAAGTTGTAGGGCAGCAACACATCATCGGAAAAAACACCTTATTATACAGGGCTATCAAAGCTGACAAACTGACCTCCGTCATCTTCTACGGCCCTCCCGGAACCGGCAAGACCACCCTGGCAAAAGTAATCGCCAACACTACCAGTGCAGAATTCACCCAGATCAACGCCACTGTAGCAGGCAAAAAAGATATGGAAGCAGTTGTAAAAGAAGCCCAGCAAAACCTGGGTATGTACGGCAAAAAAACAATCCTCTTCATAGACGAGATCCACCGCTTCAACAAAGGCCAGCAGGACTATCTCCTCCCATTCGTAGAAGACGGAACCATCATCCTCATCGGTGCCACAACAGAGAATCCATACTTCGAAGTCAACGCTGCTTTAATCTCCCGTTCCATCATCTTCGAACTGAAATCCCTGGAGATCTCCGAAGTCAAAGAACTCATCCTTCGCGCAGTCAACGACAAAACAAAAGGAATGGGAAACTATAAAGCCCGGATAGATGAAGACGCCCTCGACTTCCTTGCAGACATGGCAGGCGGCGACGCCAGAAATGCCCTCAATGCCATCGAACTGGGCATCCTCACTACCCCCCGTAGCGAAGACGGTCTCATCCACATCACCCTGGATGTGGCATCTCAGTGCATCCAGAAACGCGTCGTCCGCTACGACAAAAACGGAGACAACCACTACGACATCATCTCCGCCTTCATCAAAAGCATGCGTGGCTCAGACCCTGACGCAGCAGTCTACTACCTTGCAAAAATGCTCTACGCCGGAGAAGACGTCAAATTCATAGCCCGAAGAATCATGATCCTCGCCTCCGAAGACATCGGAAACGCCGATCCACAGGCCCTCTGTGTAGCAGTCGCCGCAGCCCAGGCAGTAGAACGCGTAGGAATGCCCGAGTCCCAGATCATCCTCTCTCAGGCAGTCACCTACATGGCCTGCGCCCCCAAAAGCAACTCCGCAGTCAACGCCATCTTCGCTGCCATGGACTCCGTCAAACGCACAAAAACCACAGTCCCACCACACCTCCAGGACGCCCACTACGGCGGCCACGAAAAACTGGGCCACGGCATCGGCTACAAATACGCCCACGACTACCCAAACCACTACGTACACCAACAATACCTCCCCACCGAAATCCAGGGAGAACACTTCTACGAACTCTCAGAAATGGGCTACGAAAAAACCTTAAAAGAATACCAAAACAAAATCAAATCCCAGTCTTAATCCCAAAAAGGGCAGCCTCCAAAGAGAGACTGCCCTTTTCATCATTTAATTCCCATAACGTTCATCTGCGCCAAAATCGCATCCACACACTTCTCAAATCCAAGCTTTCCTGCATTCAGACACAGATCATAATTCGTCGCATCACTCCAGTCCCCACCGGCAAATTTGCGATAATAATCCTGCTTTCTCTTATCATCCCTACGAAGAAACTTCTCAATCTCCTCATCACTGCCGCTGATCTTCTCTCTGGACTTCTCCACACGAAACTCCCAGGGTGCATGAACAAACACTCTCAAAGTATTCGGTCTGTCCTTAAACACATAATTCACACAACGCCCAACGATCACACAGGATTCCTTCTCTGCCAGATCCGTTGCAATCTTCGCCTGATAATTAAACAAATTATCATTGGATGTAAAATCATCGCTGTCCGGCGGAAGAACATCGCCTTTATAGACTTTCTTCGTAATCCGGTATAACAGACTCGATTTTAAATGTTCGTCGGCGGCGCCGAATAGGCGTTCATGAATACCGCTTGCATCGGATGCCATCCGGAGAATTTCCCGGTTATAACACTGAATTCCCAAATCTTCCGCCAGCATTCTGCCGATCGTCTTACCGCCGCTGCCATATTGCCGTGCAATTGTAATCACTGTATGACTCACTTGAATCTCTCCTTTATTCTCCGAGATAGGCCTTCTTCACCGACGCATCGTTCATCAGTTCATCGGCTTTACCCTCCAGCACAATCTTTCCGGTTTCCAGTACATAGGCTCTGTCCGCAATACTGAGCGCCTTTTTCGCATTCTGCTCTACAAGAAGCACTGTTGTACCGCTGGCGCTGACCTCTTTGATAATATCAAAAATTTCATTTACAAAAATCGGAGACAGACCCATCGACGGCTCATCCATCAGAATAATTTTCGGATGGGACATTAAAGCACGGCCCATGGCGAGCATCTGCTGTTCGCCGCCGCTCAATGTTCCGGCCATCTGATTTTTACGTTCTTCCAGACGCGGAAAACGCTTATAAACCATTTTCAGAGTTTCTTCGACTTCATTTTTATCTTTACGTGTATATGCGCCAAGCTTCAGGTTCTCCAGCACGGTCAGGTCTGAAAAGACACGCCGTCCTTCCGGCACATGGGCCATGCCCAGCGTAACGATCTTATGTCCCGGCATTTTTGTAATATCCCTGCCTTCAAACTCCACTGTTCCGGCTTTGGCCTCAACAAGACCTGTCACCGTATGCAGAATGGTCGTTTTTCCGGCGCCGTTGGCGCCGATCAGTGCGATAACCTCGCCTTCGTTAACTTCAAAGGAGATGCCTTTAATGGCCTGAATAACACCATAATATACTTTTAAATCTGTAACTTTCAACATAGCCATGGATATCGCCTCCTATGCACCGAGATACGCTGTGATTACCTTCGGGTCGTTCAGCACTTTTGACGGTTCGCCATGGGCAAGCTCCGTACCAAAGTTCAGAACATACAGATATTCACAAATACCGGATACCAGCTTCATGTCATGTTCGATCAGAAGGATCGTAATGTTAAATTCCTTCCGGATCAACTGGATGGTATCCATCAGTTCACTGGTTTCGTTTGGATTCATGCCGGCTGCCGGCTCATCCAGAAGCAGAAGCTTCGGTTCCGTTGCCAGCGCACGGGCAATTTCCAGTTTACGCTGTTTGCCATAGGGCAGGTTGGATGCCAGCGTCTGAGCAGAATCCTCCAGCCCGAAGACTCGCAGGATCTCCATGGAACGCTTGGTCATTTCTTTTTCTTTTTTGTGGTAGCTTCCCACATGTAAAAGGCTTTCTGCAAGGGAATACTGCACCTGATTGTTTAAGCCGGTCATAACGTTGTCCAGAACACTCTGCTGCGGGAACAGTCGGATGTTCTGGAAGGTGCGGGCGATGCCCGCCTTGTTCACCTGGACGGTGTTCATGTTGTGGGTGTCCACTCCGTCCAGCAGAACGGTGCCCCGGGTGGGCTGGTACACCTTGGTCAGCAGGTTGAACACCGTGGTCTTGCCCGCGCCGTTGGGGCCGATCAGGCCGGCGATCTCGGTGCGGCCGATGGCCATGTTGAACTCGTTGACGGCGGGG
>OGRQ01001492.1_pt1 | contig 21522 bp, 21 predicted proteins | sample 1553521 | NCBI WGS metagenome assembly OGRQ01 (sample SAMEA2580088, study PRJEB22360) | human gut metagenome | biome: human gut; feature: human-associated habitat; material: faeces | place: Denmark | collected 2008/2010
AGCCGCCGGAGCGGTGCTTAAGCCGTCAGGCGGGAATTGTGCGGTATTGCCTTAGCTCAGTTCGTCGGCCAGGGCGGCGATCTGGGCCTCGTTGGCGGCATTCAGTGCGCCGCGCACGGTGACGGTGGTGGCGGCGTAGGTCAGGTTCTTGCTGCCCTCCAGCATCTTGGTCATGACCTTGGCGGCCATCGGTGCCCAGGAGCCGTTCTCAATAAACGCGACCGTGCGGTTCTGGTAGTTGCGCTCGGTCAGGTGGTGGATGAATTCCTTCATGAAGGGGAACACGTCGGCGTTGTAGGTCGGCGTAGCCAGCACCAGCTTGCTGAAGCGGAACGCCTGGGCCACGGCCTCGGCCATATCGCAGCGGGCCAGGTCCATGGCGATCGTCTCGACACCCTTTTCCCGCAGGGCCTCGGCCAGGCGGTTGGCAGCCTCGGCCGTGTGGCCGTAGATGCTGCTGTACGCCACCAGCACGCCCTCGGTCTCGGGGCGGTAGGCGCTCCATGTGTCGTAGGCGGCCAGCACATCGGCCAGCTGCTCTTTGTGCAGCACAGGGCCGTGCAGGCTGCACACGGTCTCGATATCCAGCCCGGCGGCCTTTTTCAGCACGGCCTGCACCTGCACACCGTACTTGCCCACAATACCGATGAAGTAGCGGCGGGCTCCGGGCAGCCACGGCTCCTCAATGTCCAGTGCGCCGAATTTGCCGAAGGCATCGGCGCTGAACAGCACCTTGTCCGCATCGTCATAGGTCATGATGACCTCGGGCCAGTGGACCATCGGCGCGGTGACAAAATGCAGGGTATGGCGGCCCAGCGGCAGGGTGTCACCCTCCTTGACGACAACGCGGCGGTCGGCGTAGTCGGTGCCGAAGTAGGCCTTCATCATGTTGAAGGCCTGTGCGGAGGCAACGATGGTCGTGCCGGGGTAGGCCTGCGCGAACGCGGCCACCGAACCGGAGTGATCCGGCTCCATGTGCTGCACAACAAAGTAATCGGGCGTGCGCTCGCCCAGCGCAGCGGCGATCTTTGTGATCCATTCGTCGGTGAAGTGGGCATCGACGGAATCCATGACGGCAACCTTGTCGTCGCAGATCAGATAGGAGTTGTAGGCCATACCGTTGGGCACGTCGTACTGGCCCTCAAACAGGTCAACAATGTGGTCGTTGACGCCGACATATAAGATATCGTTGGTGATTTCCATAGTTGCAAACCTCCTGATAAAACCGTGTGGGTTGTTATTCTTGACACAGTATAGCACAACTTTAGGAATTTGTCTCGGTTTTTTGCAAAATTTTTGGAAAAATTTTAATAGGCGTCCAGGTCAAGATTCTGTGCAAAACATTTCAAAATTTGCGCTTGACAAATGCAGGCAAATCCTATATAATATCATTTGTCAATCGCATATGGATGATTAGCTCAGCTGGTTAGAGCGCTGCGTTCACATCGCAGAGGTCGAGGGTTCGAGTCCCCCATCCTCCACTTGGAAAACCCCATACCGTAATGGTATGGGGTTTTGTCTTTTTTGCGTTTTGGGGAGAGGAGAGGGGACACCTATGAAGATTCAAAAAGTTGCACTGCTGGGGGCCGGGGCTGTCGGCTCCTACGTGATTTGGGGGCTTTCCCGCTGCCCGGGCGTTCAGTTCGGCGTCATTGCCGAGGGCAGCCGCGCCGAGCGTCTGCGCCAGGGCTGCGCAATCAATGGCGAAATCTTGCGTCCCGTCGTCTGGACGCCGCAGGAGGCACAGGGGGCTGATCTTCTGATCGTCGCGCTGAAATATGGGGCACTGCCCGGTGCACTGGACACCATCCGCACCGCTGTCACCGAAAGCACCACGGTCATGAGCCTGATGAACGGCGTGGACAGCGAGGAACACATCGCCGCCGAGGTTGGCGCGGAGCACCTGTTGTATTCGCTCATCAAGATTGCCTCCTGCCATGACGGCAACTGTTATCGCTTTGACCCGGAAGCCACCATCGGCATCATTTACGGTGAACTGCAAGAGCCCTGCCAGAGCGAGCGGGTGCAGGCCGTGGCAGAGCTGTTTGCCGCTGCCGGGCTGCACGCCCGCGTCACCGAGCATATCCGCGAGGAAATGTGGAGCAAGTTCCGGCTGAATGTCTGCAACAACCTCCCGCAGGCAATTTTGGGTGCCGGGGTCGGCTGCTACCAGGACAGCGTCCACATGAAGGCCATCAGCGACGGGCTGCGGGCCGAACTGGAGACGATTGCCGCCGCCAAAGGAATCGATCTGCGCCTTGTGGAGGCATCTTCCCGCCACGGCAGCGCCGTCCCGCCGACGGCCCGCTATTCGACCTTGCAGGACCTGGACGCCGGGCGGCACACCGAAATCGATATGTTCTCCGGTGCGCTGATCCGCATGGGCAAAGAGCTCGGCATCCCCACGCCCTACAACGAGTATACCTACCACATGATCAAGGCGCTGGAAGAAAAGAACGACGGGCTGTTTGATTACGACAAAGCCAACCGTAAATCTACGTGGGCCACCTGATTGGCAAGCCTCTTTCTTTGCGAATATTTGCTATAATAAATAAAAATTCTTCACAAAAATCTCTTTACCGCTAAAGGGAGGCCCCTATGTTATTCCTGCAAATCCTGTTATACTGCCCCCGCTGTTTCTTTTGATGGTAAAGTTCCTGGCGCGGGACAGCGGGCGCAACTGCCTGTATTTTTACCCACAAGGCTACCTGGATGAGGCCCAGAAGCGCGGCCTTGCCACCGTGCTGTACCTGGCGATCGCGCCGGCCCCGCCGTGTTGCTCAGCCAACTGCTGGGCTAAACAGCCCCACTGTAACCCAACCTCTCGCCGCCCGGTGCATGCCGGGCGGCTTTTTCTTTTGGGGGCCGATGGACATTTCCCCGCAACTGCGCTATACTGTTGGCAGAACCGGGAAAGGAGATTTTGTTTATGCAAAACTACCGTTGGGCCACCCTGGGCTGCGGCGTTATCGCCAATGAGCTGGCGCAGGCGCTGGCCAGCCGCGGGCAAACGCTGTATTCCGTCGCCAACCGCACCCATGCCAAAGCCGAGGCCTTCGCCGAGAAGTACGGCATTGAAAAAGTCTACGACCAGATCGACGATGTGTTCGCTGACCCGGACGTGGATATCATCTATATTTCCACTCCGCACAACACCCACATCCAGTACCTGCGCAAGGCACTGGCCGCGGGTAAGCACGTTCTGTGCGAGAAATCCATCACCCTGAACTCTGACGAGCTGGACGAGGCCATCCGCCTGGCCGAGGAGCACCATGTCGTGCTGGCCGAGGCAATGACCCTCTACCATATGCCCATCTACCGCAAATTGCAGGAAAAGCTCGACACCGGCGCGTTGGGCGAGCTGCGGCTTATCCAGATGAATTTTGGCAGTTACAAGCCCTATGATATGTCCAACCGCTTCTTCAACCGCAATCTCGCAGGCGGCGCACTGCTGGATATCGGCGTCTACGCGCTGTCCTTCGTGCGGTGGTTCATGACCTCCACACCGGACGAGGTCGTCTCCCAGGTGCGGTTTGCCCCCACAGGCGTGGACGAACAGGCGGGCATCCTTTTGAAAAACAAGGAGCAGGAGATGGCGTCGGTCATTCTCTCGCTGCACGCCAAGCAACCCAAGCGCGGCACGGTCGCCTTTGACAAGGGCTATGTCGAATTCTACGACTACCCCCGCGGGCAGGAGGCCGTCATCACCTACACCGAGGACGGCAGTAAGGAAACACTGCGGGGCGGCAGCACCGCCGACGCCCTGCTCTACGAGGTTGAGGACATGGAGCGCGCCGTGGCCGGGCAGGGCACGATGCACCTGGACTACACCCGCGACGTCATGCGCATCATGACCGACATCCGCCGCCAGTGGGGCATGACCTACCCGGAGGAGGAATAAGCGATGGTACAGGTCGATCTCATCACCGGGTTCTTGGGTTCCGGCAAGACAACTTTTCTGCGTAAATACGTGCAGTATCTTGTGGCACAGGGGCATAACGTCTGCATTCTGGAAAACGACTTCGGCGCGGTGAACGTGGACGCCATACTTTTGCAGGACCTCATTGGGGACAACTGCGATCTGGAAACGATCAGCGGCGGCTGCGACTGCGACACCCACCAGCGCCGTATGCGCACCAAGCTCATCTCGATGGCAATGCGCGGCTTTGACCGGGTCGTCATCGAGCCCAGCGGTATTTTCGACGTGGACGAGTTCTACGACATCCTGCGGGATGAGCCCCTGGACCGCTGGTACCGCTTGGGCAGCGTCATTGCTATCGTAGACGCGAAGCTCGAGAGCGAGCTTTCGCCCCAGGCGGATTACCTGCTGGCGTCGGAGGCCGCCAGCGCCGGGCTGGTGGTCATGAGCCGGGTGCAGCAGGCCGGGGCAGGGGAGTGTGCCGCCGTGGTGGATCACCTGAACCATGCGCTGGAAGGCTGCCACTGCGCCCGCCGCTTTGGCGAAGACGTGCTGTGCAAAGACTGGGCCGCGCTGACCGACGCCGATTTTGCCCGCATTGACGGCTGCGGCTGGCGGCAGACGAGCTATGTCAAGCTGCATTTCGACGAGCATGAGGCATTTACTTCGCTGTATTTCCTCAAGGCGGGCCGCACGGTCGAGCAAATCAAGGCCGCCGCACAACTGCTTTTGCACGATGCAAAGTACGGGCACATTCTGCGCATCAAGGGGTTTATTCCCGATGGCGGCGGCTGGGTCGAGCTGAACGCCGCTCGGGATACCATGACCGTGCAGAAAATCGCCCAAGGACAGGAAGTTCTCATCGTGATTGGAGAAGGTCTGGAGAAAGAGGCGATTGAGAGGGTTATTAAGGGGTAATCCCTTTGCCTTCCCCCTTGGGGGACGCCTTTCCAAAACACATCCCCCGCCGGAATTTTCTGGCGGGGGATGTTGTTATTCAGCGCACATTTTCAAAAAATTCTGCGTTTATTCCTCAAATGCCTTGACCCAATCGTACTCCTTGTGGACGGCGCGAGGGTCGTTCTGGGCTTTGCGGGCCGTGTACTCGCCAATGACGGCGGCGGGCATCAGCAGCGCACGCTCCACTTCAGACTGGAACACCAGCTTGGGGTTTTTGATTTTCGGGTTCTTCATCAGGTCTTTCCAGTAGGTGTCATAGTCCATCATCACGGCCAGGGCCTCATACAGCGGGGTCAGGCTCTCGTACCGGGCAATGACCTTGTTCAGTGCGCTGAGGAACTGCATATTGGCCTTGCCTTCCATCATGCCGTCGTCCTTACCTTTGACGTTGCGGCGGCAAAAATAGGCCGTCATCTGCAAAATATCGTCGAATGCCTCCATCTGGCCGGTCGTCAGCCGGGCGGACAGAGCATCGCGGTCGATGTAGCGCAGCAACGCCGCCGTGACCTGCTTTTTCGTGGCGGCATCCTCGGGCACCAGCTGGTTGACCGGCTCGGCATCGGTCTCCACAAAGTCGGTCGTCTCGACGATATCAGGCTGCTCGGGCGCGGCATCGTAGCCGCCCAGCGGCTCCGGCACGCCGGAAGTAACGTACATACGGTAATTTTCTAAATCATCCAGAATGGCCTTGGACAGATAGGGCAGGGGGGCGCTCTTCGTGCGAGCCACCGGAATAACCCGGGTCGCGTAGCGGGCGGCCGCACCCTCAAACCAACGGCGCAGTCCGCCGCAGTTGTCGATGACGTTGTTCACGGTCTGGAAGAAATGCGCGTTGCCGCCATCGATCATCTTGTCGTTGCCGCGCGGCGTACCGGCCATCTTGACCATCGCGCCGATCATCGTGTGTACGGCCTCCATCTCGTCGGCGGTCAGCTCGCGGTTCAGCTTGTCCAGCTCGGCTTTGACCTCCAACTCCTGGCGCAGCAGATCCGGCGTAGCACCGTAGGAATAGGGGATCGTCGTCTCAGGCACCGAGACATACTCCAGCGTCAGGATGCTCGGATCGTCGTCCAGCGAGCCGGTTTCGGCGGGGGTCAGCTTCTTCTTGCCTCGGGACTTGCTGGACATGGACTTCGTGATCTCGTTCAGCTTGTCGTCGGCCACCTGCTTGTCCACAGGCTCGATCGTGACAGCCACGGCAATGACGCGCTGGCGGTCTTTTTCGTAGACTTCGTAGTCAAAATAAATGTCGGTGTGGCCGTTGATCTCGCTCTTGGCCTTGTCCAGCACAGTGCGGCGCACGTGGGCCCAGTTGGTGGCGTTGCAGTCCACCTGCTTTTTCAGCGTCTCGATGTTCCAGACCAGCGGCTCGCCTTTTTGCTTTTTCGTGAGATAAAGGTTCTGGTAGCTCTTGCACAGCTCATAAATTTTCAGGCTGTACTGGCTCTTCATCGGCAGCGTGTAGGTGATGTTCATGGTGGTGTAGAACTCTTTTAGCTGGATCAGGTGGGGCTTTAATGCCTGGTCCAGCGTTAAGACGATCTTGCCGGTGCCCTCGTCGATGGTCGCACCGGAAAGCCAACGGAACATCGTAATCTTTTGCGTGCCTGCCAGGCGTATCCACTGCACCTTCGCGTTAGCGATCGCATCGATGTTGTTGCGCACCTGGGCATACATCGAGCCGTTGTGCGGGTCGACGCCGCAGAGCTTCAGAAACTCATAGATGGACATTTCGTACCGGGGCAGCTCGGTATCCGACGGCTTGATCATCGCAAAAATGTGCAGCATCAATTTTTGCTGGCTCAATGTCAGGGTGGACATGGCGTTCTGGATCAGGTCATTGGATTTACGCACAATGGTCTGGCTGCCGCGGCCGCTGTATGTGGCAACCGGGGCCTCTGCCTGGGTTTTGGCGGGGTCCTTCTTCGGCGGGCGGCCGGGGGATTTTTTCGGTCCGCGTATCGGGGCGTTGGGGTATAGCGAATCTATGGGGGAACTGGTTTTGTCTTTGGGTACCATGGCGTAACCTCATCTTCTTCAACACATTACACGTATGATAGCAGATTGTGCGTCAAGTGTCAATTATTGTAATATCCGACACATTTTGACGATGCCGCTCAAAATCCCTGCTTTTTCGTTCTTGGCTTTTTACTCTCTATTTATATATATTTAGAAATAGTGTGTAGCTGTGTCGAAAATTACAACAGAAATGTGCCGCGGATTCCAACTGCGGTGTGCTGTAAATAACAACTGTTTTGTGCGCAAAGCTACAATGTGCCGGGCATAACAACCCGAAAAAATTATTTTTTGGGCAAGAATCGTGCGGTGCCGATTTGGCAGATTTTGGGAACTGTGCGCTAAATAACAACCCCAGAGACAGGATTTTTGAAATTCTGGGGACCATTCAAATTGTGCGCTCGATTCCAACACTCAGAAATTCAAAAAAAGATTTTTGCGGGAATTGTGCTGCGAATAACAACAGGGGCAGAAAAATCGGAAATTTTGCAAAAATCCCGGAAAATTCTCAAAAAATCAAATTGTGCTGTGAATAACAACACCCGGCGAAAATTCTTGAAATTGTGTCGAGACTAACAATCTGCCCAGCAAAAGCAGAATTTTTGCGGAATTGTGCGCTGAATAACAACCCCAACAGAAATTTTTGCGGAATTGTGCGCTGAATAACAACCCCAACCCAGAAAATGTGCTGCAAATAACAACAGGGGAAAAGCCGGCAGAATTTTTGGAAATGTGCCGTACATAACAACCTTGATTTTGGCCCGGCAACAGAAATGTGCCGCCGATAACAACCCTAAAAAGCCCGTGAATTTTTCCGAATTGTGCGCTGGATAACAATAGATTTTGCAAAAATCCTGCCGCTTGCCCCGGCAAACTGTGCTGTAAATAACAACAGCATTTTTCGCAAACTGTGCGCTCGATAACAATACCCAACCCCAAAATCCTGAGCCGAACTGTGCTGCCGATAACAATACAGTGTGTAGAAAACTGTGCCGGCGATTCCAACACCCAAAATTGCACCCGGCTCCTGAATTGTGCCGCGAATAACAACCCCAGCAGAAAAATTTCCGGGTTGTAACGCTGCGCACAATTCGGATTTTCCCTTTCTAAAAATGTATGCTACAATAACGGCAGAATTTTTTTGCAATTTCCTCTTGACCCTGACGCTGCGTGATACTGTATGCTGAAACTACCGCGAAAGGAGAAAGCGCTATGATGACTGTAAAAGAGGTCAGCCGCCTGACCGGTTTGAGCGTGCGCACCCTGCAATATTACGACCAAATCGGCTTGCTGCACCCCGGCACCCGCACCGAGGCGGGCTACCGCCTCTACGATGCCGCCACCCTGGAGACCCTACAGCAGATTTTGTTGTTCTGTGAGTTGAAATTCTCGTTAAAAGAGATCGCCGCGATCCTGCAAAACCCGCACTTCGACCGGGAAAAGGCGCTGGAACAGCAAATCGAGCTGCTGACCCTCCAAAAACGGCATCTGGAAAGCCTCATCACTCTCGCGGAAAACATCCGACAAACAGGAGGAAATACCATGGATTTTACCGCATTTGACACGAAGAAGCTCGACGAGTACGCCGCAAAGGCCAAACAGCAGTGGGGCGCAACGGCGGCCTACCAGGAGTACGAGACAAAGAACGCCCATGAGACAACACAGGCCCAGCAGGAAAACGCCCGTGCGTTGATGGCCCTGGTCGCGGCGTTCGGCCACATGCAGACGAAAGACCCGGCTGACCCGGCCGTGCAGGCACAGGTGCAGAAATTGCAGGCGTTCATCACGGAACATTACTACACCTGCACCAAAGAAATTTTGCACAGCCTGGGCCAGATGTACGGTGCGGGCGGCGAATTTACCGCGAACATCGACGCAGCGGGCGGCCCCGGCGCGGCGGAGTTCGCCCGGAAAGCCATCGAGCGATACTGCTGCGGGTGAGTTCCAAACTTGCCCATTGTATCCCGCCGCGATTTGTGCTAGTATCAATAGCAGAAGCCAATAGAGGAGGAAACCAGTATGTTCAGAACCATACGCCGCTTTAAACAGGAGCTTACCCGGGAGGAATGCCTGGCCGTTCTGCGCAGCCAGCCCCGCGGGGTGCTGTCACTGCTGGGGGAGAATGGCTACCCCTACGGCCTGCCCATCGACTACTGGTACAATGAGACTGACGGAAAGCTCTACTTCCACGGTGCGAAGGAAGGACACAAGATTGACGCCATCCGCGCCTGCGATAAGGCGTCCTTCTGTGTACACGACGAAGGACAGCGCGTGGCAGGGGAGTGGCCGCTGCATTTTTGCAGTGTCATCGTGTTTGGGCGCATCGCCCCGGTGACGGATGCCGCCCTGACTGAAACCGCCTGCCGCCGCCTGGCCGAAAAGTTCACCGACGATGCCGCTTATATCGACGCCGAGATCGCCGCGGCCAGGGACCGGGTGCTCTGCCTGGCCCTGACGCCTGAGCATATGACCGGCAAGCGGATCAAGGAGAGTTGATAGGACACGATGAAAAAGACAATCGACACTGCGGCCCTGGTAAAAGAAGCCGCCATCCTGACCGGGGGTGTAGCCATCATTGCGGCTGCCGTGTATTTCTTCCTCGTGCCAAGCCATGCGTCGGTCAGCAGTATTTCGGGCTTGGGCATTGTGCTGGCAAACTTTGTGCCGTTGCCACTGTCCGCCATCACGATGATTTTGAACGTCGTGCTGCTCATCATCGGCTTTTTCACCTGCGGGCGGGAATTCGGTGTCAAGACCGTCTACACCAGCGTCATGCTGCCGGTGTTCATCGCCCTGTTTGAGCGGCTTTTCCCGGATATCGGCTCGCTGACCGACAGCCAGGAACTGGACGTGCTGTGCTATATCCTTGTCGTCAGCGTGGGATTGAGCATCCTGTTCAACCGCAACGCATCGTCGGGCGGGCTGGATATCGTGGCAAAGATCATGAACAAGTACCTGCATATGGAGCTTGGCCGCGCCATGTCGCTGTCCGGTATGTGCGTGGCGCTCTCGGCGGCGCTGGTCTACGACAAAAAGACCGTGGTGTTAAGCATTTTAGGCACCTATTTCAATGGCCTTGTGCTGGACCACTTTATCTTTGACCACAACATCAAGCGCCGTGTCTGCATCATCACCGAAAAAGAGGAAGCGCTGCGCCGCTTCATCCTCAGCGACCTGCACAGCGGCGCGACGGTGTATGAATCCTACGGTGCCTACAATATGCAGAAGCGACGGGAAATCATCACCATCGTGGACAAGAACGAATACCAGAAATTGATGAACTATATGAACCAGGAGGATCCGCAGGCTTTCATCACGGTCTACACCGTGTCGGACATACGGTATCGACCGAAAGTGTGAAACCCCATGCAAACCCAAACCGCTGCCAAACCGCAGCAGGATATGACCGCCCAGCTGGCCGAAGGGCAGATCTTCCCGCGTATCTTCCGCGAGCGGGAGACAGAAGTTTAGCGCAGGATCGCAAATTTTTGGGAGAGATAAAAAAGTTCGCAAAAAAAGGAAAGTTTTTTCAAAAAAAGCGTTGACAAATCCCACCGGGCACGCTATAATATATGAGCGTTGAGGGCAGACGCCCAAAACAAAACCCGATGGGGATTCGCATAATGGTAGTGCAGCGGACTCTGACTCCGCCCGTGGGAGTTCGATCCTCTCATCCCCAACCACACCGCAGCAGCTTAGCTGCTGCGGTTTTTCTTTCCGGGGTGTAGCGCAGTTGGTAGCGCGCTTGGTTCGGGACCAAGAGGCCGTGGGTTCAAATCCCGTCACTCCGACTGAAAACCGCCAGATATCGTTTGATGTCTGGCGGTTTTTATTTTGCATTTAAAATAAAATCAAAAACACCGATAGCCTTTCCAGCCGGAAAAGCCAGCGGTGCATTTTTTTACTTCAAATTCGGTCGATCCTGGTCGCCGTCCGCTTTGAACATCACGAAATTCTCGGGCTTATTTGTGAAATAATAATACTCGGTGTTCTCGTGCAGGGGCGGGGTCAGGTAATTGGGGATGATGCAGCCGTCGCCCTCGATGCGCTCGGTGAAGCCGGCGGCAAGCCAGACGTCGGCGGGGATGCCGGCGTTGTAGCAGTCCATGTACTCGGCACCCGCGTGGTTTAAAATCGCGTCCAGCGCGGCACCCAGGCGGGGCAGCACGGCGTCCTCACCGATGAAATCCACCAGCCGCACGACGGCGGCACAGCCGGTGTCCTGGGCAGAGACCGTGCGGGTCACGACGTAGGCCAGCAGCTTGCCGTTCTCCTGCGCGGCCCAGACGTCATACTTGAAGTGCGGGTAGTGGAAATACCGCCGCCGCATATACCACACATCCTTGCGGGGCGTGTGGGGCGTGGCGGGCATCCCCAGCGAGATCAGGTCGGCGGCGTCCGCCACCTTGGCAAGGCCTAAATCGCGCTGCACAGGGGGCAGGGAATACCGCAGCGGCTTTGCCAGATAGTAGGCGCGGCGGCGGCCCAGGCGGTAGTAGTGGGGCAGACGTTCGGCCTTCCAGCCCAAAAACTGGTAAAACGTGCAGGTGTTGGGGCGGATATTGTTGCAGGCCACCACGTCGGCGTTCAGTAGGCCGGGCAGGGCGTTCATCAATTCCAGCCCGACGCCGTTGTGGCCCTTGGCGGCCACCCAGACGCTGACCCAGATATCAGGCTTGCGCTTGGTGTTGGCCAGTATGTACCCAGCGGCGCTGACGTACCGGCCGTCCTCCTCCGCTACGGCAAACTGCGGGATGCCGCTGCGGCCGGCATAGTAGTGATGGAACAGCTCGGGCCGATTGAGCAGCGGCAGACGCATATCAAAATTTTCGTTGATGAAGTCAATGATAGCGGTATCCTCACCCAGGCGTGCCAGCCGGAAAGTTGTCTCAGACAATGGCAGACCCTCCTGTGACCGGCAGCGTTACGCCGGTGATGAACCGTGCCTCGTCGGAGAGCAGGAACGCCATGGCGGGGACAACATCGGCGGGCGTCGCGTTGCGGCCCATGGGGTTTTCTTCGGCGGCGGCCTGCACGATGAGGTCAGGGGTATCCTTTAAGAAATTCGTCTCCATCATGCTGGGGGCCACGCAGTTGACCGTGACGCCGAAGCGGGCGTACTCGACAGCCAGGCTCTTGACCAGCCCGCCGATGGCACTTTTCGCCATGACGTAGGCGGCGGTGTTTTTGGGCGGGCAGCCGATGGTATAGCTGGTCTGGATGAACAGCACGCGGCCAAACTTGGCCTTGGCCATGGCGGGCAGCACGGCGCGGCAGATGCGCACGGCGCTGTGGACCTGAATTTCCAAATCGCGGTCAAAACGGGTCTGGTCAAAGGCCTTGAACTTGGCGTTGACGACCGGCAGTGCGGGCAGGTGGATGAAATGCGTCGGCGCGGGGGCAGACGCCGCCAGCACCTGCACAAAGGTATCAACTTTGGCGCGGTCGGACAGGTCAACGTCAAAGGGGCACACCTGACCGGGAAAGCGGGCGCAGAGGTCGGCCAGCTTTTCCAGGTCGCCGCAGCCCTGGGCCAGCACCGTGGCGTCGGTGGCGGCAGTCAGCAGCCGCTCGATCAGTGCGCGGCCCACATCGCTGGTAGCGCCGGTGATAAGATAGGTATAAGACATGGTTTTTCTCCTCTTTATTTCGCTAACCCGGCCTTGATAATGCCGCGGGTCACGCGCTTGCCGTCCTGGTTGGTGATGACGGCCTTGATTTCGGCCTCGCTGCCGATCTCACTGACGTTCACGACGGTGCCCTTGACGGTCAGCGTGTCGCCGATGAAAATGGGTTTGGCAAACTTGCACTCCACGCCGTGCAGCAGGCAGTGCTCGCCGGCAGGTAGCCGCCCGCCAGCGTGGAGAAAAAGCTCGCCCCTAGCATCCCGTAGACGACGCGGCCGGGGTAGCCGCGGCCCTTGGCGTAGTCAGCGTCGATGTGGATGGGGGAGACGTCCCCGGTGATGGCGCGGAAGGCGTCCATCATTTCCGGCGTGACGGTCACGGTAAACTCCTCGGTCAGGCCGGGGGTCATTTCCGCCAGCGTGTAGTGGTTCATGGCAGGCTCCTTTGGCAAAAGCATTTGAAAAAAGGCGGCAGGATGCCGCCCCAAAACGATATTGAGATTTACACCATCCGTGCAACCAAATCCAGCAGGTCGCCCACGTCCTTCAGGCCGCGGACGTCGGCCAGCTTGAACTTGATGTTGAACTTCTTCTCGATGGCGGTCAGCAGGTTGATCTGCTCCAGGCTGTCCCAGTCCTCGATATCGTCGGCGCAGGTGCTGCAGGTGATCTCAAGGGTGTCATCGTCAAAATTATCGCGGAAAATATCCTGTACCGCGTTCAGAATTTCCTGTTCAGTCATACTGTAAACTCCTTTTATATTATGGTAGTTACCTATACTATAGCATAAAAGCAGAGCAGACGCAAGATTTTTACAGCCCATAATCCTCTAACCGTCTCTGCAATTCCACCTCATCCGCTACCTGCACGCCCTGCTGCAGGGCCAGCACGTCGCTTTCGGGCAGAAGGTGGGTGTAAATATCCTCATAGATCGCCAGCGGGCCGGTGCCGTCGGCGGTGTACAGCGCCACATGGCCGCCGCTGTCTTTTAAAAGGTAGCGCGCCGGGGCAGGGGAGGGCTGCCCGCGCAGAAACCACACCATCCCCGCCGCGATGCAAAGCACCGCTGCTGCCGCCAGCAGCGAAAGATACACCCTGCGGATTTGTCTGTTTTGCATAATAATTCCCCCTTGCGTGGATAGTATGGGCACCATTGCAGACAAAAACACCGAAAGTTGTGAATTTTACGTCCGATACTGTACTTTTGGCCCCGACTTGTGGTATAATTCATTCTATAACATTGTGCGATTCTGTGTTACGGCCTTTGCCGTGCGCTTTGATACAGACCAAAGGAGGCGGTTCCCATAGAACCCAAACAGCAGCGCCATATCTCCACCGAGGGCGTAAAGACCACCGCAGGTGCCACCGGCCAGCCCGGCGCACCCGCACCGAACAAAAAGAAAAAACCGAAAAAGCGCCGCAGCATCATCGGCATGATCTTCAGCTTCATCGGCTGTATGCTCTGCCTATGCATCATGGCAGCCAGCGTGGGCGGCGTGCTGCTGTCCATGTATATCGTGCAGGTCACGGCAGATGACGCCGAGACCCTTGACCTGGACAACCAGAAAAACAAGCAGACGACGATCATCTACGACCGTTACGGCGACGAGTACGCCCAGCTGACCCGCGGCGAGGACCGCATCTGGCGCGAGCTTTCCGCCATGCCGGACAACCTGAAAAACGCCGTCGTCGCCATCGAGGATAAGAACTTCTGGACCGAACCCGGCATCAACCTCAAGGGCACCATCGGTGCCGCGCTGAACGCGTTCACCGGCAACCGCATCTGGGGCACCAACCGCGGCGCGTCCACGCTGGAACAGCAGCTCATTAAAAACCTGACCGGCGATAACGAGCAGGACAATATGCGTAAGGTGCGCGAGATCTTCCGTGCCTTGGGTCTGGACAACAAGTACAGCAAAGAGACCGTCCTTGAAGCGTACCTGAACACCATCCCGCTGACCGGCATTGTCCACGGCATGGAGGCTGGCTCGCTGCAATACTTCGGCAAGCATGTCGAGGACTTGACCCTGTCGGAGTGCGCCGTGCTGGCCTCTATCACGAAGAACCCGACGAAGTACAACCCTGCCACCAACCCTGAAGAACTCATCAAGCGCCGCAACCATGTTCTGTACGAGATGCAGTCCCAGGGGTATATCACCGAGGCTGAGTTTGAAGCCGCGAAGGCCGAGACCATCACGCTGGTGGAAAGCTCCGCCACGACCGAGAACGCGACCCGTTCTTCCAGCAACTCCTGGTTCACCGATGCGCTCTACACCGAGCTGCTGAGCCAGCTGCAGGAGGATCTGAACTACACCGCCGACGAGGCGAAGGAACTGATCTTCTCCGGTGGTCTGCGCATTTACTCCACCGTTGACCCCACCGTGCAGGCGGGCATCGAGAAAACGATGTACAACGAGGACGACTTGATCCCTGCCCTGTGGCATGAGGAGCCGGTCTGCCTGCGCGATTATCCTGCGGATTCCAGCAGTTGGGACGAGGTGCAGTACGACGAGGCTACCGGTCTGCCCATCACGAAGGACGGCTATGCGGTCTACGGCCAGGAGGCTATCCCCATCTACGCCGATGAGGAGGGCACGACTCTCAAGACGGGCACCTCCACCGACCCCGACTACCCCAACGACACCACCGTTTACCTCTGCGTGTATGAGAAAGTCCGCACCCAGGCTGCAATGGCAACGCTGGACTACGACGGCAGCATCCTGGGCATCGGCGGCGGCATTGGCGAGAAGAAGTACGACCTGGGCTTCAACCGCGCGACTTCTCCCCACCAGACCGGTTCTACGATGAAACCCATCGGCGCGTATGCGCTGGCGCTGGACTACAAGCTCATCAACTATTCTTCCCAGATCCTCGATGCCCCGTACTACTCTGCGGAGGACAAGAAGGTCCTGAAGGATCAGTATATCGGCGTGATGAGTCCCTATTCCGAGGCAGCCCAGTCCCGCAGCGATGTCTGGCGTGCATGGCCGACCAACTACGGCGGTGCAGGCGGCCAGGGCAACCCGATGCTCGTCTATGACGCCCTGCAGCAGTCCTACAACACCGTGGTTGTCTGGGTCGGCGATATGGTCGGCGTGGATTACTTGTACAACTTTGTGCATGACACGCTGGAATGCAGCTATATCAACGCCGAGAACGATATGGATCTCGGCCCCTTGGTGCTGGGTTCCCAGAGCAGCGGCCTGACGGTCGTACAGCTGGCCGGTGCCTACACGATGTTCAACACCGGCACCTTCACCACGCCGCACTACTACACCGAGATCACCGATTACCAGGGCAACATGATCCTGGACAACAACAAGTATATCAACACCACCCAGGCCATCAGCGCTGACACGGCCTACATCATGAACCGCATGATGTGGAACGTCCTGCACAGCAGCAAGGGTACTGCCTACGGCAAGGGTCCCGACGGCGAGATGGACTCCGTGGCCAAGACCGGTACGACCAGCAACTACAAGGATTACACCTTCGCAGGCCTGACGCCGTACTACGTGACCGCCATCTGGTGGGGCTGTGACCGCCCGACCGAGATGGACACGCTGGGCAAGGCGGGCAAGAATGCCAGCCCCATCCAGTACGCCTGGAAGTATCTGATGGAAGATCTGCAGGCCGACCTGCCGGTCAAGGAGTTCGCCAAAGGCGAGAACGTTGTGGAGAAGCGCTTCGACACCTCCACCGGCGCAATCGTTTCTGGCGGCGGCGCGGTGGGTTACTACACCGAGGATAACCTGCCCGACAGCAGCTACGTCGTCTCGACCGAGGACGATCCCTACGCCGCCCTGGCACAGGCCGCTGCGGATGCCGCGGCAGGTGCCGAATAAAAGCCTTCCCCCTTGGGGGAAGGTGGCGCGAAGCGCCGGATGAGGGGCGCGCTTGCCGCAGCGACCCATTCCCGGGCAATAGAGGCAAAGCTGCCCCTCATCAGTCACCTTCGGTGACAGCTTCCCCCGTGGGGGGAAGCCTCTCTATCAAACCACCTCAACCGCAAAACGGTTGGGGTGGTTTTGTTTTTGTATGAGATACAGTTGTACCCGCACAAAAGATATTGACTTTTCCGCCCTGTGGGCTGTGCAATTTGACAAATTGCACAAAAACCGCTCAAAAAGGCTTGCAACAGGCCCCGGGCCGTGGTATCATGGGACACATCGAGAAACATTTGTACACAAGGGGGAAACACCAATGGCCGAAAGGCGCTTTCTGCTGGTAGATGCAGAGGTTCTGCCGGAAGTTTTTGTCAAGGTGCTGCAAGCCAAGGAACTGCTGGCCTCCGGCGCGGTGAACAACATCTCCGCCGCCGCCAAGCAGGCAGGCATTTCGCGCAGCGCATTCTATAAATATAAGGATACCGTTTTCGATGCCGAGACCGGCCGCGAGTCCATCACGGTGGTGGCAACGCTGCTGGATAAGACCGGCGCGCTGCAAAGTCTGCTGTCCGGTATTTCGGCGGCGGGCGCGTCCATCGTGACCATCACCCAGTCCCGCCCGGAGAACGGCGCGGCCCAGGTGGAGGTCACGGTCCGCACCGGTACGATGCAGATGCCTGTGGATGAGATGCTGACCCGCCTGTCCCACCAGCCCTGCGTGGTGGAGATTCACCGCGGGGCGTAACTTCTCTTGGCCGCAGGGTAGGGGCGAGGTATGCCTCGCCCGCGACCTTCCTGCAAGATGCCTTCTGGCTTTAGGCCGAGGGCTGGGTATGCCCGGCCCCTACAAGGCGGCTTCACGGACAGATACCGAGTGTAAGAATACAGGGGGAAAGTACCAATGGCTAAAATTGCTATCATGGGCTTCGGCACGGTCGGTTCCGGCGTGCTGGAGGTCTGCCGCCGCAACGCGGCATCCATCGCCCGCCGCGTCGGTGAGCCGGTCGAGGTCAAATACATCCTGGATGTGCGGGATTTCTCCGCCTCCCCGGACGCCGCACTTTTTACCAACTCCATCGACACGATTTTGAACGACCCCGAGATCAAAGTCGTGGTCGAGACTATCGGCGGCACCAGATTCGCCTATCCGTATGTGCGCCAGTGTTTGGAGAGCGGCCGCAGCGTCTGCACTTCTAATAAGGAAATGGTCGCTACCTACGGCGCGGAGCTGCTGGCCCTTGCCAAAGCGCACAACGCGGCCTTCCTGTTTGAGGCCAGTGTCGGCGGCGGCACGCCCATCATCACCCCGATGCACCAGTGCCTGGCCGCCAACCACATCAGCCAGATCCGCGGCATCGTCAACGGCACCACGAACTTCATGCTGACCAAGATGAAGCGGGAGAACATGGGCTTTGACGCTGCGCTCAAAATCGCCCAGCAGCTCGGCTATGCCGAGACGAAGGATCCCGGCGACGATGTGGACGGCCGCGATGCCTGCCGCAAGATCGCCATCCTGTCCTCGCTGGTCTGCGGCCACCAGATCTACCCCCAGAACATCCCCACCCGCGGCATCCGCGACATCACGGTCGCCGATATCAAGGCCGCTGAAAAGATGGACAGCGCCATCAAGCTGATCGCCTGGTACGACGAGGGCGAGGATGGAAACATGGCCGCAGGTGTTGAGCCGATGCTCGTCTCCAACGCGAACCAGCTCGCGGGCGTGGACGATGTGTTCAATGCTGTGCTGATGAAGGGCGATATGCTGGGCGATGTCGTGTTCTACGGCAAGGGCGCGGGCAAGCTGCCCACCGCCAGCGCCGTGGTGGCGGACGTCATCGATGCACTGAAAGAGGGCGTCAAGATCCACGACTCGCTGTTCTGGAAACCTGCCGAAAAGCCCGAGGGCCAGCTGGAGGACAAGAACAGCTACCCTTGGTACATCCGTGTGACCGGCGTTGCAGCGGCGCTGCTGCCCAGTGTGGCCGGTGCGGGCCACACGGTCTTTGAGGAAAACGGCGAGGCCGCTTACCTCATCGACAAGGTCACCGCCGCCGATGTGGCCGAGATCACCAAGAAAATTGAGGTGCTGGGCGGCAAGGTCGCCCTGGCCATGAAAAAACTGGAAGAGTAAGAGGGGACAGGGCATATGGTAACAGTAACGGTCCCGGCCACCAGCGCCAATGTCGGCGCAGGGTTTGACTCGCTGGGGTTGGCCGTCTCGATGCACAACGTTTTCACGTTTGAGGAATCCGACCGCATCCAGATCTCGTCCGTCGATGGCACCCACGTCCCGGCGGGCAGCAACAACCTGGTCTACCGCTCGGCCCGCGTCGTCTATGACCAGCTGGGCATCCCGCTGAAAGGTCTGCGCATCACCCAGCGCAACGATATCCCCATGGCCCGCGGTTTGGGATCCAGTTCGGCCTGCATCGTGGCGGGCATCATGGGCGCCAACGCCCTGCTGGGTGATAAACTGACCGAGCGCCAGATGCTGACGCTGGCAACGGCCATCGAGGGCCACCCCGACAACGTTGCGCCCGCCATGCTGGGCGGCTTTGTCACCAGCGTTATCGACGAAGGCCAGGTATACAGCGTCAAAAAGGATATCGACCCGGAACTCGCCTTTGCGGCGTTCGTGCCGGACTTCCGCCTGTTGACCAGCAAAGCGCGTGCGGCGCTGCCTGCCATGGTCAGCCATAAGGACGCGGTCTACAATTTGTCCCGTGCGGCGCTGGCAACAGCGGCTTTCTGCGAGGGCAACTACGCGCTGCTGGGCGTGGCGACCAAAGACGTGCTGCACCAGAAATACCGCCTGCCGCTTATCGAGGGCGGCGACGATATCTTTGAATTGGCGCAGGATTTGGGCGCACAGGCTGTGTATATCTCGGGCGCAGGGCCTACCATCATGGCCGTTGTCCACAAGGACGACACCGAGTTTTTCACTCGCGCCGAGGCGGCGCTGGCGGCGGATGGCCCGCTGCATCATTTTACCGTGCATCGTCTGCTGGCCGACAATGTCGGCGCAGTAGTCAGTTAAGATAGGGGAGAGGGATAACACCAATGGGCTTGATCGTACAAAAATTCGGCGGCTCCTCGGTCAAAGACCGTGACCGCATCTTCAACGTGGCGCGCATCGTCATGAACACCCGCAACGCCGGCAACGACGTTGTTGTGGTCGTTTCGGCGCAGGGCGACACCACCGACGACCTGATCACCAAGGCGGCGGAAATTACGTCCGACCCGTCCCACCGCGAGATGGATATGCTGCTGGCCGCAGGCGAGGAAATTTCGATTTCCCTGCTGACGATGGCCTTGCAGGAACTTGGCGTCTCCGCCATCAGCCTGACCGGCTGGCAGGCGGGCTTCAACACCGACCGTGCCTACTCCAAGGCCCGCATCAAGCGGCTGGACACCGAGCGTGTCGAGAGTGAGCTTGCCCGCAACCGCGTCGTCGTCGTGGCGGGTTTCCAGGGCTTGAACCGCTCTGACGATATCACGACCCTGGGCCGCGGCGGCAGCGATACCTCTGCCGTGGCACTGGCGGCTGCCCTGCATGCAGACCGCTGCCAGATCTTCACCGACGTCGAAGGTGTCTACACCGCCGACCCGCGCAAGATCCCCAAGGCCACCAAGCTGAAAGAGATCACGTTTGACGAAATGCTCGAGCTGGCGTCCCTGGGCGCACAGGTGCTGAACAACCGCAGTGTCGAGCTGGCCAAAAAGTACAATGTCGAGCTGGAAGTCATTTCCAGCATCAATCCGGTGCCCGGCACCATCGTTAAGGAGGAAACCAAAGTGGAAGGTATGCTCATCAAGGGTGTTGCAAAGGACACCGACGTCGCCGTTTTGACCGTCAAGGATGTGCCGGATGTGCCCGGTATGTCGTTTAAGATTTTCAGCCTGCTGGCCCAGAAGAACATCAACGTGGATATCATTCTGCAGACCACCGGCCGCGACGGCAAGAAGGATATGAGCTTTACCGTGCCCCTGGGTGACGCAGAAAACGCCGTTGCAGCGCTAAAAAGCGCCACCGGCCGCATCGGCGGCGGCGACATCACCGTCGACAAGACCTGCGCGAAGGTCTCCATCGTCGGCGCGGGTATGCAGAGCCACTCCGGCGTGGCCTCCACGATGTTTGAGGCCCTGTTCAACCAGAATATCAACATCAAGATGATCTCCACCAGCGAAATCAAGATCAGCGTCATCATCGATGAAGCCGACGCCGACAAGGCCGTCGCCGCCATCCACGACGCATTCATCAACTAAGTTTTTTCAGCAATATAGAGGGATTGGGTCGGCCCCCATGCACAGTGCGGTGCATGGGGGCCGTTGGTGTTGTATAAAGGTTTACAGCAGCTTTTTGCCCTGCGCAAACTTTGCGGTCAGCGCACCCCTGCCCAGGTAGGCGTAGCGCTCCAAGCGCTCGGCGGGGGTGAAGGTGCGCATATTTTTCAGTGCGGAGTCATCCAAAACCAGCGCGTCAAAGGCGTAACCGTCCTCAAACAGGCCGACGTTCTCGCCGAAATCGGCCCAGAAGTCACCGCCGCCCACAGTCGCCATATACAGCGCCTCGGTCATGGTCAGCGGTTTCTCGCTCTGGTCGATGTACCGCCAGCGCAGCTTGCTGACCTGCACGGCCGCTGCCATCACGGCGAAGAGGTCCAGCGTGTGGCCGCCCGCCACGTCGCTGCCAAGGCCGATGCGCCAGCCGCCGTGCAGGTACTTGGCGGCGGGGGCAATACCCGCAATCACGTTCTCGTTGCTGGTGGGGCAGTGGGCGATCATGACACGGTTGCGCTTCATCAGCGCGGCCTCGGCGTCAGGGGAGTAGATGCAGTGGGCCATCACGGTGGGCACGTTGTTGCCGAACAGGCCAAACCGGCTGTAACTCTCGCCGTAGAATTTTGTGTCGGGGCAAAGCTCGGCCACCCATGCGATCTCGCCCGGGTTCTCGGAGAGATGACTTTGCGCAGGTACGCTATATTCGGCGGCCAGCTCGCCCAGGCCCTTCATGTATTCGTCGCCGGTGCTGGGGGTGAAGCGCGGGGTCAGCATCGGGCGCACCGGGCCTGCGTGCAGGCTGCCTTCGGTGCGGCAGGTGTCCAGCCAGCGGC
>OGRQ01001494.1_pt1 | contig 21500 bp, 15 predicted proteins | sample 1553521 | NCBI WGS metagenome assembly OGRQ01 (sample SAMEA2580088, study PRJEB22360) | human gut metagenome | biome: human gut; feature: human-associated habitat; material: faeces | place: Denmark | collected 2008/2010
TTTGACTACGCGTCACAGGAACGGCTGCTCAGGGAGCTTGCAGCGGCCCACGCCCGTGTCGTGCAGGGGCATCCTTCCTCTATATACGCGCTGGCCCGCTACCTGAAAAAGCAGAAGCGATCTGGACGAGGCCTGTTTTCCATTTTCGTGTCCACTGGAGAAATGCTGACGGATGTGCAACGGGACGTGATTGAGGAGGTTCTCAGAGTCCGGGTGTCCAATCGGTACGGGGCTTGCGAATTCGGCGTGATGGCGCAGGAACGCGCCGACGGCCCGAAGGGCGAGCTAATGGTTTCGGATTCCCTTGTCTGGCCGGAAATAACGCCGGAAGAAGAGCTGGTCTTTACCTCGCTTCGAAATCCCTGTATGCCGCTTATCCACTACCGAATGGGCGATCTCGGACATCTTGAGGAACGATGTGACGGCTGGTGGATCACCAGGCTTATGGGGCGCACCCATGATGCAGTCATCATTGACGAAAAAAAATATCCAACACATTTTATTCAGGATATTCTGGATCGTTGCGGGGATATAACGGATTTTCAGATTGCGGTGGATACTAATGGAAAGGCACTGGAGTTCCGTCTGGTCACGCCCCCGGAAGCCTGGGAAGGCGTGTCTGCCGCAGTGCAGAGGGAATTTCCTTCCGTACCTGTCAGGCGAATTGAATCATCGGAGCTGGTTTTCGTGGGCATCCGCGGTAAATTTTCTTATCTTGTCAGGGTGCAGGCATGAATACTCCCAAAAATTGGATATGGTACCGCGATTTCATGTTGGTGCTCCTGCATAAGGAATTGACGGTCCGTTACAAGGGAAGCCTGCTCGGCTTTATGTGGTCCATCCTGAACCCGCTAGCTCAGGCCTATATCTTTTTTCTTGTGTTCGGTGTGTACATGCGGTTCAACGTGCCTCATTACATTGTGGCCCTGCTTGCAGCGATGTTTCCGTGGCAGTGGTTCAGCAACTGTGTCAACGAGGGACCGTTCACCTTCCTGGCGAATCCTACCCTGGTGAAGAAAGTGGCCTTCCCGAGGCAGGCGATCCCTCTAGTGATGAACCTCCAGAATATGGTGCATTTCTGTCTTTCCCTGCCTATCTATGTGCTGTTCATGCTTTCTGAAGGGTTGTACCCCGGTTGGATCTGGCTCTGGGGGATTCCGCTTCTGATGGTTCTGACACTGGCATCCGTCTACGGGCTGTGCCTGCTTTTCGGGTCTCTGAACCTGTTTTTCAAGGATATTGGCAATCTTGTCACCATTATCATGCAGGTTGCCTTCTTCGGGACGCCCATCATGTATGTGCTGAGCGTCGTGCCGCAGGAATATTACTGGTGCTTTAAGCTGAATCCTGTGGCGCCACTATTCATCTGCTGGCGTTATCTTCTGATGGACAATGTGTTTTATCTTGAATGGCTGCTCCCGGCCGCCGGTTATGCCTGCCTTGCTCTTGTCGTCGGCATTCTGACCTATCGGGCCCTGAACCGTCGGTTTGCGGAGGTGATGTGATGAGTGAACCTGCCATTATTTTTCGGAATGTCTGGAAAAGCTATCCGTCATATCATCATATAATGGGAGGCATCAAAAGCTTCCTTTTCCATTTGCCGCAGGTTGTCCGTGAACTCCGTCATCGCAGGACGGCACTTGAGGACATTAGTTTTGAAATTCCCCGCGGGACCAAGTTCGGCTTTATCGGACGCAATGGCGCGGGGAAGTCCACCACGCTGGGCCTCATCGCCGGGGTTCTTTCCCCGGACAGCGGTGAGGTTGTGGTCAATGGCCGTATTTCCCCGCTACTGGAGCTTGGAGCCGGTTTCCATCCTGAAATGACGGGTCGGGAAAACATCATGCTCAACGGCGTGCTGCTCGGCCTCACCAAGGCCGAAGTCCTGGAATATCAGGATAAGATTATCGAATTTTCGGAACTGAATGAATTTATCGATCAGCCTGTGCGGACGTATTCTTCGGGGATGTTCGCCAAGCTCGGTTTTGCTGTCGTATCCATCCTTAAACCGGATATTCTGCTCCTTGATGAAATCCTTTCCGTCGGAGATGAGGCATTTAAGCGGAAAAGTGAGGCGAAATTCAGAGAATTTCAGGATGATCCCAATGTGACGATGGTTTTGGTTTCCCATTCGCTGGACAGCGTTGTCAGTGTTTGTGAGCAGGCTGCATGGATTGAAAACAAAACCGTCCGCATGATTGGACCTGCGAAGGATGTCGTGAAGGAATATCAGGCATCAATAACGCCAAAGGTGACGGTTGGTGCCGTAGTGACAGAGAGTGTGCCCACGCAATGTTCGACTGGGTATACCGAAAAACTTTTTGCAGAGAAACAACGAGGCGAGGTAATGGATAAGAATGTACCGATTCTGGTGGCCGGGCATACCGGATTGGTTGGTTCCGCGATCGAACGTCGGTTGCGCGCCGGTGGCTATGATAATCTGCTCTGCCCCCGCCATGCTGAACTGGATCTGACCGACAAGGGTGCAGTGTTTGAGTATTTCAAGGCGAAGCGTCCGCAGTACGTTTTCCTCGCTGCGGCAAAGGTCGGCGGCATCCAGGCCAACCAGGACACGCCTGCGGAATTCATCGATGTCAATCTTGCCATTGCGCACAACGCCGTCAGTGCAGCCCAGGCCATCGGCATAGACAGGCTGCTGTTTCTCGGCTCAAGCTGTATCTATCCGCGGATGTGTCCCCAGCCCATCAAGGAATCCTACCTGATGACGGGGCCTCTGGAAATGACTAACCGGCCTTACGCACTGGCGAAAATCGCGGGCATTGATCTCTGTTGGGCGTTCAACCGTCAGTACGGGACGCATTATCTCGCAGTCATGCCGACCAACCTTTTCGGCCCCGGAGACAATTACGAGCCCCGCGGCTCCCATGTCCTCCCGGCGCTTATCCGGAAGATGCACGAGGGCAAGATTAACAATGCCGCCACGGTGGAAGTCTGGGGCACGGGGAGTCCGCTCCGCGAATTCCTTTACAGCGACGATCTGGCCGACGCCTGCGTCACGCTCATGGAACTTGATGATACCACCCTGTCGCCATTGTTCGGGGTGGAGAACCCGCCTCTCGTCAACATTGGTTTCGGTGTGGACATGACCATCGGTGAACTGGCGAAACTTGTTGCCGAGATCATCGGTTTCAAGGGCGAACTTGTCTTTGATCATACACACGCCGACGGCACCCCCCAGAAGCTCCTTGACAGCTCCCTCATCCGTTCTCTCGGATGGAAGCCGAAGACCACTCTGAGAGAAGGTATCCGACTGGCGTATGAGGATTTTCTGTCCCGTTCTGTGCGGATGTAGTTCTACGTAGCAGACAGGGGAAGTTTCATGCCCAGAGCCTTTTGCCGCCAACAGGGAGCCGGCCATGATTATTAGCAACATATGCAGGGGATTCGGTAACCAGATGTTCCGTTATGCGGCGGGACGCGCTCTTTCCCTGCGGAAAGGATGCCCGCTCAAGCTCGACATCTCATGGTTTGACACGTTTTCCCAGAATAGCGGTTTAGTTGGCCCGTGTACAGTCAGACAGTACCTCCTACCGGTTTTCGGTATTTCCTGCGAGATCGCGACAAAAGATGAAATTGATGCGTTCACCACGGACACCTTCGGCAGGTATCGGAAGTGGTCGCTTGATTTCCCGCTCTGGCCGGAACCGCTTTCGTGTGTCTGTTCGTCAGAACCCAGGCGGAATGAGTGCCGGAAGGTTGGAAAGAATATTTTTCGTGCCGAGCCGGCGGACTCCATAGGGAGCGACGGGTACTGGGAAGATTTTTCCGATATTGTCCCTCCGGCGTATATTCACGGGAATTTTCTGTGCGAACGTTATTTCAAGGATATCCGTGGGCAACTCCTCAAAGACTTTACCTTTCCGGAACTCCCGGAGGAATGCCTGCCGATCAGGGACAGTATCCTAAGCCATGAGCATTCGATTTCACTCCATGTCCGGCACGGCGATTATCTTAAAAAAGACTCTGGTACCGGAAGAGTACGATTTGTAGTCATTGATATCGATTATTACAGGCGTGCGCTCGAATATATCTTTGAGCGTGTATCCAATCCTGCCGTATATGTGTTCAGCGATGACATGGACTGGTGTCGCGAACACCTCGGTTCCTGCGGAGCTCCTGTGACTTTTGTTGATCTGGAATCGGAGGCTACCTGTTACCATGACATGAACCTGATGTCCCTGTGCAGGCATCACATCATTGCAAACTCCACCTTCTCATGGTGGGGGGCATGGATTGCCAGAAAAGAGGGCATCACCTGCTCACCTGAACAATGGTATCAGGAGGAGGCTTTCAGGCAGTACAATCCGTCGGCCGAAGGATGGATCCGTATTGCAAACGGGAGCCTTCATTCCCGATAAAGTTGGAATGGGTAGGTTGTTTCTGTTCTCGGAACAGGGGCGTGGGATCCGCTATCAGAAAGAGAATAATATTTTAAGATATGACAATTCAATTCTACGGAATTCACCGTGAAAATTGGGAATGTCTTTAGGAATGCAGATGAAGATAGCGCTCGTTACAGGGATTACGGGCCAGGACGGTACGTACTTGGCCCGATTGCTGTTGGGGAAAGGCTATAGCGTTTACGGCACGTCGAGAAGCGCGGAGGGCCCGCATCTCTGGCGTTTACGCGAGCTGGACATTCTGGAGCATCCTCGCCTGCATCTTGTCCCGGGGGGACTGGACGATATGGAACTCCTGCGGCGGTTGCTCAGGGAGATATCCCCAGATGAGGTGTACAATTTCGCGGCAACGAGCTTTGTCCCGGTAACTCCGGGGCAGCTTGAGACGATGACCTCTGCCACCGGAGTGGGGCCTTTGCGCCTGCTTGAGGCGATTCGGGAAACCAATCCCGGGATCAAATTTTTTCAGGCTGGCAGTAGCGAAATGTTCGGCCGCGTCGACACGGCTCCGCAAAACGAAAATACGCCGTTCCATCCTCGTAACCCGTATGGTGCAGCTAAACTGTATGCCTATTGGAATACGGTTATTTATCGGGAAACTCATGGAATCTTCGCCTGCAACGGGATTCTGTTCAACCACGAATCACCCCTGCGGGACGAGCTTTTCGTGACCCGCAAGATCACCCGTGCCTTTGCGGCAATGCGGTGCGGATCGGATTCCCTGCTGGAACTGGGAAACCTCGATTCAAGGAGAGACTGGGGATACGCGCCGGAGTATATGGAGGCGGTCTGGCGCATGATGCAGGGTAAGGAGCCGGACTGTTACGTTCTTGCCAGCGGTCGGACCTCGTCAGTCCGTGATTTTGTCGAACTTGCGGCAAAAGCCGTTGACATGGAGCTTGTATGGGAGGGAATCGGCGAAAAGGAAGTCGGGCGGGACAACAGAACGGGCACCGTCCGGGTACGGGTCAATCCGGCGTTTTACAGGCCCTGTGAGCGGGTTGAGCTTGTCGGAGATGCGGGGAAAGCCGGACGGTTACTTGACTGGAAGGCTTCAACCCCATTGGAAGATATCTGCCGGAATATGGTGGAGATGGACTTTAACCGGCTGCAAAAGTCAGCCTGAGTTATGTGAAAAAGGAACTGATATGAAAAAAACAGCATTGATTACGGGTGTTACGGGGCAGGACGGCGCTTATCTCGCTGAATTTCTGCTGAAGAAGGGGTATGAGGTTCACGGCACCAGGCGGCGTGCATCATCCTTCAATACGGAACGCGTTGATGCCCTGTATGGGGGCGCACATGCAGATACCCCCGGCCTGCTTCTGCATTACGGTGATATGACCGATGCCATGAATCTGAGTCGTCTGGTGGCGGAGATCCGACCTGATGAAATCTACAATCTGGCGGCGCAGAGCCATGTGCAGGTTTCTTTTGATATGCCGGAATACACTGCTGAAGTGGATGCCCTCGGACCGTTGCGTCTGCTCGAGGCTGTCCGTCTGAACGGGTTGGAAAAGAAAAGCCGCGTGTATCAGGCCTCGACTTCCGAACTGTTCGGTCTGGTGCAGGAAGTCCCCCAGAGGGAGAGCACACCCTTTTATCCCCGCTCCCCGTATGCCTGTGCCAAATTGTATGCTTATTGGATCATGGTCAATTATCGTGAAGCCTACGGCATGTATACCTGCAACGGCATCCTGTTCAACCACGAGTCACCTCTGCGCGGTGAAACCTTCGTTACCCGTAAGATCACGCGTGCTTTGGCGCGTCTGTGCCTCGGGCTTACCGATTGCCTGTACCTCGGCAACATGAATTCCCGCCGCGATTGGGGGCATGCCCGTGATTACGTCGAAATGCAGTGGCTCATGCTCCAGCAGGATACCCCTGACGATTACGTCATCGCCAGCGGGCGCCAGTACACTGTACGCGATTTCGTGCGCGCTGCGGCATCCGTTCTCGGATTGACGCTGAAGTTCGTGGGCGAGGGGGCCGACGAGCATGCGGTAGTCGAATCCATGGAGGCCGACCGTCTCGCTTCTCTCCTGCCGGAAAAGAGTAATCTTTCCTATGTGCTCAAGCCGGGACAGATCGTTGTGCGTACTGATCCTCGTTACTATCGTCCTTCCGAAGTGGAAACCCTGCTCGGCGATCCCACGAAGGCCCATGCCAAACTCGGCTGGACTCCCCGGACGACCTTTGAAGAAATGGTCAGGGAAATGATTACCCACGACCTTGAACTTGCCGCGCGTGATGCCCTCTGCTCTCATGCCGGCTTCAACGTACCGCTTTACGAAGAATAAAACGCTGTGGTCCATCGGCGCGGGCGATTGTTTCAGTAATGGAGAAAAAGGGAGAAGATTCATGCGGATCGTAATTGACATGCAGGGCGCACAGACAGATTCCCGCAAAAGAGGTATCGGCCGGTATACCCGCGGGTTGGCTGAAGCGCTGCTTCGCAATCGCGGGGAGCATGAGATACTGCTGGTGCTCAACGGCTTGCTCCCGGAGGGAGCAGCTGAAGTCTTTTCCCTTTTTTTCGGGTTGCTCGCGCCGGGCCAGATTAGGGTATGGAATGGACCTGATCACAGCCAGCTTCCCGCCGAACCCATTTCTCTTGAGCGTAGGGAGGCCGAGGGATGTTATGAGCGGTTCATCCTCGGGCTTCGGCCTGATGCCGTTCTCCTCACCACCATGCTGGCAGAAGTGGTTGATCCCAATTTTACCTGTGCGCTTTCCCGCCTTTCCCTGCATACACTTGTTGCAGCTATTGCCTATGATTTTCTGCCGCTTGCCCACCCGGAAAAATATCTTGCCGATCCTGTTCAGAGTGCGCTGTATTATTCAAAGCTGAACAGGCTTAAGGAGGTAGATATTTTCCTCAGCATTTCCGAATACACGGCGTCGGAAACCCGTCGTATTTTTCCAGATTGCACCGTGGAATATATAGGAACGGATACGGATGCATTCTTCAGACCCGTGCAGATGGCGGCCGCAGACGACGCGCCATTCCGTGACCAGTTCGGAATTCCCGGACAGTTCTTTTTCTACGCTGGGGGGCTCGATCGCCGAAAAAATCTGGTCGCGCTGGTGAGGGCCTACAGTCAACTTTCCGCGTCTATCCGTGCTGACTGGCAACTTGTTCTGGCTGTCGACAAGGAAAAAGCTCTGGCGGAAAATCCTGAGCTTCGGGATCTGCTGGCTGTGGTAAACAGCCCGGAATCCGAGGCTGCAAGGGTCGTCTGTACGGGCCGGATAGACGATGAGGTGCTGCTAGTTCTCTACTCAGCGTGTAGCCTGTTTATTTTTCCTTCTCTAGAAGAAGGGTTCGGGCTTCCTGTCCTTGAGGCCATGCGTTGCGGAGCTCCTGTCATCGTTGCGGACGGGACATCTCTCACGGAAGTGATGACCTGGCCCGGCGCTCGTTTTGATCCCTCCAATCCGGAGGCCATCGCTTCTCTGATGGAACGCGCTGTCACGGACTCTGATTTTATGGGAATGCTGCGCGAGAAAGCGCAGAGTTGCCAGCAGAAGTTTTCATGGGATGCTATCGCAAAACGGGCTCTGGCAGCCTTGGAAAGAGGGCATGCTGAAAAAACGGCGGTATTCCCACGTTCGGTGTCGATACCTTCTCTTTCTGTGATCCCGGAGGTGAGAGAAGAACAACAGCCCGTTCATCAGCTGTTTATTGATATTTCTAACATTGCATTGAAGGATGCGGGTACAGGCGTGCAGCGCGTGGTGCGGAGCGTACTTGTCGAGCTCCTGCACAATCCCCCTGTTGGCTGGGTTGTCCGACCAGTCTATCTTAATTTTGCCGAAGGTAAATTCCGGCATGCCCATAATTATCTGTGGTTTAACCAGATATGGAATGACACACTACCCGGGGATATCCCCATTACATTCAATGCAGGGGACTTCCTGCTGCGGCTTGATTTAAACTGTCAAGATCCCGGTTGTCGTCAGAGCACGCTACTTAGAGCGATGCATGATGCTGGTGTTATTATCTACACAGTCGTTTACGATCTGATCCCTGTCACGCACCCGCAGTTTTGTTCGATCTCTCCGGAAGAGTTCGGGGCGTGGCTGCACACTCTTTCCTGTTATGATGGGGCCATCTGTATTTCCCGATTTGTTGCAGGCGAACTCAATCACTGGCTGAGTGAAAATGTGCCGAATCGCGCTGTTCCTCTTGATGTTTCGTGGTTCCACCTCGGGAGCGAAATTATAACTCCTCCGTCTGCGGGAGGAATTCCATCGACAGCAGATACAGTTTTCAGACAGCTGAAAACCGCGCCCACGTTTCTTATGGTCAGCACTATCGAGCCGCGCAAGGGATACGTTCTGGCTCTTGATGCGTTTGATCAGCTCTGGGATTCCGGTGAGAACGTCAATCTTGTCTTTGTAGGCAGGCAGGGCTGGAAAGTGGAAGCCTTCTGCGAAAGGATGTTGAAGCATCCACAACAGGGGAAGCATTTTTTCTGGGTTTCTGATGCTAGCGATGAATATCTTGGACAATTATACGAAGCCGCAGATGCCGTCATTATGGCTTCCGAGGTCGAAGGCTTCGGGCTTGCCGTTGTGGAGGCTGCCCACCATCACAAGGATGTGATTCTGCGAGACATTCCCGTGTTTCATGAGATAGCCGGAGAGCACGCCCTATATTTTGATGGAACGGCGGAAGCTCTGGCGAAGGCCGTCCAAAACTGGATGGGACTTGACGCACGCGGGCAGACCCCCGATTCGTCCGGTATTCCTATGATGAGTTGGAAAGAAAGTACGGAAATGTTGCTGTCCCGCCTTCCGCTGTTCAGAACGGAAAAAAAGGAAAAGCCGCTGACGGTTCTGTTCAGCACCTGGCAGGCCGCCTTTGACTGCCCCGGTGGCGGGGAAATCCAGCTGCTGCGTTATGAAGATTACCTGAAGAAGCGTGGTATCCGGGTTATCCGATTCGATCCGTGGAAGCCGTGTTTTGACGATGTGGATATCGTCCATTGCTTTTCCGTCATGGGGGGGACATGGAATCTCCCTTGGTATGTCCATCATCGATGTCATCTTCCTCTGGTCGTATCCCCCATTGTCTGGCTGGATCATCCGGAAAGCTATCCGATTGAAGAAATTGGTACGATTCTGGGTTGTGCAGATCGCATCCTTCCTAATTCTCAATCAGAAGGGGAATTACTTCAACGTCAGTTCAACCTTGACTCCTCACAGATCATACCGATTGTGAATGGTGTGGAGGATATCTTCTTTGAACCTGCCGATCCTCAGATTTTTCGGGAGCATTTCAATCTTGATAAGCCGTTTGTCCTGTGCGTGGGCAATATCGAGCGACGGAAAAACCAGCTGAATCTTATTCGTTCACTGAAGGGAACCGGACTTCATCTCGTGATTGCCGGACAGGAACGTGAAGCCGATTATGCAGGTTTCTGCCATACAGAGGCGGATCAAACCGTCCATTTTGTCAGTGTCCTCGAACATGCAGGCCTCCTTCACCGTTCTGCCTATGCTGCGGCCGAGGCCTTTGTGTTGCCATCCATTCTTGAAACTCCCGGACTTGCCGCACTTGAAGCTGCGGCTGCCGGTTGCCGACTTGTTGTGACTTCAGGTGGATGTACTGAAGAATATTTTGGTGCCTTCGCGTTTTATTGTGATCCCCATCATACCGAAAACATAAGGGATACTGTCTTTGCAGCTTTAAAGAGCCCTCGTACTAAGGCTCTCTCCGAGCATGTGCGTAAGCATTTTACATGGCAGCGTGCTGCGGAACAACTCGATGCGATATATAGGGATACCATGATCCAGCATCGGGCCCAGAAGAGCATTAACCCTGATGTTGGCCATCCCAGAGCACGAAGAAATTTATTATATGTGGAATCGACAGAGCAGAGTACTTCCTCGAGGAAACTGGCAGCGCACCTTAAAGCCGTTTTTAGCTCCGTATTTGATGTGGTTCCATTGAGACTGGGAACAGATCCCGGACAGGCTGGTAAAAGCATTCTGGATATCAGGGAGGAGTGTTATGATTTTGTCTTTGTCCATGATATATTCCCTGCATCAGAACAGCTTGCAGAATTAAATGCACATCGGCTGGTTTCCCTTATTACAGACTCAGAGGTGCAGGGAATTCCAGAATTAGCCCTTTTTTTATGGAAGAGTGTAAATTATATCACAACTGATGAGAAAAAGCAGAAGCAGCTGTCCGTACTCGGATTTGATGTTTCTTTTTCTTCTTGTGAAAGCCTTATGGGTATATCCACGGAAAAAACATCCCCCGAGCTTGTTTCATTGCTGGAAAGGATGGAGCATCTTGCACGTTATGACAAACTCTATTGGGGGAAAGTGCAGACTTTTTCCCAATGGAAACATATTCTGCCGGAACTTTCATCTTTTCCGAGTTGCACGGTCGAAGTTTCGGGATGGTATCCAGCAGAACCTGCAGGGGTGTGGTCAAAGCAAAAGAATTCTATTACCCTACCTGTTTATCCGAGAGAGCAGATGCTCGTGCTCTCTGTTGAACCATACCTCCCAAGGACTGTAGACTTTTCTGTAAATGACCAGAGCATGCTCAGAATGAAACTGGATGGGTATGCGGATGTTGCACTTCATATCACTGAGAAAATGGCAGTAAAGAAATCAGTTGTCATCGGCATCGCAATTGAGGAAACGTTGTCTTCACCGAAGGAGCTTGGTATAGGTGATGACATACGGACACTTGGTCTTTTCCTTTCAAAGATGCGATTACAACCGGTTATGCTCTCAGCATGTATTGATTGTGATTTTACCGACGCTTCGAGATGTGTGAATAATTCAGGCTGGTGGTCACCGGAAGGTCCGGGCAGATGGTCTGTGCAGCGACAAAGCTCCTTCATGCTGTTCACAACTCCAGGTGCGAAGATTTTGAATCTGACCCTGTATGTGGCGGTTTGTCGGACAGTACATGTCCTGGTGAACGGAACACAGTGCGGTACCTTTGAAGTGAATGGTTCTCAGGGAATCTCTGCCTTGATTCCTTCATCTGCCGTTGATGATGGAACTCTTGTTGTTGAATTATTGATTGATGAGGAATTACGTTCATCGAAAGAACTTGGTATAAGCAATGATACAAGGAAACTCGGCTTGTACCTTTCGAGAATTCAATTGCAGGCAGTGACAGCTTCTCCATATATAGATTGTGATTTCAGCAATGAAGTGACATGCGTGAACGCATCAGGCTGGTGGTCACCGGAAGGTCCGGGCAGATGGTCTGTGCAGCGGCAAAGTTCCTTCATGCTGTTCACAACTCCAGGTGCGAAGATTTTGAATCTGACCCTGTATGTGGCGGTTTGTCGGACAGTACATGTCCTGGTGAACGGAACACAGTGCGGTACCTTTGAAGTGAATGGTTCTCAGGGAATCTCTGCCTTGATTCCTTCATCTGCCGTTGATGATGGAACTCTTGTTGTTGAATTATTGATTGATGAGGAATTACGTTCATCGAAAGAACTTGGTATAAGCAATGATACAAGGAAACTCGGCTTGTACCTTTCGAGAATTCAATTGCAGGCAGTGACAGCTTCTCCATATATAGATTGTGATTTCAGCAATGAAGTGACATGCGTGAACGCATCAGGCTGGTGGTCACCGGAAGGTCCGGGCAGATGGTCTGTGCAGCGGCAAAGCTCCTTCATGCTGTTCACAACTCCAGGTGCGAAAATGTTGGAGCTGAATTTTTACGCGGCCCTTCAGCGAACAGTACATCTCCTTGTGAACGAAATGCAATGTGCTGTTTGTGAAATAAATGGATCACAGTCTATATCTGCAGCAGTTCCTTCGGATGTCGTAGGTGGAGGAAAGCTTTCCATCGAATTGCAGATTGAAGAGGAATTATATTCACCAAAGGCTCTTGGTATAGGTAAAGATACTAGAACACTGGGTGTATATCTTACCCATGTAAAATCTACACCAATCGTTTGATTTGAAAATCTATTCTATAAAAATACTAATACAGAGCGTAGTTGGAGAAAATATTATGCCGATAAAAAAAAAATTATTATGGGTTGATCATGCGTATCATATAAAAACATCTTCAACAAGTTTTATTTCAGATATGCTTGAAGATACATATGATGTGTACAGATATTATCTAGATCCTTATGAAATGCTTGTAGATGGGGAAATATGCTATAGAGATGTATTCAAAAAGCTCGAAGGAAATAAATTTGACACCATAGTTTTTTTTCAACTTTTCCCACCATATGAAGAATTAAAATATCTTAAATTTAAAAAAATAATATTTTTTCCAATGTATGACGGAGCCCCGTCAAGGTCTGAAAAAATATGGAAAGATTATGATGGGAATGTAACCATAATAAACTTTTCATCAACACTTCATAGTGAGTGTATAGAAAATGATTTTAATTCAAAATATATTCAATTCTTCCAGAAACCTATTTCGTTTTCAAGTTTTGGTGAAGAACATGGAATATTTTTTTGGCAAAGATTGACAGATATTAATATATACACGATATGTAGTCTGATTGGTGAAAACAATATAACTCATGTACATATACACAAAGCTATTGATCCATCACAGCACTTTGTAGAATGCCGTAATTTGCTTAAGAATAAAATATCTTATTCAGAGTGGTTTGAATATGAATCCGATATGTTGAATATCATTGAAAAGTATGCACTTTATATCTCTCCGAGAATGTATGAAGGTATTGGAATGAGCTTTATCAAGGCAATGAGCATGGGGAGGTGTGTCATTGCAGTTGATCATCCTACCATGAATGAATATATCTCCCACGGAGAGACAGGACTCCTATTTGATCTTTCCCATATTCATGATATCCGGATTAATGATTTTGATATACGAAAAATTCAAAAAAATACTCTTGAGTATATGACTGAAGGGTATGAAAAATTTCAGAAAAACCTGAGGTACATCCCTGGTTGGATCGAGGAATCACCGGTGGCCCGGCCTGCAAAAATATAAAGGATAGCACCATGGCACAAAAAAAGATTTCTGTCATTACTCCGTCTTTTAACAGCAGAGAAGTTATTGAGCGGGCTGTCCAGAGCGTCCTCGTACAAGATTATACCTGCTGGGAACATGTCATCGTTGATGGCGGCTCAACCGACGGTACGATTGATTTGCTGAAAAAATATCCACACCTGAAGTGGATATCCGAGAAAGATAGAGGACAGGCTGATGCCATGAATAAGGGCTTTTCCCTCTCTACCGGTGATATCATCGTATATCTGAACGCTGACGATTATTTTCTTCCGGGAGCCTTTTCTGCGGTAATGGCCGTTTTTGAGAAAGGAGCTTCTTTTGTCGTCGGAAACGTACTGGTAATGAGCCCGAGACTCGGTACGGAGTTTATCAATACGCCGAGAACGACGCTTGACGGGATGCTCCGCCACTGGGAACCTAATGCTTTCTGCTATAATCCGGTTGGGTACTTTTATACCCGTGAAGTGCAGGAGCATTGTCCTTTCAATGTTCATAATTATGCAACCATGGATCTTGAATTTCTTCTTGATGCTGCTGCTGTCTTTCCTTTCACCAAAGTCAACCGGACACTTGGATGTTTCGAAGACAGCCTATCAAATAAGACGCACGAAACACAGGTAAAGCCCGACTATTGGAATCCAGCAACATTTCCATATATTGAAAAACATCTGTCTCGGATGCTCCAGGCAGATCGGGAGCAATATCTTTCTGACAGGCGGGCCGGATATAAGCAGTATCAGGCGGAAGCTAATTTCCGGGCAAGACGGGAGGGCTGTTTTGCTCCGGAAGTTCCTGATCAGGGGGCGGGACGCGTGAGTGTCATCATTCCAACGTGGAACACGGCGGATTTTCTGTGCAGGGCGGTCGATTCTGTTCTGGCGCAGACGATGCAAAATTTTGAAATTATTATTGTTAATGATGCATCGACAGATGAATCTTTAGCCCTGTTGAAGCGCTACGAAGCTGATCCTAGGGTTCGTGTGATAACCCATGCTATAAATAAGGGATTGGGTGCGGCACGAAATACAGGAATTGAGTATGCCCAAGGAGATTTTTTATTTTTTCTTGATAGCGATGATTGGATTGAGTCGACAACTTTACAACTTCTGATGGGCATAGCTCTCCATTATGACGCCGATATTGTCGCCGGAGGAGTTGATAAAGTATATCCTGATGGAACGTGCTCTGCATACCATGCGTTTGATTTTTCTTGTTCCGGAGGAAAAGATGCACTTGCTTACTTATCTGATTACTCAATTGGAAGTATCGCATGGAATAAAATATATCGTCGTAATTTTATTACTGCAAATAATCTTCGATTCACAGAAGGCTATTTGCATGAAGATGTCATGTTTTCCATGCGTGCTGTTTATGCGTGCAGAAAATATATATCTATTTCTGATATTTGTTATCATTATTTTCAAAGACCTCGAAGTATCATCAATTCAGGGATAACAAAGAAAAAGATTGCATCCTACATAAAATTCTGGCAGGAATTTTCCAATTTTTCCAACCAATATAATCTACTGGAAAAATCGGAAACACATGATCTTGCCCTGAATCTTCTGAAAGCCCATGGTTCTTCGGATTTCTCAAGTCATATTATAGAGTATTTGAAAGAGGATTTTGATGAATCACGGTGTGAAGAATTATGCACTATTTTCGTGCAATTCTTCGGTGAAAATGGGTATATTATTTCTGATGCACTTATTCCTGTGATAAAGAATATAATTTCAAATAAATAACTATTTATTCTAGGATGTACTCAAATATGACTTTCCGTCCAGCTAGAAATAAGATAGCATTAGAATCATGTATGTGATTATGTTGCTTTTACCACATTATATTTTGATTCTAAAGTTACAGCGGGGACACGATGGACAATGGTTACATAGGGGTGAGTTCGGCAATGCAGAACTCTGAGCGGTAACTCCATAATATGCAGATGGAGAAGGTGTTCAAGGATCACATCAGTGGGAAGAACAGGAACCAATCGGCGCTGAAGATCTGTTTTGAACTTGTTTGTGATAGTGGCATGTTCATGTGCACAGCATTAATGGGCTGGCCCGCAACCTGAAATTGATATCCTTGCGGCTGATAGGCTGAACGCTGAAGGTGTAACCCTCCCTTAAAATAGTGCAGACCAAAACTGGAGACTTCTGGTAAACCATCCCCAGGAGGGAACCATGAAGAAGTCACGGTTTTCTGAACACCAAATCATCACAATCCTGAAGTCTGTCGAAGCGGACAGGACTGCCAAGGACGTATGTCGTGAGCACGATATCAGCAGTGCCACGTTCTATGCATGGAAGACAAGTTCGGCGGCATGGAAGCTTCGGACATCAAGCGTATGCGCGACCTTGAGCATGAAAACGCCCGTCTCAAACAAATGTATGTGGACTTAAGCCTGGAAAATCGGGCCTTGAAGTATGTGATCGAAAAAAAGCTCTGAAGCCAGCCGAGAAGCGTGACGTCGTGCTGTTCGTTCACGAAGAGCATGGACTTTCCGTCAGCAAGACGTACACGGCATTGCGCATAAGTCGAAGCGTGTTTCTTTACAAACCAACGCCGCGTGACGACAGTCTTGTGATAACGACGCTTCTTGAGCTGGCCGAACGCTACCCGAGATACGGATTTGCCAAATATTTTGCTGTGCTGCGTCGCGAGGAATATACATGGAACCATAAGCGCGTCTACCGAATTTATCGGCAGTTGCAGTTGAACATGCGCCGCAAAGAAAAACGGCGCCTGCCCAGCCGCGCTCCCGTCCGTCTGGAGGCGCAAACCGTCGTCAACGGTTGCTGGTCTGTGGACTTTATGGGCGATGCGCTGATGCACGGTCAGCGTTTTCGCACGATTAACGTGCTTGACGATTTCAGCCGTGAAGTATTGGCCGTGGAAGTGGACACCAACTTGCCTGTAGCCCGTATCATTCGTGTGCTTGACAGCATAGCCGCTTGGAGAGGCTATCCTACAAAAATGCGTATGGACAATGGCCCGGAATTTGTCTCGGCGCAACTTGCCGGAAGGGCTTTACAACACGGGATTGACCTTGAGTTCACTCAACCCGGCAGGCCCACGCAAAACTCATATGTGGAGCGGTTCAACCGCACCTTCCGCGAGGAGGTACTGAACTTCTATGTTTTTAGCAGGCTGAGTGAGGTTCGCCCCATCGTTGACGCATGGTTACAAGAATACAACGAGCAAAGGCCACACGAATCATTGGGCAATCTCACGCCAGAAGAGTTTGCCCTCAACGCCGGGGGCTCCAGTGTAGGGTCAGGACTCATTAATTAAGATAAAAGATACCGGTAACAGCAAGGCAGATAGCTGAGAAAAAGGTATGGACACAGCGGGCATACCGGGTCGCGATACGTCGCCAATCCTTCAGCCTGCTGAATGTATTTTCAATAAGATGCTGTTGCTTATACAGCGTGTTGTCAAAGGGAAATGCTTCATTTCTGTTTTTTCGGGGTGGTATGCAGACTGTTATTCTTTTGGCTCTCAGAGATTTACGCAACCAACTCGTGTCATACCTCCGTCTGCCAGAAACGTATAGGTATCGGGAAGAAGATGCTAGAGAATGGCTGCACCCTTGTAGTCGTTGACCTGTCCTTCAGCCAGTAAAAGCAGGACAGGACGTCCATGCCCGTCACAAACAATATGGAGTTTGGAATTCAGGCCACCTTTTGTTCGTCCTATAAGACGTGGAGAATCCCCTTTTTGAGCAGGCTTGCCGCCGTGCGGTGAGCCTTGAGATGGGTGGAGTCGATCATCAGGAAGCATCAAAAGGTGTTTTATTTGCCAACTCAATGAAAATTTTATTGAAAACACCGAGCCTGCTCCACTAGACAAAGCGATTGTACAGCGTTTTGTGGGGGCCGTACTCATCAGGTGCATCCTGCCACTGAAGTCCGTGCTTGATGACGTAGATAATGCCGCTGACGACACGCCTGTCATCCACACGGGGAACACCGTGAGAACGGGGAAAGAACGGTTTGATACGCTCCAACGGACTTTCGGAAAGATAAAACAGGGTACGGGGGACACCTCCGTGCCTCCTGCATACCCTGTTTTCCTTCCCTTGAAGATAACGAGTCCTGACCCTAGAGCGTGTCTTGCGAGATAAAAAAGGGCAGAAGCGGGGACAGTTTGATGGGAATGTAGACAGGTGGGGAGAGGGGCGAAGAAGCGGGACGGTATCCAAAAGCGCGCTTGACCATAAAAAAAGGAATTGGATAACAAATCCAATTCCTTCGTTTTTTGCTGGTGCGCCCGGCGCGATTCGAACGCACGGCCTTTAGCTCCGGAGGCTAACGCTCTATCCGACTGAGCTACGGGCGCGGAGTTTCCCCGGAAGGGGACACTACAGAGTTGGGAAGCTAGCTCTTGTGCCGCGTCCTGTCAAGCTGTATGCTCCGGTACCGGGAGTGTGCTGCGGCTCGTTTGGTGTCGGAGCCGTGTTTTTGTGTCCATCCGCTTGTTACGCTTCCCCTTCTTTTTCTTTATCTTAAGGAGTATTCCATGAGCGTTTCCGTTACTTGGTACGGTCATTCCAATTTTAAGGTTTCTTGCGGCGACGTGACTGTTTTCATAGATCCCTTCTTCACGCATAACCCTTCCTGCCCCGTGACGTGGAATGAGGCCGGGAAGCCGGATTTGGTGCTCGTCACCCATGATCACGGCGATCATACGGGTGACGCCGTGGCGATCTGCAAAAGCAGCGGCGCAACCTGCGGCTGCATCGTCGGTACGGCCGAACGCCCGATCGACCCCGGGATGCCGCAAGCCAGCATTCCCGCCGGGATCGGCTTCAATATCGGGGGCACCATCGAAGTGAAGGGTGTCCGGGTCACCATGACGCAGGCGTTCCATACTTCGGAATCCGGGGCCCCCACAGGGTACGTCGTGACCATGCCGGACGGCTTTGCCTTCTATCATGCGGGCGATACCGGCCTCTTCTCCTCGATGGAGCTGATAGGTTCGCTGTATCCGCTGGATCTGGCGCTGCTGCCCGTGGGCGGCTTCTTCACGATGGACGGGTTGCAGGCCGCCCATGCCGCGCGTCTGCTCAAGCCCAAGGCCGTGATCCCCATGCACTGGGGGACATTCCCGGTCCTTGCGAAGGACACCTCGGCCTTTGCGTCGCATCTGGCGTCCGTGGCTCCCGATGTCCGCCTTATCTCCATGAAGCCCGGTGATAGCACCGCGTTCTAATCACGGAGGTGTCCCATGACGCTCATCGAACACGGCGAACTGGTCCGCCGCGCTTTGGAATATGTGCAGGAAGAACGCTGCCGCCGCCCAGATGCGCCGCTTTCCTCCCTGCTTGACGAAGCGGGTATGCGCTTCAATCTGACGCCGCTGGACGCGGCTCAGCTTGCCCGCCTTTTTTCCGAAAAAGGACAGGAGCCTTCCGCCCCGTGCAAACGCTAACTTCGCATCCTTACAGGACGTTGCCCGATGCCTTCGCTTCTTCAGAGACAGATATTTAAAGAAATCGCCAACCTGTTCGTTCTCGCCGTGGGGGTGCTGCTGACGCTCATCCTCATCAGCCGGGCGGTGCAGATGCGGGAACTGTTTCTGGGGCTGGATCTCGGCATCTTGGATACCGTTCTGCTGTTCGGCTATATGACCCCGCTGTTCCTCATGCTGGTGATTCCCATCGCCTGTATGCTCAGCGTCTTCCTGACCTTCCTGCGCATGAGCACGGACCGCGAGCTGGTCGCCCTGCGTGCGGGGGGCATCAACATCTATCAGATGCTTCCCGCGCCGCTCCTGTTCAGTGTGATCTGCATGTTGCTGACGCTCTGGGTATCCCTGCACTGGCTGGCGTGGGGCATGGGGCATTTCCGGGAAACGATCCTTGAAATCGCCAATACCCGCGCCCGTGTCGTGGTGCAGCCCGGCGTCTTCAATACGGACTTCCCCAATCTGGTGCTTTTCGCCCGGCAGGTGAACCCCGGTGACGGGGATATGTCGCAGGTTCTGGTGGACGACCGTTCGCACCCCGAGCGCCACATGACCATCCTCGCCCCGGAAGGGCGCTTCGATACCGATACCGAACGCGGCGAGCTGGTATTCCTGCTTGAGGACGGCAAGATCTACACCACGGATAAGAAAGGTTCCTCGGTGCTGGCCTTCGACGAATACAAAGTGCGGCTGCCGCTGGACTCCCTCTTCAAGAGTCTTGATCTCGGAGATGTGCGGCCCCGCGAGATGTCATGGAGCAAGCTCTCCAGCATCACGCGGGAGGAAGCGCTTAAAGTGGACGCCAACTACGCCAACAAGCTGGAGGTGGAGCGCCACAAGCGCTGGGCCTATCCGGTGGCGTGCATCGCCCTGACCCTCTTCGTGCTGCCGCTGGCTTCGGCCTTTGAGGGGCTGCACAGGCAGACGGGGCTCATGTTGGCCCTTGCCATGTTCTTCGTTTATTACAGCCTGATGTCGCTTGGGTTCAGTACGGGCGAGTCCGGGGCCATCCCCCCCTCCATAGGGTTGTGGGTCCCGAACATCCTGTTCCTATGCCTCGGCATCTACGGGCTATGGCTGACGGCGCATGAGCGAACGCCGCACGTGGCGACCTTCTTCCGCAACCTGCGGACACGGAGGACGTCATGAGCTTGCTTTTCCGCTATCTGACCAAGAACAACGCGATGATCCTGCTGCCGACCCTTGCCGTCGGCATCGGCCTGTATGTGCTCACGGACCTGTTCGAGCGTCTCGACAACTTCATCGAGGCCGGGCTGTCCGTGGGCATGGTGCTCACCTACTTCGTCGTGAAGATGCCGCTCGTGATTTCGCAGATCCTGCCGGTGATCTTCCTGCTGTCCACGGTCATCCAACTGTGCATCATGGCTCGCAGCCGCGAGCTGACGGCGTTGCAGGCCGGGGGCATTTCCCTCGGCGTGGTGGCGAACTCCATGATCCTTTGCGGCATTTTCTGGGGGGGCGTCCAGCTTGGTTTCTCCGAATATCTGGGCGTTGCCGGGGAACGCGAGTCCGCCCGCATCTGGCAGGAAGAGGTCCGCAAGAAGAACCTCGCGGCAACGGTGCTTGAGGATGTCTGGTTTACGGACGGGGACTGGATCGTCTCGCTCGGCACGCTTGATCCCCAGGCGCACGGCACAGGCTTTTCCGGGTATGAACTGTCCGACGACGGCCTGAGCATCAAGCGCATCGTGCAGGCGTCCACGTTCGCCGCCGAGCCCAGCCACTGGGCCTTGCAGGATGTGCACGTCTACACGCCCGACACCTTCACGCAGGAGCAAGAGCCGGATTTCGTCCTCCCGCTCAGGCAGGATCCCGAAACCTTCCGGCTCGTCAGTACGGGCACGAAGCCCCAGCAGTTGCCGCTCTGGCAGCTTGGGGACGCCATCAGCCAGTTGAAATCTTCCGGTTCCAACGTGGAGGCGCTCCGCACGGCGTGGCACGCCAAGCTGGCCTATGCGGCATCGATTCTGGTCATGGCCTTCGTGGCGACGGCCATCGTCTCGTGGAAGGACAACATCTATATCGCCGTGACCGTGGCGCTGCTGTGCACGTTCCTGTACTTCGCGGTGTATACCCTCGGCACGACGCTTGGGCAGCGCGGCATCCTGCACCCGTTCCTCGCCGCGTGGACCGCGAACCTCATCGCGCTGTTCTTTGCGTTTTGGCGGCTTATCCCCTTGCTGCTGCGAAGGGAATAATCCACCGGAATCTCTTAAAGATTTGAGGGGCGAGGGAAACGTTCTGAAGAAGGGGGGAGCACCCCCATGTTTCCCTCGCTCCTTCCAACCTTCCCCTGCTTTCTTCCAAGATTTTCCCTTTATCGAATCCCACTCGACCGTTTTTCCTGTGGCGGAAAAATGTGTTCTTTGGGGTTGATGAGGGGGGGCTGTTTTTTGAACGGGGCCAGCGGAAAAAGGCGTCTTTTCCCGGGCGCAGTCTCAATGCCGATGCAGCCCAAAGCCTTTCAACATTGAAATACGCATTCCTTCTGAAGGAATGCGGCTCCAAGAAAGATTACGAACAGGGATTCGATAAAGTCGAAAGTCTTTGAAGAGGAGAGGGTGGGGTTTGGGGAGGGGGAGGAGAAA
>OGRQ01001495.1_pt1 | contig 21484 bp, 13 predicted proteins | sample 1553521 | NCBI WGS metagenome assembly OGRQ01 (sample SAMEA2580088, study PRJEB22360) | human gut metagenome | biome: human gut; feature: human-associated habitat; material: faeces | place: Denmark | collected 2008/2010
CCGCCGTCAGGCAGAGCGCCCGCAATAGGGTCTTGCGATTGGGATTTGGCATAAAAAGCATCCTTTTAAGGTTGTAATTTACAGCAAGCAAAGGGCGTAAACGATACAGTTTGCGCCCTTTGCTTGCCGCCCCTCCGGGGAGGGGACGGCAATTTAGAAAGGAAGTGATGAGAAAAGCGGATTTAGTGTGCCGAAATGGCACGCCCGTGCCTTGCAGAGAATGTAGGGGCGAGCATTGTTCGCCCGCCAACCTGGCGCAACTGCGCGTTCATGGGAAAGTTTCTCACTAGGCAAACGGCCCGGGCGAGCAATGCTCGTCCCTACACAAGGGAGTTTGTCTGTTTATGATAGACGTTAAAAGGTAACTGCGGCAACGTTGATTGTGCTGGACTCGGTGCTAGCCGGGGCATCGGCGGACTTCTTGACCATCACAGGCTTGGCAGTCGTGAGGGCAATGGCGCTGACAAGCAGGCTGCGCTTGACCGATGTTCGGTTGTCTTTCATTTAAATTCCTCCTAATTTTTTCAAAGTTGTCAAATACAGTTTCAACGAATACCCATATTTCACCACCCGGGGGGTAAGGCTATTCGCAATTTCACAGAATATACATAAATATTCTTGTGGATTTTTTACATAAAGGGGGATTTTTGGGAGGAAGCGGCGGTAAAGGGGATGCAAAAGCCCCTCCCCCTTCGCTCCGTTCGCCCGGCACAGTCCGCGGGGCATCGGGGACGCCGCCCTACAACGTGTATTTTTTAAAATTCAAACTATTTTACAATAATGTCACAATCTTTGAAAGAATTTGGCCTTGCTTTTGCGGCAAAATCTTTGTATAATAAATGTCAGGATGGGGCACTAGGAGGCTGACTTAGACCCCTGTTGCCCCATTCAGCCAAAAGTATAGAGAAAGAGGTATATGTAAACATGGCAAATCTGGATTTGACTAAGTATGGCATTACCGGCACGACCGAGATCGTGCATAACCCCTCTTACGAGATGCTGTTCGAGGAAGAGACCAAACCCGAGCTGACCGGCTATGAGAAGGGCCAGGTCACCGAGCTGGGCGCTGTCAACGTTATGACCGGCGTTTACACCGGCCGTTCCCCCAAGGACAAGTACATCGTTGTTGACGAGAACTCCAAGAACACCGTCTGGTGGACCAGTGACGAGTACAAGAACGACAACCATCCCATGACCGAGGCCACCTGGTCTGCCGTTAAGGACATTGCCAAGAAGGAGCTGTGCAACAAGCGCCTGTTCGTCGTGGATGCTTTCTGCGGCGCAAACAAGGATACCCGCATGGCGATCCGCTTCATCGTGGAAGTGGCCTGGCAGGCACACTTTGTCACCAATATGTTCATCAAGCCCACCGCCGAGGAGCTGGCCAACTTCGAGCCTGACTTCGTTGTTTACAACGCCTCCAAGGCTAAGGTCGAGAACTACAAGGAGCTGGGCCTGAACAGCGAGACCTGCGTTGCCTTCAACATCACCAGCAAAGAGCAGGTCATCATCAACACCTGGTACGGCGGCGAGATGAAGAAGGGTATGTTCTCTATGATGAACTACTTCCTGCCGCTGAAGGGCATGGCCTCCATGCACTGCTCTGCCAACACCGATAAGGAGGGCAAGAACACTGCCATCTTCTTCGGTCTGTCCGGCACCGGCAAGACCACCCTGTCCACCGACCCGAAGCGTCTGCTCATCGGCGATGACGAGCACGGCTGGGACGACAACGGCGTCTTCAACTTCGAGGGCGGCTGCTACGCCAAGGTCATCAACCTGGATAAGGACTCTGAGCCTGACATCTACAACGCCATCAAGCGCAACGCTCTGCTGGAGAACGTTACCGTCGACGGCGAGGGCAAGATCGACTTTGCTGACAAGTCCGTCACCGAGAACACCCGTGTGTCCTACCCCATCAACCACATCCAGAATATCGTTCGCCCGATCTCTTCTGCCCCTGCCGCCAAGAACGTCATCTTCCTGTCTGCTGATGCGTTCGGCGTTCTGCCCCCGGTCAGCATCCTGACCCCCGAGCAGACCCAGTACTACTTCCTGTCCGGCTTCACCGCCAAGCTGGCCGGCACCGAGCGCGGCATCACCGAGCCCACCCCGACCTTCTCCGCCTGCTTCGGCCAGGCCTTCCTGGAGCTGCATCCCACCAAGTACGCTGAGGAACTGGTCAAGAAGATGCAGAAGTCCGGCGCTAAGGCTTACCTGGTCAACACCGGTTGGAACGGCACCGGCAAGCGCATCTCCATCAAGGATACCCGCGGCATCATCGACGCTATCCTGAGCGGTGCCATCAACGAGGCTCCCACCAAGAAGATCCCCTACTTCGATTTCGAGGTCCCCACCGCTCTGCCCGGTGTTGACCCCGCCATCCTCGACCCCCGCGACACCTACGCAGATGCCGCTCAGTGGGAAGAGAAGGCCAAGGATCTGGCTGGCCGCTTCATCAAGAACTTCGCAAAGTACGAGGGCAACGAGCACGGCAAGGCTCTGGTCTCCGCCGGCCCCCAGCTGTAAGCTGACAGCACCTCTTACATAAAGAGCTTCAAGCCCCCTGCCCGAACTCTAAGGAGTCCCGGGCAGGGGGCTTTTTATGTCCCGAAAAAATGGCGAAACCTATTTTTTTTTTGCGGAACCATGTTATACTTAGTCCAAATTCTGCACCGCGGCAGGAAGCCTTTCGGGACATATAAGGGGTATTGCTTATGAATAATCAGACAGTCAACGACTACTTCCGACACCACTGGGTGAAGCTCATGCTCTTCGCGCTCTTTACAGCGGCGGTATCCTTTTTCGCGCCGCTGAAAAACTTCCAGCTCAAGTGGCTCATCGACTCCAAGAGTAAGCAGGAGGCGCTGGGCTATATGGGGCTGGTGTTCCTCATCACCTTCACCAGCTGGTTTTTCGAACGGCTGAGCCGCCGCTCCTTTACAAAACTCGCCTGCGGTGCTGTGGAGCAGGTACGGGGACAGGTCATGGAGCGGGTGCTGCGCCGCCCGGTGTCCCAATATCAGCGGGAGGGCGACGCAGCCTATCTCTCCCTGCTGACCACCGACCTGCGCACCCTCTACGACGACTATTATATGTCCCTCTTCAACATCGCATTCTGGGGCGGCATCATGCTCTGTGCGCTGGGGATGTACCTTTACATCAGCCCGGTGATGCTGGCGGCCATCCTGCTTGTGACCGTGCCGCCGCTGGTCCTGCCCCGGAAGATGAATGAGCGGCTCAAAGCCTCCCGAGACGCTTTTTCGCTCCAGATGGCGGGCTACACCCAGCAGCTCAAGGAGCTTCTGGGTGGGTTCGAGGTCATCCGGGGCTTTCTGCGGGAGGACGCCTATGCCGCCCGCCACCGGGATGCTGCCCGGCAGGCCCGCGACAGCGAGCAGGCCTACCAGCAGAGCCTCAACGCCATGGTGGTCAACACCTCTCTCATCAGCAACCTCATCTTCCCCATCGTCATGCTGGTGGGCCTTTTTCTCGCTTTCGACGGGCGGCTGACGATGGGCACCGTCTCCACCGCCGCCAGCATGGCGAACTTCGTCATCACGCCCTGTAATCAGATCGCCCAGTGCTGGGCCAAGGTCAGATCTTCGAAGGGCATTCGTCAGCGGCTGGAAGCAGCCATGTCCGGCCCGGAAAAAGTCTCTGCGGGCCGGGCCATCGATAAACTCGAGCACATCGAGTGCCAAGACACCGGCTTTACTTATCCGGGTGCTGCCGCGCCGGTGCTGAGCGGCGTCCGGCTGACGGTCTCCGGGCAGGAAAAAGTCGTCCTCGTAGGCGAAAGCGGCTGCGGCAAGTCTACACTGGCAAAGCTGCTGTTCCAGTACTACCCAGACTATACCGGCAGCATCCTCTTCAACGGCCAGCAGCTGCGGGACATCGACCGTCAGAGCCTCTACCAGCGGGTAGGCTACATTGCCCAGACAACCTATCTCTTCAATGACACCCTCCGCAGCAACATCTGCCTCGGCGCGGACTTCCCCGAGGCTCAGCTTTCCCACGCCATCGGGACGGCGGGTCTCACCGACTGGGTGAGCACCCTGCCCGACGGCCTCGACACCCTCATCAGCGAGAACGGCAAGAATCTCTCGGGCGGGCAGCGCCAGCGCATCGGCATCGCACGGCTGGCACTTCGCCGGTACGACCTCATCATCGCCGACGAGATCACCGCCAGCCTCGACCCCGACACCAGCGGACAGATCATGGAAAATCTGCTCGCTCTCCCCTGCATGGTGGTGGCCATCACCCACGACGTCTCGGGGGCGTTCATGAAACAGTTTGACAAGGTATACCGGGTGGAGCACGGAAGCGTTTCTAATTTGTTGTAATTTGTCAATTTTTATGATATTCTAAGAGTGCCGCTTTCGGGCGGCACAAAGGCACTGCGCTGCAAATGCAGATGGTCAGTCTCCTTCCCGGCTATGCGTCGGGAAAGGCATCTTTTTGTATCGGCTTACTTAAAAAGAAAGCCCTCCCGTCGCACTGAGGCGAAAGGAGGGATATTCATGACTCTATCAGAAGTTTTACTCCTGCTCACGCTCCTTTGGAACGTGATGAAGGGCACTTTTGACATCGTTATGAAGCTTTCTAACAAAGAACATGACGACAACAAAAAAGATTGACCATCTCAGACGCCTACCAAGCACGAGGGTCAATCTTTTTTGATTCACTGCCGGTAAGGAGCTGACCATTTTGCGGCCAGTGCCTTTCCTTTGATTTTAGTATAGTAGCATCGCCGCTTTTTGTCAAGCGGCGATCTTATTTCGCCGCGTCGAACTCGGCCAGAATATCTTCCGTGGGAGCCGGGGTCACGAGGCTGACCACCGCGCAGACGGCCAGCGAGACGAGGAAGGCGGGCAGAAGCTCATAGATGCCGAAGACGCCGCCCAGCGGGCTGACGATGTACTTCCAGACGAAGACCATCAGGCCGCCGCAGAGCATACCGGCCAGCGCGCCCTGCCAGTTGCAGCGCTTCCAGAACAGGGCGCAGAGGACGACAGCGCCGAAGGAGCCGCCGAAACCGGCCCACGCAAAGCTGACGATGCCGAAGACGCTGGAATCCGGGTCGCGGGCCAGCACTACGCCCACCACGCTGACGCAGATGATGGTCAGGCGGGCTGCGAAGAGGCTCTGCTTCTCGCTCAGCTTGAGGTGGCCGAACTCCTGCAAAATGTTCTGGGACACGCTGGACGCCGCGGCCAGCATCTGGCTGTCCGCCGTGGACATCGTAGCCGCCAGGATGCCTGCAAGGATGAGTCCGGCGAGGACTGCCGCCAGCACACCGTGCTGGCTGATGAGGCTGGCGATGCGGACGATGAGGGTCTCACTGGACGAGCCGCCGAGGAATTCCAGCGCACCGACCCTGGTCATGCCGAGGCCCACCATGCCGATGACGATGGACGCCGTCATGGCGATGACCACCCAGACGGTGGCGATGCGGCGGCTGAGCACCAGCTTCTTCTCGTCCTCGATGGCCATGAAGCGGAGCAGGATGTGGGGCATACCGAAGTAGCCGAGGCCCCACGCCATGGTGGAGACGATGTCCAGCAGGCTGTAGGATGCGGCCCCGCCGGTCACAGCGTCGTGGCTGGCCGTCATGGTCAGGTAGCCGGAAAGGCTCTGGGCGTTCTCGACAACAGCGCCCCAGCCGCCGGCCACGACGATGCCGTAGCCCAGCACCGCGATGAGGGCCAGCGACATGACCACCGACTGGATGAGGTCGGTGGTGGTGACGGCGCGGAAGCCGCCGAGGATGGTATAACCCACGATGACGAGGGCCGACACCAGCATTGCTGCCATGTAATCTACGCCGAAGAGGCTGTGGAACAGCTTGCCGCAGGCCGCAAAGCCCGAGGCCGTATACGGCACGAAGAAGACGATGATGATGACCGCGCCCAGAGCGTTCAGCAGGTTGCGCTGGTCATGGAAGCGAAGCGACAAGAACTGCGGTACCGTGATGGCGTCGAGGTTGGCCGAATAGCGGCGGAGCCGCCGGGCCACGATGAGCCAGTTGAGCCAGGTACCCAGCGCAAGGCCGATGGCCGTCCAGCCCGGCGAGGCAATGCCTGTCAGATAGGCCAGACCCGGCATACCCATCAGCAGCCAGCTGGACATATCGCTGGCCTCGGCGCTCATGGCCGTGACCAGCGGCCCCATCTTCCGGCCGCCGAGGTAGAAGTCGGCGCTGTCGTTGTTGGTCTTGCTGTAGGCGAAACCCACCAGCAGCATGGCCGCAAGATAGACGACGATGGTGACGATGATACAGATCTCACTCATACACGTTCCCCCTTTGGTGCTTTTTCCTCTATGATAAAAGCATGACATGATTTTACCACAGTAAAGCATCAAAGTGCAAGACCATTGGGCAGATTCTTCCCCTATGACCGAAATTTCGTCCTTTGCAGCGTCCAAAACCACTCAATATGCCAACAGGCCGTCCTCTGGAAGAGGACGGCCTGTTGGCTCGGATGAAGAAAATGATGAAAATAAAGAAGATGACAGATTATTTTGCGGCTTCGCCTTCGGGGAAGATGATCTTGTTCACGAAGAAGAAGATGACCATCGAGATGCCGCCGTTGAGCACCGTGGTGCCGATGTTGTAGATGAAATCAGGCACCAGCAGACCGGCCACAGCCACCCAGATGCAGTTGATGGAGTTGACGATGCAGGTGATGAGGCAGAAGGCCAGCAGATACCAGCCGATCTGCTTGGCGAGGCTGCCCTTGCTGCGGAAAACAAAGTTGCGCTGGATGGGGAAATTGATGCACTCGCCGATGACCATGGCCACCATGTAGGCGCAGAAGTAGGGCAGGCCGCCGTGGGCGGCGTCGTAGCCGAGGATGTTCCACTTGAAGGTCTCGCCGAACAGGGTGATGTCGATGCCCGGCCAGCCGAAGTCCACCACCGGCAGGCTTGCAAACGCCTTGGGCAGGAACTGCAGAAGCAGATATTTGAACACGGTGATGAGGTTGGACACGATGACGAACAGTCCACCCTCCCGCACCCATTTGGCCGCGGCCGGATGCTTTGCGGCAAAGTTATTCCAGAAATTCATGGCCTTATTCCTTTCAGCTGTTTTTGAGCCGGTTTTCCATCTGGCTGTTCAGGATGAGATTCTTGACGAACTCATAGATGACCCGGAGGATGCCCACGAGCCAGAAGCCTTTCAGCTCCCAGACGAGGCCGTCCACCATGCCCATGCTCACCATGCCGTTGGTCATCTTGGCCAGCGCGCGCAGCGGCATATTATACTGGAACACGGTGTTCAGGTCGGGGGTGCCTTTTGCAAAGCTGCTGTCCAGACGGCAGCGCAGCACCTTCTGTGCCACCCAGCCCAGCGGACTGCGGCCATGGTCCATCTCGCCCAGCGTCATGTTCCGGTCGATGCGGACGACATCCTCCGGCACAGGGCGGCCCAGCAAAGCCTCGAACTCGGCGTCGGTCACATAGGTGATCTGACCGGAGACGTAGTGGAGCAGGTCGAGACCCTCGTAGGGGTCGGGAGCGTCGGTCCCCTTGACGGAGACTTCCGCCGTCAGGCGGATGTCTGCGCTGGATGCACCCACGCGGAGCTGATAGCTTCCGCCTTCGACTTCCCAGCGGTCAGTCTTGACGTTCCAGTAGCGGAACGCCTTGTCGTCCAGAGCGATACTCACCGTCCTGCTCTCGCCGGGGGCGAGGGAGACCTTTGCAAAGCCCTTCAGCTCCTGCGCCGGACGGAAGATTTTTGCGTCCGGCTTTGCGACGTAGAGCTGGACGATCTCGGCGCCGGCACAGCTGCCGGTGTTGGTGACAGTGAGGGTCACGCCCTTCTCGTCTGCCTTCAAATCACTGTACTCGAAGGTGGTGTAGCTCAGGCCGTAGCCAAAGGGGAACGCCACCGGCACACCGGCGGTCTGATAGTACCGGTAGCCCACATACAGGCCCTCGCGGTACTCCACGTTCCGGCCCTCGCCGCCGAAGTTCGCCTTAGCGGGGGTGTCGTCGTGAGCCTGCGCCCAGGTCTGGGACAGCTTGCCGCAGGGGCAGAGCTTGCCGGTGAGGATGTCTGCGGCCGCGCCTGCGCCTGCCTGTCCGCCCAGTGCGCCGTAGACCAGCGCCCTGCACTGGCCGACCCACGGCGTCTCTACCGGCGCACCGGCGCTCAGCAGAACGACGACGTTCGGGTTGACGGCAGCCACAGCGGCCAGAAGCTGCTGCTGGTTCTCGGCCAGCTTCATGTCGGCGCGGTCAAGACCCTCACTCTCCCGCAGCTCATCGAGGCCAAGGCAGAGCAGAACGGTGTCAGCCTTCTTTGCGAGGGCCACAGCCTCTTCCAGCTTCTCGGCGTCAGCTGCACCCTGACGCTCGAAACCGGAGGCATAGCCCACGAGGGTGATGCCGCTGTCGTCGGCCTTGATGCTGTCCAGCAGGGTGTCCACCTGCAGGGCGTTGACGGCGCTGGAGCCTGCGCCCTGATAGCGGGGCGTCTCGGCAAAGTCGCCGATGACGGCCAGCTTCTCATTGGGCTTGAGCGGCAGGATGCCGTCCTCGTTCCTGAGCAGGACGATGCTCTCTGCGGCCGCGCGGCGGGCGAGCTTATGGTGCGCGGCAGCGTCGAAGGTGCGGGGCGCTTTTTCCACCGCAGCGTGGGTGGAGAGCACCAGTTCCAGCATCTCGTCGAGGCGGGCGTCCACGTCGGCCTCGGAAATTTTGCCGTCCTGTACGGCCTTCATCAGCTCCCGGATGGAGTCGCCGCCGGGACAGGGCATTTCGAGGGTGGAGCCGTTCTTCACGCCGAGGGCGTGGTCATTGGAGCCGCCCCAGTCGGTGACGACGGCCCCGTCGAAGCCCCAGTCCTTCCGCAGAATGTCCTGCAGCAGGTGGGCATTCTCGTTGGCATAGGTGCCGTTGATGAGGTTGTAGGAGGTCATGATGGTCTTGGGCTTTGCCTCTTTCACCACGATCTCGAAACCCGTCAGATACAGCTCCCGCAGGGTGCGCTCATCGAGCACCGAGTCGCTGGCCATGCGGCGCAGCTCCTGACTGTTGACCGCAAAGTGCTTGGGGCAGGCAGAGATGCCGTTTTTCTGGATGCCGCGCACATAGGCGGCGGCCATCCTGCCCGCGAGGATGGGGTCTTCCGAGAAATACTCGAAGTCGCGGCCGCAGAGGGGGCTGCGCTGGATGTTCAGGCCGGGGCCGAGCAGGACAGCCACTTCCTGTGCAGCGGCTTCCTCGCCCAGTGCCTCGCCCACGGCTTCGCCCAGCTTCTCATCCCAGCTGCACGCAGTGGCGGAAGAGGTCGGGAAGCAGGTTGCCGGAACGCTGGGGTTGAGGCCCAGATGGTCGGCGGCGCCGGCCTGCTTGCGGACACCGTTGGGGCCGTCCGAAAGGGTGATGGCCGGGATGCCCTTGCCCGGCAGAGCGCGGGTGGTAAAGACGGTCTCGCCCGAGAGCAGGGCGCATTTTTGCTCTAAGTTCAGTTTTTGGATGATGTCAGCGTGTTTCATGGATCGCTCCTGATAAAAAAGAAGAGGTGGCGGGCGCTCTGCCCGCCGCCCCTTTCGGTTTTGTGTTACTCAGACGGTTTTGATGTTGTCCTCTTTCTTTTTGCGGAAGCGGAAGATGGTCAGGATGACCAGAACCGCGATCAGACCGCCGCAGACGCCATCCACCGCGTAGATGACCTTCTGGTAAGGCTCGACCTTTGCCAGATAACGGCTGCCCGGCATACCGCCGTTCATTGCCTTGGAGTTTGCAATAGTATACAGGATGTTGTGGACTGCCTCACGGCCATAGTGATAATCCGAAACATCATTCTTGTTGAAGGTATAGCGTGCGCCGGTGGGCAGGTTGGTCAGCTTGCCATCAGCACCCGCCTGAATCATCTGGCCAGCATCCATAAAGACACCGGTGTTTGCATTATCGGTGATGATAAAGCCGTGGAAGCCCCACTCGTTGCGCAGCAGGCCGGTGATCATGTTGTAGTTGCCGCCGGCCCAGGTATAGCCAACGCGGTTGAAGGAGGTCATGATGCCGGTGACGGACGGGATCTCGGTGGTGGCATTGCTGTAAGTGCCGTCGCCGTTGTCCTTTGCGTAATTCATCTGGACGTCATCGGTCTTGATGCACATTTCAAAGGGCTTCAGATAGATCTCGCGTGCAGCCTGCTCATTCAGGAAGGTTGCAATACTGAACTGTCCCTCGCGGTCGCCGCGGTGGTTTTCCTGATCGTTGACAGCAAAGTGCTTGACAAAGACGTACATACCACGGGAAGCTACGCCCTTGCACTCAAGAGAAGCGATGTGACCGCTAACAAAGGGATCCTCAGAATAATACTCGCTGTTACGGCCGGAGAATGCAGTGCGGTGCATGTTGACTGCCGGTGCATACCAGCCATCGACATCCAGATAGTAGGACTCGTCGCCAATGTTCTCGCCGTAGTGAGTGGCCAGATCATCGTTGTAGGTCTGGGCCAGAACGATGACGCCGCAGTGGGTGATGTTGCCCTTGAAGTAGAAGTTGCCGCTTGCATCAACGCCATAGTTGACCAGGCCGGTGGCAGCGTCGCGATCGGTCGTGGAGAGCTTATCCACCGACTTGATGGCTGCCGTACCATAGCCGGACTGGGTGATCAGGGTCTGGTAATCGCTGGGGGTCAGCTGGTCGAGCAGGTCGTTCCACTTGGGGTCGTTGTAATCCAGACCACGCATATCGATCAGGCCGAGGCCGTTGTCCTTGCCGTAGACAAGCTCATCGGTCAGGGTAGAAGGATCGGTGGTGTTCAGGGAATCGAAGGAATCCAGCTTTGCCAGATCCTCGCTGCTGATGGTCTTATAGTAAGTATAGGAAGCGGGGTTGCCGTTTGCATCGGTGCCGTTGATGGGGTTGCCCCAAGTGCTGATCTGGTCGCCGACCTCGCCATCGGTGGTCGGCCAGGTGCCGGTCCAGTCGTTGCGGGACAGATACTGGAAGCCGCCGTTTGCCTGATCCAGCTGGTTGGTGACCTCCACGCCGGTGGTGGTGTCGTTCTTATAGGTCGTGGTATCCACGGTGCCGTTGGCCGGGGTATAGGTCGCCACAAACTCGGTGTTGCCATCGGCGGTCATGCCGTCTTCCACGGTCTTGCCCTTGACAGCAAGGATGTTGTTGACGGCATCGTGTGCGTTCTTGGCGGCGGTGATGTAGTAGTCACCGGCATCCAGAATGTAGGTCTTGGCGTTGGTGTAGTCGTAGGACTTCAGCTGTTCCTGATCGAAGGTGACCGTAACGGTCTCGCTTGCACCGGGAGCCAGCTCCGAGGTCTTGGCGTAACCGACCAGTTCAACCGCAGCCTTTTCCACCTTGTTGGTCTTGTCATAATCGGTGTAGGGGCTCTGTGCATACACTTCCACAATGTCCTTGCCGGCAACAGAACCGGTGTTGGTCACCTTGACCGTGACGGTGCAGGTGTCGCCATCCCAGTTGGTGTTGTAGTCGGACCAATCAAAGGTGGTGTAGGACAGGCCGTAGCCGAAGGGATACATCACAGCGTCATCGTAGTTGTAATCGCCTGCGTTGCCCTGACCCAGCACCTTGTCCTCGTAACGGGTCTCGTAGTAGCGGTAGCCAACATAGATGCCCTCTTTGTAGCTGACGTAGTTGTACTTGGTCAGGTTACCATTCTCGTCATAGTAGGCAAAGTCGCCGAAGTTCTGCGCCGCCGGGCTGTTCATGGCATCCACTTCATAGGTATCCACGGTGCGGCCGGAGGGATTCACCTTGCCGGAGAAGATCTCTGCCAGAGAGCACAGGCCGTAGTCGCCCATGGCAGGAGCCGAGATGACCGTGTGGATGCTGGGATAATCCTCCACCCAGCTCAGATCGACCGCTGCACTGGAGTTGAGCAGCAGCACGACATCGTCAAAGTTGTCGTTCAGGTACTGGAGGATCTCCAGTTCCACGGAATCCGGCTCGAGGTAGGTCTTGGTCTTGTCCTCTTCCACATCGGTGTGGTTGTACATGGAGCGCGGCATATCGCGGCCTTCGCCCGCCACACGGCTGAACACAAAGACCGGCACCGTGCCCTGCATGGAATCGGTCAGGCCCGGCTCCGCCTGCATGACGGACAGCGGGCACTCGTTGATGGAGAAGTCCTCGTCATCACCGTAAGAGACCGAGCCGACACCCAGACCGTAATCCTTGCCGTTGCCTTCGGAATAGAATTTCCAGAGGTCCTCGTTGACACCGAACCCGGCATCTTCAAAGGCCGTTTTCATATCGACTTTGTTGCCGCCGATGTAGCTGACAGCAGAATGGCTGACAAAGCTAAAGGTCGTATCCGTGCTGTACGGCATCTTTCCGGCATCGTTTTTCAGCAATACAATGCCTTCGGCGGCGATCTTCTTATTCAGAGCGATCTCATCCTCAACCAGCGCCTCCTCTGTGTCAAAGCCGGGCTTGCTGTATTCCATATTGATGCCTTCGGTCTTTGCCTTGCTGTTATCGATGCCTCCACTCTTCAGGCCCAAAATGCTCTGCACGCTGCTGGCATTGGGCGGGATCAGCACATTGGCCGCAACCATACCGCCCGCCAATGCGACACACAACACACCCGAAACGGCAGTTTTGATGATCTTGACCATCATCTTACTGTCCTTCTTTTTCTGTGCCATAACTGTTAGCTCCTTCTCTTTTGGGTACACGACCCGGTTCATAGCTGTTCTCCGGAGTGCGTCCACTCCTTTGCTTGATGTCATTTTATCATATAAACTGCAAAACGAACCGTTCTCCGCGCAATCTGTCATTTTGGAGGCATAGTTTGCAGAAGTTTCAATTTGATTTCAAATTTTATTGTGCTGATCCACAATTCCGAGGACGATTTCATTGTGCAGAATGACAAAACCTCTCCGTCATCGCTACGCGATGCCACCTCTCCTATCGAGGAGAGGCCTTGGCATAACGCAAAGCTTTTTCTCTTCGCCAGAGGCTCCCCTCGCCAGGGGAGCTGTCGAGCAGCAGCGAGACTGAGAGGTTATTCCTATTATATTTTACTTTTCCGGGACCGGCAGCAGGATCCGCAGGGTGAACCAGCCGTCGGCCCAATGAAGGGTCATGGTGCCGTCGTGGCGCTGGGCGGCCGCCTGCACGCCCTGCAGGTCGTAGCCGCCGTGGGCGTTGTGGACGGGCAGGCCGTCCGCGCCCATCTCCACGGGCTGGGCGCAGTAGTTCTCGAAGCGGAGCATCACGCAGCCGCTCTGGTTATAGATGGCCACCCGCAGCAGACGCTTTTCGGGGTCGGGCTCTGCCAGCACGCTCTCGATGGCGTTGTCCAGCGGCGCACCCACGAGTGTACACAGCTCCCGCGTGCTCAGAAAGCCCAGCTGGCTGCCGTCGGCCACGCTGGTCATGTTGATGCCGCGCTGCTGGCAGTCCATGCTTTTGGCGGTCAATAGGGTATCCAATACCGGGTTGCCAGTCTTGTTCTCGGCCTCATACTGCCGGAGGCCGCTCTCCATCCGGGCCAGAGCCGCGTCCTGCTTGGCCCGGTCGCGCTCGGCGCGGATGTTCGCGATCTGGATCTTCAGCTCGTGATAGCGGCTGTTGATGAGCCGGATGCCCTCCTTGCTCCGCTTGTACTGCTCGTACTGGCGGTGGAGCACCTCGTCCATGGCGGCAAGCTCGCTGTGGAGCGCCGCCTCCCGCAGCTGTTCGTGCTGGACCGTCAGGATGAGCACGCCGCAGATGTCCACCAGCGTGCGGATGTAGTAGACGCTCATGTCCACCTCGCGGTCGCCCAAGAACAGCAGGTTGCTCACCGCGAAGACCATCGCCGCCATGACGACGGCCACGAGGGCCGCTTTTCCGCTGATGACGATATGGCCCTTGGGACTTTTGTGCTTATGCTCCAGCAGCCAGATGCAGCCGAAAACGCCGCCGTAGACCACCACCAGAAGCAGCAGTGACAGGCCGTCGGCCCCGCTGCGCTGAGGCCAGAGGAAGCAGTGCAGCTGCCACTCGGCGCTGGCCGCCAGCTCTGCCAGAACGAAGGCCCGGGCGCAGACATAGCCCGCTTCCAGCAGGGAGATGGTGCGGGTGACCCAGAGGTATAAATACTGTATCCCCACAGCTGCCGCCATGCAGGGGATCCACCACGCCAGCGGAACTCTGCCCGTGGCCTGCAAAAAAGCACTCAGGGCCAGCGCCCATGCCGCACTGGCAGCGATGGCGGCCGTTTTGCCGAAGCGGATGCCCAGCGGCAGGGCGTAGATGCCCACGGCCAGACACTCGGCCAGCGCCGTATACAGGCGCGGGATGTTGGGCAGTGCCGTCATGCACCCTCACCCCCGATGTGGTCGGCCAGCGCCGCGAGGAAGGCTTTCCGCCGGGGGCGGCTGACCTGCAATTCGTAGGGTCCCACCTGCACCATCCCCTGCTGCACGCTCTTCACCTGTGCCAGATTGACAAGGTAGCCGCTGTTGCAGCGGGCAAAAGGCCGCTCGGCCAGCTTTTCCTCAAAGGCTTTCAGGGTTCCTGCCGCCACGAAATCGCCCTCTTCGGTATAAAAATGGACGCGGTGTCCCTCGCTTTCCAGATAATAGATGAGGGACGAATCCAGCCGCCGCATCCCGCCCTCCACCGGCAGAGCCAGATAATGCCGTGCGCGGCGGCGCAGCTGTTCTTCGGCCTTGCGCAGCTGCTGCGAAAACGCAAAATAAGGCACCGGCTTGAGCACATAGTCCAGCGCGCCCACGGCGTACCCGCCGATGGCGTACTGCGCCATATTCGTGATAAAAACGATGATGACGTCCTTGTCCAGCTCCCGCACCCGCCGGGCCGTCTCCATGCCGTCCAGATGCTTCATCTCCACGTCCAGAAACAGGATGTCGTACACCGGGCGGTAATCATCCAGCAGCTCCATACCGTCGGCGAACTCCGTCACCGCAAACTCGGTGCCGTACTGCCGGGTGTGCCGCTGCACATAGCCCTGAAGCTGCGCCCGCACCTCTGCCTCGTCCTCGACCAGAGCAATGCGTATCATTGCCGCACCTCCTTTTTCCGCAATTTTTCTAGTTTTTATTGTAACACGAAATAGGGCGTGTGGCAAATAGGAGAATAAAACAGCAGCCCCGCTTCATCTGCCGCGAGGCTGCTGTTCTGTGATTGGAAAATTTCAGGCTCAGTTCGTCTTGACGGCCACAAGGATACGGATCTTCCTGCCGCCGGAGCAGCCGAAGTTGTCGTACCAGCCGATGAGCTTATAATCCTCAGTGTTGATTTTGGGCAGCGAGGTGGCGAAATACTGGCCGTTCGACCACAGATACACCTGCATATCGTCGGCGGTCTCATAGCGCTTGTCGCCGCTCATGACCGAAGCTGCGCCCAGCTTATCGATGACTACCGGCGAGAGCTGGAGCATCCGGTTGATGGCCTTGCCGTCGGCAGAACGGCCGATGGCGATGCCGCCTGCGATAATGGGGTACTTGGTTGCGGTGCTGTAGGCCACCTGCTTGCCGCCGGAGTAGCAGACGTAGGTCGCACCCTCGCCCAGATAGTTGAGGAAGTCGCCCAGCGTACCGCCCACGCTGTCGCCGGTGCGGCGGAGCACATAGCTGAACAACTGGTCCGTCTTGCCGGTAAGGGTGTTCCAGGTAGAGCTGACGACACTGCCGTCGATGAGGCCGTAGAGCACATCGCTGGTGCTGGGAACAAGGATGTTCTTCACATCCTGGAAGGTCTCCTCATCGGTCTTGTCCACCTTGGTGGTGGTCGTGGTGGTCGCAGCGGGGAGGCCTGCGGCCTCTCTTGCGGCGTCCTGTGCCTTGTCGCTGATCTTTTTGTCGATCTTCTTGGCGGCTTCGTCCGTCAGGCGGCGGACAGAATCCAGCGCAGCGTACTCCCACAGGTCACCGGTCACATCGTCGAGGATGACCCGGTCGATCTGGCCTGCAGAATTGGTGGTGTAGTAGCGGATGTCGCTTTCGCTCAGAGTTACCCCCGATAGGCGGCTGGGGCGAACTGCCCCAGCCACACCCTCCGACGTCGTATCAATGATCTGCACGTTGTCTGCAAACGGGGTGTCGCCCAGCGCGGTGCCGTCGGCGCTGACGGTGCCGCTGGTCGAGCGGGGCGAGATGGACTGGACGCTTTCGCCGTCACCGTCCACGCTGATCTCCACCAGCTTGCCGGCCGGGAAATTGAGCTTATTATCCACGTTGACGGTGCGGGCGGTGCCGTCGGTACACATGACCGAGACAGCCTGCTGCACCTCAGCGCTGTTCGTCTCCACAAGGGTGCGGGATGAGGACTGGACCACGCCGTAGAACACAGCGTCTGCCGCGTCGCCGGTGAGGACGGAGACAGCTGCATCGTTCATGCCCAGCAGCAGAGTGACCACCTGGCCCACGCCGCCGCCGGACAGAGAAGACAGCTGGTAGGCCACAGAGGGCGAAGCGATGGCGTAGGTGACGCCGGCCACGGTCACAGAGGTCGGAGCGCTGGCCGAGGGCGAGACAGCCGTCACGCGGCCTGCGGCGCGCTTATTGTAGATCCAGACGGTGCGGGCGCTCTCGTTATAATAGTAGACATCATAGGGAGAGAGGGCCGCAGAGGTGGTGACTTCGTCGTTGCGGTAGATGGCTGCCGGGGCGAAGGGCAGGACGGTGGAAGTATCTGCCACGAAGGGGCCTTTGACGTTGTCCAGCAGGACAGAAGAGATGTCCACCTGGCCGTTGCTCACCGCAAAGCCCAGGGTGGAAGCGTAGACCTGACCGCTGCCGTTCATGGCGGTGAGGGCGTTGTAGAAGAGCACGGTACCCTGCTCGAGGGTCAGAATCTCGCCCTGACGGGCATTGATCTCATTGCGCAGGCCCAGTGCGCTGGCCTTGCTGAGCTGAGCTGTGGGAAAGGTACCGCCCAGCTTTGCCACATCATAGCCCAGCAGGCGCAGCGCCATGGTGCAGGCTTCTTCCAGCGTGACGGTGTTGTCCGGGCGGAAGCTGCCGTCGGAGTAGCCGGTCATCCAGCCGTTCTGGACGGCAGTGCGGATGTAGACCGCATAGGGAGAGTCGCTGTCCACATCGCTGTAGAGGCGGCCGGTGCGGCCCTGTGCCGTGGTGGTATCGCGGTAAGCAGAGAATGCGGTGAGGAGGCGGGCCGCCTGCCCACGAGTGAGGGGCGCACCCAGAGAACCGGCCTGCCCGGCGGTCAGACCGCCCAGTGCCGTTGCCGTCTGGACTGCCGCGTTGGAGCCGACCGCAGAGGCGGGCAGCACCAGCATGGAAACAGCCACGCAGACAGCCAGCAGGAATGCGAGGAATCGTTTTTTCATGGTAAACTCCTTAATCATATCTGAGTGCTTCGATGGGATTCAGGCTGGCGGCACGGCGTGCCGGCAGGAAGCCGCACCCGTGATACCTTTCGAGGCCGAACAGGACACCGATGCCGCAGGAGATGCCCACGGCGATGGCTGCTGCGTCCGCCGAGGGGGTGACGTTCAGGGTAATATCCGTCAGGATATACGGAAGGATCTGGTTGATAATGGCCGACACGACGTAGCCCAGCACGATGCCGAGGCAGCCGCCCAGCGCCGACGTGACGCCGGCCTCCACGACGAACTGGGTCAGGATGGTGCTCTCCTGTGCGCCCAGTGCCTTGCGGATACCGATCTCACGGGTGCGTTCGGTGACGGACACCAGCATGATGTTCATGATGCCGATGCCGCCGACCAGCAGCGAGATGCCTGCAATGGCCGTCAGGACGCCCACCATGACGTTGATCATGGAGGACATCTGCTTCATGGCTGCGCTCAGGCTCATGACGTAGACATAGTCGTCCTTGCTGACCAGCTTCTTGAGCCGCGACTGCAAAAACTCCTGTGCCTCATCCGAGTGGTCCGCGTCCTGCAGGACCACATAGTACTGGCTGACACTGCTGGTGTTGTTGACGCTCATCAGGGTGGTATAGGGGATAAGAACAACGTCGTCGTTGCCGCCCTCGTACTGAGAGGCGGGTTTGGAGCGGCCCTCCAGCACGCCCACGATGCGGTACTCGCTGGCGCCTACCTTGAGGGTGCTGCCGAGACCGTTGCCTCCGAAGATCTTGCGGTCCACATAGTCGCCGATGACACAGATATTCTTGTTGTCTATCAAATCGGTGTACTGGATGCCGCGGCCCTTGGCCACCTTGTAGTTGTTGATGGTCGTGTAATCTTCGTTGACGCCGCTGATGTAGGTGCGGCGGTACTTCTCGCCCGCCACCCGCAGCGTGTCGCCGCCGACACTGGCAATAGGCGAAAGACCCTTATAATACTCGGGTTTTTCATTGATGATCCTGTACACATCGTTCACTTCCACTGAGCGGGTGCTGGCGGTCATGATGTTGACGGACAGAATATCGCTGCCCATGTCGGAGTAGAAGTCCTGCATCATGTTGGTCATGCCGTTGCCGAGACCGACGATGACGATGACGGCCATGACGCCGATGATGATGCCCAGCATGGTGAGGAAGGTGCGGACTTTGTTGCTCAAGACGTTCTGGACGGCCTGTTTGAAGGTCTCCTTTATCATGCCTGCGTCCCCTCCTCTCCGGCTTTCGGCTCTGCCATCATGAAGTTCGGCTGAACGACTGCCTCGGGTGCGTGGGCGTCGCCGTCGTAGACGACGCGGCCATCTTCGAGGCGGATGATGCGCTCGGCCTGCACAGCAATGGAGTTGTCGTGGGTGATGAGGACGACGGTGTTGCCCTGTTTGTGCAGGTCTTGGAGCATCCCCAGAACTTCGCGGCTGGTGTGGGAGTCCAATGCACCGGTCGGCTCGTCGGCCAGGATGACCGCCGGGCCGCGAGCCAGCGCACGGGCAATGGACACACGCTGCTGCTGACCGCCGGAAAGCTGGTTGGGCAGGTTTTTGAGCTTATTGCCCAGACCCACCCGCTCAAGGGCAGCCTTTGCCGTCGCGTGGCGCTGTGCGGCGGGGATGCCCGCATACACAAGGGGAACTTCCACATTCTCCAAAAGGGTCAGCTTCGGCAGCAGGTTGTACTGCTGGAAGATAAAGCCCAGCTTCTCGTTCCGGATGCTTGCCAGCTCGCGGCGGCTCATCTTGCCGACATCCCTGCCGTCCAGCAGATAAGTGCCTTCGGTAGGCACGTCCAGACAGCCGATGATGTTCATACAAGTGGATTTACCAGAACCGGACTGGCCGACGATGGCCACGAACTCGCCTTTGTTGATTTTGAAAGAGACGTGGTCGGCGGCCTTTACGAGGGTGTCGCCCATCTGGTAATACTTGCAGACCCCATCAAATTCTATCAGCGTGCTCATTCGTCATCTCCTTCGGCGGAGGCCATCATGTTGCTGTAGAAGTCGGTCGCACTGACGCTGGAGTTGTCGTAAGCGATGGTATCGCCCTCCTGCAGGCCGCTCTTCACTTCGATGTAATCGTCATCGCTGATGCCGGTGGTCACCTTGACGTAGACGTAGCCGTCGGGAGCGGTCATGGAAGTCTCAGCATTGGCAGCGCTGGGCGAATCCTTGGTCACCAGCACATAGCTGCCCCGGACGAGGGCGGCGTTGGGCAGGGCCAGAACATTCTTGACGCTGGCGGTGGTGATCTTCGCAGTGGCGTTCATTCCGGGCAGCAGCTCGCCCATGTCGTCGATGCGGACGGTGACGGGGTAGCTGGTGGAGCCGTTGGCGGTAGTGCCTGCCACGAGGATACTGCTGATGACGCCCTTGTAAGTCTCACCCGGGACGGCGTCGGCGGTGATGTCCACCTCCTGGCCGACCTCGAGGGAGCGGATCTTCAGCTCGTCCACGTTGAGCTTCATTTCCAGATAGCTCATATCGTAGATGGTGCAGAGGTTCTGCATGGCGGTGTCGTTGGCGCTGAGCTTGTCGCCGGCCTTGACCTTCTTATCCACGATGGTGCCGCTGATCGGGGCGTCGATGGTATAGTGGCTGATGGTCTTCTCGGCAGAAGACATCTGCAGCTCGGCAGCGCGCAGGCTGTCAGCGGCGTTCCTGGTCTGCTTGTCCAGATCCTTGCCGGTAATGCGGAGGATGACGTCATCCTGACGGACGGTGCTGCCCTCCTTGACGCAGAGTTCAGACACGGTACCGGAGGCAGCTGCCGCGACAGTCTCCTCGCGCTGGTAAGTAAAGTGTGCGGAGTTGAGGGAGCTGACGCCGTTCACCTGTGCCACAGCGGCCTGTGCGGTGGTCAGGCTGCCCGCGTTGGGAACAGCGATGGTGACGGTGCAGGTCATCAGGCTGGCGTCGCCGGCAGGGTCTGCACCGGAAACGGAGCGGATGGTGCCGTTCAGCGTCTCAAAGGTGGTGTCCGGCATGACCTGTGCGGCCTGACCGGCGACAAAGCTCTGGGCCTCTGCGGCAGGGAAATCCACGGCCAGCAGCATCACGGAGGTGTCGCGGATGGTGGCCACAGTCTGACCAGCCTGCACGGCGTCGCCTGCGGCGACTGCAAAGGAGCTGACCTCACCGCTGATCCTGGTGCGGACGTTCTGCATATCCGCAATGTCATCGTAATTGCGCTGTGCCTGCTCCACCGAGAGCTGTGCGCTTGCGAGGTTGTTTTCCACATCCGAAATGTCGATGGTGTAAAGAATATCGCCCTTCTCGATGCTGTCGCCCAGCTCAAAATCGGCGGTGAGCACCGTGCCGGTGACGAGGGACTTGACGGTGTAGGAATCGGCGGCGTTGATGGTGCCGCTGCCGTCGTAGACGTTCACGATGTCGCGGCGTCCCAGCTTCTCCTGCGTGTAGGCAAGGTCTGCCGACGCACTGCGGCTCTTGCGCGGCACGATGACCGCCACCAGCACCGCTGCGGCTGCGACCACCGCGATGCAGCGCTTTTTGTGGGTCTTGATAAAGTGGAACACCTTATTTTCTCCGCCGGTATTCTCCTGCGGAGAGGCGTCCTGTGTCTTCTTGTTGAAACCTAGCATGAAAAGCCTGACCTCCTGTGTTTCATGAAAAAGAAAAGTTCTTTCTGCCTGTTTTCATCCGTTCTGCGCTTTCCCCCACAGCGTCCGCCAAAAACGACCTGTCTGCGAGATGCTGCCCCGGGTTAGCGGCGCAAACCGTTATAATGATACCACCTAACAAAACGGACTACAAGAAATTTTTCCTGCACAATCTGCAACTTTTTTGAAAATTTTTCCATCATCTCTGTGTCTGGAAGCTGGAACATCAGACAGAACTTTCGGATGAAGAGTTCATCCACTCGCTCCGGCCCTTCGTGCAGCGGCTTTTGGGATACCGTCAGAAATAACCTGACGATCCGTGAGATGACGGCTCTGATGGGCGGTGACGGCACGATGGAGCAACAAACAGAAAAAGACTTCCGCTTTGAGAATGACCCTCAGGCGGAAGTCTTTTTACTTTCTGAAAAAACAAAAGAAAAAGCACCAAGCATTTCTGCCTGGTGCTCTTTGTGGTGCACCTCCAGGGACTCGAACCCTGGGCCCACTGATTAAGAGAGCAAGC
>OGRQ01001496.1_pt1 | contig 21480 bp, 18 predicted proteins | sample 1553521 | NCBI WGS metagenome assembly OGRQ01 (sample SAMEA2580088, study PRJEB22360) | human gut metagenome | biome: human gut; feature: human-associated habitat; material: faeces | place: Denmark | collected 2008/2010
TTAAAACCAATGCTTGAGAGCAGAAATCCTGCGTCACTTCATCTGTGTACATTGTTAAGCAAACCAGATCGTCGTGAAGTTGAAGTACCAGTCAGATATATTGGTTTTGAAGTACCAGATGAATTTGTTGTTGGATATGGACTAGATTATGCACAGAAATATCGTAACCTTCCTTACATTGGAGTAGCAGAGGAAGAGTAGAGAGGAGACTAAACGTTGAACCCGAAGAAAAGTAACAGTGGATTTTTAGTAGTCCTGCTGATCTTGGTGATCGGAGCATATTATTTTATCAGCGTGTTCCAGCCAGGTTCAGGTGATTACACCTATCAGCAGTTTATGAAGGATGTAAAGTCTGACAAAGTAACTGCGGTAACTATTAAACAGAATAAAGAAGTACCAACTGGGACGATCACAGCAGAGTTTGGAAAAGATGATTATAAGAGCTGTGAAGTTACAGATGTCAATCAGGCGATCAATGATATTAAGAAAGCTGACAGCTCTCTTGCCAATAAGATCAGTATTAAGGGAATCGATCACAGTGGGGATATGATCTCTAATCTGATCGGGGTAGTACTACCGATCGGAGTTGTCATATTTTTCATGGTTATGATGATGCGCCAGAATGGTGGCGGTGGCGGCAAGATGATGGATTTTGGAAAAAGCCGTGCTAAACTTGCCAATCCAAATGGTAAGAAAGTAACATTTAACGATGTTGCAGGACTGACAGAAGAGAAAGAAGAATTAGAAGAAGTCGTGGAATTCTTAAAGAATCCAGGACGATTTATAAAGATCGGAGCCAGAATTCCAAAGGGCGTCCTTCTTGTAGGACCTCCAGGAACAGGTAAGACATTACTTGCAAAGGCAGTTGCAGGAGAAGCGAATGTACCATTTTTCAGCATTTCAGGATCTGATTTCGTGGAAATGTTCGTCGGTGTTGGTGCAGCTCGTGTACGTGACTTATTTGCAGAAGCTAAGAAACATTCTCCTTGTATCGTATTTATCGATGAGATTGATGCAGTTGCAAGACGAAGAGGCTCTGGACTTGGTGGTGGACATGATGAACGTGAACAGACATTAAACCAGATGTTAGTTGAGATGGACGGTTTTGGAGTGAATGAAGGAATCATCATGATCGCAGCTACAAACCGTGTGGATATCTTAGATCCAGCGATCTTACGACCAGGACGATTTGACCGCAAGGTTGGCGTTGGAAGACCAGATGTCAAAGGGCGAGAAGATATCTTAAAGATTCACTGTCGTCAGAAACCATTAGGAGATGATGTTGATCTTCATGAGATCGCAAGAACAACAGCAGGTTTTGTAGGAGCAGACCTTGAGAATCTGATGAATGAGGCAGCCATTCAGGCAGCAAGAGATGACAGAGCCTATATCATGAAAGAAGATATTGATAAATCATTTATCAAAGTAGGAATCGGAACAGAGAAGAAGAGTCGTGTGGTACCAGAAAGTGAAAGAAGGATCACTGCATATCATGAATCTGGACATGCAATCTTATTCCATCTGTTACCAGATGTAGGTCCGGTTTACACTGTATCTATTATTCCAACGGGAACAGGAGCAGCTGGATATACGATGCCGCTTCCTGAGAACGATAATGTCTTTATGACACGCGGAAAGATGATTCAGGATATCATGGTAAGTCTCGGAGGACGAATTGCCGAAGAATTGATCTTAGATGATATCACAACCGGTGCATCCCAGGATATCAAACAGGCAACCGGTCTGGCAAAATCCATGGTTACAAAGTTCGGTATGTCGGAAGCAGTCGGGCTGATCAACTATGATGATGACAACAATGAGGTGTTCATCGGACGTGATCTGGCGCATACAGCAAGAGGCTACGGAGAGGGTGTGGCTACTGTAATCGACCAGGAAGTAAAGAGAATTATTGATGAATGTTATGACAGAGCAAGACATATCATTAGAAAATATGACGATGTTCTGCATACATGCGCAGACCTTCTGCTGGAAAAAGAAAAGATTTCCCGGGAAGAATTTGAAGCGCTGTTCCCGGAAGATGTATCGGAGGACTAGGAGGAAGAGCTTTCCTTTCCGGAAACAAAAAATGAGAGAGGTGTTAGTTATATGAATAAGGCGGCTTTATTTTGCGATGGAACAGAAGGGTATGTATATCCCCCTGAACCGAAGGAGAATGAACTGGTAACGTTCCGGTTCCGTACGGCGAAGGATGATGCAGACAGAGTAGGGCTTGTGACATCGGCTGACACATATGTAATGGAAAAAGAATGCACACAGGGAGAATTTGATTATTATACGTTTGAAGTGCGTCTGGGGGCAGAGCCTTTCAGATATTGTTTCGAAGTGCAGTCTGGAACAGAAAAATATTATTATGGACGATGTGGAATCTCTCGCGAGATCCTGGAGTATTATAACTTTGTTGTAGTACCCGGATTTTCCACACCGGACTGGGCAAAGGGAGCGGTTATGTATCAGATATTTACAGACCGCTTTTATAACGGAGATAAGTCAAATGATGTAGAGACGAACGAGTATTACTATATCGGAGATTATTCCCGGAGAGTAACGAACTGGGATAAATATCCGGCGAACATGGGTGTAAGAGAATTCTACGGCGGGGATCTGCAGGGAGTCATGGATAAACTTGATTATCTGCAGGAGCTGGGTGTAGAAGTTGTATATTTTAATCCATTATTTGTGTCACCGTCGAACCATAAATACGATATCCAGGATTATGATTATATTGATCCGCATTATGGGAAGATCGTAGATGACGGAGGTGAGGTGCTTCCGGATGGTGTGACGGACAACAGTCAGGCAACGAAGTATAAAAAACGCACGACAGGTCTTAAGAACCTGGAAGCAAGTAATGAGTTATTCATTAAGCTGGTAGAAGAATTACACCGTCGTGGTATGAAAGTGATTCTGGACGGCGTATTCAACCATTGCGGTTCTTTCAATAAGTGGATGGACCGTGAGAGAATATACGAAGGCGAAAAAGATTATGAACCGGGTGCTTATATATCGGCAGACAGTCCGTACAGAAGCTACTTCCGTTTCTTCAAAGAAGGACCGGAGAACTGGCCGTATAATGGTAATTATGATGGCTGGTGGGGACATGATACTTTGCCGAAACTGAATTATGAAGATTCTGTAAAGCTGGAAAATTATATCTTATATATCGGGCGGAAATGGGTATCACCGCCGTATAATGTAGATGGATGGCGTCTGGATGTGGCAGCAGATCTGGGACGCAGCAATGAATATAACCATGATTTCTGGAAGAAATTCAGAACAGCCGTGAAAGATGCGAATCCGAATGCACTGATCCTTGCGGAACATTACGGGGATCCGAGCGACTGGCTTAAAGGTGACGAGTGGGATACCGTCATGAACTATGATGCATTCATGGAGCCGATCACATGGTTTCTGACAGGAATGGAAAAGCACAGTGATGAGGCCAGAGAAGAACTTCTCGGTAACATCGATAACTTTATCGGGTCGATGGCACACCATATGTCGAATATGCTGACCCCTTCACTGCAGGTAGCGATGAACGAACTTTCGAACCATGATCATTCGAGATTCCTTACGAGAACGAACCACATGGTTGGCCGTGTAGAACATCTGGGACCGGAAGCCGCAAATGAATATGTAAATAAAGCGGTTATGCGTGAAGCGGTTGTCATGCAGATGACATGGGTCGGAGCACCGACTATATATTATGGTGATGAGGCGGGCGTCTGTGGATTTACGGATCCGGATAACAGAAGGACCTATCCGTGGGGACGTGAAGACCATGAACTGATTGCGTTTCACAAAGAAGCGATCCGCATCCACAAAGAGCATCCGGCACTTAGAACCGGTTCTCTGAAGATTCTTGGCGGAGAAGAGAATGTCCTGGCTTATGCAAGGTTCAAAGGCAATGACCGGATCGTCATCGTGATCAATAACCGCAGCGAACGTACGGAAGTGAAAGTTCCTGTATGGGAGGCTGAGATTCCGGCGAAATGTCGTATGAAACGTCTGCTGTATTCTTACAAAGACGGATATACAACAGAGTATGAGGAATATCTGGTGGAAGATGGTGAAGTGGTTGCAAATATGGGACCGCATTCGGCATTGGTGCTGGGAATGCGGAATGAAGAGGAGCATGACTGGCTGTATATCCTGTAGAGTGGAGATAAAAAAGATTACCGGAAAAGGAACTGTCCTTTCCGGTAATCTTTTTTAATATCTGAGTATGCAAAAAATGGAATTGCCTGCGGCAGGTTCTCTGTGTTATTTTGTAAGAACTTCTACTCCGTCTTCTTTGATAAGAACCATATATTCAATCTGGGCAGAAAGACCGTCATCATCTGTATAAACGGTCCAGCCGTTGTCTTCATCCACATAGAATTCCGGAGATCCCTGATTGATCATTGGTTCAATCGTGAACATCATACCTGGGACCAGAACCATCTCGCTGCCCTTTGGAGTAACATAACTTACAAATGGTTCCTCATGGAATTCCAGACCGATTCCATGACCGCCGATCTCTTCTACGACAGAATATCCGTTTTCCTGTGCGTGGGAATTGATCGCATAAGCAATGTCTCCGAGATGTCCCCATGGTTTTGCAGCTTTGAGGCCGAGTTCCACGCACTCTTTTGTGACACGGACGATACGTTCTGCTTCCGAAGATACCTCACCGATCGTGAACATACGGGATGCATCGGAAAAATAGCCGTTTAAGATAGTAGATACATCAACATTGATGATATCGCCATCGATCAGGATCTCGTGTTCACTTGGGATGCCGTGGCAGATAACGTTGTTGATAGAAGTGCACACGCTTTTTGGGAATCCTTCATAATTCAGAGGCGCAGGAATCCCGCCATGCTCTGTTGTAAAATCATACACCAGTTTATCGATCTCGGCAGTGCTCATTCCTGCGTGAATATGAGCAGCTACATGATCGAGAACTGCGGTGTTCAATGCGGCACTTTTTTTAATCATTTCAATCTGTTCCGGTGTTTTCAGTAATGAACGGTCAGGAACGATCTGACCTTTGGACGCAAGTGTCCATAATTTTATATCTAATTTATCCACAATACTACCTGCTTTCTACACAAATTTTCCACATGTATTATAACACGTTTTTGAAAAAGAGACAGGGGAATTTTTGTCAACAGGAGTGAGCCGGATGAAAAAACATCTGTCTCGTATTGTCTCGGCCATAAAAATAAGTTATAATTTTACTGGTATTGTATACAGAAAGTGGGTAAGCTCATAGGTGGGACTTTTCTAAACCGGAAATTCTATATGGTGCAGAATAAACGAATACACAGGCAATATAGAAAGGAGCAGATATATGTTAAGAATTGGAATGCTTACAAGTGGCGGCGACTGCCAGGCACTGAATGCAGCAATGAGAGGCGTCGTAAAGGGGCTTGTTTCAAAAAGGGATGATGTAGAGATTTATGGATTTCAGGATGGATATAAGGGTTTGATCTATTCGAATTTTAAGATGCTTACGTCAAAAGATTTTTCGGGAATCCTGACACTTGGCGGAACGATCCTGGGAACATCCAGACAGCCGTTTAAGTTGATGAGAGTACCGGATAAGGACGGAATTGACAAAGTAGAGGCGATGAAACACACATATCACAAGTTGAATCTGGACTGCCTGGTAATTCTGGGAGGGAATGGAACACACAAATCAGCCAATATGCTGAGAGAAGAAGGACTTAATGTGGTAACACTCCCGAAGACGATCGATAATGATCTCTGGGGAACAGATATGACGTTCGGATTCCAGAGTGCAGTAGATATTGCAACAGATACGATTGATAAGATCCATACAACAGCGACATCTCACAGCCGTGTATTTATCGTGGAAGTAATGGGACATAAAGTAGGATGGGTCACACTTCATGCAGGAATTGCCGGTGGTGCCGATATTATTCTTCTTCCGGAGATGCCATACGATATCAATTCAGTGGTTGACGCAATTGAAAAACGCGGCAAAGCAGGGAAGAGATTTACAATTATTGCTGTTGCCGAAGGTGCAATTTCAAAAGAAGATGCAGCACTTTCAAAGAAAGAATTAAAAGAGAAAAAAGCAAAGAAGAAATATCCTTCTGTTGCATATGAACTTGCTGAGAAGATTCAGGAAAAGACAGATAAAGAAGTAAGGATCACAGTTCCCGGACATACACAAAGAGGCGGCTCTCCGTGTGCATATGACCGTGTACTTGCAACAAGACTTGGTGCAGAAGCTTCGAGAGCAATTTTGGAAGGTGATTTCGGATGTATGGTAGGGACTAGAAATCAGGAGATTATCCGCGTGCCATTGTCAGAAGTTGCCGGAAAACTAAAATATGTAGATCCAAAAGCATCGATCATTGACGAGGCAAAGACCATTGGTATCAGCTTCGGTGATGAATAGATGCGGAGACTGAGCAGGATCTCCATTTAGACAAGGAGTGTAAAGAATGTCATATACGGCATTATACCGTAAGTTTCGTCCGGATGAATTCGAAGATGTAAAAGGACAGGATGCGATCGTCCGGACATTGAAGAACCAGATCAATGCAGATCGTATCGGACATGCATATTTGTTCTGCGGGACCAGAGGAACCGGAAAGACAACCGTTGCGAAGATATTTGCGAAAGCAGTCAACTGCGAACATCCGGTAGATGGAAGCCCGTGCGGGGAGTGCGCAATGTGCCGGTCGATCGCAGCTGGTACATCGATGAATGTGATCGAGATTGATGCGGCATCTAATAATGGTGTGGACAACATCCGTGAGATCCGTGAAGAGGTCACATATCGCCCGACAGAAGGGAAATATAAAGTATATATTATTGATGAGGTGCATATGCTGTCGATCGGCGCATTCAATGCATTGTTAAAAACATTGGAAGAACCTCCGGAATATGTTATATTTATTCTTGCGACAACGGAGGCACACAAGATTCCGATTACGATCTTGAGCCGATGCCAGCGATATGATTTTAAAAGAATTTCCATTGAGACGATCGCAGCGAGATTGCGTGAACTGATCGATAAAGAAGGATGGGATGTGGAAGATAAGGCGGTCCGCTATATCGCAAAGATGGCGGATGGCTCTATGAGGGATTCACTGAGCCTTCTGGATCAGTGTGCGGCATTCTATATGAATGAGACACTGACATATGATCATGTACTGGAAGTGCTGGGAGCGGTGGATACGGAAGTATTCAGCCGGCTGTTAAGACAGCTGCTTGCGATGGATGTACATCAGGTGATCGAGACGGTAGATGAGCTGGTAATGCAGGGAAGAGAATTGTCTCAGCTGGCGGCAGATTTCACATGGTATCTGAGGAATCTGCTTCTGGTGAAGAGCTCGGATGATATGGAAGATGTACTGGATGTATCATCGGAGAATCTGGCACTGTTAAAAGAAGAAGCACAGATGATTGACAGTGATACACTGATCCGCTACATCCGCATTTTTTCGGATCTGACGAATCAGTTGAAATATGCGACACAGAAGAGGGTTCTGATGGAAGTAACCCTGATCAAATTATGCCGTCCGGCAATGGATCAGAATAAGGACGCCCTGCTGGACCGCATCCGTGCGATTGAAAAACAGCTGGAGGACGGAGCGTGGGAAGCACCGGTCAGGGAGCGTGTTGTGTATGCATCCGATGCAAAAGAAGCAGCGGCACCGAAGCCGAAACCGGAACTTCCGCAGGCATTAAATGAAGACGTGAAAGCGGTGGCAAAAGATTTCCGGATGATCATCAATGAGGCTTCCCCGATGCTCCGCACATATCTGAAAAAAGCGAGATTAAGTGCCGGAGAAGGCAACCGGCTTCTGATCGTGCTGCCGGATGAACTGAGTGCCAGTGCAGTTGCGACGCCGGATCACAAAGAAGAGATCCAGTCGTTGATCGAGCAGAAGATCGGTAAAAAAGTAGAGATAGACGTCCGCCAGATGGAGGCAGGACGCAGATTCGAGGATCACTTTGTGGATCTGGAGAATCTGATCAATATGGAAATTACTGTAGAAGACGAATAGGAGGATATTATCATGGCAAAAAGAGGAGGATTCCCAGGAGGCGGAATGCCGGGAAATATGGCAAATCTGATGAAACAGGCACAGAAGATGCAGCGTCAGATGGAAGAACAGGCAAAGGAAATGGAGACAAAAGAATTCAGTGCAACTGCAGGCGGCGGTGCTGTTGAAGTAACTGTATCCGGAAGCAAGAAGATATTAAAAGTAAAACTGGATGAAGAAGTAGTAGATCCGGATGATGTAGAGATGCTGGAAGATCTGCTTGTGGCAGCAGTCAATGAAGCACTGGAGAAAGTAGACGCAGAGACAACTTCTGCAATGTCTAAGTTTACCGGCGGCATGGGTGGCGGAATGCCGGGATTATTCTAAGAGAAGATCCGGAAAGAATGATTCTTACAGGGAGTTAAAAAATTATGGATTATTACAGTAATCAGATGAGCAAATTGATTGAGGAACTGTCATGCCTTCCGGGAATCGGAGCAAAATCTGCGGCAAGACTTGCGTTCCATCTGATTCATATGCCGGTTGATGATGTAAAAAGACTGGCTTCTACGATGGTGGAAGCCAGAGAGAATATAAAATATTGCAAAGAATGTTATACACTTACCGATCAGGAACTGTGCCCGATCTGCAGTAACAGTAACCGTGATCATCAGACGATCATGGTGGTTGAGAATACAAGAGATCTTGCGGCATATGAAAAGACAGGGAAATATAATGGTGTGTATCATGTGCTTCATGGTGCAATCTCTCCGATGCTTGGGATAGGTCCGGAAGATATCAGATTAAAGGAACTGATCGGGCGTCTGCAGGGAGATGTAAAAGAAGTGATCATTGCAACGAATTCGAGTCTGGAAGGTGAGACTACAGCGATGTATATCAGTAAGCTGATCAAACCGACGGGAATTAAAGTAAGCAGAATTGCAAGCGGTGTTCCGGTCGGAGGTGATCTGGAGTATATCGATGAAGTGACGCTTCTCCGGGCACTTGAAGGAAGGACAGAACTGTAGAGCGTTTGTCCCCGCCAGAGGTGAGAGAATGAAGAAAAAGGTTACATCAACAGATATTGCCCATGCTGCCGGAGTATCACAATCTACGGTTTCTATGATCCTGAACAAAAAATATGATGTGTCATTTGCCAAAGAGACTGTGGAAAAAGTAGAAAATGCTGCAAAAGAGCTGGGATACGTCCCGCCGAAACGGAAAACGAGGAAAGGAACAAAACGGGAGAAGCTTCTGGTTGTATTTTGCCCCAATCTGACGAATCCGTATTATGTTATGCTGCTGCAGGGAATCGAGGCGCATGCAAAAGAAAAAGGATTTGGTCTTTTTGTATGTAATACACAGAGAGATCTCCGGATGGAAGAACGTTATCTGAAAATGATGTGGCAGTTACGGCCGCTGGGGATTATCTACACCTGTAATCCGAGCCATTGCTTTATGGATCTGGTGGGAGAGATTGCAGAACAGATACCGGTTGCGATCGTAAATAACCAGAATGAAAAGATGAATGTAGATGCAGTGGAACTTGATAATTCAAAACTTGGAAGAGTGATGGCGAAGCATCTGCTGGAATTAGGTCACAGAAAGGTTGCATATATAGCACCGCCATTGACAGCAAGACAGAAACAACGTTCAAAACGGGTGGAAGGTTTCCTGAAAGAGTATGAAAAAGCCGGTCTGCGAGACCAGGTGATCATCAAGGCGGCAAAAGAAGAGATTGATCTTGATGTGGCACATATTGATTCCGAATATAAGATCGGATATGAACTGACGAAAGAGTTGTTGAATGAAACGACAGATGTGACAGCAATTGTCGGATTAAATGACATGATTGCATTTGGAGTCATGGATGCACTTCATGAGGCAAAGATAAAAGTGCCGGCCGATGTGTCCGTGATGGGATGTGATAACACACTGTTTGCCAGAATGCATAACATGAATCTGACGACGATCGAGCATTTTGTGACTTTTAAAGGAAGGGATGCATGTGATATTATAATGAAGAAGATAGCATCACATCATTCAGCGAATATGGAAACAGCACCGATCAGTACTTATCATGTGGAATATGAACCGCAGCTGATCGTCCGTGGAACAACAACGTATGCAAAAAATGCACGAAAAAAGAAAAATTAATTCTTTTGCAAAAATTATTATTAATAATTACTCAATTTTACAAACTGAAAATACATGTTAGATGTTAATGCCCTTTATAAATGCGTGAAAATCGATAATAAAAAGAAAAAATCAAAAATAATGTTAACATTTCCATCAAAAATTTTAAAAAAGTTCAATTAATAATTTGAAAACATTAATAAAGAAAATTATTAATAAAAAATCATGGCTATTGACCGGAGTTCCATGAATAGAGTATAATTTATATCAAACGATAACAAGGGAATGGTGAACAGATTTCACCGCTTTTAAGGAGGAAAACAACATGAAATTTTTCATTGACACAGCGAACGTAGAGGATATTAAGAAAGCAAATGATATGGGAGTTATCTGCGGGGTAACAACAAACCCATCTCTGATCGCAAAAGAAGGTAAAGTATTTGAAGAAGTTATCGCTGAGATCGCATCTATCGTAGACGGACCTATCAGTGGAGAAGTAAAAGCTACAACAACAGATGCAGAAGGCATGATCGCAGAAGGAAGAGAGATCGCTAAGATCCATCCGAATATGGTAGTTAAGATTCCTATGACTGTAGAAGGATTAAAGGCAGTTAAAGTACTTGCAGCAGAAGGTATCAAGACAAACGTAACTCTGATCTTCAATGCAAACCAGGCACTTCTTGCAGCAAGAGCAGGCGCTTCATTCGTATCACCATTCCTGGGACGTCTGGATGATATTTCTACAAGAGGAGTAGATCTGATCTCAGAGATCGCACAGATCTTCGAAGTTGCAGGAATCGATACAGAGATCATCGCAGCAAGCGTACGTAACCCAATCCACGTAACAGACTGTGCATTAGCAGGTGCTGATATCGCAACTGTACCTTACAAAGTAATCGAGCAGATGACACATCATCCATTAACAGATGCAGGAATCGAGAAATTCCAGGCTGATTACAAAGCAGTATTCGGAGAATAAGAATAAGTAAAGCTATCATATATAATGATTCAGGAGGAACAACATGAACAAATTAGAGCTTATGAAGACAGCCAACGAAGTCCGCAAGGGCATCGTTACTGCAGTTCACAGTGCAAAATCCGGACATCCGGGTGGATCACTGTCAGCAGCAGACATTTATACATATCTGTATTTTGAAGAGATGAATATCGATCCTAAGGATCCTAAGAAAGCAGACCGTGACCGTTTTGTATTATCAAAAGGACACACAGCACCAGGATATTATTCAACACTGGCACACAGAGGATTCTTCCCGGTAGAAGATCTGACAACTCTTCGTAAAGTTGGATCATACCTTCAGGGACATCCGGATATGAAACACATCCCAGGTGTTGATATGTCAAGTGGATCTCTTGGACAGGGCATCTCAGCTGCAGTAGGAATGGCTATTTCTGCTAAGCTTTCAAATGATGATTACAGAGTATACACACTTCTCGGAGACGGTGAGATCCAGGAAGGACAGGTATGGGAAGCTTCTATGTTAGCAGGACACAGAAAGCTGGACAACCTGGTAGTGATCGTTGATAATAACAACCTTCAGATCGATGGAAAGATTACAGACGTTAACTCTCCATATCCGATCGACAAGAAATTCGAGGCATTTAACTTCCATGTGATCAATATTGATGGAAATGATTTTGACCAGATCGAAGCAGCTTTCAAAGAGGCTCGTGAGACAAAGGGAATGCCGACTGCAATTATTGCAAAAACAATCAAAGGAAAAGGAGTTTCCTTCATGGAAGACCAGGCCGGATGGCATGGAAAAGCTCCTAATGATGAGCAGTATGCACAGGCAATGGAAGAATTAGAGAAAGCAGGTGAAGCATTATGTCAGAAGTAAAGAAAATCGCAACAAGAGAAAGCTACGGTAATGCTTTGGTAGAATTAGGAAAAGAACATGAAGATCTGGTAGTGTTAGACGCTGACCTTGCAGAAGCTACCAAGACGGGAATGTTCAAAAAAGCTTTCCCGGAACGTCACATTGACTGTGGAATCGCTGAGTGTAATATGATCGGAGTTGCAGCAGGTATCGCTGCCACAGGAAAAGTTCCGTTTGCAAGTTCATTTGCTATGTTTGCAGCAGGACGTGCATTTGAGCAGGTTCGCAACTCAGTCGGATATCCAAAATTAAACGTTAAGATCGGTGCTACACATGCCGGAATCTCTGTTGGAGAAGACGGTGCTACACATCAGTGTAACGAAGATATTGCTCTTATGAGAACAATTCCTGGAATGATCGTGATCAATCCTTCCGATGATGTAGAAGCAAAAGCAGCTGTAAAAGCAGCTTATGAGCACGTAGGTCCTGTATATCTCCGTTTCGGAAGACTTGCAGTTCCGGTTATCAATGATAATGCAGAATACAAATTCGAGATTGGTAAAGCCATCACACTTCGTGAAGGTACTGATGTAACAATCATCGCAACAGGTCTTGAGGTATCTGAATCCCTCGCAGCAGCAGAGAAGCTCGCAGCAGACGGAATCAGTGCAGAAGTGATCAATATGCACACGATCAAACCGTTGGATGAAGCAGCGGTTGTTGCAGCAGCAGCTAAGACAGGAAAGATCGTAACAGTTGAAGAACACTCTGTTATCGGCGGACTTGGAAGTGCTGTATGTGATGTGGTTGCAGAGAAAGCACCGGCTAAAGTAATGAAGATTGGTGTAAATGATACATTTGGTGAGTCTGGTCCGGCTGTAGAACTGATTAAGAAATACGGTCTTGACGCAGACAGCATTTATGCAAAAGTAAAAGCATTCGTAAAATAATAATATAGAACGGATAGTCAGAGGCTGTCGCTTTAACGAAAGAGATTTCGTTGGGCGGCAGCTTTTTTGCGGTAATCAATTAAAAACAGTCAGATTCGCTCTTTGTTTGTGCAAAATCAACCAAAAACAGTCAAAATATTTGTGAACTAATGTGATTGAAAATGACTGGATTTGACGATATAATGAACTCAACAAGTTGAAAGGAGTAAGAAATATGATTTATACAGTTACGTTTAATCCATCGTTGGATTACATCGTTTCAGTGGACGATTTTAAACTCGGACTTACAAACCGTACAAGCTCAGAACTCATGCTTCCGGGTGGAAAAGGGATTAATGTTTCTATCGTGCTTAAGAATCTTGGAATCCAAAGTACGGCACTTGGATTTATGGCCGGATTTACGGGAAAAGAAATTGCAAGACGATTGGAAGAAGAAGGTGTAGCATCTGATTTCATTCAGATTGAAGAAGGAATATCAAGAATCAATTTGAAACTGAAATCCATCGACGGAACAGAAATTAATGGAAGTGGTCCAAAGATTCCGAAAGAGAAAGTAGAAGAATTGATGAAGCGTCTGAATACGATGAAAGAAGGCGATGTCTTATTCCTTGCAGGAAGTATCCCGGCATCTATGCCAGACGATATCTATAGCAGAATCATGAAAGAGTTGAAAGATAAAGGCATCATGATCGTTGTGGATGCAACAAGAGATCTTCTTATGAATGTACTGGAGTATCGTCCGTTTCTGATAAAACCAAATAATCATGAGCTTGGTGAGATCTTCGAAGTGACACTTAAGACGAGAGAGGACGTCATTCCTTATGGAAGAAAGCTTCAGGAAAAAGGAGCCAGAAATGTACTGATCTCGATGGCGGGAGAAGGTGCGGTGCTGATTGCGGAAAATGGAGAAGTATATAGTTCGCCGGCGCCGAAAGGAACTTTGGTCAATGGTGTAGGAGCCGGAGATTCCATGGTGGCAGGTTTCATGACAGGCTGGATGGAAAAGCAGGATTATGAGCATGCTTTCCGTATGGGAGTCGCAACAGGAAGCGCAAGTGCATTTTCCGAATATCTGGCAACCAGACCGGAAGTAGAAGAAGTATATAAACAGCTGGTGTAAGGCATAAAAGAGAAAAGTGTTGCAAAGAAAACGATTTATCAACAGGAGGGAAAATTATATGAGAATCACAGATTTGCTGGATGCAAGAAGTATTCTTTTGAATGCATCGCCAAAGAGCAAAAACGAAGCACTCGACCAGATCGTTGATCTCATGGTAAAGAGCGAAAAGATCAATGATAAAGAAGCATATAGAAAGCAGGTATATGCAAGAGAAGAAGAAAGTACGACAGGAATCGGAGAAGGAATCGCCATTCCGCATGGAAAATGCGATGCGGTAACAAAACCGGGACTGGCAGCAATGGTAGTTAAGGATGGCGTGGATTTTGATTCGCTGGATGGGGAGCCTGTTACACTGATGTTCCTGATCGCAGCACCGAATACAGAAGACAATATCCATCTGGATGTATTGAGTAAGTTATCTGTTCTTCTGATGAATGAAGAATTTACAGAGGCTTTGAGAAATGCGGAGACAGTAGAAGAATTTATGGGTATCATCAATGATGCCGATGAAAAAGAAGCAGGAATTGATGAAAGACTTGCGGGAGAAGGAACGGCAGCAGAAGAAGAGACCAGAGGAAAGGTTAAGATTCTTGCAGTCACATCCTGCCCGACCGGAATTGCACATACGTATATGGCGGCTGAAGGAATTGAAAAAGCTGCAAAAGCAAAAGATTGTGCAGTAAAAGTGGAGACAAGAGGTTCCGGCGGAGCGAAAAATGTACTGACTTCAAAAGAAATTGAAGAAGCAGATGGAATTATCGTAGCTGCAGATGCACAGGTTCCGATGGATCGTTTTGACGGAAAGAAAGTTATTGTCTGCCAGGTGTCTGATGGTATCAGTAAAGCAGGTGAACTGGTTGACCGTGTGATCAGCGGGGACGTTCCGGTATATCATGCGGCAAATGGAGCAGAAGTGCAGGAAAGTAAAGGTGGAAGATCATCCGGCAGCATCGGACATCAGATTTACACACAGTTGATGAATGGTGTATCCCATATGCTTCCGTTCGTAGTCGGCGGTGGTATTCTGATAGCACTGGCATTTTTGATCGACGGACTTTGCGTAGATATGAATGCATTGGCAAAAGCAGATAGAGCTAACTTTGGTACTATTACACCGGTAGCGGCGCAGCTTAAGACGATCGGCGGACTTGCATTTGGATTGATGCTTCCGGTACTTGCGGGATATATAGGTGAAGCAATCGGCGACAGACCGGCACTTGCGGTTGGATTTGTAGGTGGAGTTATCGCAGCAAACGGAAAATCCGGATTCCTCGGAGCGCTGGTAGCTGGTTTTGTGTCCGGATATCTGATTCTTCTTCTTAGAAAACTGTGTGACAAGCTTCCGGATGCACTGGAAAAGATTGCACCGGTTCTGATCTATCCGGTAGCCGGAATTCTTGGAATCGGCCTTCTTATGAACTTTGCGATTGAGCCGGTTATGGGAGCAATCAATACTGCACTGAACAACGGACTGACCGGAATGGGTGGCTCAAGCAAGCTTGTGCTTGGTCTGATCCTTGGCGGAATGATGGCGATTGATATGGGAGGCCCGTTCAATAAGGCGGCATATGTGTTCGGTACAGCCGCAATCGCAGCAGGAAATTATGATATCATGGCAGCTGTTATGATCGGAGGAATGACCCCTCCATGTGCAATTGCACTTGCAACATTATTATTTAAAGACAAATTTACAAAATCAGAAAGAGAAGCAGGACCGACAAACTTCATTATGGGACTCGCATTTATTACCGAAGGAGCAATTCCATATGCGGCAGCAGATCCGCTTCACGTACTGCCGGCCTGCATTGTCGGTTCTGCGGCAGCCGGAGCACTGTCTATGGCATTTGGATGTACACTGATGGCACCGCACGGTGGAATCTTCGTATTCCCTGTAGTGGGAAATGCAATCATGTATCTGGTGGCACTGGTAGCAGGAACTGTAATTTCAGCGGTATTACTCGGAGTACTCAAAAAGAAAATTATATAAAAATAATAGTAAAATACAGGTTTGTCCGCAGAGATGTTGACAGACCTGTAAAAAATGAATAGAATGAAAATCACCAAATGTAATATTCTATGGAGGTATGAAGAATGAAAGAATTTAAGTATGTAATCACAGATAACGAAGGAATCCACGCTCGTCCGGCAGGAGAACTGGTGAAACTTGCAAAATCTTTCGAATCATCAGTGATGATCGAAAAAGAAGGAAAGAAAGCTGACTGCAAGAAGATCTTCGGCCTTATGGGACTTGGTGCTAAGAAAGACCATGAAGTAACATTTACATTTGAAGGTGCTGATGAAGAAGCAGCTTGCGAAGCAGTAAGCAAATTCATGCAGGAGAACCTGTAGGAGGACATATGCTTACAGAACAGCGTTATGAACAGATATTGAAGCTTCTTGAAAAAGAAGGCAGTATTACCGTGACAGAAGTTAAAGAACTTCTGGATACATCGGAATCGACCGTGCGCAGAGATATCACAGCACTTCATAATGCGGGAAAACTGGTGAAAGTGTTCGGAGGTGCGGTCGCATTAGATCACGTGGTAACACCGCAGGAGCCGACAGTGGCTCAGAAAATAACCGTTCATGTATCGGAAAAACGGCAGATTGCAGAATATGCCGCAAGATTGATCGGACAAGGTGAATATATATATCTTGATGCAGGAACCACAACCGGATATATGCTGGAATTTCTGCGGGATAAAGATGTAACTGTTGTGACGAATGCGGTAGTGCATGCTCAGCAATTGGCAAAGTCCGGGGTGAAAGTACGACTGGTTGGAGGAGAACTGAAAAGTTCCACGGAAGCGGTTGTCGGAAGTGAGGCAATGGAGACGATTAGAAAGTATCATTTTACCAAGGGATTCTTTGGTACCAATGGTGTGACTAAGAAAACAGGGTTCACGACACCGGATGCGAGTGAAGCAATGGTCAAAAAGATTGCGATGGAACAGTGCCAGGAAAAATATGTATTATGTGACGAGTCTAAGTTCGGTGAGGTGAGTTCTGTAACGTTTGCTCCGTTTGCAGGCGCAAAAATCGTTACAGATCAGATGCCGGAAGGATACCGGGACTGTGGAAATATTATAGTCATATCATAAGAACAGAATATAATAAGATAGGGATTCCTGAATGATTTATTCGGGAATCTCTTTTTATGTACCAAAATCTGAAAGAAAAGCTGCCTGAAATCCCGGAAGTGTGTCGGGAAATAAAAAATTGTATCGGAAAATTCCATGGACAGGTCCCATTAACTGATAAAATACGCATATTTTGTATGATATCATAGGCAAAAATATATAAGACGAGGTGATTGTGTCATGGAAAGACAACTTCCAAAAAACGTAAGACAGATAGGAAATGTAAGTGACAATCCAAAGATATATGTAGAAGATTATGTAGATACATATCTGAACCAATTAAGAGAAAAAGCGAAAGAACAGCCGGTTGGAGTGATTTTGGTGGGAGAAGTGCTGGAACTGGAAGACGAAAAGGCTGTATTTGTGTCAGGAGCCGTACAGATGCAAGAATTATCGGAAAAGGATGGTAAACTTGAAATCGGACAAGATGGAATGAAACATATGATGGAAGAAGCAGCGCAGTATTTTCCGGAAAGTCATATTGTCGGATGGGGAATTGTTGAAGAAGGCAATCCGATGAGCCGCAACCGGGAAGTGAAGAAAATACAGGAAAGAGAATTTGGGCAGGAAGGAAGTCTGTTCCTGTGGAAAAACGCAAGAGAGCAGGACGAGATATTTTATGCGTACAAATTTGGTGAACTGATGCAGATCGGAGGGCATTACATTTATTATGAAAAGAATCCTGAGATGCAGAACTATATGATCAATACACGCAAGGAGAATGGAGTAACCCCCAGTGAAGTGGTTGAGGATCGAGCTGCAAAGAATTTTCGTAGTGCAGTGAGAGAAAAGATAGAATATAAAGAACAGCATCAGAGTTCGGCATTTGCCTATATTACGAGTGCAGTGCTTGTGCTGATCGTATTGGTGATTGGGATCACAACGGTTAATAATTTTGATAAAATGAAAGCGGTACAGAATTCTCTGGAAACACTTTCGGAAACAGTCGGTGTCGGACAGGCTGATGCAAAGACAAGGACCGAAACCGCTGAAACGGCGAAAAACAATGCAAAAGAAGCGTCTGGAACGGTAAAGAAAGCAGAAGGGACAACGACATCAGAAACATCGGACGGACAACTCTCCGATCAGGATTTTTATGTAGTACAGAAAGGCGAAACGCTTGCGGGAATCAGTCAGAAATTATATGGAGATACGTCTCATGTGAAGGCAATCTGCAAAATGAATGGGCTGTCTGACGGCAACCTGATCTATATAGGACAAAAATTATTACTCCCATAAATGTGAAATGTGGTATACTAGGGTACACAGTATCAGAAGAAACGTTGAAAGGATGACCGACGGATGGAACGAAGGAAGAACAGCAATCTCCATGTTGTGAGAGAGCCGGAAGATCCCACGGATAAGATCATAGATGAGATTATGGATGAACTGAACAGTGAAGATGGGATGCCGGAGAAAGAAGTCCGGGAAGAGTTGATGAAAAGGAAAAAAAAGAAACAGAAAAAGATGATGGTTGGTATTGCGATAGTGGCTGCAGTGGGCGTGTTGATATATCTGCTGATCAATCTACAGACATATACCAAGGTCCGGATCAGTGATACCTATGTTGGTGAGAGTGCATCGGACAATAATTATGTACAGTTTTCGGACGGTGTATTGAAATATAGTAAAGATGGTATTTCGTATCTGAGTCAGACCGGAAAAGAGAAGTGGAATCAATCCTATCAGATAAAGAATCCAATGATAGATATTACAGAAAAGTCGGCAGCGGTTGCGGACAAAGAAGGCAATGATATTCTGGTTTTCCAGGAAGATGGCCTGAAAGGTGAAGTGCATACGACGATGCCGATTGAAAAAGTCAGTGTATCGGAACAGGGAATTGTAAGTGCAATATTAAAAAGTGATACAGCAATGAAAGTAATCTGTTATGATACGGCAGGAAACATATTGGTAGAGCATAAGACCTCACTTGCAGGAAACGGATATCCGGTGGATGTGGCTCTGTCTGCAAATGGTCAGTTGATGCAGGTGCTGTATCTTTATACGCAGGATGGCCGGATCGAGGGCAGATTACATTACTATAACTTTGGAGATGCAGGAAAAGATAAGACAGATCATCAGGTTGCTAAAAAGAGCTACAAGAACACAATTATGGCATCCGGATTTTTTGTGGATGAGAATACATCGGCGGCAATCGGTGACAATGCTATGGTGATCTATACCGGAAACGACATTCCGAAACAAGCTGTAAAGATAACCATGGATAAGGAGATAAAAAGTGTATTTCATAATGAGAAATATATCGGTCTGATCCTAAAGAATCAGGGAAAGAGCGGTTATGAGCTCAGGTTATACAATAAGACCGGAAAAGTCGTGCTGTCGAAAGAATTCACCGGTGATTATAATCATGTGAAATTATGTGATGATCAGGTGATCATGTATGACGGAAAAACATGCAGTATATTTATGAAAAATGGTGTACAGAAGTTCAAAGGCAGGATGGATAATAACATACAGGAAATATTCCCGGTTGGAGGGGTGAACCAGTATATTGTGTTGAGTGCGAATGGAATGGAAAAAATCCGTCTTGTAAAATAAGGAGAAAGTATGCATATGAATTGGCTGGAAATATCCATAGGGATCGTGTTTCTGATCTGTATTATAACGGGACTGGTCAGAGGTGCAATCCGGATTATGGTATCGTTGATCGCAACAATTGTCACGTTTGTGATTGTTTTCTTTGCAACGCCGTATGTGTCTCAGGCAGTAGAGAAATATACGCCGCTGGATGATATGATAAAGCAGAAAGTAGTCAGTACGATGGCAGATGCGGCGACTTCGGCAATTACCGGAGGAGGCACTGTATCCGGACAAGGACTGAATGAAGCAGCGGTAAAGAAGGCTTTGAAGGCAGCAGGTGTCAGTGAAGAGATGTTGAACCGGTATGGAATCTCGGTTTCAGATATTGTAAATGGAAAGATCGACAGTTCTGATCTTGCAAAGTATGGAATCTCTGCAAATGTGCTGGATGGTCTTACCGGTGGAAGTGGCAGCAGCGTAGAAAATGTTATAGAAAATGCAGACATACCAGAAAGTCTGCAGGAGACGATGATTAAGTCTGCGGATATACCGGAGGTATTCAAGAATCTGTTGCTTAAAAACAATAATAAAGAAATGTATGATGAATTGGGCGTTAAAACATTTCCGCAATATATAGGGGCCTATGTTGCCAGACTGGTGATCAATATTATAGCATTCATACTTACGTTTATTGTGGTGACGGTAATTATAAGAGCGGTTGTGTTTGCCCTGGATATTGTATCAGAACTACCGGTAATCGGTTTCTTTAATCATCTGGCAGGTGGTGCACTTGGAATCGGAATTGCACTTATCATTGTGTGGATCCTGTTTATGATTGTGACATTAATGTATACGACGGCTGTCGGAAAAGAAATCTATGAAATGGTACAGAACAATTCCATTCTGAAATTGATATATGATTGCAATCCGATCATGCGGCTGGCAGTGAAATTGATTTAATATGGATATAGCTTTTTGTCTGTATGGGAAATGAGATCAGGGAGAATATTCCTGGTCTTATTTTTTTTGAATTGTCATGTCTGCAGAGATAATCTTCTTGTAAATATGTCTATAGAAGGATGGAGAATAGAAGTTAAATTGTCTGAATTGTCTAAATTGAAGAAAATATAAAAACAATGTTGACAATTCAAACGCCCTTGTGGTATATTAATCTGGCTGTCGCGTTAGACAAGGCCGTGAGGTAACAGAGTCGAAGCAGAAGACGGCGGGAACTGATTACGGAAAAGCAGAGAATGCCGGATCATAATCAGAAATCTTCGGGAATTGTTCCTGAAAAAAAGAATAAAATAACAGTTGACAAACACAACTGCTTGTGATATTCTTAATAAGCTGTCGCTTGAGACAAACGAATGTTTGAGAAAGAGATGGCAGACGGACAGCTGAAAAGCTGGTCGAAAAAAGATTAAAAAAGTTCTTGACAAACGTCAATGAATATGATAATCTAAATAAGCTGTTTCAAACAGCAAAGACAAAGAACCTTGATAATTAAACAATAGACAACAACCCTGAAAATTCTAAAGAGAATTATTCAGAACAGACATTTAATGTCGAACCTTAAAACAGTAAAGGGGATAAGAAAGCTAGTAGTTTTCTTGAACTGGAACGAACTTGATTTTTGAATCTGTGTTAAAGCAGGTTTGAGATATTTTTACGAGAGTTTGATCCTGGCTCAGGATGAACGCTGGCGGCGTGCTTAACACATGCAAG
>OGRQ01001509.1_pt1 | contig 21322 bp, 18 predicted proteins | sample 1553521 | NCBI WGS metagenome assembly OGRQ01 (sample SAMEA2580088, study PRJEB22360) | human gut metagenome | biome: human gut; feature: human-associated habitat; material: faeces | place: Denmark | collected 2008/2010
CAGCGGCGAAGATCATGCCCTCGCTGACATACTTGCCCTTCATCATCGGGCGGGGGGCCAGGTTGGCGACAATGCCGATTTTCTTGCCGAGCAGATCCTCGGGCGCAAACCACTTGGCAATGCCGGACAGGATGCAGCGCTCGCGCTCGCCGTCGAACACGGTCAGGTGCAGGAGCTTCTTGCTCTCCTTCATGCGCTCGCAGGCGCGGACCTCGGCCACGCGCAGTTCGACCTTGCAGAAATCGTCGAAGGTGATTTCTTCCTCATGCTCACCGATAAGCGCCGCAGAAGCAGCGGCCTCCTCTTTCTTCGGCTCCTCGGCAGGTGCGTTGGCAGCCTGGGCGGCGGCCTTCTGGGCAGCCTCCAGGGCCTCCAGCTCAGCCAGCTCCTTGGCGGCGTCAATGCGGGGGAAGATGTTCTCGCCCTTGTGCAGGGTGGCGTTGGCGGGCAGCGTGCCGAAGCTGGCGGCGCTGTCCCAGGTCTTGCCGTCGGCGGCCACGTTCAGCTGGGCAAAGATCTTCTCACAGGTGGTGGGCATGAACGGCTGCAGCAGCACGGTGCAGATGCGCAGCGTCTCGGCCAGGTTGTACAGCACGCGGGCCAGGCGGGGCTTGGATTCCTCGCTCTTGGCCAGCACCCACGGCGCGGTGGCGTCGATATACTTGTTTGCGTTGTCGATGACCTCGAACACATCAGCCAGCGCATTCTGGAAGGCATAGGCCTCCATGTCGGCCTCATAGCGGGCGCGCAGGGCGGTGGCCTTCTCGATCAGGGCAGCATCCTCGGGGCCTTCAGCCTGCTCGGCAGGCAGCTCGCCGCCAAAGTACTTGTCGGCCATGGCGGTGGTGCGGCTCAACAGGTTGCCGAGGTCATTGGCCAGATCCATGTTGATGCGGTTGATGAGCAGTTCGTTGGAGAAGTTGCCGTCCGAACCGAACGGGAAGTCGCGCAGCAGGAAGTAGCGCAGCGCGTCGGCGCTGTAACGCTCGGCCAGCAGGTAGGGGTCAACCACGTTGCCCTTGGACTTGGACATTTTGCCGCCGTCCAGCAGCAGCCAGCCGTGGCCGTAAACGTGCTTGGGCAAGGGCATATCCATACTCATCAGCATGGCAGGCCAGATGATGGAGTGGAAACGGACGATCTCCTTGCCGATAAAATGCACGTCAGCAGGCCAGAAGGTCTCGTAATCACTGTCGGGGTACTTGTCATTCATGAAGCCCAGCGCCGTGGTGTAGTTGAACAGCGCGTCGATCCAGACGTAGACGACATGCTTGGGGTCGAAATCGACCGGGATGCCCCACTTGAAACTGGTGCGGGAAACGCACAGATCCTCAAGGCCCGGATCGATGAAGTTGTGTACCATCTCGTTTACGCGGGAGCGCGGCAGCAGGAAGTCGGTGTTGACCAGCAGGTCGCGCACGCGGTCTGCATACTTGGACAGACGGAAGAAGTAAGCCTCCTCCTCGGCGTCGACAACGGGGCGGCCGCAGTCGGGGCAGCAGCCGTTGACGAGCTGGCTCTCGGTCCAGAAGCTCTCGCAGGGGGTGCAGTATTTGCCGACATACTTGCCCTTGTAGATGTCGCCCTTCTCGTACATCTTTTTGAAGATTTTCTGGATGGCGGCAACGTGGTAGTCGTCGGTGGTGCGGATGAATCGGTCATAGCTGATGTTCATGAGCTTCCACAGATCCTTGACGCCCTTGGGGCCTTCGACGATGTTGTCGACGAACTGCTGCGGGGTGACGCCTGCTTCTTTGGCTTTCAGCTCGATCTTCTGGCCGTGCTCATCGGTGCCGGTCAGGAACTTGACGTTATAGCCCTGCAAGCGCTTATAGCGTGCCATAGCGTCGGTGGCAACGGTGCAGTAGGTGTGGCCGATATGCAGCTTATCGCTGGGGTAATAGATCGGCGTAGTGATGTAAAATTTTTTCTGATCCATTTGTGATTTCTCTCCTTATATAAACAAACCGTTTTTGGTGTGTTTTTTGCGCTTATGCTGGATTTTATATTCTGGGCATTCGGGCGAAGCCCGCAAAAGCCTGCCCTTACAAGGGCGATGGCCGAGCCGCGAGGGCGAAAGGGCTTTGCCCGTTCACTGCAGCCACACGCGCCCGGGCGGTTTCGCCGCTTCGTAGGGCGGCCAGTCCTCTGGCCGCCTCCTCGCGCCTTTAGAACCCCACCGGTTCCACCCCGCACGCTTCCAGCGCGTGGCGGCACAGTACCTCGGTGCTGTCAATAAAAAACTTGCCCAGGTGCTCGTCCCGTTTGACCAGGCTCAACTCGGTGCAGCCCAGAACCGCCATATCGCAGCCCTGCTTTTTCAGGTCGTGCACCGCCGCGCCGAACTTTGCCATATCGGCACGCTTGCCCTGCTTGATGTCGTCGTAAATCACCGACATGACTTCCTGCTGGTGTTCCTCCGACGGTACCGCCCAGTCGATGTCCTGCGCCCGGCAGGCCAGCTGGTAGGTCTCCGCCGCCAGCGTGCCGTCCGTCGCCAGGATGCCCAGCTTCGTGCAGCCCGCCGCCTTGGCGTCGGCCACGGTCAGCCGGGGCATATTCAGCACCGGTACCGGCAGCGCCTCAGCCAGGCGGTCGTAAAAATAATGCGCTGTGTTGCAGGGTATCGCCAGCACCGTGGCACCGTAGTGTACCAGGCTGAAACCGTCCTGCTCCATCACGGCAAAGGGGTCATCCTTGCTTTTTCCCATGATGAACGCCGTGCGGTCGGGCGTCGATGCCCGCGACGAAATAACAATGTCGATGTGGTCCTGATCGCAGCTGGCCGGGGTGTGATCGATCAGCATTTGGTACAGGTAACAGCTGGCCGCAGGCCCCAGCCCGCCCAGTATGCCCAGCACCTGTTTTTGTGGTTTGGTCTGCGCCGTGGCACACCCCTCCTTATAATAACACTTATAGTATATTATAAGGCCTGCAGCGAAATTATGCAAGGGCAAGGGCGACGGTTTTCGGGTTTTCGGGAGATTCGCAATAAAAAACACCCTGCATTTTCATGCAAGGTGTCTGTGCTGCATCCTATCGGAGCAAGCCCGAGCACTTTCCAATTCAATCATATTTCTGTTAATTGATATGAACTGCACAGAATGGGGGCAGGCATCACTTTGAAATTGTATCACCGTTAAGGCTATACACCTAAAGCACGGTGCAGTCTTTCATAAAGGTGCGCTCTGGATGAACAATCAGCGCAAGCCGCGCCCGCTCCCTCTGCCTCCCTTGTCAAAGGGAGGTGGCGCCGCAGCGCCGGAGGGATTCCTACCTGTTGTCGACTGCTTTCCTTTAACCGCCCGGCCCTCCACTGTATCTCTATCGCCCCCTTCCCTTTCACACCGTAGGGGCGGATTCCATATCCGCCCGCGCACCTTCGCCTTTACGCCCTACTAACCCCCGCGTTGCTTTACTCTACTCCCTCTACGTTCGCGTCGTGCGTGGAATCCTCCCCCGCCCTAAAAACAGCCCGCAGGGCTGTTTTTGCCCCGCGGTACGCGGACGCGGGGCCCGGGCTTTTCGATTCCTGCACTCCTCTACTCCTTAACATGTATAATAAAAAGAAAAAAGCTCAACCTCTTGCGAAGTTGAGCTTCCTGGTGACCCGTGCGTCCATCTCCCGCGGACTAAAAAACAATCCGCAGGATTGTTTTTTGCCGCCTGCGGGCGGCCGTCCTGTTCGATTCCTCGCACGGAAGCACCAAAAAAACTCCCCAGCCTAAGCTGGAGAGCATTTTTTGGTGACCCGCAGGTTTCAATATCCGAACCATTCTCTTTAGAAAGCGCGATGGGCTTGTCCCCATCGCGGAGGTTTAGATTTACAATTATTTTATCCTCAAAGACATATACTGTGTTTACGAAGCATTCAATTACTTGCCGCTGTACCTTGTGGTCACGCAAGTCGTGCCTCTTGAACGATTCCAACCACTGCACAACGTACTCTTTCGTCAGCTTCGGATGAGAGGTTTCTTCCTCAAAGATGCTGATTTGCAGTTCATCGCGCTGGGCTTCCAGCGCTGTCAGACGCTCTTTTGTTGTCTGGGTGATGATGCCCTCTTCTATCGCGGCGGCAATATTGTCAATTTTCTTATTGACCTTTTTTAGTTCCTCTTGCAACGCGGGCAGGTGCGTGTTTTCGCGCTTCTGGTTTTCTACAAGGGCATCTGCCAGCATCGCAATTACACGGTCTTGCAACACATATCCCAGCGCCTGCTTGACTACAAAGGATTCAATCAATTCTTTGCGGAATGCTTTCATGTGGCATCGTTCGCCCTCTTTGCGCTTGCGATGCCCACATTTATAATAGTAGTAGGTTGCCCCGGTATGGCTTGTGCCGCTGTCACCTACCATCAACGCACCACAGTTGCCGCATACCAACTTGCCTGTCAGGATGAAGTCTTCGTCGCTCTTCGATCTGGCAGGCGCTTTTTTGTTTGCTTTCATTCGAGCCTGTACCTTGTCAAATGTCTCTTGGTCGATAAGTGCCGGAAAAGCGTTTTCCGTGACTATATCCCTGTAGCGATACTCGCCCAGATAGCGGCGGTTCCGCAGCATATTTTGAAAACTACTCTTTACAAACTTTCTGCCATAGCCGGTCCGTATGCCACGAGCATTCATGTCCGCACAAAGTTCCTTGATGGATTCTCCCCCGGCGTAGCGCTCGAACACTTCCCGAACAATAGGGCTCATCACTGGGTCAGGTTCGTAGTGGCGTTCCTCGTTGATGCGGTAGCCAAGCGGTACAGAGCCGCCATTAAACTTGCACTTTAGTGCATTGTCCGTATGCCCACGCGTCACTTTCTCCGCTAGTTCAGCCGAATAATACTCTGCCATGCCCTCCAACATACTTTCCAGCATGATGCCCTCCGGCGTGTTAGAGATTGGTTCTGTTGCGGAAATCACCTTGACATTGTTCTTGGAAAGTGCGCGTTTATAGTACGCAGAGTCAAAGCGGTTGCGGGAGAATCGGTCCAGCTTCCACACAAGGACAAATTGGAATCTGTGGGCATTGCTGTCCTGGATCATCTTCTGGAACTGCGGTCGCGCGTCTGTCTTGGCTGACAACGCACGGTCTATGTAACTGCCGATGATTTTCATGTCATTGCGTTTGGCATACGCCCTGCACTCGCGCAGCTGGCCCTCGATGGATTCTTCGCGCTGGTTGTCGCTGCTGTATCGGGCGTATATTACAACATTACTGCTTGGCATTTTTGCGCCTCCCCTCATGCCATTTTATTACTTTATACGCTTTGAATATGGAAATTCCAACAACAAAAAGTAAATTTTTTGTTGTTCATCTTATTCAATATTTGAATAAGATCAATATAATAACGATATAATCATCATACTTTCACCAGTTGATAAAGCAAACATCTTCATTTTTTTATCACAAGTACTAAATAAATGCAAAAATCACGGCGGCAAAATGTTGAAAAAGTGAAAACTATTGTGTATTATAGGTTTATAACACATCACTATTCTTATGGAGGCAACTATATGTTCACTATTGAAAATTTCATACATGGGATTGCTAATGTAACGAAATCTCTAAAAGCTTCAATTTGTGGTGATTCTCTTATTGTTAATAGAATTTGCTATGATTATGAAACCAGTAATGACTATGAAGAACTTTTTGCCCAAATTTCATTAGAACAAATTCAGCCAATCATAGAACTCCTTGCAGACAATTATATTTGCACAGATAAAATGCTCATAAAAAACGACTATATCGAAATAGCTGTACAATCACAAGATCGTAACAGGCCTACCGCTTTTATGAGACTTGATCGGGATTCTTTTGAAGTCACTGAACATAATTATCATTTCATTACATCGAAAGCCAGTCAGGAATACATTTTTGCCTTGCTTTGCTCGTTTCATAACACCCCAGATAAGTATGAGGTGAGCTCTATGCGATTGTTTCCAAAAGAAATTATTACAAATTTCGAGGATTTTTGTGATACTTTCCGTATATGTACTGTTAAGGTGACTTCTCCTCAAAATCATTCTATTACAGAATTCAAGCGTATATTTGATGCTTACCTTTTTAATATTGCTTACAACTTTAACGTTCCACTTGCTGTTTCTGACTTCACAGATATGCGCAAATTTCGCCGAATCCGCACTCGGCGCAATGGACAATTATTTCCATACAAACAATATAAACAAGACTTGACAAAATACTACCAACAGGCTCTTGCCACTAATCTTCCTTTTATGCAATATTTAGCATTTTACCATGTTGCAGAGTTCTTTTTTCAGTCGATTTCTGAAGATGAAGCTTTCCATGTGATTGCTAGTTTTATTACACGGCCTTCATTCTCACCATACAGATACGAGGACATCCATAATTTCTATAATGTAATTAAAAAGAAAATGCGAGATCAGCGTGATGACGGCGTTTGGAATGAACGAAATGGTTTACTTTTGTGCCTGAAACGGTACATACCTGATTTGTCTACACTTAAAGCTTCAATTGTTCGTATAGACAGTTCAGCCATCGACTATTACCGAACCACTTCTGTACCTTTTACAGATGACGGAAAATTGATTGATTTTGAAGATGAGTCCGAAAGAGTCTATTCTTCTATCCGTGATCGCATCTATGCAACACGTAACGCCGTTGTTCATAGTAAGTATGGCGAGCGGCTAAGATATGAGCCTTTTAAGCATGACAAGCATCTTGGAAAAGAAATTCCTCTAATGCGGGCAGTTGCAGAAGAAATCATCATTAGTTCTGCGGATCGTATTAATTATAGTTTTGTAGACCCTACACACTCCCTTCCATAAAGTTTCCTCCTGTGTGTTGTATGGTACTATTTAATTTCAACAGATATATTTGTTACGTCATCCTATTTTTCTTGCCACACAATATTCGCACAACATCCGCACAGCTTTTGTATCGACCCCGTAAATCTCATATGTTAGAATTAGTATGCACAAAATAGGGTTCTACCGTAGAGGTTGAACTTATCCAGAGTCGTGCCTGATTTTTTCAGGCGCGGCTCTTTTTGTTTGTGCAAAATTTTGACAGTGGGAGGTGTCCGCAGATGCTCGTAATACGTCCACCCTGACAGGGCGTTTACGCTATGCGCATTGTATCGCCCTAATACGCGCCTTATGCGTATTATTCGTCTCTCCGCTTTTGGAGAAGTAACTCACTGCGTAATGTGTACGTCATTTATACGTATAATCGGAGGTTCCTATTGAATACCGGCACTCTTTTAACACGCATCCGTTTGGAACAGCGCAGCCTGATCGACATAAACAAGAAGCTGTACGAGCTGGAACATCTGCTGCCCGCCCCCGCGCCGGAGCAATTTATTAAGACAGCCAAAAGTGCTGCTCTTTTGAGTGAGCGCAGTACCGCCCAGCTTCGCAATTTTCTGTTTACCGTTTGCGGCGGCATGCCGCAGGACTACTATCTGCAAGCCGCTGAGATGCAGGGTATCCGGCTCAATGTAGATGACGACATTCTGTCCGTTAGACTGCCCGCATTACTGCTCAAAAAGACCCGCACCGAAGGCTTCAAATTTTTGCAGCCCGCAATTCATGCAGCATTAAAGCAGTATGCCGAACAACAAAATCTTCCCCACTTCTGCGAATGTACCATCTGCATCGAACACATCTATGACAGATGCCTACCCATCAAAGCCGTGCGGGATTATGACAACCTAGAAATGAAAGAAGTTCTGGACATCATCGCGCTGTACTGTATGACCGATGACACCGGCGCTTTGTGCGACCAGTTCCAGACAACACGATTTGCGGATTCGTCCTGCACTATCATTTCCGTCATGCAAAAAGAGAAATTTTCTGCATGGCTGGACAAGAAAAATCCGTAAAAACTGACCTCCATTTCGTCAAAAAGTTCTTCAAAAAATCTCTACTTGCACATTTTGGCAGCTTTTCCGCGTCACAATCGTCTTTTAGGCATTCCAAGTGGAAACGCTGCACCGAGGATAATGTGCTTACGGTAGGAAAACGAGGTGATTCCTATTTCTTCACAGTCTCCAACTTTACCGTCCCATAACAGCCTCAATTATGAGCTGTTGTCGCTCACGGCCATATGCGGCGAGGTTCCTTGCGCCGGTTCTTCCCGCCTTACCGCGAGTGAAAGTTACCGCAAAAAAGTCGTCACGTCCTTGACGCATGACAAGCTCCTGCGCATCTTTTCCAGTCACCATCTTCGCGGCTATCGGCTCGGTGTTCGCACAAAACGGCTGTTATTGCAGCAAGAGCCTGAGCGCTTTGCATTCTACTTATCCGGATGCAGCGACACGAATGCCATCAAGTCGGAAGTTCCGCGCCGTATTCGGCTGCACCGTATCGCACAGACCTATGTAACGATGCTGAATGCAGGCACAATGATTTATCGTGATGAAAAGCCGCCGATTTTCTCCCCAGCCGCAAGTGGCCCGTTCCATATTGAACAACCTTACTTTTATGATTCCCGCGAAATGAAAGAAGCCGAACTCGAAATGCTGAAAATTCGTGGCTCACGAATGGCAGGCGCGTTGTTCACGTCCAACCGCGTTTTCGCCGTGTATAACAGCATGGAATTTCTGCCGGTCTTTGAGCCACAAGTCGAGATGCGTTCCAAAGTCATGCTGGAGCAAGTATGCCGCACAAAGATTTCTTTCAATCTAAAAGCAAGCGGACTTTTGCTGTCGGATAACATGGATATTCTTCACACCTTGTTAGCGCGTTCCCGGACTCGCAGCCTCGACCACTTCTTGCTTAATGACGGCTACGAACATTTTTACTTTTTGACGAATAATTCCTATGGAGAAACGCTCTTGCAGCTACTCTGCTGCCCAGAAATCACCATGCAGGTGAACGCTGCACTTCTGCAAGAATTTCAGCCGTCCCTGCCGAACAGCCGCCTCGAATGTGATGCTGTCGATGATTCAGGCGCGCCGATTTTGTTCTGCTATCTACCCGACATTCCCCGACTCTACCGATTCGTCTCTGCCTTGGACTTGCTGAATAGCACCGGCATCTTGGTTTGCTTCGATTTTCAGGCAGACGCGCTGCGGCCACTCTGCGGGGATAACATCGAATTGCAGATTATCGACTTCCAAAACTTCAAGGCTCGTTTCCTACCGTTCATTTAACACATAACACACAAAACGGCGGGCAGTCTCGTCGGCTGCCCGCCATCTTATATGAGGATTATAAATGCCTGTTTTTCGTGTAGAACGTACCAAAAACTTTACCGTTATGAGCAACCATCATCTGCGGGATAAGACTATCTCCTTGAAAGCCAAAGGGCTGCTCTCGCAAATGCTGTCACTTCCTAATGACTGGGATTATACGCTGCGCGGCCTTGCCGCCATCAACAAAGAAAGCATTGATGCCGTTCGCACTGCCGTTCACGAACTGGAGGCCGCCGGATATGTCGTCCGTTCCCGCATCCGTGACGAGCGTGGGCAGCTTCGCGGCTGCGATTATTTTGTCTACGAGTATCCACACATCGAGGATTCCGATGTTGAAAACTGTGATGATTTTTCTGTGTCGCCTGTACTGGAAACACCTGTGTCCGATTCTACTGCGCAGGAGAATCCCACACAATTAAATAAAGAAATACCAAATAAAGAGAAACAAAATACGGATCTAATCTTATCCGATACCGACGCTGTGCGGGAGCAGGTGCAGGGGAACCTAGAGCTTGATTTACTCTGCCGCAATATGCCCGAAGCCGCCCCAGTACTTAAAGAAATCAGCGAACTTATCGTGGAGGCGGTTCAAAATCAGAACTCGACACAGCGGTTTGGGATCAATATTTTTCCCGCAGACCTTGTGCGCAGCCGCCTGATGCAGCTGACAAGCGAGCATATCCGCTATGTACTCGAATCGCTGCAAACACATAGCACCTGTATACGAAACCCAAAGAAATACTTACTAGCTATGCTTTTCAATGCGCCGATTACGATGAGTAGCAAAACTATGCTGAATGTGCGACAATTTACCAATACGCCGATGCTGACATATCCTCGCGTCACCACACAAAGGCATAGTCAAACATCGTAATGTAGAGAGCCCTTAGGCCTCCTCCGTTTCACCTAATTGGATTGCCCCATCAATCGCTCCCTCAATAATTGACAGATATTGTTCCGGGCAAAGCCTTAGCTTCTGCCCTACTCTTTCGCGCAGCTTACTTTCCTGCCGCATAACAGTAGGATTAAAATAGCGCTCCATCGGCAGACCGCAGATTTTTACTAGCTGAATAATGACCGGCAGACTTGGAATCGTACCCTTATTTTCGATATTGGCAAGATACCGTGTGTCAACATTTACTTTTTCAGCTAAATCTTTTCGAGTAAGACGCTTCGCCTTTCGTGCCTCTTTTATATCTGCGCCAAAGGTTTCAAATCCCGGGCAGTCTTCAATTCTTGCCATTTTGCATCACCTGTTTACATTTTATAGTTCATGTGTCACAGGTTAAATGATGCAAAACGCTTTTTAATTAAACTTTATTGTTCATGCTTTACGCATTGTATTCTCTGGAAAATCGAAATATAATAGAATATGGAGGTGTGAGCATGAAAATCTTCATTATAGAAGATGAACCGGCAATCCGCGAGGAACTTGTTCAGCTTCTTCAAAAGTACGGCTACCAATGCGACAGCAGCGATGATTTTCACCACATTGTGCAAGCTGCTCTTTCATCAGGGGCTAACTTGATTCTCTTAGACATCAATCTGCCCTATCAGGATGGTTTCCAAGTATGCAGAGAAATCCGACAGAAATCCAATCTTCCTATCATTGTACTTACCAGCAGAAACAGCGATTTTGACGAGTTGATGAGCTTGAACATCGGTGCAGATGATTATATTGCAAAGCCGTACAATGCACAGATCCTTTTGGCGCGAATCCAAAAACTTCTGGCTCGGACCTATGAAGTACAGGACAACATCGTTCTCACGCACAAAGGCTTGACCTTAAATTTGCTCAAGGCGGAAATCAGCTATCAAGGGAACAAAAAATCACTTACCAAAAATGAACTTGGGATTTTGCGCCTGCTTATGGTGAACAAGGGCAACATTATTCCCCGTGACGCTATTATTGATGAACTCTGGCAGAGTGAACAATTTATAGACGAAAACACATTGAATGTCAACATCGTTCGGTTACGGAAAGCACTGGCCGAAATCGGTTTGCCGGACTATCTGGAAACGAAACGTGGTTTAGGGTATTGCGTATGAAGTTATCCGAGTATCTGCTTGACCGTATCTTTTCCCTGATTTGTATGCTGGTGGCTGCACTCGTGCTGCTTGCGCTCCTTTGGCTGATTGAAACACCTGCTGTTTTTATTCTGTTTGCCGAGGTGATTTTACTTGCAGCGTACAGTACAGCGCTGCTATATGATTTTTTCCGCAAGCAGAGTTTTTATAATCTGCTTCAAAAAATGACAGAGCAGATGGACATAAAAACTCTTTTAGGCGAGTTAATGGTGCCGCCTCATTTTTTAGAGGGGCAGATTTTGGTGGACGTTCTGCGGTGCTGCAACAAATATCAAAACGACCGACTTTCCTATGCAGAGCAGGAGAACCGTGAATATCGGGAATACCTTGATTCATGGGTGCATGAAATCAAAACGCCTATCACCTCTGCCCGGCTGATCGTTGAAAATAAAAAGAATCCCACCACACTGCGAATTGACGATGAACTGCGGAAAATTGATGCCTATGTGGAGCAGGTGCTATATTACGCCCGCAGTACCGATGTGGAAAAGGACTTTAAGGTGGAGAAAACCACCTTGCAGGCATTGGTGTACGCTGCGCTAAAAACGTACTCAAAGCCGTTGATTCAGGTCGGTGGAAAGCCGGTTCTAAAGGAACTGGATATTCCCGTGGCCGCAGACAGCAAGAGCTGCACCTTTGTGATCGGACAGATTCTTTCCAACGCTATCAAGTATCGGAAAGATAATTTACAAGTTGAATTTTCAGCCAGAGCAGAGAAAAACACGGTATCTCTTTTCATTTCCGATAATGGCATTGGTATTTCTGCTGCTGACTTGCCGCGTGTGTTCGACAAAGGCTTTACCGGTGAAAACGGCCGCCGTTATTCCAAATCAACCGGCATTGGTTTGTACTTGAGCCAAAGGCTATGTCGAAAAATGAATATCTCACTTTCTATTTCCAGCGTTCCGGGACAGGGAACGACTGTGACGATGGTTTTTCCTACGGAAAGCTATTTGCAGGCGGCGGGGCTGTAAAGCCTCGCTTTTTTCAACCTTACATTTTGGTAATACAAATGTAATCCAATTTAATGGCATCGGAAAATTCCTTGTGGTAGAGTAAAAGCACAAAAGCAAAGCGCTTTTGAGAAAGGAGCCTGACCTATGGGCGATACGATCTTACGGGTGGATGACATCCAAAAATTTTACGGTAACAAAGGCAACCTGACAAAAGCTATCGACCACATTTCTTTTTCTGTTCGCAAAGGAGAATTTCTCGGCATCATGGGTGCTTCCGGCTCTGGCAAAACCACCTTGCTGAACTGCATTTCCACGATTGATACCGTCACCAGCGGTCATATCTATGTAGAGGAAAAGGATATCACGATGCTGCATAGAGCACAGCTTGCAGATTTCCGTGGAAAAAAGCTGGGGTTTATTTTCCAGAATTTCAATCTTCTGGACACCTTGACTGCTTACGAAAATATCTCTTTGGCCCTTTCCATTGCGGGTACTAAACCCGGTGAAATAGAGCAGCGTATTCCACAGATTGCACAAGCGCTGAACATTCAGGACGTATTGGGTAAATATCCCTATCAGATGTCCGGCGGCCAGCAGCAGAGAGTAGCAGCCGCCAGAGCAATGGTGACAAATCCAGCGATCGTACTGGCAGATGAACCTACCGGCGCACTGGATTCCAATTCTTCCCGAATGCTGTTGACAATGTTGACCGAATTGAATGAACGGCTTTCAGCAACGATTCTCATGGTAACGCATGACGCTTTTTCTGCCAGCTATTGCAATCGCATTTTGTTTATCAAAGATGGGCAGGTGTTCAACGAACTGCATCGTGGGACGGATACGCGCAAAGAATTTTTTACAAAAATTCTGGAAGTAGTTTCCGTCTTGGGAGGTGAACAGAGTGAACACCTGTAAGCTGATTTTCCGAAATGTGTGCAAGAACATTCGTGACTATCTGATTTATTTTCTTACCCTGACCCTTTCGGTCAGTTTGTTCTATGCGTTCAATTCCATTTCTGACCAACCGGCTTTTTCTGATATGGGCATGACCGGAACACTCTTATATCGTCAGCTCGGCATTATGCTTTCTACACTTTCCACTATGATTGCCGTTGTGCTGGCTTTCCTGATTCTTTATGCCAACCAATTTTTGTTGAAACGCCGCAAAAAAGAATTAGGCGTGTATATGATGCTCGGCATGAAAAAAAGGCGTATCTCCCGGTTGTTTGCAGGCGAAACGCTTTGTGTTGGCATCATTGCGCTGGGCACAGGATTGCTTTTGGGCTTTTTCTTTTCGCAAGGTTTTTCTTTAATTGCATTGCGGCTTTTTGCAATCAATCTTGAAAAGTTTCGAATCGTGTTTTCAGCCGGAGCGCTTCGCCAGACCGTGTTGTGTTTCACAATCATCTTTTTTATTGTCATGCTTTTCAATATTCGGTCTGTCACCAATGTTAAATTGATTGACCTATTGACGGACGGCAGAAAAAACGAAAGTATGCAGACTGAAAACCGTATCTTGCCGGTTTGTCTGTTCCTGCTCTCACTGCTTTGCATCGGAATTTCTGCCGCGCTGTTCAACAAAAACGGAATTCTGCCATCGCATGAAAATAATCTGTTCCAGTTGGCAGCGGCGGCATTGGTCGCGGGAACTTTTCTGCTGTTCTACTCGCTGTCAGCCGTTTTCATGCAAGCAGCAAGTGCAAGGAAATGCTTTTACCTGAAAGGTCTGAATACGTTCCTTGTCCGTCAGATTGGCAGTAAAATCCGAACCAATTATCTTGTGGTAACGGTTGTATGCGGATTGCTGACCATCACGATCTGCGCCGTGTCGATTGGCGCAAGCACAGCGCTTGCTATGAACAAAATGTCCCGATCTGCAACGCCCTATGATTTGAACGTGCTTTCCAATGTTTCTGTTGATGGGGACAGCGATATTGCTGCCTATCTCGCTGCACACGATATTACCATAAGCAACTACGCCAAAGCTACAGAGCAAATCAGTGTTTACGAGGCCGATATGACCTACTCTGAACTATTTGAAGGACAGAAAGTCAAATTTTGGCCGATTGATGAAAAAGTTCCTGACAGCAAGGTTTCCGTAATCTCCATTTCGGACTTGAATCGTGCCTTATCCATGCAGAACAAAGCACCCGTCACGCTGAACGATGGCCAATACCTGTTGAACTGCAACTACAATGGAACGTATCGGTATGTTGCTGCTGCATTGCAGAGCCACCCGGAAATCACGGTTGGCGGGGCGACTTTACAGCGTGCAGAAGATAAAGTTTTGCAGGAAACATACATTATGACGTCGGTTGGCAACAATGACCGCGGCACCTTGATCGTTCCCGATTCCGTCACCGCATCTCTTGAAAAAGATGTAAATGCGCTTTTGGTGCAATATAAACCCGATGCAGATTCCAATGAAGTTCTGCAAAAGATGATTCCGATTGGGTTGGATAGTACACACGGCTATCGGTATGCCGAAAAGAACATGATGTATGAGACGTTCTACGGTCTTGATGCCTTGGTGAGCTTCCTTTGCTGCTATATCGGGTTGGTCTTTTTGCTGATTTGCGCCGCACTTCTAGCGTTAAAACAGCTTACCGAAACGACCGACAATGTGTATCGTTATGGCTTGCTGCAAAAGCTGGGTGCAGGACACAGACAAATCAATCATACGCTTTTTGTGCAGACAGTCGTGTTCTTTGCCATTCCGCTAGTCGTCGCTGGCGTGTATTCTGCTTTCCTGATTGGCAAAGCAATGGCTGTGGTGGAAGAATTTATGAACATCCATATCGCAACCAATATCGGACTGACAATCGTCCTTTTTCTGCTTGTCTACGGAAGCTATTTCCTTGCAACGTATCTTTCCTGTAAACGTATTGTCACAGAACAGCGAGATTTGGAGGCCTAAACTATGTTGCCAGAAAATGTAAACCGGAATGCCGTATTGCAAAGCATCACAGACACATGGCTCCCTTTAATTGGCGTGGCAGCCGCAGTTATTTTAGTTTCCATAATCGCCCATGTAATACAAAAGAATAAAAAGTAAAACACCTGCCGCACGACGGCAAAAGAAAAAAGCCGTCGTACAGCAGAAGAATTTTAACACGCCTATTTTGAACCGGTGGCTTTTGAGTAATCAAAGCCGCCGGTTCTTTTTGTCTGCTAAATAGTTTTATCGTACATACGGTGGCGCTGAGAGGACACCGCTATGTGCTTGCCGTTTTATAGTTTTCGACCCTCTGACTCATCAAAAAAAGTCTGGTCATCTGTGGGGATTCTGCTACCTTAAAACATGAACTTTCTGTTCATGTTCGTGTTCCTTATTCTTCTTATTTGCCTATCCACGCTTTGTGGATAGGCACTTTTTGTTGCCGTGGTCCTCCAGCCTCCATCAGTTTGAAAAACTCAATCTGATGGAGGTAAAGCATGGCTTACAACAAGGCCAGAGCCGAAAAGGAATGGCTCGAATGGAAAAACAAAGAGGAAACCCAACTGCGAGAATTGGGTGTTGACGAGGATACTATTCAGTTCCTACACACCTATGATTGGGAGATGTTCAAGGCTGACAGGAACTATCGGCAACGGCACATCAATATAGGCACAATCCCGGAAATCGTGTCTGAGGATTCCTCTACCACACCGCGCAGCGTAGAGGATTTTCTCGACAATATCGAAGATGAACGCTTGTATCGGCTTCTTCGGGAAGTTGATTCACAGACTCTGCAAATGCTCTTTCTCAAAAGCCTTGGCTATACCGCAAAGGAAATCGAACAGAGAATCGGTATGCCGGAGTCTATGGTACATAATCGAATCAGCCGTCTGCGGAAAAAATATAAAAAAGATTTATAAAAATCAGAGGTTTTCCCTGTTCTCCGTGGCTATCTGGATGAAGGGGCGAATCAGCCACTTCTTAAAAATCACAAGTCAAGGAGTGTTTTCTATGCCAATCAGTAGCCAAGTTTCCGATATGTTGCCACATTACCACGATACCCTAATGCTTTTGAAAAAGTACCGTGACATTGCGTGGATCGTAGAGGTCTCCAGCCGCAATCTGCAAGAGGAATTTCGCGCAGAATACGGCTGTCCCGGCAGGGATGTTCTTAACAGTCTTGCACTTAACAAGACCGATGCCAGCCTTATGGATTGCTCCCAGTCTTTGGAACATAGCGCGAAGATGCTGCACATTATTGATTCCGCCGTTGATCTGATTCGGGAAAAGCACAAAAAGGGTGAGTTGTATTATTGGATTCTCTATTACGCCTACCTCTCACCGCACAAATATGAAAACAGCAGCGAAATTCTGCGCGCTCTTGAATCCAAAGCACCGCCTATTTCATTGCGCACCTACTATGCCCGCCGCGAGGAGGCTATTGAGCTTTTAAGCTCTGTTCTATGGGGCTATATCCCTATTGAGTAAATACCGCACTGAATCCGCACAGGCAAAGCCTTACATCCTGCACAGCCTTTCTGCTACAATATACCTATCAACCAAGCAATTTACATACTTCATCAAAGGAGTCTATTTTTGTCGCAGAAGCCTTCAGATAATACATCCACTGATACCCAGATTATCCCAACCATCAAAGACCCGCAGATTGACTCTTCCTACATAAATCAATTTGCGAAGTTTATTCTCCCCTATATCCAGCAAGATTACGAACGAGAACCCTTCAAGAAAAACGGCTCGTAAAATTCAATTTCCTTTCAGTAGTCCATATAGAGAAAACGGAGCACACCCATTACAGATGTGCTCCGTTTTTTAGATAAGTTATTTCTGCTGTCCATATGTAATTTTTTCATAAGAATAGCTGATATTATTAATCTCTACCGTATGAACCGCAACACATTCAAATATTGATTCATCAAAAACAGCAACATTTATGCCTTCTGTTCTCATAGTGCTCGTATAAGCGACTCCCGCATAGCCATTGCTTTTAATAAATTCTGTAATAAACTGTGTTGGCAGATATGCAAGTGCACTATCATTTCTTCTAAGCGGTTTTGCTATTTCATTTGCTATATCCCTAAAAATTTTTGTATTCGCAGAAAGCGATTCAATGTTGCTCGAATATAACACAGGGCTAATTTTATTTAATTCTGAAATGTTTACAACTCGAATTTCTTTTTTCAGTTGAAATGTTCCAATCGTCACATAATCGAATGTTCCCGCTCTTACCTCGCTCAATGCCGTTTGTTCATCAGATGTCAAATACAGAACGCCTATTCCCTCAGGATTTACACGTCCCGCCTTTCTCAAATGTGCCGGAGGCGCACCCATTTCACTCTTTTCGAACCCTTTTATATCATTGCAAATTCTCGCACGGTACAATTTCGTTCCCTTCGGATATTTTCTTATAGAGTATCCCAAAAAAGGTGAAAATCGGTCAGCCTTAAAATAATTGTTGTGGAATCGATTTTTTCTCTTTATAGCATTAGAGAACTCGCCCCATGTATGCCCTGAAAAAATTCCATATTCTTCAAGTTGTGCTCTGGGAATTTCTACAGAAACATTGTAATTTGCGCTACTGTCATCGTATATAGTGGAGCAAAAAGCCTCTATTAGTTTAGCTGAAGACGGAAGATCCTTTCTAAAAATATTCCAATCTTCGATTATTGCACTAAAAAGAGGTCTTCCCCGTTCATTTTCTTCGTAGACGCTCAAAACATCTGATATCAAATCTGATATATCCGTTGCTTCATCAACACTACAAACCGGAACCTGCTTTTCGCCACAGAAATCACAGTCTCCAATGTGACCATTATCTACAATTATCTTTTTTATTTGCTCATCTGAAAAACAGTTGGCACAACAATTCATTATTTTAAGTCTCCATCCAAATATCGTCCAACAAGTTCAAGATGATGCATAACAGAAAGCTTTTTTAGGGTAGGTAACCCTGGATACGTTTTATTCTTATAGTGCTCTAATAATGTGTTTAGGCCCATTGTCAGCTGGCGCTCTTGATTTTCAGTTATATACCATTCATAAAGCTTCGATACTGCTTCATAAAATTTCCCTGCGACATCCGTTATGTCATCATTAGAATCTGAGACAAAATGACGAATTCTTAGCGAATTATCATTTTCAAAATAGACTATATGAATCGCTACCGCATATGGTGCAAAGCCAGATTCGTTATACTCTTTTCCAATAATAGAGTAATCTCCAAATCCAACAAAATTGCTACCAGCAAATGCAATTTCGCTAAAATCCAAATGATCTCTAGAAAAGAATTCATCTTTCGGGTAATCTGCATTTCGGCTTCTTTTCCGGAATCTATCTTCAAAAAGGACTCTGTTTTTTATTGACATTTGCATTACATATCTGTCAAATGGACAAAGCGTATATCGAGCATCTTTCAACCCCATCGCTTCATACAACTGCTGCTTATCTTGATCATCCATTACAGTCAGCAGAGATTCCTTATTAAAATTTATCTCACTAAGTCTTTCAAGCGCCAATTGGGCATCACTATTAATGAGAATTCCTGGAAATGCCGTGCTTTGATATGTTGTCAAAACAGAACAAATTTCGTCCGATTTTCCAATAAGACCGCCCACATTCGGATTAACAATAATTCCAATTGGCAGTCCCGCATCATTAAAGGCTTTCAAAGCATTCTTCAGCGCAGGAATCTGCTTTATCGGTTCTATAACGGGAATAACCGATTTAGAAATCAATTTTTGAGATGCAAGTTCCTTTAGTGCTAGGAGTTCATATTGCCTTCCGCGAAAGTAGGGAAAATACATGGTATTACTACCTCCTGTATGGTGTATCCAGTAATTGATTAAGCATCGGCGTTTGTTTCTCTAAATTCGAAAAATATACTACAGCTTTCAGTTCTGGCCGTATCTTTCCAAATTGTTCGACTGTAATTTTGCTACGTTTTTTCATTTCCTGCAATGCCAGATGTTGTGCCTCTAAGATTGGAATTTCTTCAAATTTTTCTAAGCATACGCGGAAATGAAATACGGGATCCGTTTCTGGAACGAACCCAAAATACTCTTTCAATACACTTTCATATTCTTTTTTTCTTAAAAGTTTGAATATGCTAGAGTGTCTAAGATTTGCATTATATTCTACTGGTTCTTTGCTTCGTTCCTTACTAAATATTGTTCCTTGCTCCGACAATACGTAAATTCCTACTGCTTCCCCCATCTCGCCAAAAGAAGATAAGACATCTCGCACTTTTTCTTGCTCATGTATAGATGCAAGAACCGATACTTTATTAAATGCACAGAAATAATCCTGTAATTGATTATGAAGTCTACTAAAATTATCAAGATCCGACTTTATCTCATATACGCGCCCCTCACCATTTATCATAACAAAATCAGCAATCGAATGTTCGATTCTAACTTGAGAAAACGCAACCGTTGTGTTCACATTATGAATTCCGCAAAGCAACTTATTCAACAACGTATTCATATAAAAATATTCATTACGCTGTTGTTGATTAAGACGCGTATAGATTTCACTTATTAGTTGACCATGAGTTTTTCCGGAAGGATCTTCAACGTAGCGTTTCACAACATAGTCAAACACATCACTTTTCCCGTCCTGTACCAGATCGCTGATAACTTTTCGCGTGAAAACACGGTTAATTGCTCTACTATTATCAGCCACCTTAATCACCTACCCAGACAAACTCTAACAACCCACACTTACTATTGAATACCACTCTTAACTCGCAATAATTCATATAGCTTATATGATTAATATACCACAATTGCTCCTTAAAGTAAACAAAGAATCTTTTTTATCGCTGTACAGTCACATCTCAAACTGAAATTTTCAAATATAAGAGTGACAGTAATCGCATAGATTACTGTCACTTCTTGTGTACTATTTCGTATATAAATCATCAATACAAAAACAAAATCCGAACCCATTCTCATAAAGAATTAAGTTCGGATTATGCTGTCTTGGTGACCCGTGCGGGAATCGAACCCACGTTAACGGCGTGAGAGGCCGCTGTCTTAACCGCTTGACCAACGGGCCATAATAAAAAGAGAAGCCGGCATCTACCTATTTTCACAGGCCGTTTCCAGCCAACTATCTTCGGCACAAGTGAGCTTAACTTCTGTGTTCGGAATGGGAACAGGTGGAACCTCACCGTCATTGACACCGGCCAACGCGTGACCTTCGTCATGCTTCTCTTTTTCTTGAGGATGTACCCTCAAAACTGAATATCGAACCGCTTTCTTAGCAAACAGAGTATCTGATCAAGATGGGGTCAAGCCCTCGACCTATTAGTACACGCTAGCTGAACGGATCACTCCGCTTACACTGTGTGCCTATCAACCTTGTAGTCTTCAAGGGGTCTTACCTGATTGACTCAGTGGGATATCTTATCTTAAGGCCGGCTTCACGCTTAGATGCTTTCAGCGTTTATCCGATCCGAACATAGCTGCCCAGCTGTGCCACTGGCGTGACAACTGGTGCACCAGAGGTTCGTCCATCCCGGTCCTCTCGTACTAGGGACAGCGCCTTTCAAATATCCTGCGCCCACGACAGATAGGGACCGAACTGTCTCACGACGTTCTGAACCCAGCTCGCGTACCGCTTTAATTGGCGAACAGCCAAACCCTTGGGACCGAATACAGCCCCAGGATGCGATGAGCCGACATCGAGGTGCCAAACCTCCCCGTCGATGTGGACTCTTGGGGGAGATCAGCCTGTTATCCCCAGGGTAACTTTTATCCGTTGAGCGATGGCATTTCCACTCACATACCACCGGATCACTAACTCCGACTTTCGTCTCTGCTCGACCCGTCAGTCTCGCAGTCAGGCTCGTTTATGCGTTTGCACTCATTCATCTGGTTTCCGTCCAGATCGAACGAACCTTTGAACGCCTCCGCTACTTTTTAGGAGGCGACCGCCCCAGTCAAACTGCCCACCTGACAATGTCCCCCGCCTCGATTCAGAGGCGCAGGTTAGAATTCCAATGTCGCAAGGATGGTATCCCAACGTCCGCTCCAGAAACGCCAAAGCGCTTCTTTCCTAGCGTCCCATCTATCCTGTGCATGCAACACCGAAACCCAATATCAGGCTACAGTAAAGCTCCATGGGGTCTTTCCGTCTTGTCGCGGGTAACCGGCATC
>OGRQ01001526.1_pt1 | contig 21143 bp, 10 predicted proteins | sample 1553521 | NCBI WGS metagenome assembly OGRQ01 (sample SAMEA2580088, study PRJEB22360) | human gut metagenome | biome: human gut; feature: human-associated habitat; material: faeces | place: Denmark | collected 2008/2010
CCCCTGCCGCAGCCGGCCTGGTTCAAGGATTTCGCGGCCGACGTCGAGGCCGATGACAACGGTTCCATGCTGCACTTGTACCGCAAGCTGTTGCAGTTGCGACAGACGGTGCTGACGGCAACCGGAGACACGTCCGCCGACCTGCTGGACATGGGCGATACGGTGGTCGCCTACTCGCGTCCGGCCACGGAAGGCCGTCGATTCCTGTCCGTCACCAATTTCGGCGACGAGCCGATCGCCCTGCCGGACGATGCGGTCGCCATCGCAAATTCCGTGCCGTTGACGGATGACGGCAAGCTGGATAGCGACGCCTCAGTCTGGCTGCTGCTGGGCTGATCGACCGCTGAACCTGGCCGTTGCACTGCTGGCTGAGGTTGCGATTGTTCTCAGGCGGCCTAACCGCTCCCAAATCGCCTTGCGTATATGAAAAATTCCGGCCCTCCACAAGGAGGACCGGAATTTTGGTTTGTAAGGAAAGGGGAATGGTAAGTCTAAACGCTACTTCTCGCCGTTCATGATGGCGGCAAGCGATTGCACGCGCGGCAGATCGAACACCTCATCGGTGTGCACCACCTTGAGGTCCGGGCCTGCCAGCGGCACACGCCAGTTGGAGTATTCACTGGACGTGCCCGGCTGGTTCTGCGTGCGCGTCTCGCCCACGCCATCCACCAGCGCGGCCTGCAGCAGCACGGACGGCGACTTGAGTAGCATCTTGTGCATCGCCTCGACGATTTCCTGGATGTGGCCTTCCACATCGCCCGCCACTTCCGGCGTGATCAGGCCGGACTCCACGAGACGGTCCATCATCGCGTCGCGTTCGGCGGTGGCGGAAGCCTGGAACTCCTCGACCGGGCCGGACAGCAGGTGCAGCTGTTCGCGCAGCTTGACGTGCTCGAACTGCAGGTAGCCGGCGGTCGGCGGCAGGTCGTGCGTGGTGACGGAAGCCAGCGCGTACTTGCGGTACGTGGACGGATCGGCGTACGGGTCGCCGGCGTTGGGGGAGTCGTCCACGCGGGCGAACCATTCCACCATGCAGCCCAGCAGGCCGTGCTTGCCGAGTACCGTGCGTACGTAATCAGGCACGGTGCCCAGATCCTCGCCGACCACCAAACCGTTCACGCGGGACGCTTCAATGGTCAGGATCGCGATCATCGCCTCATAGTCGTACGTAACGTACGCGCCACCGCGCGCGCCTTCGCCCTGCGGAATCCACCACAGACGGAATAGGCCGAGTACATGGTCGATGCGCACCGCGCCCGCGTGCGAGAACATGTTGTGCACCATCTCGCGGTACACGCCATAACCAGTTTTGGCCAGATAATTCGGATTGAACGGCGGCTGGCCCCAATCCTGACCCTGCTGGTTGTAGAAGTCCGGTGGGCAGCCCACGGTTACGCTGCCTACTGCGAAACGTTCCGGATTCCACCACACGTCCGCGCCGAGCGAGTGCACGCCCACGGCCATATCCTGCATGAGGCCGAGTGCCATACCGCTGTCACGGGCGGCGTTCTGCGCGGCTGTCACCTGCTCGCCGGCGATCCACTGCAGCCAGCATTCGAAATCGACCATATCGGCGTGCTCGCGCATGAGCTCCACCACTTCAGGCGAATCGCGGTTCGTGTCCTTGAACCACGTGCCTTCCCACGGCGCGCCCCACACCTGGAACGCCACCGACCATGCGGCGAACGCGCGCAGATCCGGACCCGCGGCCTCCTTGAACGCGTCGAACGCGGCCTGACGCTCGACGGAACGCGGCACGTTGTACACAAGCTGCAGCGCCTGGCGCTTGTGCCACCAAGCGGAATTGATGTCGAGCGGCTCGATACTGTCGTTGGCTGGCGAGGCTTCCGCGTGCAGACGCGCCACTTCGGCCTGGTCCGCCTCGTTGAGTTCCGCATATTCAGCGATATCCTGCGGACGGATGTACGTCACATTGAGAAAACGACGCGATTCGGGAAGATACGGCGACGGCTCCAGCGGCGGCACCGGCGCGGTGGCGTGAATCGGGTTGATAAGCATGAAATCGGCATGCGATTTCGTTGCCGCGTCGGACAGCAGCAGCTTCAGATCGCCATAGTCGCCCACGCCCCAGGATTCAGCGGAACGGATGGAATACATCTGTGCCATCCAGCCCCAACGTTGCTTTTCCGCTACTGCTGGCGGCAGTTCGATGCGTGCCGGTGCGCAGATCAGCGCGGCTTCGGCGTGCAGCGGGCCGGCATCGACGGCCAGCGTGTGGTAGCCGGCGGGAATATCGTCCGGCAGCGTCAGTTGCAGCGAGCCGTCATCTGCGTTCGAGCCCGTCAGATACGCGGTCAGATCGCCCGCATATTCCGTGCCGTCTTCCAACGTCAGCTTCAGCGCCACGTCGTTTCCTTTCGCGCGGATTGGCGTGACGGCTTCCTTGCCGATGAACTTCACGACGGTCGGCTCAACAAGTGTGTCTGCGATGCGCTGCTGGGTCGCCGCATAGGAGGCGGTGATCGCTTCGTCGCTGGATGCGTCCACGCCGAGTGCGGCCAATACGGAGACGAGCACTTCGTCGCGGATTTCCACATAGGTGCCGAGCTGGTCGATATACGACGTGGAAATGCCATTGAGCTTGGCGAGCTGGATAAGAGGCCGTGCGATGCGTTCTGCGCTTTCGGTCTGCTGGGTCTGTGTCATAGGTCCCTTCTTTCCGCGCCGTTTGTGACGGCTGACATGCTACATTGCTTGCGATTGCCGCAGCTTCGATGCTGGTGGCATTCGCACCAAAGATAACTATATCACGGTATGATATCGTTTTCAAAGCGTGTTTTGCGGTAAGAGAGTGTTGCTATATTGCGATTTTGCTCTAATTTCAGGAATATAGATAACCGGAATTGTTTTTCCATATTGACTATCGTTTGCAATACGAAGGCGCAGCGCTCCGCATTGCAAACGATTATTCCAACGGGGCATTGCTCGTCTGCTACTCGGCTTCGAGAATTGCAAAGCTTTGCAGACCTAGACGCAGCGAAGTGCCGCTAATTTCGTTTTCGCCGATGCTGAAAATCGTCCGATAACTACCATCTGGTAACTGCAAAGCTTTGCAATCGCGGCTTGGATTGACGGCTATGATCAGCTTCTGCAGGTGGGTGGAACGCTCGAAAACGAACACTCTATCGCGTTCGATTGCATGGAACGTAGCCCCCGACCGCAAGGCGTCGCATTCCCCCTTGACGTGGAGTATGGAGCGCACCGTATGCCACAGTGATTCGGCGTCGGCCTGCTGTGCGGCGACGGTCGGGGCGTCGGCGGACGGGTCGGTGGGCAGGTAGCTGCCACCGGTCACATCGCCAGCCCGAGTGTCCGATTCTGCAGAATCGGACACGTGAAGTGCTCCGGATGCGTCGTTTGCACCCCACTGCATCGGTGTGCGCGAACCGGTGCGCACGTAGCCGCCTTCTTTGCCGGGCAGTGCGCGGTATCGCATGCCGATTTCGTCGCCGTAATACAGGAACGGCACGCCCGGCATCGCGAACAGCGTGCAGTATGCCAGGGCGATTTCGCGCTGCGACAGTCGCGGCGCCACGCGTGCGGTGTCGTGGTTGCAGGTGATGAAATTAAAATTTCCGTCGGCCGTTTCCGCTTCGCGCAGACGCGGCTCGTACTCGTCCAGGAATTCGCTGATCGGCGTGCCGGAATCGGCGTTGAAATAGCTCTTGTCGCCCTTGCGGCTCAACGGGTCGTCCACGTTGCGCAACAGCATGTTGTAGCCGTTGGGAACGCCGTCCCAACGCCAATCGAGATAGAAATCCATGTCGAAGCCGGCGGCCATCGACTCCTCTGGCCGTCCCCATTCCGAAACGAACGCGGCTTCGGGGAAGGCCGGGCGGATCCGGGCGAACATGTACTGCCAGGTGCGGATGGTATAAGGCTTGCCCTCATCGTCCTTTTTGACGAGGCTGTCGGCCATATCCACGCGGAAGCCGTCTGCGCCACGGGAAAGCCAGAACCGCATGACGTCCACCATCGCGTCGCAAGTGGCCTTCGCGTCCGGACCAAGGGCTGGCTTCTGCCAGCTACGTTCGGGGTGCGCGAAACCGTAGTTGAGCGCCGGCTGGCATTTGAAGAAGTTCAAGATGTAGGTACCGTTGCGGGGCGATTCGCCGCCGATGAATGGCAGTCCGTCGCCACCGGAGATCCATGAGTCTGTCCAGATGTAGCGGTCGGAATAATTGTTTCGCTCGACCTTGCAACTGCGGTGGAACCACTCGTGTTCCTCGCTGGTGTGGCCTGGCACGAGATCGAGGATCACGTGCATGTCGCGCCGGTGGGCGGCGTCGAACAACGCAATGAGATCGTCGTTGGTGCCGTAGCGTGATGCCACCTTTTTGTAGTCGCGCACGTCGTAGCCGGCGTCTTTGAATGGCGAGTCGAAACAAGGATTGAGCCAGATCGCGTTGCATCCGAGATCCTTGATGTAGTCCAGTTTTAAAGTGATTCCGGGGATGTCTCCGATGCCGTCGCCATTGGAGTCGACGAAGGACTGTGGATAGATTTCATAAAAAATTGCGTCGGCAAGCCATTTGGGGTGGGGGTGTTTCGCGGGGGGAAGCATGAGGGTGTGTCTCCTTGATATTTCGCGGTTTGCGGTGTTTCTTTGAAACAATCATAACGCTGAATTGCAAACGTTGGCAGAAACGTGCTACACTAACAATCACTGATACATTTTTGGTGGCCCCAGTGTTGTTGGTAATCATCCAAGAACGATGATGTGAACGTATGCAGGGTTTTGGTCCGTACCATTTAACCGGAGATGTTGAGGAACACAAGGTTATGTGAGGAAAGGAAGATCAATGAAGATCGATTGGAAGAAGGCAATCGGACTTACTGCTGCCGTTTCTATGCTGGTTCCGCTCGCTGCGTGCGGTGGCTCCTCCGACGGTGGCGATAAGAACGCTTCCGGCTCCACCGAGGCCGTCACGCTGAGCGTGTGGGCCCCGCAGGAAGACCAGGCCAAGGACACCAACTGGCTGGGCAAGGTCGAAGAGAACTTCGCCAAGGCGCATCCGGAATACAATATCACGTGGAAGAATGACGTGGTCTCTGAAGGCGATGCTTCCAAGCAGGTCAGCACTGATCCGTCCGCGGCGGCCGATGTCTATATGTTCGCTTCCGATCAGTTGGGTGTTCTAATGGATGCCAAGGCCATTGGCCAGCTGGGCACCGACGCTGAGAAGCAGGTGAAGGAACAGAACGGTGACCTCGAAGTCAACTCCGTCACCGGCACCGATGGCAAGCTCTATGGCGTGCCGTACACCGACAACACGTGGTTCATGTACTACAACAAGTCCAAGATCACCGAGGATGAGGCCAAGGACTTCGATACCATCCTTTCCAAGGCCAAGGTCGCGTTCTCCCTGCAGAATTCTTGGTACATCAACGGCTTCTATGATGGCCTGAGCCTGTTCGGCGAGAAGGGCAATGATGCTGACGCAGGCATGGTCTTCCCGAAGGACGGCGCCGATATCACCTCTTATCTGGTTGATGTGGTCGCCAACCCGAACTTCTCCAACGACGATGGCGCTTCCGGCCTCGCAGCCATCAAGGATGGCTCCGCCGACGTGCTGTTCTCCGGTACCTGGTCCGCTAAGGACGTGAAGGAGGCCCTGGGTGACAACTACGCCGCCACCTCTCTGCCGACCTTCACCGTGAACGGCCAGAAGAAGCAGATGAAGTCCTTCGCCGCCACCAAGGCCGCTGCTTACAACCCGAACGCCAAGAACCCGAAGGCCGCCGCTCAGTTCGCGGCTTACCTCGGCTCCACCGAAGCTCAGAAGCTGCACTACGAGATGCGCGCCATCCCGCCGACCGACAAGTCCCTGTCCGACCTGACCACCGACGACATCGCAGCCAAGGCCCAGGCCGACACCATGGCCAACACCGCCCTCCTGCAGTCCGGTCTGTCCGGCATGAACGATTGGTGGACTCCGGCCGAAACCTTCGGCAAGGCCCTGGTCAACAAGGAAATCACCAAGGACAACGCTGCCGCCAAGTACCAGGATTGGGTCAAGCAGGCCGGTGGCAAGATCGCTGAGTGAAATCAGTAATCCTAAAAATCCAATAACTGAAGAATGCAGGTGGTTGGCACTGCCAAATCCCCCCAGCCATCCTGCAGCTTTGAGAGATGCTTCGAGTCGCGGTGTCTCTCTCCACTTTGCATAGTGGCTCACTCCTCCTCCGAGCTTTGCATTCCCGGGCAAGGTTTTTAAATTCTCCTTCCCCTTGTCCGGGAGCAAAGCTTTTTTTATCTTTCAATATCCATATGAGAGGGCAGTCGAAATGACAGCAACAACTCTTTCCCCACGGGAGATGAAGCGCCTTCGGAAGCAGGGTGCTGATTATGTTTCTCCGTCGCCTTACACGGTAAGGGCGGCGTTCCGGCGTGGTGACCTGTTCACTAAGCTTTCCGCAGTGGTGTTTGGTCTTGGCGATATCGTGCGCAAGCAGTATGTCAAGGGCATTGCCATGCTGGCGCTGGAAATCGCATACTTCGTGTTCATGGCAATCAATGGTGTGGACTATCTTTCCAAGTTGCCGACCTTGGGCACCAATGCAGGCGGCAAGAAGCTGGTCGACGGCTTCTGGGTCTACACCGAACCTGACCGTTCCGTGGTCATCCTGTTGTACGGTGTCGCCACTCTGGTTATCACCGCTGCCTTCATCGGCCTGTGGGTCATGTCCGTGCGCTCTGCATACAAGTCCCAGGTGCTGCTCGAGGAGAACGGCAAGGCTCCGAGCTTCATGGACGATGTCCGCGAGCTGCTCGATGCCAAGGCGCACGTTCTGCTGATGTTCCTGCCCACGCTGGGCATCGTCGTGTTCACCGTGCTGCCGTTGATCTTCATGATTTCAATGGCATTCACCAGCTATGACCACAAGCACCTCGTGCTGTTCCACTGGGTCGGCTTTGAGAACTTCGCCAAGGTTTTCTCCAACAGCGGCGGCACTGTTAACGCTGCACTGTTCGGACGCGTGCTGGTGTGGACCTTGGTCTGGGCTTTCTTCGCCACTTTCCTGAACTTCTTCTTCGGCATGTTCGTGGCCATGATCATCAACCGCAAGACCACCCACTTCAAGGGTTTCTGGCGCGCATGCTTCTCCATGTCCATCGCCGTTCCGCAGTTCGTGTCCCTGTTGGTCATGCACACCATGCTCCAGCCGCAGGGTGCGGTGAACCGCATGCTGCAGACGTGGGGTTGGATTGACGGCCCGTTGCCGTTCTTCACCAACGCCACTTGGGCCCGCGTCACCGTGATCATCATCAACCTGTGGGTCGGTATCCCGTACACCATCATGCAGATCACCGGTATTCTGCAGAACATTCCGGCCGACCAGTACGAAGCGGCGAAGATCGACGGTGCCAACTGGTGGCAGATCTTCACGAAGATCACCATGCCGTACATCATCTTCGTGCTCACCCCGTATCTGATCACCACCTTCACGGGCAATGTGAACAACTTCAACGTCATTTACCTGCTGTCCGGCGGCGATCCTACGCCATTGGGCGATTCCGCAGGCTCCACTGATTTGCTTATCACCTGGCTGTACAAGCTGACCGTGGACAAGCAGGATTACAATCTCGGTGCCGTGATCGGCATCATGACCTTCGTCGTGTTGGCCATCGTTTCGCTGATCACCTACCGCAATTCCGGCTCCTATAAGAATGAGGAGGCATTCCGATGAGCAACAAGCATTCCGCAACCAAAGTGGAAAGCCACGGCCTTCTGCACGACCAGAAGATCCGCCGTATCACCGGCGACGTGTTCGCCCACTTGTTCCTGGCCATTCTGGCCGTCATCTGGCTCGTCCCAATCGTATGGGTGTTCGCGGAGTCGTTCAATAAGAACACCGCCCCGTACACCAGCTCCTTCTTCCCGAAGGAGTGGACTCTGGACAACTATAGGGTGCTGTTCACCGACCGCAACGTGTTGGACTTCCCGAAGATGTTCGGCACCACGTTCATCATCGCCTGCTTCACCTGTGCGATTTCTCTGATCTTCGTGCTCTCCGTGGCGTACTGCATGAGCCGTATGCGTTTCCGTGTGCGCAAGACTTTCATGAACGTTGTGCTGATTCTTGGCATGTTCCCGGGTATCATGGCCGTCACCGCCATCTACTTCATCTTGAAGGCCTTGGGCCTGTCAAGCGGCACCATGACTACCGTGGCGTTGATTCTCGTGTACTCCGCCGGTTCCGGCGCTGGCTTCTACGTGATGAAGGGCTATATGGACACCATTCCGACCTCGCTGGACGAAGCCGCCCTGCTCGACGGTTGCACCCGTTTCCAGGTGTTCCATAAGATCATCATCCCGATCTGCAAGCCCATGATCGTCTACCAGGCCATCATCGGCTTCCTGACCCCGTGGCTCGACTTTGTCATGGCCAAGGTGATCTGCCGTACGCAATCCAACTACACCGTGGCATTGGGCCTGTGGCTCATGCTGCAGAAGGAATATATCCAGAACTGGTTTGCCCGCTTCGCCGCGGCCGCGGTCGTGATCTCCGTTCCGATCGCCATCCTGTTCATTGTGATGCAGCGCTTCTATCAGGAGTCCATGTCGGGCTCCGTGAAGGGCTGACGGAAAGGTAACGCAATAATGACGCTCGTAGACAACTTTGCACAGCCGAACACGAGCGTCGCCGAACCGTTCCCGCTTTGTTTGGAACGGCCTCTGGGTGCCGTTGTTACTGAAACCGGCACCCAGTTCGCTCTCTGGGCTCCTTCCGCACAGAAGGTGACCCTGAGACTGTTCTCGCGTGGCTCCATGGGGGAAAGCGGCGACGCTCTGATTGGACAGTACACGATGCGTCCGGAATCCGATGGTTCCTGGACGTACGATTTCGCCGACAACATGCACGGCGTGTATTACGACTTTTTGATCGAACGCGATTGCGGTTCCGTCGACCGCATCGCCGACCCGTGGGCGCGCGGGGCCGGTGTGAACGGCCGGCGCAGCATGGTCGTGGACTTCAGCCGCACCAATCCGGATGGTTGGTACCGCGACCATATGCCGGACGTGCCGCTTGCGCAGACGGTGGTCTGGGAAACCCATGTGGGCGATTTCAGCAATGATCCCGCCGGCGGTTTCCCCGAATCGCATCGGGGCAAGTATCTGGCGTTCACCGACGACGGTACGTCTCTGGACGGGCATCCCGACTTTCCCACGGGCATCGCATATCTCAAGAAACTTGGCGTCACCGCGGTGCAGCTCATGCCGATTTACGATTTCGGTTCCGTGGACGAAGAGACCTGCGATCGCTACAACTGGGGGTACGATCCGGTCAATTACAACGTGCCGGAAGGCTCGTATTCCACCAATCCGTTCGACGGGTCGGTGCGCATCCGCGAAGTGAAGCAGATGGTGCAGGCGCTGCACAACGCCGGCATCAAAGTGATCATGGACGTGGTCTACAACCACATGTTCTCGCCCGATAATTGGTTTGAGCGGTCGGTGCCGGACTATTTCCTGCGCCGTAAGCCCAACGGCGCGCTGGCCAACGGATCCGGCTGCGGCTGCGATATGGCCACCGAACGCAAGATGTTCCGCCGGTTCATCGTGGAATCCGTGACGTTCTGGGCGCGCGAATACCACATGGACGGCTTCCGTTTCGACCTGATGGGTCTGATCGACGTGGACACCATGAATGCCGTGCGTGCTGCTCTGGATGAGATTCCCGGCCGTGGACGCGACATTCTCATGTACGGCGAACCGTGGTCCGCGGGCGCCACCGCGCCGCTGCCCAGCGACACCGTGCTGGCTGACAAGTCAGGCCTGTCGAAGCTTGACAGTCGCATCGGCCACTTCTGCGACACCACGCGAGACACCATCAAGGGCCATGTGTTCTTCTCGGACCGCCCGGGTTATGTGAACGGTGGCATGCACGAGAACGTAGCGGCTGCGCGTGAGGCCGTGGACGCGTGGCGTCGCGGCAAACATTCGGAAGGAGTGGCAGGCCAGGTCATTCAATACGTGTCCGCGCACGACGACCTCACGCTGTGGGACAAGTTGTGCGCGAGCTTTGCGGCTGGTTCGTTGGGCAGCACCGTGGCCGAAGGCGTTAACGAAAACACCGTGGATGTGCCAAAAGTCATGTATGACGCCGATTTCTCGGCGGAAGGGCTGGCCGGTGTCGGTCCGCAGATTGCGGCCGCGCTGACCGACGTGATGGACGCCAACAAGCTGGCTGTGGGTATCACGCTTACCTCCGCTGGCATCCCGTTCATGCTGTCCGGCGAGGAGTTCGCACGTACCAAATTCGGCAGCTCTGATTCTTACGATTCCGCCAAAGAGCTTAACTGGCTCGATTGGAACCGTGCATGGCAGAAGCGCGATTTGATTGAGTATTACGCGAAGTTGATTGCATTGCGCAAGTCTGATCCACAGTGGTTCGACGGCAATCGCAATATCGTCGATACGGAAGGCGACGAACTCGTGTTCCGCGTCGGCGATTATCTGATGGCCGCCAATCCAGGCAGACACGTCGGCGTTATTGACGTGGCCGTAACGGGTTTGGAACCGATTGGCGGAATACGGAGATACTGGTGTGGTCTCGGCTCGTCCGTCAGTCCGGTGGAAGGCAATGTGAGCGCAGGTGATGGCGATTATTTGATTGTTCCACCGCATACGTTTGCAATCTGGCGGTTGCAGTAATACTCTCAGTAGGGAAGCTACAAAACGGCGACCGCAAAGCTGCGGTTGCCGTAACAGATACGGCAATGGGGCCGGAAAACCAGAAAGGATACGAGAAGTGGGAGCCGGAGCTCATAATCCACGATATGAGGTGGTATTTTTCGACCTCTACGGGACGTTGATCGACATTCGTACAGACGAACAGAGCGAAACCGCCTGGCAGGCGCTATATGACTGCGTTTGCGAACTGGGTGCCGACTACGAATCGGTCGACGAAATGCGCGAACGCTTCGAAAAACTTGAGGCCCGCGAAATGGTCCATCAAGCCGATCGTGCAATCGTCCGTAACGGATGGGATGAATTCGATATCCTGCCGGTCTACCGGTCGCTGCTGATGAACCGTAGTGAGGAGGCTGAAAAGAAACTGGCACTGCCGCAAGCCGCGCTGAAAGCCGCATGGGCGTTCCGGCAGGGCAGCACCAGCATGATCCGCCTGTATCCGGGCGCACTCGACATGATCGAAGCATTGCAGGAGGCCGGCGTCGTCGTGGCGCTGCTAAGCAACGCACAAGCCTGCTATACTCGCCCCGAACTGGAAATGACCGGCTTGGCGAACGTACTGGACGACGTGATTATCTCCAGCGAAGAGAAAATCCGCAAGCCTGCCCGCGACTTGTACATGTTGGCTCTCGACCGCGAGTTCGTAATCGCAAAAAACGCGCTCATGGTGGGCAACGATGAAGCAAACGATATTATCGGAGCCAATTCCGCCGGTCTCGACGCAGCATACTTCCGTACGGAAATTTCGCCGATGAGCGACCCGCCCAAGTCGGAGCATGCGGTATGTTCGTTTACCGGTGCCGACTACGACGGTCTGCTGAAATTCGTGCTGAACGCGTGAAACGCGCGTAGGTTGCGTCTTGGGCGTACTGGGCGTCTTGGGCGCACGAAAGGCCGTATGCGGAACTGAGGAGGACATATGGAAAGCTATGTCGAGCAGGGTGCTGGAGCTGATTCGATTGAACAGATCGGATTCGGCGGCGCTCGCCGTACCAAGAAGAAGCACCGCGGACTGACGGTGTTCCAGCTCAAGGTCATCGGCGCTGTGGCGTTGGCTCTGTCAGCTGGTAGCACCACCATTGTGCCGCTGTTTTTCGGTTCCGACGTCAATAATATGACGTCGCTGACGGCGATGGTCTTAAGCGAGGTCGTATCTTGGTTTGCTATTCCGATTTACGCGTGGCTGCTGGTGCAGGGTTTCCGTGAAACACATAGTCGCGTCGCGTACGGCCTGCAGCTGTTCATCCTCGCCGTGGTGTGTGAGGTGCCGTACGACCTCTGCACGTCGCATAAGGCTTTCGATTTTGGCTCGCAGAACCCTGTTTTCGGTCTGTTCATCGCGTTCGTTGTGCTTGCCGTGTTGGATTGGGTGGCGGCGCGCTACCAGAAGTCAATGAAGATTGTGCTGTCGGTCGGTCTGGTGTTGATCGGACTGTTGTGGGATCTGCTGCTGCGCGTCGGCCTGCGCCAGCATATGATGAGCGTCGGCTCGGTGACGCTTGGTTTCGTGCTGATTTTCACGTTGATGCGCCAGCATGAGAATTCGATGATGTTCACTGCCGGCCTGTTTGGCGCGGTGATGATGATTATGCCTGGCATTGGCGTTGCATTCGTGCATTATTACAACGGCGAGTTGGGTTATAGGCGGCAGTGGACGAAGTGGGCTTTTTACGCGGCTTATCCAGTTATTTTGATATTTTGTGCTATTGGTGCAACATTAGCGTGATTTTTGACAACGTTCGCAGTATAATAGTAGCAATATGGGAGAGCATTGCCGCTCGGGCAAGTGTTTCCAAGGCTGGGAACGTTTGTGATTATGATGCAGAAACCGCAAAGGGGTTGAGAGATGGATAGAGCAGGCATTCGCGAGGTGGCCAAGGCCGCGGGTGTGTCGATTTCCACGGTGTCGCGCGCGTTCACGCGTCCGGAACTGGTGTCCGAACGTACACGTCGCAAGGTGCTGGAAACTGCCGACAAGCTTGATTTCAACATCTCCCGTTCCGCCACGTCGCTGAAATCCGGCCAATCGTACCGTGTGGCGATGCTGATGAATGAAGAGATCACTAGCTGGTTCAATACGGAAGTGTTCGCTGGAATCGAATCCGTCATGCATAATGCCGGGTATGACGTATCGCTGTTCCAGCATGTCGACACCGCCGAAAATCGCAAGGAATTCTTCACGAATTTGCCCGTCCGCCGCAACGTGGACGCCGTATTCGTAACGTCGTTCGGCGTGGAGCCGAAGGAAATCCAGCAGCTCAAGCGCATCCACGTACCGATTATTGGCATCAATACGCCGACGCAAAACGGCTTCGACGCCACCATCTCCATCGACGATGAGGACGGCATGTTCACCGCCGCCCAGCATCTGATCAATCTGGGGCACAAGAATATCGTGTACGTGTGCTCCGATGCGGTCGATTCCATTAATTCCTCCATCGATGCGCGAGGACAGGGCTTCATCCGCGCCTGCAAGACGATGGGGGCCTCCCATGACTTCAAGTGGCGCGTCGTCTCTGTGCCGCGTGGCAAGACCTTCGCCGACTCGGCGTTGACCGCGCTGCTTGCGTTGGACGAGTTCCCGGACGCGATCTGCTGCCAGATGGATATGATGGCGATTCCGCTGGTGTTGCGTTTGGAACGTTACGGCCACCACACGCCGAGTGACTATTCGATTATCGGCTTCGACGATTCGCCGTACGCCGACACTGTGAACCTGACCACCATGCGCCAGGATCCGTATGCGATGGGTCGCGCGGCCGCACAAAAGGCCATGAAGCTTATCGAAGGCAAGCCGCTTGAGAACGCGCATGAGATTGTGCGCGCCCAGCTCGTACTACGCGGCACCGATTCCGTGTACGGCACTGGCCGCTGAGAGCCGAGTCTCATTACCCTTCCGCAGCCCGTCAATGCCGACGGGCTGATTGTGATGGCCTGGGGTGGATTGATAAGGGATACCCCCACTGTAGTCATGGTGTGTGGCATACGTTTTCAGGAAAAAAATGAAACAATTTGCAGTGATGTGTTTCATGACACGCCAATCGGGGGCTGATGAATGATGAATTTCATTCAATGATCAGCATGTGTTTTTGATTTTGCAATCGTTGACAAACCGTTGAATATCAGGCTTTAAAGCGTTGTCCCCGTGAGAGGGGACGAAAAAACGTATCGGGGGAGGGGGTGTGGGTTCTTTCTGTTTCATTTTGTTTTCATAACTGCAACGGTTATCATAGTAAACCGTAGGTCAGAGAAAAAGGGAAAACAGAGGTTTCCGGCTGTGTTGCCGGAGATGGGAACAGCGTAGAAGCTATACGTAAAACAGAAGTGATAACGGCATTATGCAAAGGATATCAACCCTCGAGTTGAGGGGCTCAGAAGGGTGAACACTTTGCGGATAGGGGACAAGATGAGGCAATGGCGTAATGGTGCCGGCAACGCACCGCGACACTATGCAGGAACGCGATCGGCATCCGGTTGCGCGCTTTCGCGTACCCGCTCCCTGACCGCCGCCGCCATAGCGGTAGCCATGATGGCCACCGTCGCAGTAACTTCCCTCCTCCCCGCCTACAATGCCAAAGCTGACGAAAGCGGGCTGAAAGACGGTTCTACTTGTACGCCATCTTCTATTGGCTTGGGCGATGATATGAGCGTGAAAGGTTCCGATACCGGTGTAGCTACGTACGTTGGCGGAGATATGTACGTGGGCGGCAAAGAAAACTCCAATTTGAATAGTGAAACCGGTCCAACTGGCACGTACGCTGTCGAAGCTGAAGGTCTGACCGTGGTCAACGGCAGCCTTGCGATGCATCCGCTGAAGGACGCATGGAAGGTGTGGAACACTGGCACAACCGGTGGAAAGCATTACACTTCACGTGGCTTCCGCTGGGGTGTGGTTGGTTTCGGTTCACAGTTCCGTCCCGCCGATGGCAAGACAGCTTTGGTGGTCGGCGGCAATACTAACACGTCCGTGATGGGCTCCAAGGTTGGCGCATGGGGTGCGCCGGGCTGGCTGGGCAAGACGGATGCTAATGATATAAACAGCCACGGGTACAAGGCTTCTTTGGCTGGCAACAAAACCGGCGTTTGGGACAGTAATGATTCTATTGATTCCGTACGCGGACTGAACGGCATCAACGACACTGAAGGTGATATTACCCCTACTCTTGGCACCGATCCCAGCTTGGTGGAATGGAACCAGTCCGACAATCTGTCCAGTGTGAACGGAACGGATTATTCCAAGTATAGGGAGAAGATTTCGAAGCTCTCCACGGATTTGAACACCGGAACAAAGTTGCCGGCAACCGGTACCGTCGATGAGGGGAATGCCCCCTCAGCTGGTGACTCCTACACGATTTACAAATACGACTATCAAAAGAACAAGGGAAAGGGCAACTTCTTCACGTTCTACGACAAGCTGGAGAAGGAAAAGCTGATCACCTTCACCAGCACCGACACCAGCAAGAGCATGCAGGTGTTCAACCTACCCGCCTCTTCCTTAAATTTAAACGGAACCGATTACACAGGCATCGATTTCAAGTTCGTCAACGTGCCGGATAACGCTTCCGTTGTGGTTAACGTGACTGGCGCGAACGGGCAGACCATTGACTTCCACAATGGTTGGCGATTCTGGTGGAATAACAATAATATCGCCAACGATTTCGTCACGGCTGCATCTGGGGATACTACGCAAGCAGCGAAGAACACGAATTACGCGAAGCGCGCGCAGCAAATCATGTGGAATTTCGCCGATGCGTCGAATGTGGTGATTCGCGGTGGTCAGGCTACGGGCTGGATTCAGGTCACTGACCACAACACGAACACCAGCACCAATCACGGCGCATGGGGCAGTGCGCATGACATGCGGGCCACGGACGACCCCTCCGCCGCTTGGATGGGCAGCATCCTCGTCCCCAACGGCAACCTCCAGAGCCACGTTTCCACTAACGGTCGCGTGTGGGTCGGCGGCGATTTCGAAATGCTGAACAACGAGACCGTGAAGAGGGTCAGGGGTCAAAGCACGGATGGGCATAAAGTCGGAGACGAGTTCGTCAACGAGTCCGGCGAGAAGACCACATCCATTCTGGATATGGACCAGGAGCGTCATAATCTGCCATGGAACGGCTCGTACTCCACTTCCTGCGCCGCGATCGCGTGGAACAAGGTGGATGACACCGCTGGGCACAATGCTCTCGGCGGAACCAGCTGGACCGTGTATGGCAAGAAGGACGATGCGGTAAACGGTACGAACGCTCTCGCCACCATCGCAGATGGCGGTTGGAACGATGATGCTGATGCGGAAGGTTCGTTCCAGCTGGGCAACCTCGCCAAGAACGGCACCTATTTCCTGAAGGAATCGGGTACGGCTGAAGGTTATGCGCAGAACACCAACATTTACCAGATCAACACTGGTGGCACTACTGACGCCGCAAAAAACATTGTTCGTGTCTTTAACAGTAACGGCATTGAAATCACCGGAGATACGGATAAGCTGCTGACTGGCGGCAAGATCGTCAATAAGAAGACGGGTTCTTCGATTACATGGCAGAAGGTTGACGGCACTGACGGAGACACGTTGCTGGCCGGTTCAACGTGGGAGCTTTCCAAGATGAATGGCGATACTGCTGAGAAGACATGGACCGTCACCGACGATCAGTCCGGTACGGAAGTCAAGAGCATTACGATTACGGATGCAAGCGGGAAACCTGTCACATCCGTGTCGTTCACTGATACCACCTCGCAGACGTTTATTGCGACTGCCTACGACCAGAATGGTAATGCGATTAGCGGCGCCAAACTGAGCTGGTCGTCCGGCGATAACACAGTTGCATCGGTTGACCAGAATGGTACCGTCACCCCGACCGGTAGTGGCCATACCACGATTACCGTTACATCGGCTGATGACAAGGTCAAGTCATCGTTCACCGTCGATGTCACCGGCGTGACCATAGTGTCTTCCGTGTCGATCAACGGCTACAGCAATGGAGGCACAATCAATCTTGAGAAGGGCAAGACCCTCAATCTGACTGCTTCTGTGGCTCCTGCAGGCAACACTGTTACATGGTCTACCTCCAGCGCGAATAACGTCTCGCTGAGCGCCCGCATTGGCACGAACGTCACTTTGACCGCGAACAGCGTGACCTCAGAACCCGTTACCATCACGGCCAAGGAAGCTTACTCCAGCCAGACGTTCACTTTGAAGGTGAACGTGATTGCCAAGCAGTACCTCACGCTCTACTTCCAGGCGCAAACTAACTGGCCCGCGGATAATGTCAAGGTGCATTACCAGACCACGAACGACACTGTTTGGGCGGACATCAACATGACGCAAATGGATGGCTCCTGCAACAGCTATGCATATGCGAAGATTCCGTTGACGGGTAGCAATGCGATTGACTCGACCAGCCAGTTCGGATTCAAGTACATCAATGGAAACGGTTGGTACGGTCCAGGCAAGGCGAATGTGCCCCAAGCTGATAGTAACTTCAAGTTCACCGACGGTAGTGAGCTTCCTGATGTTGTGGTGATTTCCGCTGGCCCGTCGTATTCGACCACGGCTCCTTCAGGCTGTGCCGTCACCTCTACCGCTGCGTACCGTAGCCGTCGTGTTGCTGCCCGCAGTGGCGAGCATCGTGCGGTCGCGGCTGTGCTGCGCACCCAGGGCAGCGTGCTGGGCGTGGCGGACGAGACTAACGAGTCTAACGACAACACCAAGGCGGATGAAGACACCGCGGCTGGCAAGTTCAAGGTTTCCGACCTTGCGAATGGCACGTACCAACTGAAGGAGAAGACCGCTCCGAACGGCTACGAAGTGTCCAGTACGGTGTACACGATCACCATCGCCAACGGATCCGCTACTTGGAGTCCGGCGTTTGGTGCAGATAACGCTGACAACAAGATCGCAAACACCCGTAAGACCGGTGCTGTGACGTGGACCAAAGTATCTTCGGATTCCAACAACACGGATCCGCTTTCCGGTTCCGAATGGACCCTCAAGCAGGCCAAGACCTTCTCTTGGGAAAATGGCGTAGCCAAGTACACCGATGTCACTTCGGACACCACACTTGGCACGATCACCGACTGTGTGAACGGTCAGAACGGTATTAGTGATTGCTCTACACAAACCGTGCAAAAGGGTCAATACGTCGATTTGGATGGTGCCTCCGGCAAATTCAAGATCAGCGGCTTGGATTGGGGTGAGTACCAGCTCATCGAATCCAAGGCTCCTGACGGATACGATCTCGACACCACTCCGCACAAGTTCCGCATCGGCCCGCTGGAAGGCGACAACATCGCTGGCAATTGGTACGCGAACACCGACTTCAATACTGAAGGTACAAGCGCTTACAACGAGCAGACCACGTTCACTGTCAATGGTGGCAACATCAAGAACAAGCCGGGTGTGATTCTGCCGGGGACTGGTGGCGCTGGCGATTATTGGATTTACGCGGCGGCTTTGGTGGCTGCGTTGATAGGTGTTGTTGCGGCTGGAATGGCCCTCAAGGTCAGGAGGCGGCAATGATGAGCTCGTCTAGGGGAAGGGGGGGCTGGACCGTAGCGTAGCGACCCAATGCCCACTAGGCAATAACTGAACACACATAACTGAAGATTTCCAAGATTTCAAACAAATAAGAAAGGGAGAACAATGAACAAGGTTCTCAAAGGCCTCGTAGCCGTGGCAGCCACCGCGGCAATGGCCGTCGCCGGTTTCGCCGGCGCCTCCACCGCCATGGCGGATGACCCAACTGGTGGTATCGCGGTTGAAGCCAACGATACCCACACCTATTCCGTCTACCAGATTTTTACTGGTACGTACGGTAGTGATGGTTCTCTTGGCAACGTTGCAGCTGGCCAGAACTTCAAGACCGCGAATGGAGCTGGTGATGGCGGCACTAATCTGTCAGCCGCTGATGCTGCCAAGAAGGTGGCTGGGCTTGAGAGCAGTGCCTCCGATTCGATGAAGCTTGAAACTATCAACAAGTTCGTTGATTTGACTGGCGATGCATACGGCACAGTATCGGCCGCAGCTCAGCTGAGCAAGGTCCCGGCTGGTTATTACCTCGCCAAGGACAAGGACACTGTGACCGGTAATGATGCAGCTACTTTGTACATTGTCAAGGTTGTTGGCAATGAAGTCGTGACCATCACCCGCAAGGCCGATAAGCCGACCTTCGAGAAGAAGGTCCAGGATGCCAACGACTCCGAAGGCACTACCACTGGGTGGCAGGATTCTGCTGACTACGACGTGAACGATAAGGTTCCATTTAAGCTGACCGCCACCTTGCCGACGGACAAGGACGATTTCGCGGCGTACAAGACCTACAAGCTGGTCTTTACTGATAACCAGTCGGCTGGTTTGACTTATCCGGAAGCCTCTGGCTTTACTGTTAAGTATGGCGATACTGTCATTCCGTCGACCCAGTACACCTTGACTCTGAATTCGACTACTACCACTGCTGATAGCACTTTCACCCTCACCATCAACGATGTCAAGTCTCTTACTGATTCCGAGGGTCAAGCCATTGCTGTTGCTGAAGGTGGCAAGTTCACTGTCGAATATGCATCCACGCTGAACAAGAATGCTGTGATTGGTTCTGCGGGTAACCCGAACGAGGCTAAGCTCGAATACTCCAACAATCCGAACTACACTGGCGATGGTGCAGGCTCTCCGACTGGTGAGACTCCGAAAGATAAGGTCATCGTCTTCACCTACCAGCTGAACGTCAACAAGACCTTCGATCAGGGTGACCCGGCGGAAAGTGATATGCCGAAGTTCACGCTGTACAAGAAGTACAAGAATGGCGAGAGCGAGGAGTGGAATAAGGTCGGTGAAGAGATCGCTCTGACGAGGAGCGGCACCGAGGGGCATTTCACCTACACTGGATCTTTCTCCCGCATTGATGATGGCGAGTACAAGCTCGTGGAGACCCACACTCCGGCAGGCTATAACACTGCTGCTGACACGCTCTTCACCATCACTGCTGACCACGAGGTATTGTCTGACAATCCGGCGCTGACTTCTCTGAAGATTAATAATTCCGAAGACAGTAGCAACAGGGCAGATGGCACTGTTCAGGTTGATGTCGTGAACAAGAAGGGCTCCAACCTCCCGTCCACCGGTGGTATGGGCACTGTGATGCTGTACGTGGCTGGTATCGCCGTGTTCGTGCTTGCTGGCGCGACCCTGGTGATGGCTCTGCGTCGTCGCAACGCCTGATCGTTCGGATTCCATAAGAATCTGAAGTAACCATGCGAAACCCGTGAGCCGCGTTGACACAAGTCAATAGCGGCTCACGGGAATCGCAATACATAATTCAAAAAACAAAAACCAAAATTAAATAACTGAATCCACATATGCTGGGCTGGACCACCTCAATCCCTTGTACACTGCCTAATTTTCTTGAGTATCCAGCCTGGCTCCATATATTTTCCGGTTTGCCGTTGGGGGCGAATCAAACATGCTTACTTTCCAATCCACAGAAGAGGGGTCGGCAATGAAGGAACGCACGATCGCAAGCCGCGTCATCGCCGCATGCTGCGCAATCGCCGCCACATTCGCCGCGGCAGCCTGTGCATTCATTACTCGCGATGCCGTCGCGGCGCCAACAACAGACTCTGCCAGCGGCAGCATCGCCCTTTCGTACCCACATAAAAGCTCGGACTCCGAAACTGGCGACGATTCTACCAACTTCGCCATTTCGGACGCCAGCTTCAACCTCTACAAAGTCGGGCAGATCCCGGCAAGCGGCGGCGCCACCTTCGAACCCGTCGCACCGTTCACCGACTCCACCGCCTACCCCGTCGACTGGTCGAAGATGACCGGCAAGGACGCGCAGGTGTGGCGAGACATGGCCAACACGCTCGCCGGACTCATCGCGGTGAACCAACCCGGCGCCACGGCAACCGGCGTCACCAACACCTCCGGGCATCTGACCTTCACCGGACTGTCCGACGGCCTGTACTTGGCCGTGTCCGACAGTGTTGACGTGAAGGTCGCCAACGCTGTCGGAAAGAACCAGACATGGACGTGCTCTTCCGGCAGCATGCTCGTCGCAGTGCCCGAAGACGGCGTCTCCGGCGGGTCGCGTGTGCTGAGTATCGAACCGAAAACCGAATGTGTGGCGCAACCGCCGAAAACCGTGGAACGCACCGTGCGCAAAATCTGGAATGACCGGAACAATTCCGACGGCAAGCGCCCCGAATCCATCACCGTGAAACTCCTGCGCGACGGCGAGCCCGTGGAAAACGTGAAGCTGAACGAGTCCAACAAGTGGACGCATTCGTGGACGGATCTCGACGCGGACCACGAATGGACCGTGGTCGAAGCGGCGGTGCCCGACGGCTACACCACCATCTCCGATGTGGAAGGCGACTCCACTGAAATCACCAACACGCACACGCCACCCACCACGCCGGACCAGCCGC
>OGRQ01001535.1_pt1 | contig 21026 bp, 31 predicted proteins | sample 1553521 | NCBI WGS metagenome assembly OGRQ01 (sample SAMEA2580088, study PRJEB22360) | human gut metagenome | biome: human gut; feature: human-associated habitat; material: faeces | place: Denmark | collected 2008/2010
GTTCGCCGGTGGCCTTGTCTTTAAAATCCCGGTCCACCGCCAGAGAGAAGGAGGCCACAGGGGTCCCCGTCTGCGTCCGGCGCAGCTCCGGGTCACGGGTCAGACGTCCCATGAGGAAAATCTTGTTGAGCATATCCGCCCTCTCCTTACTGGTCCTTGCAGACGATCAGGGAACGCATCACGCCGTCGGTGATCCGGAAGATACGGTCCAGCTCGGCGGGGATGGCGGCGGCGGCGTTGAAGGTCATCAGCACGTAGTAGCCCTCCATCAGATCGTTGATGGGATAGGCCAGACGGCGCTTGCCCCACTCATCGACCTCAGAGACGGTACCATTCGCCTCCACCACGGCCTTGAACTTGGCCACCAGAGCGGCGACGGCCTCTTCGTTCAGAGAGGGATCCAGGATATACATCGCCTCGTAGTTTGCGTTGATCTTTGCCATATTCTTGCACCTCCTTATGGTCTTGTGGCCCCCGGACGCGCCGGGAGCAAGGATTCGGTCGCCGGGAAAGACCCGGTAACAGACTTTACAATTATATAAGTTTTTGCTGAAAAGTCAAGAACTTTTTTGAATTTTCTTCTGCCCTTTGCGTGTTTTGGACAGATTTACGACACATATCTTGTCCCCGCCTCTTCCTGTGGCCGGGTGTTCAGTCTGTTTCCTCCGGATTCCTGGCCGGGAGACGGTTGACCATACAGAAATACTGATAGAAGATCCCGGACTCCGGCCCATCCCCCGGCTGGGTCCAGCAGGCGCGCAGATCGAAGAGGATCTTCTCGGCGATCTCAGTAGAAAAATACTTCAGTGAAGCATTCCCCCAGCTCCGTCTGGCAGTTTTCTCCGAAAAATAAGGCCAGAAAAGTGGCTGTTCCTCTTTTTTCAGGGTCAAACGATACACAGGGTGGGCTTTGATCTGCCCGTCCACGCAGCAGGACCCAATAAAATCCTCCCTCACCATGCACATACCAAGGATGCGCCGCTCTGTCTCTGGTTCATTCGTTCCCCGGTGGGTGATCAGACAGAGGGAGTTTGGCTTCATCCGGGCGGGGACCCGCGGTTCCCCTTTGGATGCGCCGCTGATATAGGTCCCGGTGGAGATGACCCACTCAGAGAAGAGCGCGTTCAGCTGTCCTTCTTCCACATCAAACGCTGCCTGGGACATTTTTGAGAGCTTCATGTGCTGCAAAAGCGCCCGCCGCTCCTGCTCCTCCTGCATGGCCTGCTGCGCCTCCTGCTTTTCAGCCTCCTTGGCCAGCAGCAGTTCCTGGATCTCAGCCTGCATCTCTTGGTTCCGCAGGGTCAGGTGGCGCCGGGCAAATGCGTCCGGGTAGAGGAACCGCTTGTCTCCCCCGGGGAAACAAACCGTGAGGATGTTCCGGTTCCAGCCGGTCACGATCCCCTTTCCAAAGGTTTCATGGCGGATCGCCTGTCCAATCAACTGCATAAACTGCTCCTTTCTTCCCACGCGGAATATGGCCGCTCACGTTCCGCGGCTGCCAGCTTCCGCATTGCCTACACACTTGCCTCCAGCCAGGCCTCATCCCGGCGCAGGACCAGAGCCGCCCCCTCCCAAGGCACAAATACGGTCAAACGCCGGAGATATAGAAAAAAGAAGGGCTTTTCATACAGCGCTGTACCGCGCAATACCAAAAGCCCTTCTTCAGACAAGACGGTTCTTTTTATGATTGATGATAGTATAGCACAGCCGATCCGGAAAAGCAAATGGGGCAGGCTGGGGCGGGGGAACGGCATCTGTGGGCAGGGAAACGTGCGGCCGGCGCTTTTCTCCCGGGCCGTTTCATGGTACAATAAAAACAGATGAACCCCGAACCCTTGATTTTTCAGGGGTTCGGGGTTTTCTTGTTACTAATATGTTTATAGTTCAGTGTTCAGCGGCCTATAATGTTCACAGGTTTGAACCGCCCCTATTGACATTTCAGCGGCCTTGAATTATACTGAACATAGAACGAGGGTGCTACCGGCAGACGGTTAGCCCCCTACTGGATTACAGAAGTAACCGCTGGTTTGGGAAGGCCGGGCGGTTACTTCTTTTTATTGGCCTGAATGAACAGGGCAATAATGGCAACGACTAAAATACCTGTCTGAATCAGATCAGAATATGTAACCATTGTCAGCCCCCCTTTCTATAAAGATCAGGGGGCAAGAAGCGCCCCTGATCTGGTCAGGGGAACTAACCGCTTGCCGTTTATCGGTAGCACCACAAAAAGAATACCACAGCATTTGACAAAATTCAAGGGCTTACTGAATTAGTTCAACGGCTACCAAATACACTTTATGTTCAGAGTCCCAGCCAATCCAAATTTCATAATCTTGATCATCCCCACCAGTATATTCCACAGTATCATAATTATTTTCTTTCCCTCTCTTAATGGTATAACATACAGAACGCCAATATTCTTTTTCGTTAGATTCCATCACTTCAGTATTGGTTAATTCCATGATTTTTTTCCGAACCTGAACGATATTCAAACATTCATATTTCTTCACCACATTCATCCCCTTTATTACTTTATCATTTCCACGGCGGCTTTTAGTTCGTCCAAAGTCTTGTGATTATAGACCCGGTTTCCCGTGTCCTTGGACACATGACCCATGAGAAGATCAATACACTTCCGGTTTGCCCCGGCGCTGTCCAGTTGGGTTTCAAAGGTGTGGCGGCATTCATGCGGGGTATGGTTCATTTCCAGAGCCTTCATAATATCCGCCCAAAAAATACGGTATTGGGTTTGAGAACAAGCCTTTCCATTATAGCTGATCAGCCGGGGGCCATTTTCAGAAAGACGGGTTTCAATCAATGACCTGATCTTGGAGTGGATAGGAACCACCCGATCCTTACCGGCCTTGGTTTTTGTGCCGCCTTTCATAGTCCCGGCCTGAAGGTCTATATCTTCCGGCTTCAGGTTTAGAAGTTCGCTGATCCGCCAACCGGAATAAAGCAGAATCAGAACTGTATCAACCCAAGGATCAGACTGATGTTCCCAAACCCGCTTAACTTCTTCCTTGCTGAATGGAAGGCGGCTGGTTGGTGGTATGGGATCAGAAGTAAGGAGATCAGAGAAGCACCGGTTGATTATATCCATTTCAAGTGCGAACCGGTCAAGGTGGCCCCATAGGTTTTTGATTGCCGCTTGGGTGCTGTACCCCTTCCCACAACCATCAATGGTTTCTTGCATTTGATAGGATCGGATTTGCTTATAGGGCTTTTCCCATAATGCTGAACAATGCTTGAATGCTGAACACAAGGATGAACGGTTGGATTCCCCCAGCTTGGGGGCCTTTTTTTCCTTCCAGAGTTCAAACAGTTCCTTCATTGTGATTTTGGCCCGGTCAACATCCCAAGGATCACGGTTGTATTCGGCCAACAGCATATTTCCGGCTTCACGGGTTTCTGTGTAACCAACAATATCATAGATTGGATGGCCTTTATCATTCCAGCCAATAGTTTTCTTCACTATGTATGGGCGGCGGCGATTGCCTGACAGCTTTGCAACTGTCCCATACCCATTAGGATTTCGCATTATATCACCTGTCCTTTCAGGAAAATGGGTATGGCAAAGCTAAACCCCATGTGATATAATGTTTGATGGTGGTTGAAACATTAACTTCAATAGGGTTTTGTTTCGCCTGACCGCTTCGGTGTTCCAGCACCGGGGCGGTCTTTTTTTTGCCTATCTGTGGTGATCTGTTCTGTAAAAACACCTGTTTTATCAAGGCTTTATGGGAATAGAACAGATGGAACAGATGTTATATTACTTAAACTTAAAATATAAAAAAATAGTATATAGGATAAAGAAAATATAGGGATAAGGATTTTATCTGTTCTATCTGTTCTAAATCAGGGTTCACCAAAAATGTTTCCATAGGTGATCTTTGTCATTGTGATTTCTCCATCACCATATTCAAGCCAAAGATCATGGACACCACAGTAATAAGCCCGATAATAATAATTTGTATCATTGATTTGAGTATTGGAATACTGTTTCAAATTAAACATGGGGAGAAAATCATCTTTGCTGTTGTAAGAAAATTTATCATAAAGGGTGATTCGCTGAAGTTTATCATCATTGAAACTATATTCATTCGCTCCATAGTACAAGGTGCGAATTGGATAATACTGGCCACCGCCAACTTCATAGTTCCATTCTTCAATGCTATCCGGTTCGCCAAGCTGATTGATCAATTCAGCTTCAGTAATGTTTTCCCCGTCTTTAACTTCGTATTGTAGAGCATCAAATACAACTGGAACTGTTTCAGAGGTGTTCTGATATTGTTCGGGGTTTTGAACCATCCTTAAAACACCAAAAGCCAAAGCCCCTACAAAGATAATTGCAACAACCAAACCGATTTTCTTTTTCATATCCATTCCCCCTTATTTAATATCGCTTTGGAAAGCAACGGCACGGCCAAGAATGCGGATGTGGTTAAGTTCTTCACCAGTATATATCAAATCTTCATATTTGGAATTTTCCGCTTTTAGGATCAGCAAATCTTTTTCGGGATAATAATTGACCCGCTTTAGTGTGGCTTCATCTTCTATCACTACGGCGGCAATTTCTCCATCATCCACCATATCCGCCTGTTGAATGAAAACAATATCACCATCATAGATTCTGGCCCCAATCATTGAATCACCCCTTGCCCGTAAGCAGAAGTCAGCTTGAATGTCGGCCCCGGATTCTACATATAGTTCCCGTTCTTCATTGGCAATAATAGGTTTTCCACAAGCAATATCACCAAGAAGTGGGAAACGCTTTTTTTCAATCGGGAATAAATTTTCAAACTTCACTTGGGATCGGAGAATGTCAAGATCAATGGAATTATCAATACCTTCTAACCATGCGGCTTTACTTCTATGTTCTGATTTCCCAAGAAGAAAATCCATATCAACATTAAAATAATCAGCAATGGCTTCAAGGGTTTCCAAGCTGGGTTCTCTTTCCCCTCGCTCATACATATTGATACTACTTTTAGAAGTTCCGAGCTGTTTTGCAAAATCCTGTTGGGATAAACCGGCTTCCCGGCGTAAAAGTTTCAAGCGTTCATTGAACTTTGCCATTAGTAACACCCCTTTCACCTTTATTATACACAATTTGTGCACAAGGTCAATCTGTTATCGTGCACAAATTGTGCCTTTTAATTTTGTGCACTTTTAGTGTTCACTCCGCCTTGACTTTCGAGCACATAAGGTGTACTATAAAGACAGACGAGCACAAAAGGTGCACGAAACGAGAAAGGAAGTGAAACTGATGATCCAGAAGGAAACTACTGGAATGATGCTTCGGAAGTTGCGTGGCGATAACACCCAAGAAGAAATTGCCGCCGCTCTTGGCATTACAAAATCTTCTTGGGCCATGTATGAGCGTGATGAACGGGTTCCCCGTGATGAAGTAAAGATTCGCATTGCGAACTTCTTTGGTAAAACAGTGCAAGAACTTTTTTATACCCCAATCGAGCACTATAAGTGCTCATAAAGGAGAATAAACCATGAATGAAGTAAGCCTGAAGCCGGTTATTGAAGAACTTGAAAGTTTGTTTTCAAAGTTCAACGCCCGGTTCTTTGCTGACAAGTTGGAAAAGCCCGTGATCACCGTTTCCCCGGATCACACCCGTGGGGCTTATGGATGGTGTACTGGCTGGAAGGCTTGGAAGGCCGGGGAAGATGAAGGTCACTATGAAATCAATCTGTGTGCCGAATATCTGAACCGCCCCTTTGAAGAAACCTGTGGAACCCTAATCCATGAAATGGTTCATCTTCAAAACCTTCAGGATGGTATTCAGGACACTTCCCGATCTGGCACCTATCACAATAAGAAGTTCAAGGAAACTGCTGAAGCCCACGGCCTGACGGTGGAAAAGGGCGAAAAGTACGGATGGCATAAAACCGCACTTGCCCCGGAAGCCCTTGAATTTGTTCAGAGCCTTGGGAAGAAAGGTTTCACCCTTGTTCGGCCCCGGCCTTTAGGCTTGAAGGGTTCCAGCAAGGGGGGGGGATCAAGTTCCCGGAAGTATGTTTGTCCCTGTTGCGGAACCATTATCCGGGCCACCAAAGAGGTTCATGTGATCTGTGCTGAATGTGATGTTGAATTTCAGGAGGAATGTTAGATGAATGTGAAGCTGACCAAGCGGAAGGCTTGGGAACTGATCAGCCGGATTCACCCCCGGTTGAACATCAAGCAGGAAGCCACCCCGCCTGATGTGGCGATTTTCACGGCTTACACCGGCCCTGAAGGGCTGGAAATCCGGTGTGAAAATGATTGGTTCAATCACAATGGCCGGATCAAGCTGACCATTTCCAATGTGGACGGGGGAACCCCCATTGTCCGCTATTACCACCCTGATACCCTGAACCGGGATCATGTGGCGGAAGATGCTGAAAAAGAAGCCGATGCCAAGCAAGCCCGTAAAGAATGGGTTTGGGCTATGGGTAAGGAAATGGCCCATAAGCTGGTTGATCAGTATTGGGGAAACTGAATTCCCGTTTTTAAGGAGGTTATCACCATGAACACCACTTTTGCAGAGCGTTTGAAGAACGCAATGGAACAGGCTGATATGAGCCAAGCGGAACTTTCCCTTCAATCCGGGGCTTCCAAGGCCGCAATCAGTCAGTATCTTTCGGGGAAGAACACCCCCGGCCCGGAGCGGGTGAAGGCTTTGGCTGATGCCACCGGCACAACCTTTGATTTCCTGATGGGGTACGGCGGCGCACCGGCCAAGGATGCCCCGCCCCCGGTTAAGAAGATCAGCGTGAAGGAAGCGGCCCGGTGTATGGGCAAATCTGATCAGTTTGTCAGGATTGGCCTTCAGCGTGGCCTTCTGCCTTTCGGTAATGCCGTTCCCGGCACCGGGAACAACTGGAACTATTACATTAACCCCACCAAATTCAGGGAGTATGTGGGCGCTGAAGCGTTTAACAGCTTCTTTGGCTTGACTGCCTGACAGATTGGGGGGGGGGGAATAAGTGAAACCAGCGAAAAACGAGGTGGGCGGCGGTGTGCGGTTGCCTAAATCGTTCTATGAACGCCCCCTTACCCCGAAAGAAGCCCAATTTGCCACAGATAACATCAATATTGTTTGGTGGTATTTAGACCAACAGGGCCTTGAACGGGCTGAATGGTTTGATGTGGTGATCTTCCGGTATCTGATCAGTGTAAAGCGGTGGTTTGCCCTTCCTGATCTTCAGAAAGTGAAGTTTGTCACTGTGGCCTGTAATGCTATGCGGTCGGCTATTGGAAATGAACGGCGCAAGAGAGCCAAAGAACCCCAAACTGTCAGCCTGTATGAACCTATTCCCGGAACTGAAGATTTGTTGTTTATCGACACGATAGCGGCCCCGGAAATTCTGTAAGAAGGTGATGTAATGGAAATTAAATATAATGTTCAGGCCCCGCCCAAGAAAGCCTTCAACGGTGGAGCCAAAAGCGAGGAAGTCAAAGCCATTGAAGATTTTCTGACCAGCGGAAACGCAAAGAATATGTGCTTTGAGTATGGCAACGAGAAAGAAGCTAAAACCAAACTTTCCACGGTTTCTTCTCATAAGCGCAAGTGGAATGAGAAGAACCCCAAGAAGTATGACGCTTACCGGGTGGGCAACTGCATTTACATTGTTCGCCTGACTACAAAGAAAGGATGATGAAGATGAAAACCCGTTTTGATGGGAACCTGTGGATTGGTGCAGGTGGGCAGGTTTTCCGCCCGGTAGAAATGGAAACCGATCACCTGTTGAACACTGTAAAGATGTTGAAGAACCGTCCCGCTGTTGTGGTGGCTATGGTTGTTCGTGACATTGAAGCAACCCCTGATTGTTGCCCCTTTGATCCCTTTGGCGGTGGTCATTCTGGAATGGTGAAACAGTCTTTGTTCAATATCACTTCCATGACCCCTGAACAGATCAGCACCTATGCACTGAACAGCCCTTTGGGTACGGCGCTGAAGGCTGAACTTCTTTCCCGTGGTGTAAATGTGGAAAACTACCTTTCCATGATTGAAGCACCTGAAGCCCTATGATTACGCTATTCCAGCACCAGCAACAGGCCCTTGACCAGACAGAAGGCCACAACCGTTGCGCCTATTATCTTGATATGGGCCTTGGGAAAACCTTTGTTGGTTCAGAAAAAATGATGAAGCTGAATACCCGAATCAATCTTGTGGTTTGTCAGTGTTCAAAGGTTCAAGATTGGGTTGAACATTTTCAAGACCACTACACCCGGAACTGTGTGTTTGACCTGACCAACCCCAAAACCTTCAAATGGTTCTTTGAACAGGTTCAGTGTGAGGTTCCAACCCTGATGATCGGTGTGATCAATTATGAACTGACCTTCAGACGGAAGATTTTGAAAACCCTTTCCGGGTTCACACTGATGCTTGATGAAAGTTCCCTGATTCAGAATGAAACCGCCAAGCGGTCAAAGTTCATTCTTGAATTGAACCCTGAAAATGTGATCCTTCTTTCTGGTACACCCACGGGCGGCAAGTATGAAAAGCTGTGGAGCCAATGCCGCCTTTTAGGATGGAACATATCAAAGGAACTGTTCTGGAAGCAGTACATTGAAACGGAATGGGTTGAAGATGATGGGTTTTGGCGGAAGCGGATTACCGGATATAAGAATGTTGATCGGCTGAAAAATAAGCTGGCTGAACATGGGGCTGTTTTCATGACCACTGACGATGCCGGGATTGACCTTCCTGAAAAGAATATGATCCAAGTGAAAACCCGGCCTTCCCCCCTTTATTGGCAGTTCTGGCGGGAACGGGTTGTAAGTATCAACAGCGAAACCCTTCAAAAGTTTGAATTGGATTCTGATTTTTGGGGTTCCAATGAAAGCTATGAACGGGAACTGATTGGGGATACCAGCCTAACCCGCCGCCTGTATGCCCGTCAGCTTTGCGGCCTATATAATCCATACCGGTATGAAGCCTTCCGGGATTTGGTGAACAGTACGGAAGATCGGTTGATTGTGTTCTATAACTTCACGGAAGAAATGGAGCGCATGAAAAGGATTGTACAGGGTATGAACCGTCCGGTTTCTATCCTGTCCGGTGAAGTAAAAGATTTGGGAGCCTATAACTTCCATTCTAATTCTGTAACTTTCATTCAGTATCAGGCCGGTGCTATGGGTGGCAATTTCCAGAAGGCCAACAAGATCATTTATTTCAGCCTTCCACAAGGTTGGGAATTGTGGGAGCAATCCCAAAAGAGAATTCACAGGATGGGGCAAAAACGCCCGTGCTTCTATTATCTGCTGATCTGCCCCGGCACGGTGGAAGAAGATATTTTGACCACCCTGAATATGAGAAAGGATTATAACGATGAACTGTTCAGAAGATATGAAACGGCAACGCTATAAGGCCAAGAAAAACCAATGGTTCCGCCGTATGTTTACCGTGGCCCTTTTGATGGGGGTTTTGATTGGCTTCCTGATGGTGAAAATTCCGGTCTGGCTGACCACCCCGGAGCCTGAAACCAAAGCGGTTTTGTTTGGCACCTATACCGGACAAGCCTTGAAGGTTCAGAATGATGGAGCCATTGTTCAAGCTGGTGATTTTACCCCTTTGGATGTGCCGATGGATGAAAGCCTTCAGGAATACACCTATTGGATGGCGGATGCCTATGATATTGATTTTGCTTTCCTGATGGGCCTGATCCGCAATGAAAGCAACTTCCAAGTGGATGTTATCAGCGGAACCAATGATTACGGCCTGATGCAGATCAACCAAAAGAACCATGAATGGCTGTCCAATGCTGTTGGTGTAACGGATTTCCTTGATCCTTACCAGAACATCCAAGCTGGCCTTTATATCCTTGGGAACCTGTTTGAAAAATATGATGATCCCCACATGGTTCTGATGGCCTATAACATGGGTGAAGGTGGTGCTTCCAAACTGTGGGATCAGGGGATTTACCAAAGCAACTATTCCAACCGTGTTATGGAATATCAAGAAACTTACATAAAGGAGTTGAACGAACATGATCAAATGTGAAAACCCCTGTCCCTTGGGGAAGTTTGATGGGTGTTGCCATAAATGCCCCAGCTTCCACACTTGCCCCGATGCCTGTTCGGAACATCCTAATGAATGTGGAACGGCAACCTTTGATGAAGAAACCAGCCTTCAGGAATTCCAGAAATCCCAGCTTGCCACCCTGAATGCTATTGCTTCCCTGACAGCCCATAAAAAGGCCATTGAGGAGCAAGAAAAGACCATGAAAGCGGCCCTGTATGATGCAATGCAGAAGTTCGGGATCAAGAAATTTGAATCCGATGTGTTGAACCTGACCTTGGTTGCCCCCAGCAATTCCACCGCTATTGATTCCGCCAAGTTGAAGAAAAAATATCCCGCTATTGCGGCGGAATGCTCCAAACCTAATCCCAAGGCCGGTTATGTGAAGATCACCTTGAAGGGTGGCGAAAAGTAATGGACACCAAGGATTATATAAAGCAGATACGCCTTGAAAAAGGGCTTACCCAAAAAAGACTTGGTGAATTGTCTGGAATTGCAGAACCAACAATCAGACGATATGAAACCGGAAAATTGATTCCTAAAATGCTTACTATTAAAAAAATCGCCAAAGGGCTTGGGGTTCCGCCTGCTGATCTGCTTGGTGATGAATGGTTTGTTGTGGAGGGTTCCTATGGCCGGTGAAAAGAACTTTGAAACCCGCCTGAAAAAGTGGTTGGAAAGTGAAGGGATTTACCCTTTGGGTGAACCTGTTGACCGTATGAGTGCCCCGCCCTGTGGCTATTGGGAAAAGCGTTGGGGCGGCGGAAGGTATGTGAAAAGCGGCCTTCCTGATATGCGGATCACAATAAAGGGGATCGCCCTTGAAGTGGAGTTGAAAGCTACCAACGGAACCCCATCTGAACTTCAGAAGCGTAATATCAAGCAAATCAACAGTTCCGCTTGTTTCGGCTTTATCCTTTACCCGGAAGGGTTTGAAGCCTTCAAAGCGATTGTGAAAGGGGTGAAAGAATGCGAGTTTCCCACAGCCGGGTTGAAGTCTTTGATAGATGCCCATACAAATACCGCTTGCGATATGTGGAAGGGCTGAACACTATCCCGAACACTGAACCGGATAATGCCTTGATCCTTGGCACCGCCCTTCATACAGGCATTGAAGAAGGGGTTGAAAAAGCCCTTGATTTCTACCAATCCAGTTTCCCAATCCTGACGGATGATCATGTGAATGAAATGATGAAGCTGGAAGCCATGATTCCCAAGGCCAAAGCAATGTTGCCACCGGGCGGAACTTTTGAACTTCCCATTGGGAATGCTGATTTTGTCGGGTTTATGGATTATCTGGTTCCGGTTAAAGGTTCCGTATGGGGAGATCACTTGAATGAGTATGGCAAATATGCCCTTGCCGTTGAAGAACACAAGTATTTTGATCTGTATGACTTCAAGTATTCCAACAATGCCAAAAGCTATGCCGTTTCCGGTCAGCTTCACGAATATAAGTATTGGTATGAACTGACCCATCCCGGCCACCGGATCAGGAATATGTATTTCCTGATTGTTCCAAAGGTAAAAATCCGGCAGAAGAAAACAGAAACCCTTCAGCAGTTCCGGGGACGGTTGCAGGATACCTTGAAAGACGCTGAACCTTCTCTGATGCCGGTTCAGTATGATCCCCTGAAAGTTGTGGACTTCTTGACCGACACAAAGCACATGGTTGAAGCCACAGAATTTCCCAAGAACCCAAACCACTTTTGCGGGTGGTGTGAGTATGAAGAATATTGTATGAAAGGATGGGATTATATGCTACTCCCCAAGAATGAACGGCGTGATATGAACGCCACCAAAAAGAAGGTTGTGTGGATTTATGGCGCACCCTTCAGCGGCAAAACCTTTTTTGCAAACGCCTTCCCTGATCCTCTGATGCTGAACACGGATGGCAACATCAAGTTTGTGGATGCCCCCTATATTTCGATCCGGGACACTGTAACGGTAGAAGGGCGGCTGACCAAACGGCAGTTGGCATGGGAAGTCTTTGCTGATGCCGTGGCCGAATTGGAGAAGAAGCAGAATGATTTCAAAACCATTGTGGTTGATCTTCTGGAAGATACCTATGAAGCCTGCCGGGTGTATATCTGTGATCGTCAGGGCTGGAAACATGAATCTGATGATTCTTTCCGGGCATGGGATATGGTCACTTCCGAATTTCTGAACACCATTAAGCGGCTGGTCAATCTGGACTATGAGAACATCATCCTGATCAGCCATGAGGACAGAAGCCGGGATTTGACCCGCAAGAGCGGTGACAAAATCAGTTCTATTCGTCCTAACCTTCGGGAAAAGGTTGCCAACAAGGTTGCCGGTATGGTTGATCTTGTGGCCCGAATCGTGGCGGATGATAATGACCGGGTTCTTTCCTTCAAGGCTTCGGAAGTGATCTTTGGTGGTGGGCGGCTGACCGTTCATAACAAGGAAATCCCGCTGGATTATGATGCCTTCTGTGAAGTCTACGAGGAAGCCAACAGCAAGGCCGTAGGAGCCTTGAAGCGTGGCGGCAATACACCAGCTACCCCCGCCCCTGAAACGGCTGACAGCGGCGAACAGCGGCCCAGCAGACGGGGCAGAAAGCCCAAGGCGGAAGAAACCCCGGCCCCTGATTCTGAAGGGGTTGATGATGCTGAAAGAGCGGCGGCTGGTGATCCTGAAGGCACATGGACACCGGGCGGCGGTGAAACGGATGATTCCGCCCCTGTGGAACAGACGGAACCCGACACCACCAACCTTCCCAAATGCCCGGACGCTGAACGCATTTTTGCCCAACATGAGGAAAACCCGGAAATCCCCCTTTGCCCGTCTATTGATGCCGGCCATAGATGCCATAAGGAAGGCGGCCCCGATGGTTGCCCCCTGTGGGATCGTCCCAAGGCAGAGGAACCCGCACCCAAGATGGATGTGAACCCGCCCCGGCGCACCCGGAAGAAGCGTGAAGAATAATGAAAATTGATCCTTGTCCTTGCGTGATTAGCCTGAAGGATGGTTCAGTTTACACGCTATTTGAGTTCCGCCACTTCTTGGAACTGGTGGAAGATTGCATGGGATATGATGCCGCAAAATGGCTGGAAACCCATGTGAAACAGGCGGAAAGGGCCGCTGATTATACTGACAGAAAAGTGAATTCTGACTTGATCGCCTATGAAAGTGATCTTGATAGTAACCGCAGAGCCTTTCAGGATATTCAGACAGAAGCCGCCGCTATTATGGAAGTTCTTCAAGGGAACCGGGTGAATCGTCAAAAAATAGCCCATTCCGTTAAAGAAATAGGTAAGATCATTTCCAATCAAATATAAGGAGGAAGCTAATATGAAAAGTGATGCTCTGAACCATTTCAAAGATGAAATGGAAAAGCGTGGCCTGTTCCGCAAGATTCAGGTGTGTGCAAACTTGATCCCCCCCCCGCCCGGTGCTGACGGTGAAACCCTGATTGAACTTCACCGTTCCGCCGCCAAGATCGCCATTCAGAATTACGCCGAACACCATGAAGATTTCTGTGATGTAATGGCGGAAGCGGCCATTGATCATCTGTTGAACACCGTTCTTTCTGATGATCTGTTTATCCCGAATGGTGGTTTTTCCCCTACGAAAGAAGAAGTTGACAACATGAACCGGGCCAAGGAAACGGCTGACAAAGCGGCCAAGATGCTTGATACTCTGTTCGGTGGGTTGGCTGATCTTCTGAAAACTCTTAAATAAATACATTTTTTGGAGGTAAAAAATTATGGCTATTGATTTTGATAAGATTGATCGTACCGTTGATCTGAAGGGCCTTCAGGCCGATGTGGAGGAAGCCAAGAAGAACGGCGGCGGGGATTTCCCCACCATTCCCGCTGGCAAGTATGAAGCCCGTGTGGAGAGCATGGAAATCAAGGGAACCAAGGCAGACCCCAACCGCCCCATGCTGGCCGTGTCCTTTAAGATTCTGTCCGGCGAGTATAAGAACCAGCGCCTTTTTATGAACCGGGTTCTGTACGGCACCAAGAACGACAAGAACATGATTGCTTCCGCTATGGGCTTCCTTGATAAGCTGGATTCCGGGGTTCCGGTCAGCTTCACCAGTTACAAGCAGTTTGCCCAGCTTGTGCTTGACATTATGGAAGCCATTGACGGAAATCTGGAATATGCTGTGGATTATGATGATTCCCGTTTCAATTCCATCACTATTGATGAAGTTTTTGAGGTTGAAAACTAACTTTTTTCATACCTTGTTCGAGCACATATAGTATTCGTCCGCTTTGAAAGCAGAACACTAAAGCACTATTTGTGGGGCTTCGGCCCCACAGTGGCCCCAAGGTGAAGCCTTCCCGTGGCGGGGCTGTTATCACTGATTCACCAAAGAATATTTAGAAAGTGGGTGAAATGATGGTTTTTTATGACTTCGAGGTTTTCAAGTATGATTGGTTGGTGGTGTTTATTGACCTGACCGAAAAGAAAGAAACCGTGATCATCAATGACCCTGAAAAATTGAGCCGCTTCTATGAGAGCCACAAGGGAACTATTTGGGCCGGGTACAACAGCCGGAACTATGACCAGTACATTTTGAAAGGCATTTTGTGTGGGTTCAACCCCAAAGATGTGAATGATTGGATCATTGTTGAAGATAAGCCCGGTTACAGATTTTCCAGTCTGTTCAGGAATTTCCCGGTGATCAACTATGATGTGATGCCCAATCCGCCCATCAGCCTGAAAACTTTGGAAGCCTTCATGGGGCATTCCATAAAAGAAACCAGCATTCCCTTCAACATTGATCGGCCATTGACTGAAGAAGAACTTCAGGAAACAGTTAAGTATTGCCGCCATGATGTGGAAGAAACCGTGGAAGTGTGGTTAAGGCGAAAGGAAGATGAATTTGATGCCCAAATGTCACTTGTGAAAGCCTTCCATTTACCGGCTTCAGATATTGGGCGCACAAAGGCCCAGCTTTCAGCCAAAATTCTTGGGGCGGTTTATCGGGATCACGATGATGAATTTGAACTTCAACTTCCTGAAACCTTGCGGATTGAAAAATATACCGAGGTTCTAAACTGGTATAAGAACCCCTTGAACCGTGATTATTCTAAAACCCTTGAAATTGATATTGCCGGGGTTCCCCATGTTTTTGCTTGGGGCGGCCTTCATGGGGCTATACCGCAATATTTCGGGGAAGGCAGTTTTATCAATGTTGATGTGGCTTCCTATTACCCATCCTTGATGTTGGTTTATAAATGGCTTTCCCGAAATGTGGCTGATCCCGGCAAATATGCCGAAATCTATCATACCCGCCTGAAACTGAAGGCAGAAAAGAACCCTATGCAACAGCCTTATAAAATTGTTCTGAACAGCACCTATGGTGCTATGAAGGATCGTCACAATGCCATGTATGATCCCCGACAAGCAAACAATGTGTGTGTTGGCGGTCAGCTTCTTCTTCTGGACTTGATTGAACGGTTGGAAGATCACTGTGACATCATCCAAAGCAACACGGATGGTATTTTGGTCAAACTTCGCCATGATGATGATTTTGAACTGATTGACGATATTTGTTGGGAATGGGAAAAAAGAACTGGAATGCGCTTGGAATTTGATGAATTTCAGCGGGTTTTCCAGAAAGATGTGAACAATTACCTGATTGTTCCCGCTGGCCCTCTATTGGATGAAAAGGGGAAGCCCCGCTGGAAGTGCAAGGGTGCGTATGTAAAAAAACTGTCTGATCTGGATTATGATCTTCCCATTGTCAACCGGGCTATTGTGAATTACTTCCTTCACGATATTCCCCCGGAACAAACCATCATGGAATGTTCTGATCTTCGGGATTTTCAAAAGGTGGTCAAGGTTTCAAGCAAATATAAATATGCCATTTATTCCCCAGTTATCACCCTTGAAAAGATCAGGGATGATAAGGGGCGCTTGAAAACTGTGAAACGGTTCAGCGGTGGAGAAGTTCAGACAGATAAAACTTTTCGGGTATTTGCTTCCACGGATCACAGCAAAGGCGGCATTTTTAAGGTTTCCGGGAAAATTGTAAAAGGCCGGGAGAAGAACCCGGAGCAGTTTGCAAATACCCCGGAACATTGCTTCATTGTCAATGGTGATGTGAACGGGGTTCCAATCCCGGATGAACTGGATAAAGCCTATTATATCAAAATGGCTTGGGATCGCCTGAAAGATTTTGGTATTGAACGGATTGGGGGGGGGATGTAAACAATGCAACTGTTCCGGGGCTATGTGCCAACCAAGGATAAACAATGCCTTGAAAAGTTCAAAGGTAGAAAGCGGCTGAACACCTTTGAAGATGTTCAAGACCTTGATGAATATGCGGCAATTCTTGGGGATGAAACCATTCTGATTGATGTGGACGATGGGAAAACATCTGATCTGCTGTTTGAAATTGTCCAAGATTTGGATTTGAAATGCCGGGTATATGCAACCACAAGGGGAAAGCATTTCTACTTCAAGAACCCTGAAGGGCTTGTTGAAAAAAGCTGGACAAAACAGCTTTTGGCCGTGGGAATTGAAACGGATGCCAAGGTTGGGCGGAACAACAGCTATGCCATTATGCGCTTCAATGGGGTTGATCGTCCTATCCTTTGGGATTGTCCAGAAGATGAAATTCAGGTTCTTCCCAAGTGGTTGACCCCTGTAAAAACCAACATGAAGTTCTTGGAAATGGAAGCCGGGGATGGACGAAACCAAAGCCTGTTCAACTATATTCTGACGCTTCAAAGCGAGGATTTCACAAAGGAAGAAGCCCGTGAAACCATCCGCATGATCAACCGTTACATTCTATCTGATCCGCTGTCAGATCGGGAATTGGAAACCATTCTTCGGGATGATGCCTTTCAGAAACCGGTATTTTTCAAAGGTTCCACCTTCTTGTTTGATAAATTTGCAACCTATCTGAAGAACAACAACCATATTGTGAAAATCAATAACCAGCTTCACATTTACAAAGATGGAATTTATGTTCCCGGCCATGCGGAAATTGAATCTCAAATGATCAAGCACATTCCCCATTTGAAACGGGCCAACCGTTCTGAAGTTTTGGCTTATCTTGAAATTATGATTGAGGGAGAAGCCAAAACCACCAACCCCAATGTGATTGCCTTCAGCAATGGCCTTTATAACATCAAAGATGGTTCATTTAAGGATTTCACGCCTGAAATTGTGATCACCAATAAAATCCCGTGGCCTTATAACCCAGCCGCCCATTCTGATCTTCTGGATCACACTCTTAACCGATTGGCCTGTGACGATGCTGAAGTTCGGGCCTTGCTGGAAGAAATGGTGGGATATTGCCTTTACCGCCGCAATGAACTTGGAAAAGCCTTCATCCTGATTGGCGATAAGAGCAACGGCAAATCTACCTTTCTTCATGTGGTGAAGAATATGCTTGGAAATCAGAATATTGCTTCCCTTGACCTGAAGGAACTTGGGGACAGGTTCAAGACCGCTGAACTTTTCGGGAAGCTGGCAAACATCGGTGATGATATTGGGGATGAATTCATTGCCAATGCGTCAGTGTTCAAAAAGCTGGTTACAGGTGATCGGGTGAATGTGGAGCGCAAAGGGCAAGACCCCTTTGAATTCAACAACTACGCAAAGTTCCTATTCAGCGCCAACAACATTCCCCGCATGAAGGACAAGACTGGAGCCGTTCAAAGGCGGTTGGTAATTGTTCCGTTTGATGCAAAGTTCAGCCCTAATGATCCTGATTTCCGCCCGTTTATTAAGGATGAACTGTGTGAACAGGAATCTATGGAATATCTGATTTTGTTAGGTTTGAACGCTTTGAAAACGGTTTTGAACAATGCCCGCTTTACCACTTCCAAGAGAGTTCAGGGGCAGTTGGATGAATATGAGCAGAACAATAACCCCATTATTGGCTTCATTCAGGAAGTGGGCCTTGATGGAATTGTAAATGAAGCCACTAAAACCGTTTACCGCCGATATAAAGAATACTGCATTGCAAATAACTTCCAAGCACTTTCCAATATTGAATTTTCCAGACAGATTTGCAAACGATGCGGATTCGTTACAGGTGCCAAATACATTAAGGGCAAAAAAACGAGGTTGTTTGTTGAAGAAAAGGATGGTGGAGAATGAGAAATCAAAACAGCATATTTACCACCTTGGGCGCTTCCAACCACGCCTTGGAAGAACGGGAACAGCATGATTATTATGCGACCGATCCAAAGGCCGTGGAACTGTTGCTGGAACTGGAACAGTTTTCCCCGGTGATATGGGAACCGGCCTGTGGGGAAGGCCACATTTCCAAGGTGCTTCAAGCCCACGGTCATGAAGTCATTTCCACTGATCTTGTTTACCGGGGATTTGGTGATCCTGAACCGCTGGACTTTCTGACAGAAACCCTTGAAGGATTTGAAGGGGATATAATCACAAACCCGCCTTATTCAATGGGCCTTGAATTTGTTCAGAAGGCGCTTGAAAGCGTCAGGCCCGGTGGAAAAGTGGCTATGTTCCTGAAGGTTCAGTTTTTGGAGGGACAGAAGCGGGGACTATTCTTCAAGAGTACCCCCCCCCGAACCGTTTACATATCCCGTTCCCGGCTGGCCTGTTATAAGAACGGGGATATGAGCAAAACAGATAGCGCCATAGCCTATGCGTGGTATGTATGGGAAAAAGGCTTCACCGGTGATCCGGTGATCAAGTGGTTCAACTGAAAGGATGGTGAAATATGAGCCACCAATATTCTAAATTCAAGAAGAAAAATATCCCTTATGCCAAAGTTGGACGGCGGGTGTTTGAGAGCCTGTACAATGCTGAAGCCTTTTGTTCTGAACATGGACTTGATGTGAATTTGGCCATTGAATATGGTGAAAACCCTGAACTGAAGAAGGAAGTTGAGGAAATCGCCAAATACCAGAAGGCCGTTCTTCGGGAAGTATTGGAGCGGTTGGAAAAGAAGTGTGCCACATTGCGGGATGAAGCAATCAGGTTCCACAGTGCTTTAGACACTTGCCACCCGCTGGATCATGGATATGTGGAAAGCCGCTTACATGAAGCGACTGCAAAAAATACAGCCACCCATGAAGCAAGGGAAATGGTGTGGGTGGTGCTTGAAGAATTGGAAAGGTTGAGTGGATAGCATGATTAAAGATAGTGGAGAACGCACCCAGTTTGATACCGGGGCGGTTCGGGATATGCACACCGGCAAAGGGCGCATGGATTTATTGCCGTGGGAAGCCCTTGTGGAAGTTTCCAAGCATTGTGAAGAAGGGGCGCTGAAGTACGGTGAACGCAACTGTGAAAAGGGCATTCCCATTCACAGCCTGATTGATTCGGCTTTCCGCCACCTTGCCAAGTACATGATGGGTATGAAGGATGAACCCCACCTTCGGGCGGCGGCTTGGAACATCCTGTTTGCCCTTTACATGGAAATCAAACACCCGGAACTTCAGGACATACCAACCAGAACCATTGGTGATCCGTGTGAAGGCTGTGCAAACATCAACCGCCCTTGGAATGATTCTGTGTGCGGCCATTGTTCCCGGCTGAACGATCAGAGATATGATGCTTACCAGAAGAAAGGATGAACACCATGAAAATTATCAATGCTGATGTGGAATTTATCACCCCGATTGATGGGGCCGCAATCCTGAAGCGCCTTGAACAGTGTGGGCGGGTTTGCTATAAGTCTGAAGCCAAGATTACCGACACCAGCGCCCCGGCATTCGTGGCCGGGATCATCAAGCGGGGCCATGAAGCAGTTCTGGAACACTGTTCCTTCACGGTGAAGTTCATCTGTGATCGTGGGGTTTCCCATGAAATTGTTCGGCACCGTGTAGCTTCCTACTGTCAGGAAAGCACCCGTTACTGTAATTATTCCAAAGATGGTTTTGGTTCTGAAATCACGGTGATCAAGCCTTGCTTCTTATACCCCAGCACAGATGGATTTAACCTTTGGGAAGAAGGTTGCTTATTTGCTGAACAGACTTATTTCAATCTTCTGGAAAGTGGTTGTACCCCGCAGGAAGCCCGGTCAGTTCTGCCCAACAGCCTGAAAACTGAAGTGGTTATGACCGCCAACATTCGGGAATGGCGGCACTTCCTGAAGTTGCGTTGTTCCCCCGCCGCACACCCGCAGATGCGGGAAGTGGCCCTGATACTTCTGGACAAAGTTCATTCCCTGATCCCGGTTTGCTTTGATGATATTTGGAGTGAATACCATGAACAGGGCTGAACGGCGGAAAGCCAAGAAAGCGGGGCTTCCGGTTAAAAAAGAACCCGTGGTGAATATCAAAGCGGCGGATGTTGAGAAGATCAAACAGGACGCTTCCAAAGAAGCGGCGGACAAGGCTTTTCTTCTGATGTTGGGGGTTGCCGGTGATGGTGCTTCATGACAAATTCGGTTTTGGGCCGGTTCGCTGTGAACGGTTCACCGATGCGGTTCTTGAACTGTATGACAGCTTTGAAAAAGGTTATGTGTCCCTTGAAGATATTCACCTAACCCTGAAGGAAGAAACCGGGATCACTATTGTTTCAGATGGGAGGTTGAAGGATCGTGGGAACTAAACCTTGGCAGAACAAAGAAGGCTATGCAGACCCTACGGCTTATGAAGGGCTGAAGCCTATCATTCGGGAAGAAGATGAACAGCAAAAGCGCCTGAATACCCTGATCTTTGTTCTGAAGTACATTATCCGCTTGGCCGGGTTTGAACTTCTGAACAGGTTTGAACTGAAGGACAAAAAGACCGGGAGGGAATACCGATGAAGCACCCGTTCAAATGCTGTTGGAATTGTGCCAATGGTTTTACCGCCGCTTGCGTTTCGCAAGAAGAAGCAGAGCGGTTCAGAGCAACAAAGCGTTTCTGTTGCGCTTCTTATCCAGTTTCATCCCATGCCGAAAATCCTTATAAACAAAGGTACTGCAAGCAGTTTGAACCCCCCATGTTTGGGATTACATTTGGGCATGAAATTAGCAAGCTGGAAGCCCAAAAGTTAAATTCTATGACCCCCGCCGAACTGATGTTATATTGGAAAATTCAGACTTCTTGAAAATTA
>OGRQ01001549.1_pt1 | contig 20867 bp, 20 predicted proteins | sample 1553521 | NCBI WGS metagenome assembly OGRQ01 (sample SAMEA2580088, study PRJEB22360) | human gut metagenome | biome: human gut; feature: human-associated habitat; material: faeces | place: Denmark | collected 2008/2010
GAACCTAATGTTTTCACAACGGAATAATCCTTATTGTGATTTGCTTCATTTTAGTTTGGCAAAACTATAAAATAAAAATGAAAAAACAATGCTTGTATTAATAAAAAAAATAACTTTGAATAGCGTATTAAAAAATAATATTATGAAAACGATACTTGGACTTGATTTAGGGAGTAATAGCATAGGATGGGCTGTAATAAATTCTGTAATAGAAAAACAGTCCGAACGAATTTGGATAAAAATGGCAGGGAGTAGAATTATTCCGATGGATTCCGCTGTATTGGGAGATTTTGACAAAGGAAGTTCTATATCACAGACTGCTGAAAGAACTCATTTTAGAGGGGTACGTCGTTTGAGGGAACGACAATTGCTACGCCGTGAACGATTGCATAGAGTTTTGAAGATTCTTGGCTTCTTGCCGGAACATTATTTAAAAGAAATAGATTTTGAAAAGCATCCCGGACAGTTTTTGACAAACTGTGAACCTAAACTGCCGTGGCTTATGGATGAACGAGGAAAATATACTTTTTTATTTCAAGCAGCATTTAATGAGATGCTAGCAGATTTTGCAAAACATCAGCCTTCATTAGTGTCTGATGGTAAAAAAGTACCTTATGACTGGACAATTTACTATCTCCGTAAGAAAGCTTTAACAGAAATGATAAGTAAAGAAGAGTTGGCATGGATTCTTTTGAATTTTAATCAGAAACGTGGTTATTATCAGCTTAGAGGAGAAGAAGAGGAAGATGCTGCAGGAAAATCTGTTGAATTTTATGCATTGAAAGTATTGTCGGTAGAAGCGACTGATGAAAAGAAAGGTCGGGACATATGGTATAATGTGCACTTGGAAAATGGGTGGATATATCGTAGAAGCAGTAATGTTCCATTGGATTGGGAGAATCAGGTAAAAGAGTTTATCGTAACTACTGATTTGAATCCGGACGGTACTCCCAAGCTTGATAAATATGGTGAGGTGAAGCGTTCTTTCAGAGTTCCTAAAGAGGATGATTGGATGTTGATAAAGAAAAGAACAGAGGCAGACATAGCCAATACTCGTAAAACGGTTGGAAGTTATATTTATGATACTTTGTTACAGAAACCGCAACAAAAAATAATAGGGAAACTGGTGAAGACAGTGGAACGAAAGCTTTACAAGGAGGAACTGAATTTGATTTTGCAGAAACAATGTGCTTTTCATGCAGAGTTACGGGATAGAGATTTATATATGAGATGTATTGAAGCATTATATCCGGGTAATGAGATGCGACGGAAAAATATAGTTAACAGGGATTTTATTTATCTGTTAATAGATGATATTTTGTTTTATCAAAGACCATTGAAAACTAAAAAAACATTGATTTCTAATTGTCCTTATGAAGAAAATGAATATGTAAACCGAGAAACTGGCGAGATCAAAAAAGCTCCTTTAAAGTGCATAGCCAAGTCACACCCTCTTTTTCAGGAGTTCCGTTTATGGCATTTTCTTTCAAATATTCGGGTATATCAAAAAGAAAAAAAAGTAAATGGAACTTTACATTTAGATGTGGATGTGACAGCGGAATTTTTGAGAACAGAAGATGATTATGTAGCTTTATTTGATTGGTTGAATTCTCGAAAGGAAATAGATCAGAAAGCTTTTCTGAAATATCCAAAATTTGGATTGAAAAAGGAAATCGATAATTATCGTTGGAATTATGTTGAGGATAAGTTGTATCCATGTAATGAGACGAGATATGCGATTCTTTCCCGTTTGGAGAAAGTCGGCGTTAGTATTGATTTTTTGTCAGATGAGAAAGAAACAGTCTTGTGGCATATTTTATATTCTGTAAGTGATAAGCAGGAAATAGAGAAAGCCTTACGGACCTTTGCAGTTAAGAACGGATTAAATGAATCTTTTGTAGAAGTATTCAAAAAATTTCCTCCTTTTAAATCTGAATATGGAGCATATTCTGCCAAGGCAATAAAGAAATTGTTGCCTTTGATGAGATGTGGAAAGTATTGGGATACATCTTTGATTGATGATGCGACGAGAGATAGGATAGAAAGGATAATAACAGGTGAGTATGATAGGAATATAGCTGCTAAGGTTAGAGAAAAGGCGATAAACTTGTCGGATATATATTGTTTTAAGAGACTTCCGCTATGGTTGGCTTGCTATGTTGTATATAATCGTCATTCTGAAAATAAAGAAATTGCTAAATGGGAAACTCCGGCGGATATTGATGCTTATTTGGCTTCTTTCAAACAACATTCACTACGCAATCCTATTGTAGAACAGGTGATAACAGAAACACTGAGGGTTGTTAGGGATATTTGGAAACAGGTTGGGAAAATTGATGAAATTCATATTGAATTAGGACGTGAGATGAAGAGTCCTGCGGACAAACGAAAAAGAATGACTGCACAAATTCAAGAGAATGAAAAAGCTAATCTACGTATAAAGACATTACTTGTTGAATTTATGAATCCGGAATATGAGGTTGAGAATATTCGTCCCTATTCACCAAGTCAGCAAGAAATATTGCGAATTTATGAGGATACGGTTTTGAAAAGAGAAGAACCGATTCCGGAAGATATAGATGCAATATTGAAAAAATTCAATAATAGCAAATTACCGACAAAATCAGAGTTTTTACGTTATAAATTATGGCTGGAGCAGAAGTATCGTTCGCCTTATACCGGTGAGTTGATACCTTTAGGAAAATTGTTCACGACTGCGTATGAGATAGAACATATAATTCCTCAGTCTCGCTATTTTGATGATTCTTTTTCTAACAAAGTGATATGTGAATCTGCTGTGAATAAACTGAAAGATAATCAATTGGGGTATGAGTTTATTAAGAATCATCATGGGCAGAAAGTTGAAGTGGGTTTTGGGAAAAAGGTAGAAATTCTTTCTGTGGATAGTTACGAACGATTTGTAAAAGAACAATATGCTAAATCAAGCGTGAAAATGAAGAAATTGTTGATGGATGATATTCCCGAACAATTTATTGAACGCCAATTGAACGATAGTCGGTATATCAGTAAGGTTGTCAAAGGGCTTTTATCGAATATTGTTCGTGAAAAGAATGATAATGATGGATATGAACCAGAGGCTGTTTCAAGAAATGTGTTAGTTTGTACGGGAAACGTGACGGACAGGTTGAAAAAGGATTGGGGAATGAATGATGTTTGGAACTGTATTGTATATCCTCGTTTTGAACGTTTAAACGCTTTGACTGGAACACAGTGCTTTGGACATTGGGAGAATAAAGATGGAAAAAAAGTTTTTCAGACGGAATTACCCCTTGAATATCAGAAAGGGTTTAGCAAGAAGCGTATTGACCATAGGCATCATGCTATGGATGCAATAGTGATAGCTTGCGCTACGCGGAATCATGTGAATTATTTGAGTAATGAGTCTGCAAGCCGGAATACCAATATTTCCCGTTATGATTTGCAGAGATTGTTGTGTGATAAGAATAGAGTAGATGGTGGTGGTAATTATAGATGGGTTATAAAGAAGCCATGGAATACTTTTACGCAAGATACAAGGGAGGCATTGGATAAAATAGTGATTAGTTTAAAGCAGAATTTACGTATAATAAATAAAACAACTAATATTTATCAACATTTTGATATAACAGGAAATCGTATTTATAAAAAACAGGAAATTGGTGATAATTGGGCTGTTCGTAAGCCAATGCATAAGGATACAGTTTTTGGGGCGGTGAATTTGCGAAAAGTAAAAAGGGTACGGTTGTCTGTAGCTTTGGATACTCCTACTATGATTGTTGATAAGAGAGTGAAAGGTAAGGTTCTTGAATTGTTATCATATAAATATGATAAGAAGAAAATTGAAAAATATTTCAAAGAGAATGTTTTCTTTTGGAAAGATTTGGACATAGCTGAAGTTGCAGTCTATTATTTTACAGAAAATACTTCTGAACCTTTGGTCGCAGTACGTAAATCACTTGATTCAACTTTCAATGAGAAGAAAATAAAAGAATCAGTAACGGACACTGGCATACAGAAAATTCTTTTGAATCATTTATCTGTAAAGGGGGGAAAAGCGGATTGGGCTTTTTCTGCAGAAGGAATAGAAGAAATGAATCGTAATATTTTACAGTTGAATGATGGAAAAAAGCATCAGCCAATATATAAGGTGAGAGTGTATGAATCACGTGGAAATAAATTTAGCGTTGGTGTATCAGGTAATAAAGGAACTAAATGGGTAGGAGCTGCTAAAGGTACTAATTTATTTTTTGCTATTTATGTAACAGAAAATGGAAAAAGGACGTATGTGACTGTCCCTTTAGACGTGGCTATAGAACGTGAGAAACAAGGGCTTATTCCTGTTCCTGATAGAAACGATAAAGGGGATAAACTATTGTTTTGGTTATCTCCTAATGATTTGGTGTATCTGCCAACTGAAGAAGAACGGGAGTTGGGTAGGATAAATGAACCAATAGATAGGGGGAGGATTTATAAAATTGTAAGTTTTACAGGAAATCGTCTGTATGGAGTCCCTTGTAATGTTGCTAATGTAATAGTTGATAAATTAGAATATTCTTCATTAAATAAAGTGGAATTGACAGATGCTAAAGAGTCAATAAAAGAAATATGTATTCCTATAAGAGTTGATAGATTGGGGCATATAATAGAAGTTAAGTATAGAATAAATGAATAGTATAAAGTTATTTCAAGAAAAGAAAATCCGTTCTATGTGGAATGAAGAAGAACAACAGTGGTACTTTTCAGTTGTTTATGTAGTTGGTGTGTTGGCTGATATCGTGAATTCTACGGACTATTTGAAGAAGATGCGAAAATGGGATGAAGAATTGGCTACTTATCTGGGGACAAATTGTCCCCAAGTAGAAATGTTGACAGATACAGAAAAAAAGAAAAACTTTGGTAACAAATGTATAGGAAATAGAAAATTCGGAATTAGTTCAGGAGTGTATGAAAGAACTGTATGAGCAGAAAGGTTATCCAAAGGATTGGATTGACAAACGTTTGAGAGGACCTACCATTCATCAGAATTTGACGGATGAGTGGAAAGAAAGGGGAGCTATGGAAAAGTGACTATGCTATTCTTACGCCAGAAATATCTAAGGCAACGTTGGGATTAAGCCCTTCGGATTAAAATATATAAAGGACTGACAAAGAAGAATTAGAACCTTTGTGACTATATGCTCGATTTAGAATTGATATTCGCGATGCTTGGCGAACACGTCACTACGGAAATTTCTCAGAAAGAAAAACCATATACATTTACTATTGAAAAGTAAGTTGTACAGTGTGGTGGAAATGTTGTTGAAGTAGTGCGTGAACAAGCTGAAAAAGAACTAGGTAGAAGTATTATTTTTTCCGACAATTTTTGTTGGATTCAGATAATCATGATGATACCTTAAAACTTCCTTTTGAGGAAAACAACGAATGAATAACTTTAAAATCTGTATACTATGATTAAGAAAACATTTTATTTTGGAAGTCCAGTTTATCTCTCTTTGAAAAATGCTCAGTTAGTGATTAAATTACCAGAGGTCATAAAAAACGGTGCTTTGTCCGAGGGTTTCAAGCAAATATCTGAGGTGACTAAGCCGATAGAGGATATTGGGATAGTGGTATTGGATAACAAGCAGATAACCATTACTTCGGGAGTGTTGGAGGCTTTACTTGAAAAGAATTGTGCAGTTATAACTTGCGATTCTAAAAGTATGCCGGTTGGTTTGATGCTTCCTTTGTATGGAAATACGACACAAAATGAGAGGTTCCGACAGCAAATTGGTGCTTCTTTGCCATTAATGAAACAACTTTGGCAACAAACGGTAAAAGCTAAAATAGAAAATCAGGCAGCGGTATTGAATAAATGTGTTGGAGAGGAAATAAAGTGTATGAAGATATGGGCTACTGATGTGAAAAGTGGAGATCCGGACAATTTGGAGGCTCGTGCAGCTGCTTATTATTGGAAAAAATTGTTTAAGATAGAAGGTTTTACAAGGGATAGGGAAGGTATTCCACCTAATAATCTGTTGAATTATGGGTATGCTATTTTGCGGGCAGTCGTTGCCCGTGGTTTGGTTGCAAGTGGACTTTTGCCCACTTTGGGAATACATCATCACAACCGTTATAATGCTTATTGCCTGGCAGATGATATAATGGAGCCTTATCGCCCCTATGTGGATAGGTTGGTATATGATATGATTAAGGGAGGAGAAATAAATTGTAGAGAATTGGCTAAAGAACAAAAAGTACAACTGCTTACTATTCCTACGTTGGATACTATTATTTCGGGAAAACGTAGTCCGTTGATGGTAGCTGTTGGGCAAACTACAGCTTCTCTGTATAAATGTTTCAGCGGTGAGTTGCGCAGAATATCTTATCCTGAGATGTAATGGAACGGTTTAGCGAATATCGTGTTATGTGGGTACTTGTACTATTTGATTTGCCAACCGAAACAAAGAAAGATAAAAAGGCATATGCAGATTTTAGAAAAAATCTGCAAAAAGATGGATTTACAATGTTTCAATTTTCTATATATGTTCGTCATTGTGCAAGTAGTGAAAATGCGGAGGTACATATAAAAAGAGTCAAATCGATTTTACCTGAACATGGAAATGTTGGAATAATGTGTATTACAGACAAACAATTTGGGAGTATAGAACTTTTCTATGGGAAAAAGACTATAGATGTGAATACTCCCGGACAACAGTTAGAATTATTCTGAAAAGAAAATCCCGCTATATGGCGGGATTTTTTTGGGGGAAACCACATCTTTTTTTAATTCTAATATTTAATATAAATCTTTGTATATTAGGTTACTATTAATAATGAGCTGTTTCCAATGGTTCAAAGATACTAAAATGAAAGCAAATCACAACAAAAAAAGAAAAAAAGAATCCTTTTCGGAGGCTGTTTCCAATGGTTCAAAGATACTAAAATGAAAGCAAATCACAACTTGAGATTCGTATTCGTCAATCTCCGCGTTGCTGTTTCCAATGGTTCAAAGATACTAAAATGAAAGCAAATCACAACTCCCTTTACGAATCCTCGCGCAAGTAATTCGCTGTTTCCAATGGTTCAAAGATACTAAAATGAAAGCAAATCACAACATCTTACGCAGGATATGAGTTGGGATGATTGCTGTTTCCAATGGTTCAAAGATACTAAAATGAAAGCAAATCACAACGGACTGGACGGAGTATCCAGCATTGACTAAGCTGTTTCCAATGGTTCAAAGATACTAAAATGAAAGCAAATCACAACACGCTTGATGTTCTTCCGGATAGTGAGGAGCTGTTTCCAATGGTTCAAAGATACTAAAATGAAAGCAAATCACAACCAATCGCCTCAAGCGGGTGTCGCACCTCTTGCTGTTTCCAATGGTTCAAAGATACTAAAATGAAAGCAAATCACAACAACTTCGGTTTGCGTTCTTATTTATTCTGTGCTGTTTCCAATGGTTCAAAGATACTAAAATGAAAGCAAATCACAACATCCCTAACGCGCTACACTTCGTTACGCAAGCTGTTTCCAATGGTTCAAAGATACTAAAATGAAAGCAAATCACAACATCCAAAGCACGTACATAATTTATCTCTTTGCTGTTTCCAATGGTTCAAAGATACTAAAATGAAAGCAAATCACAACGTAATGCCAGTAATAATAAATTAAGCGGGGGCTGTTTCCAATGGTTCAAAGATACTAAAATGAAAGCAAATCACAACGATGGGACTGGCTGGACATACTTGCGAATGCTGTTTCCAATGGTTCAAAGATACTAAAATAAGAAATAACTCACAACTATATGCAAGATTTCAAACTACGGTAGAAAACTGTTTTTGATGGTGTAAAATATAAAAGATATTGACATAAGAACTAATTATAGTGCATTCAAATGTGTTTTGGAAACAAATATTTCCTTCTGAAAAATCTTCTTAATGATTGTGTAGTTGTCTAAGTTTGACTACTTTTGCTCTCCTATAAATGGAGGCGGCTATGAAAGACACATTAATTATTGAGCATTTACGTAGGGGGGATGAAGAAGCATTTAAGTACATTTATGAACGTCATTATGTTCTGCTTTGCCGCTTTGCCAATCAGATATTGAATGATGCAGCTCTTTCGGAAGAGGTGGTGGACGATGCTATATTTTATTTATGGGAGCATCGTCGGGAGATAGAAATCACGTATTCTGTCCGTGCTTATCTGATGCGCGCTGTACGTAATCGTTGTCTGAATGAATTGCAATCCTTGCGTCATCGTGAGGAACTGCACTTCTCATCTTTTATGTTACCGGAAAATATGGATTTTCTTGATTCTGTTTTTGTGGAAGAGAATCAGCCCTTGGGTGTATTGCTCGAACGGGAGTTGGAAGATGAGTTGACCCGCAGTATAGAAGAACTGCCTGTGGAATGTCGTACCGTATTTAAGAAAAGTCGTTTTGAACAAAAAAAGTACGAAGAGATTGCTTTAGAGTTGGGAATCTCCATCAATACGGTTAAGTATCATATAAAGAATGCTTTATCTCTTCTTCAAAAGCGTTTGGACAACTATTTGCATTTATTGATTATTTATATTTTTATGGATATTTGAAAAAATATAAAATTTCGACTACCCTCATTCTTGATTTTTTTGTCTTATATATAAAGCAACGGAATTATGCAACTGGAAGAACATACTGATATAGATTTATTGATAACTCGATATCTTTCGGGAAAAATGGATAAAGAATCTTTTGCCGAACTGAAACGTTGGAGTTTGGAGTCTGAGTCTAATCGGAAATATGTACGGAATAAGTTAGAGGTTTGGTTTTCTTCAGGAGTTGCTGATACTGCTGTGCAGTTTGATAAAGACAAGGCATTTTCTTTATTCAAGCAACGTATTATCGGGGCTGAGAAGAAACAAAAACAGATGTTCCGCTTCTCATGGAAGACATTTATGCGGGCGGCGGCAGTTGTACTGATTCTGATGATTCCATTTGCTGCGTATTGGCAGGGAAAGCAGGCTGTAAAGCAAAGCTTTGCAGATATGGTTGTAGAGGCGCCTATGGGAGCGCATACAAAACTCTATTTACCGGATGGGACATTGGTATGGTTGAACGCAGGATCGAAAATTATATATTCGCAAGGCTTTGGAGTAGACGACCGTCGGTTGCGCTTGGAAGGAGAAGGCTATTTTGAGGTGATGAAGAACGAAGAAGTACCTTTTGAGATAGACACGAAAGAGTTGGATTTGAGAGTATTGGGTACAAAGTTCAATTTCAGGAACTATCCGGATGATGAAGAGGTGACGGTAAATCTGATGGAAGGAAAAGTTGCTTTGAGGAACGGTATCAGGGAAATGCCTGAACTTTATCTGACTCCGGACGAGAAAATGGTTCTTAATAAGGCGACCGGACAAATGGTAAAAAGCAGTACGAAAGCTGCCAAAGCCAATGTCTGGATTAACGACGAACTTTTCTTTGATGAAGAGCTGCTGGAAGATATAGCCAAGAAGCTGATGCGTAGCTATAATGTCAAGGTGGAAGTTGCCGATTCTTTACGTAACAAGCGTTTTTATGGAAGCTTCGGTATTTCGGGCAATACGATTGATAAGATTCTGGATGTGATGGCTTCGACCCAGCAAATGAATTATAAATACGAAAACGGTGTATATATACTATATTAATGTTGAACTTAAAAAATAAAACATGAGAAACAGGAGTTGTATGAAATTTACTTTTTCCGGCTGACGTTGGCATTTTGCTTCCCGGACAATAGTCTGGAAGTCAGCTTTACTTGGTAATTTATTACCAAACCTTATTTCTATTCATTAATTAAAAATTCAAAACGTTTATGGGAAACTTCAGTAAGGCTATTTTAATAGCCTCAGTAGCTCTTTGTCTTCATATTTCCGCTTTTTCTCAAGGTATATCGTTGAAAAATAGGGAAATAACTGTAAAAGAGGCAATGGAACTATTGAAAGAAAAATCTGGTTACTCGTTTGTGTTTTCATCTGCGGATGTAAATACGAATAAGCGAATTTCAATATCTACGGACAAAGCGACAATTGATGATGTCGTTAAGCAAATTCTCCAGGGACAAAATAATCTGACTTATGAAATTCAGAATAAGCGAATAATAGTAAAGAAGATACAATCGGGGGACAAGACTAAGAATAAACGAATTAAAGCCATTGGTAAGGTTGTAGATGATGCGGGGGAGCCGATCATTGGTGCAACTATAAGAGAACAAGGAACAATTAACGGAACAGTTACAGGCATTGACGGTAGTTTTTCGTTGGATGTTGCAGATAACGTAAATTTGGAAATATCCTATATTGGTTATGAGACACGTAAAGTAAGGGCTCAACAGGGCAAGAAGCTGGATATAACTATGCGTGAGGATGCAAATGTATTGGATGAAATTGTTGTATTGGGTTATGGTAACATACGTCGTAGTGATGTAACGGGGTCCATTGCATCTGTTTCATCCGAGTCTATATCCAAAGTTGCTTCGGCTTCTGTGGCCGATGCTTTGGCTGGAAAGATGGCCGGTGTACAGATTACTACTGCGGATGGTGCGTTGGATGCTGAAATCAGTGTTCGCGTGCGTGGTGGTGGTTCCATAACCCAAGATAATTCACCATTATTTTTGGTGGATGGTTTTCCGGTAGATGATTTAAGCGGTATTCCGCCAACGGATATTGAATCTATTGATGTTTTGAAAGAGGCATCAATGACAGCTATCTACGGTGCAAGAGGTGCAAACGGTGTTGTTATCGTGACTACCAAAAACCCTAAAATGGGTAAAACAACCGTACAGTTTAATAGCTATTTGCAGATGCGTACATTGGCGCGTAAAATACCGGTAATGAACAACTATGAGTTTGTAATGGCCGAATATGAATATCAGATGATTCGTAAAGGTTCGGATGAGGGTTTTATCAAAAATTTCGGCTACTATGATGATATTGATTTATACAAATACACGAACACTACTGATTGGCAGGATGAAATTCTAGGCAGTAATCCTATTTCGCAGTATTATAATATAACCGTTAATGGCGGTAATGAAAAAACCAAATTCAATTTGAGTTATACCCGCAATAAAGACGAGGGACAGTTGATTGGTTCGGGACTGACACGTAATAACATTAATCTAAAATTGAATCATCAGTTGTTCAAGAATCTGAAACTGGAAACAAATGCAACTTATCGTACGCGTACTATCGATGGTGCCGGAACTTCGGGGACAAATATTGTTACTGCGCTTCGTTTTCGTCCTACCAATGGGTTGTCGGCAGGAGTTGCCGTCGACCCTGATGATGACGAGGAAAACCTGGATGGAGATGGAAATTCCCTGAACCAGAAATATACTCCGGTGGAAGAGAATAAACAGAATTACAGAAAACGTGACGAACAGGCTCTCAGCCTGAAAGCTGCTTTGGTATGGGATGTGATAAAAGGATTGCAATTTCGTTCCGAGTATGGAATAAGCACGACTCATGCAAATGACAATCAGTTTTACGGTCCATTGTCCAGTACGGCTTCTGCGGCCGGTATGAATAATATGCCTTCTGCTAAACGCACCAAAACCCATAAGGAATCATATCGTTTGGCAAATACGCTGACCTATCGTAACTCCTTTAATAAGTCTCACAATGTCAATGTAATGCTGGGACAGGAAATTAACCATGCGCAGAACGATAATACGTTTATGAGTGCAAAGCTCTTTCCGGTTTCTGTAACGGCAGAGGCAGCGTTGGAGAATTTTGCTTTGGGAACTCCCAATCAGAGTACCAGTTATAAAAGTGCTCCCGACAGAACCGCTTCTTTCTTCGGACGTGCATTGTATGATTACAAAAATCGTTATTATGCTACTCTGACGGTTCGTGCCGACGGGTCTACCAAGTTTGCTCCCGGTAAGCAGTGGGGATATTTTCCGGCAGGTTCCATCGCCTGGAGAATTTCCAATGAAAAGTGGATGAAGCCTATAAAGTTCATCTCTGATTTGAAGTTGAGAGCCAGCTACGGTTTGGCTGGTAATAACCGTATTGGTAATGATTTGTGGCATAATATCTATCGTGTATACAGTGGAACAAGTGCTCCCGCTTTCGGTAATGAGGAATATAATTATTATCAGTTTGCAGACCAGACTTATCTTTACGATCCAGACTTGAAGTGGGAGACGACAATAACCCGTAATATCGGTTTGGATTTCGGATTCTTTAGAAACCGTCTGAGCGGTACGGTTGATGTGTATTGGAATACAACCAAGGACTTGTTGGTTCCTTCCATCATTCCTAATTCATCAGGTTATTCCCGTCAGATGACAAATGTGGGACAGACTTCAAACAAGGGAGTTGAAATCTCTTTGGATGCAAAAATCATTCAGACAAAGGATTTCCAGCTATCGGCAAACTTCAACGTTGCGTTCAACAAGAATAAGGTAGACAAGTTGGCTACCGGTGAAACCGAATGGAAAACCAAAGCTTCATTATCCAACTGGTATGGAACGTATAACTATAAAATGGAAGTAGGCAAAAGTATGGGGTTGATTTACGGATTCTATGGGGCACAGAACGAAGCGGTTTAACTCTGAATATTGAAAATACAACGGAAAGCCTTTATTCATAGGCGTTTCAGAAGGATAGGACACGAATGCCGGTTTAAAACGAAACGGTTTTTGCTTTACACTTGCTTAGCTTTAGCTTAACACTTGAAGTTATCTAATTAAAGCAAACGCCGGCCGCCATTTACTTTTCTCTTTACTTCGCTTATATTTCCTCGGGAATGAAAAACAAAGCCGTTATAGAGCCGCAAAATGAGTTCGCTGGGAACTTTGTTTTTGCTGCTATTGTATCGCTCATTTTTTTGTAGTTTAACAATGTAAATACTTCCAAATACTTATTATTTAGTAGTTTTGCAAAAATAAAACTTCAAATATACATGGGAAAGACAGAAACAAAGGTAATACATGTACACCTGATATTCGAGAAAAAAGACTTTTACTTTGGCAGCATCTCGGCGATATTCAAAATACTGGATGAAGAACGTGTTGGCATTAAGAAAAGCACCCTTTTGCATGCCGGTTTAAGTGATGGAACATCCTTACCAACCCGAAAAGCTATCATAAAGCAATCCCATCTTATTAGGAGTGGAAGCTAAGATGTTGTTATACAAATTTTTAAAGGCTGTTAGAACGGTTCTAAACCAGTATTCTAACAGCCTATTTTTTTGTTATCGGTTACAAAAAGGGTTACGGAAAAAGGCTACAAAAAAATAAGTTAAAAGGGTTACAAAAGGGTTACAAAAAACATTTCTTGTAATGGTGTACAGATATACAAAATGACTAAAAAACACTACTTTTGACAGAAAAAGCCTTTTAAATAGATAGAAAAAGCCAATATATAAATATATCAACCTACATAATGTAGTATATTAAACCAATGATTATAAGACACTTATATTCATCTTTATATCTCCTATCTCTATTTTTTGCGTGTGTATGCCCTAAAATAGCTACTCAAGTCCTACCGAGCCAACAACAACGGCGATACCAGTTATTTCGTCAACGGGTATGTCGAAAGGTGGATATTCCTTATTATCAGAAATGGCACGCAAATGCTTTTTATCTTCACCCGGCATAATACGTTTAACCAATATACCTTGTTCGCGTGTGGCTATTACATGGCATTTGTTCCATTGAATAAACTGAGTATTTCTCAAAATAGAACAGGCAATTACATCTCCGGAATTAAAATGCGGATACATAGATAGTCCGGAAACTTCAATCATAAAGTCTACATGACAATATTTAAATTTAGGAATAACATAGTATTCTTTTACATCAGCTTCTTCAATAGAGAAATCACCATTACCAAAACCAGCCGCTGCCTGTTGTGTCACTAAAGGAATAGGGTGTAACCCATTACGTGCAGCTTCAGCAAATGGTATGGCTTCAGGTTTATCAGACATAACACATGAGACATTGTTTGTGCCATAGTCAATACTTATGTAATCATTTGCCCTTAGTTTAGCGCTGCATTCGGGAGTAAACTCAACATCTTTCAACATAGAGCCTTGACCGGTTAGAAGCCACGTTATGTTAACATCCTTAAAATAGGCGAGAAATTTCGACAAATTTTCTTCGCTAATCCCATTATTTTGCCCTAAAACACCCCTTGTTACACCAGTTAGCTTATAAAACTCATACTGTGTAATCCCTTTTTTTTCCAAATAAAGCAAGATTTTTTGCTTTATAGGAGATTTTTCTTGTTTATTTTCTTGCATAATCGAGAAATCTTGTATATGTTTGCAGCGTGTTAAGGTTATTAACGGGCGGTAAATATAAGAAAAACGCTCGACAGTTCAATGATTAAAGAAGTGAAATATGAAAAGGTACTGGTTTGAATTGACAGATGAACGCTACAATGATTTAGGTGCAGCGATTCCAGACGGAAGCAACAAACAGGCTGCTATCAACAAGGCAAAACAATGGATGAGGGACAACAACGTGGCAAAGGCGATGTTGGCAGTGAACAGCATGAGAACGGATAACCTTATAGAGGTAATCGACATAGAATTGAATTAAAATATAAAAAATATAAAACGTATGACACAAAAAGAATTTGAAGAAAGAACCAAACGCACAGTAAAGGCGGAAGATTATTTCATCATTGAGCGGCTTTACATGGCTACCAACATGGATAAGGACGAGTTCTGCAAGGAGTTTCAGGAGATGAATAATTCCATAAGACCGGGAATCCGGCAATCGCTCCGGGAAATTTCCAATCGCCTGGGGGCTCTTGAAGCTCAAAATGCCACCCTTAAAATCTCCATGAGAAAACGTGATAATGACTTGGCGGATTTCCTAATCGGAAAAGCCCATGCGTATGACGATACCGATTTCCGCAACCAGGCAGTGAAGTTGGTCGGAGAAGTGGAAGTAGTGAAACGTACTATCGAGTTGGGGCTTCCGCTTTGGGATGAAGACCGGAAGTGTATCCTTTCAATAATTGACGAACAAGGCAAAAAGATTGCCGGATAACTGGCGGCCCGGAAAGACGGGCGGGCAATTAGTTCAGTCGGTAGAACAGGCGAAACTTAACCATAGAAGCCATGGTCCCCGGTTCGATTCCGGGATTGCCCACAAGGTAACATAAAAAACAGAATGACGATATGAAAGCAATCAAGGTATTTATTGACAGAGAGGAGCAATTTAAGATGCTCTGTCTCGTAGAAAAGCTGAACGGGCATCCGGATATTATGGCAACCGCAACCGGACCGACTGAATTTGTGGCGGCGGCTGAAGGTGAATACTCGATGGCTTATACAAGGGCAGTCATAGAAGGCCGGTTGAATGATTGTACGATTGAAATAATTAAATAATGTGATTATGAAAGGAACTCTATTTCAAAGCTGTTTCCATACCTTCTATTTAATAATGAAACGGTGTGTGAAAGGATTAAAGTTAGGTTTACTAAAGAAGAAGAGTGGTTTACGGATGTATCAATGTGAAAATTGTATTTTACATAGTCAACGCCGTTCATTTCAGCCTCTTCGTCAGGATGGTAAAATTCTTCGCTCAGAGAAACATCAATCTTATATATTCCCAGAAGGATACGAAAGTATGTGTGAAAACTTTTTGCATTTTCTTGAATCTCAACAGAAGGAAGAGTGTCTGGAACAAATATGATATTGACTTTTAAAGGATACATAAATCAGAATTTTAGCTAGACATGCTGCAAATGTAGCAAAACTTCCGCGGTTCGGGAGAATAGCGGAGGTATTTAACAACAGAGTATTAACAACAAGACAATATAGCGATGAAAAAGCATATTTATTTGGATAAGGCCGGTAAAGGCAAATTACGTCAGATATTTAATTGTACTGATGTAATGATATGGAAGGCCTTAACATTTGAGAGCGACAGCGAATTGGCCCGCAAAATCCGTTATACAGCGGTAAAAGAATTTGGTGGTTTTACCATAAATGACGGTTTGGCGATGGACTGGGATACAACCCATCAGACTGCGGAGCATACCATGACGCAGACATTCGGGAAACGAGTTAAAATCATTGCCCATACGGATGCCCCTTTGGTTATCGCTTTCATAGACGGAAAGGAAGTAAAGAGAGTGGAAAGTTCCTTAATCCCCTCTGATTTTATGAGCTTTCAGGATGAAATTGTGAGAATGGCCTACGGCCCCCGAATTTAAAATGTCATTATGGAATACTACGGAAAAATATTATGTATATCAAAAGATGACCTGACACGCGACGATCGATCCGTTTTTGGGGAATATAAGATTGATGCGAATAAAGCCCCGATAATGAGTGAAAGTTGCTATAAGCAATTAGTTTATCGAAAGAAAATAAAGGTTGTCCGTAAAGGCATAGGTCGTGGGGTTACTGCCCTTGTTTCCGTTGAAAGTCTTCCTGATAAGTATAAAAAATTAGTTGAACAAAAGTACGGTAGTATGGATGTTGAAATGTTAAGAAACTGGTTTGCCTCACATTGGGAAGTGGATGCGGATGCCCGTAGTTTTTATTCCCGCTTCCGCCTGCCTTCCGGTAAACCTCTGGAGCCGGAACAGCAACAGGAATATACCCTTAATGCTTCTGCCATTCAATCGGTGCTCCGATTAATGAGTGATATTAAAATGAAACGTGCCGTTATGCAGGGAAACCGTTTGAAATGGGAAGAGATGGCCGGTGCGATAGGTTTCTTTCAAAAGGAGTTCGGGCATAACCTGCCACTTTCTGTAAACCGTTTCAAGAAGAAAGTCAAGGATTTTCAAGAAAGAAGTTATATCAGCCTGATAAGTGGCAAATTCGGTAACCAGAACAAAAGGCTTGTTGATGTGCACGTTGAGAATTTGTTACTCAGTTTGGCTACACTGCCGAATAAGCCATGGAATAAGGACGTATGGGAAATGTATGATATGTTTATAGACGGTAAATTACAGGTATGTGACCCTTCTACCGGCGAAATTTTCAATACTACAGATTTCTTGGATAAAAGAGGCAATCCGATAAAGTTAAGCCGTTCAACGGTCAATGCTTATCTGAACCAGCCCAAAAATCAGGTTTTGATAAACCATAAACTTATGAGTTGGAGTACGTTTATGCACAATGAACGCCCCCATATACACCGTCATGCCCCGGAATTTTCTTTCAGTAAGATTTCATTTGACGACCGGGATTTACCGCGTAAACTGAAAGATACCAAGCAACGCCCGAAGGCTTACTACGCCTATGATGTCACAAGTCAATGTGTAGTCGGATTTGCTTACAATCGCAATAAGAACGTTGATTTAGTGGTAGACTGTTTTCGTGACATGTTCCGCCGCATGGAGCGTAACGGTTGGAATTGCCCTGCACAAGTCGAGGTTGAGAATCACCTTATGAGCCAGTGGAAAGAGAGCTTTCTAAAAGCCGGTACATTGTTTCCATTTGTCCGCTTCTGTGCTCCGTTAAACTCACAAGAAAAGTATGCAGAATCTTTAAATGGTGCAAAGAAACGCAGCATTGAACATAAAAATCATCTTGGGATTGGTCGCTTCTATGCTAAAAATGAGAAATATCGGTCTGAAAGCAAGAAAATAAGCGATGAATATAACGATACTTATGAAGATAGGGAATATTACACATGGGAACAGCTCATAGAAGAAGACATGAACGATGTTCATGAGTTCAATCACACTTTACATCCTAATCAAAAGAAATACCCTGGCATGACACGCTGGGAGGTTCTTTGCCAGAACATGAACCCGACACTGCAACCGATGGACAAAGCTATTTTATACCGGTTTATCGGTGAGCATGTAGAAACAAGTATCAGGCGCAACAGCTATTGCCGCGTGAATTATGCAGACTTTTGGCTGAGCAGTCCGGAAGTTCTCGACAAACTGGCTCCCAATAACAACAAAGTGGATGCTTACTATATGTTGGATGAAGAAGGAAACATGAGTGATGTGTACATCTACCAAAATGGGGTTCTGCTTGATAAGTTAAGTAATGTCGGGGCCTTTAATACTGCTGAAGCAGAACAGACGGACGAGGACAAACTGATAATGATTGAGCAAAATAAGTTGATAAGCCAGTTTGATGCAATGACTAAGAAAGAAGCTATTACTCCGGTAGTAGTAATGAAGACTGAGACAGTACATAAAATATCCCAGGCAACCGCAAAGCCTGTGCAGGTAGAACCAGTTGAAGTGGATGCTGATGCTTTAATAGCGCAATTCAGCGACTATAAAGGGCGTGGGGTAGCCGGTATGTAATAATTATAACAACATTAAAACGACATAATAATGGAAATAACGAATGAAATCAAACAGCGCATTCTTGAAGCTATTGCGGTAAATCGGGGTAATTATCCTTCAGACAGCAAGCATGCAGCAGCGCTGGGTATTGCCACCAGTGTATACAATAACCTGAAAAAAGGGAAAACCGACAGGCAGGTAAGTGATACCAACTGGATATGTATTGCTCGCAGGCTGGGTGTTTCCCTTGCGGATGAAATGGAGTGGCACGCAGCCGAGACTCCGACTTTCGTTTACATAACCGAGCAGCTTTCCATGTGTCAGGAAAGCGGTGTATCAGCTCTGCTTTGTGACATGGCAAATATCGGCAAGACATTTACTGCACGCATCTATGTGAAAAATCACAAGAACGCGGTATATGTGGACTGTTCGCAGGTAAAGACCAAGCAACGGTTGGTACGCTTCATTGCCAAGGAGTTCGGAGTAAACAGTAATGGACGTTATCAGGATGTTTACGACGACCTTGCCTTTTACCTGAAGACACTGGAGCGTCCATTGATTATACTTGATGAAGCCGGAGACCTTCAGTACGAAGCATTCCTGGAACTGAAAGCCCTTTGGAATGCAACAGAGCGTTGCTGCGCCTGGTATATGATGGGGGCAGACGGTTTAAAGGAGAAGATAAACCGCTCTATCGAATGTAAAAAGGTAGGATATACCGAAATGTTCTCCCGGTATGGCGACCGTTACAACAAGGTTACTCCGGATGACGGCAAAGAACGTGAAACTTTCTTGAAAGCACAGGCCGCCATGGTAGTGAAGTTGAACGCTCCCGACTGCAGCGAGGTGATGAAAATCGTAAACCGTACCGGTGGCAGCCTTCGTCGTGTATATACTGAAATTGAAAAGATAAGAAAGGGGGCTTGATATGGCAGAGAAAATCCAAAAGGCAAGGCTTAGACGCGCCTACTCCCCGACAGAGGTGCAACAGATGAATATTCCTTGTTTCCCTTTTGAGGGAGAATGGGAAGCTGCTTTCGGGCATCCGGCACGTACGGGCACATGGATTATATGGGGAGAAAGTGGAAATGGAAAAAGCGCTTTCGTAATGAAATTGGCTAAATATTTGTGTAATTGGTGTACGGTCGCTTATGACAGTCTTGAAGAAAGTACGGGGCTTTCTTTACAAAACGCGATCAATCGTGAACGCATGGAAGAGGTTAACTACCGTTTCAAGATTTTAGACAGAGAGGCGATGCCTGAATTAAGCGAACGCCTGTTAAAACGTCGTAGCCCTGATGTGGTAATCATTGATAGCTTTCAATATTCCGGGCTTACATACGCAACCTACAAGGCTATGAAAGAAAAACACCATAACAAACTTCTGATATTCGTGAGTCACTGCGAGGGGATAAAACCTGAAGGGCGGGCTGCAAAAAAGGTTGCTTATGATGCTGATGTGAAAATATATATATCCTGTTTCAGAGCAGTCTGCAAAGGGCGTTTCATAACCAAACCCGGGAATCACTTCACCATCTGGAAGGAAGGCGCTGCACAGTGCTTTCCGACGGAAATAAAAGATAAAGAAAATGAGAACACGTAACTACGCCAGGTTTTATGTTCTGCTGGGCCGAATGCCCGCATTAGACAAGGAGGAATTAAAAGTCCAGTTAGTACGCCAATTCACTGACGGACGTACCGAATCCCTAAAGGAAATGACGGATAAAGAGTATACTGCCATGTGTGACGGGATGCAACAGCAGATTGGTAATTATAAATCCCGCGAGATTTATCGTGAGGAATTACGCCGGAAACGCTCGGCAGTTCTTCATCTATTGCAAAAAATAGGTGTTGACACGACCGACTGGGAGAGAGTTAATGCTTACTGCAGAAATCCCCGTATATCCGGTAAAGAATTCAGTAAGCTGACAATAGAGGAGCTGGAGATACTTAGCGTAAAGTTAAGGATTATCCGGCGAAAAGATAACAATAATAATAAACAACTTTTAAACTAAAAAATTATGGTAAGAACAAAGAAAACAGTAGTCAGCGGCATCAGCCGCGAACAGGCGGAACAGGCATTTGCAGACTTTGCAGCGGCCGACGCCAAAGTACAGAACCTCACCTCAAAAATGGATATTGAAATGACGCGTATCCGCGAGAAATATGCGGATCAGCTGGCAGAACTGTCTGCCACCAAGGAAAAGAACTTCGACATCATGCAGGCGTACGCCATAGAAAACAAGGAAGAACTATTCTCCAAGCGGAAAAGCCTTGAGAGCGCGCATGGTGTATTCGGTTTCCGTACCGGCACACCGAAGCTGAAGAACCTGAAAGGTTTTACATGGGCTGCCGTAACCAACATCTGCAAGGAACTTCTCCCTCAGTATATCCGTACAACGGACGAGCTGGCAAAAGACAAGCTGCTGGCTGACCGGGACAATCCGGAAGTAGCCGAGTTTTTCCCGAAGATCGGCGTACAGGTTGTACAGGAAGAGACTTTCTATGTGGAACCCAAGAAAGAGAATGATGCGCAGCAATCTGCATAAGGAATATTACGAATACCGGCCGCATAGCAGGAACTGGGTGGTGTACCGTATCCGGCGCGACGCCACCGGTTCCACCGGGAC
>OGRQ01001552.1_pt1 | contig 20813 bp, 22 predicted proteins | sample 1553521 | NCBI WGS metagenome assembly OGRQ01 (sample SAMEA2580088, study PRJEB22360) | human gut metagenome | biome: human gut; feature: human-associated habitat; material: faeces | place: Denmark | collected 2008/2010
CAAGCTTCTGGATTCCATTCTGGAACAGATACAGCAGTACCACGTTTTTCGTATGCGGAAGCACCAAGTTCGAACTGTCCGTCAGCGTTGTCTACGAATGTAGATACTGGCAGGCTGTCACCATCCATGATTCCGATAGGTTCCATCATTTCCTTAACCATCTTAACTGTCTCTGGACGTCCTGTAAGTTCTTTAGCAGGAGCATCAGCAGCTGGGTTAGACCAGGAAGCTGGAATCTCTACTTTATGAACAGCATCTACACCAGCGTCGATAGCTTTGTAGTTCATCTCTACAACAGCGTCACCCTTCTTGCTGTAGGACTTCTTAGCTGCTGCTTTCATGAATTCTACTGCTTCGTCGATAGGCATGATGTTCGCTAATTTGAAGAATGCGGACTGTAAGATTGTGTTAGTACGTTTACCCATACCAATCTCGATAGCCTTATCAATCGCGTTGATTGTGTATAACTGAATGTTGTTGTCAGCAATATACTTCTTAGCTGCTGCAGGCATATGATGATCTAATTCTTCATCAGACCACTGGCAGTTAATCATGAAGATTCCGCCTGGTTTAACATCCTGAACCATCTTGTAACCTTTAACTACATAAGATGGGTTGTGACATGCTACGAAGTCAGCCTGGTTAATGTAGTATGGGCTTCTGATTGGATTGTCACCAAAACGAAGGTGAGAAATTGTAATACCACCTGTCTTCTTGGAGTCATACTGGAAGTATGCCTGAATGTATTTATCTGTGTGGTCACCGATGATCTTTGTAGAGTTCTTGTTAGCACCTACAGTACCGTCACCACCAAGTCCCCAGAACTTGCACTCTACAGTTCCTTCAGCAGCTGTGATAGGAGCTGGTTTTACTTCTGGTAAGCTTAAGTTTGTAACGTCATCTACGATACCAATTGTGAAACGTGCTTTTGGAGCATCTTTCTCTAATTCTTTGTATACAGCGAATAAGCTTGAAGGTGGTGTATCTTTGGAACCTAATCCGTAACGTCCGCCTGTTAATACGATTGTATCAAGACCTGCCTCACGAAGAGTTGTTGCTACGTCTAAGTATAATGGATCACCAAGCGCTCCTGGCTCTTTTGTTCTGTCAAGTACTGCAACTTTCTTAACTGTCTTTGGAAGAACTTTTAAGAATGCTTCAGATACCCATGGACGGTATAAACGAACTTTAACTAATCCGACTTTCTCGCCCTTAGCTGTTAAGTAGTCGATTACTTCTTCTGCTACGTCATTTACAGAACCCATAGCTACGATAACGCGCTCTGCATCTTCTGCTCCGTAGTAGTTGAATAAGTCGTAGTTTGTTCCTAATTTTTCATTAACCTTAGCCATGTATTTTTCAACGATAGCTGGTAATTCATTGTAAGCTGTATTACAAGCTTCACGATGCTGGAAGAAAACGTCACCATTCTCATGAGATCCACGCATAGCTGGATGCTCTGGATTTAATGCATGTGCACGGAATGCAGCAACTGCGTCCATGTTGCACATTTCTTTCAAATCTGCATAATCCCATTTCTCGATCTTCTGGATCTCGTGGGATGTACGGAATCCGTCAAAGAAGTTGATGAATGGAACTTTTCCTTCGATTGTTGCTAAATGAGCAACCGGGCTTAAGTCCATAACTTCCTGTGGGTTTGTCTCACATAACATAGCGAAACCTGTCTGACGGCAGGCATATACGTCACTGTGATCACCGAAAATATTTAAAGACTGTGTTGCAACGGTACGTGCAGAAACATCAAATACACATGGGAGCTGCTCACCAGCGATTTTGTACATGTTAGGGATCATTAATAAAAGACCCTGGGATGCTGTAAATGTTGTTGTTAATGCACCTGCAGCAAGGGAACCGTGAACTGCACCTGCAGCACCTGCTTCGGATTCCATTTCTACTACTTTGACCTGATTGCCAAAGATATTTTCCTGTCCTGCTGCTGACCACTGATCGACAGTATCTGCCATAGGGCTGGATGGTGTAATTGGGTAAATAGCTGCAACATCTGTAAACGCATAAGCTACATGAGCTGCTGCTGTATTACCGTCCATTGACTGTTTTGCTCTGGACATTACTTATTCCTCCTTAAAAATATAAAAAATTGATAGAATGTCTTTGCTAACCCGGGGGCACACTGCTATCCCCCGCCAGCTTTCGACTTAATTCACATTTTAGCATTTAATTTGTCCGTTGTAAAGAATTCAGACTGTACAAAACAAAGTACAAAGTTATAAACGTTACTGCTCACCCGGCAGTAAAACACTTGCCAAAAGCACAGATTTATAAATATTTTCTTTCAAATTCATTTCATCTGCCGGGATTGAACGGTCAAGCAGATACCACTGCCCATATTCAAACCCATGGCTTTCTAAGTTTTCAAAGTGTTTTCCCGAAAAATTTGTCGAGATCGCAAACAGACTTTTTCCGGATCCCGGTAGAGATTTTTCTTGAAAAAAGCAATAGTTTTATGTATAATAAAAATGATACGTTTAAACCAAGAAATATGTAAAATAGAGGTATTACAATGATACAAGCAAATAATGTAACATTACGTGTAGGCAAAAAAGCCTTATTTGAAGACGTAAATATCAAATTCACCGAAGGAAACTGTTATGGTCTGATCGGTGCCAACGGCGCCGGAAAATCCACATTTTTAAAAATTTTATCCGGTCAGTTAGAACCGACAAACGGTGATGTTGTCATCACTCCGGGACAGCGTCTCTCATTTTTACAGCAGGATCACTTTAAATATGATGCTTTTACCGTTCTTGATACCGTTATCATGGGTAACCAGAGACTTTATGATATTATGAAGGAAAAAGACGCCATCTACATGAAAGAAGATTTTTCCGATGAAGATGGTATCCGTGCCAGCGAATTAGAAGGCGAATTTGCTGAGATGGATGGCTGGAATGCGGAATCCGATGCCGCAACATTATTAAATGGTCTTGGAATTTCTACCGATTATCATTACTCTATGATGGCAGATCTTCCTGGTGCCTTAAAAGTCAAAGTTTTACTTGCACAGGCATTGTTCGGAAACCCGGATATTCTTCTTTTAGACGAGCCTACCAACCACTTAGACTTAGATGCGATCTCCTGGTTAGAAGAATTTCTCATCAATTTTGAAAATACGGTTATCGTTGTTTCCCATGACCGTTACTTCTTAAATAAAGTGTGTACCAATATTGCAGATATCGATTATGGCAAGATCCAGCTTTATGCCGGAAACTACGACTTCTGGTATGAATCCAGCCAGTTACTTGTAAAGCAGATGAAAGAAGCCAACAAGAAGAAGGAAGAAAAGATCAAAGAGTTACAGGAATTTATCTCCCGTTTCTCTGCGAACGCTTCCAAATCCAAACAGGCGACTTCCAGAAAACGTGCTCTTGAAAAAATCCAGCTCGATGAGATCCGTCCATCCAGCCGTAAATACCCTTACATCGACTTCCGTCCAAGCCGTGAGATTGGAAATGAAGTTCTTACTGTAGAAGGCATCACCAAGACGATCGACGGTGTCAAGGTATTAGACAATGTATCTTTCATCGTAGGTCATGAAGATAAAATCGCTTTTGTCGGTGGAAATGAGCTTGCAAAAACAACTTTATTCAAGATCATCTCCGGTGAAATGGAACCTGATTCCGGCTCTTATAAATGGGGCGTGACAACAAGCCAGTCCTATTTCCCGAAGGACAACACAGCAATCTTTGATACCGATCTTCTGATCGTAGACTGGCTGACACAGTATTCTGAGATCAAAGATGCTACTTATGTTCGTGGTTTCCTTGGACGTATGCTTTTTGCCGGTGAAGACGGAACTAAGAAAATGCGTGTTCTTTCCGGTGGTGAGAAAGTCCGCGTACTTCTCTCCCGCATGATGATCCAGGCAAGTAATGTTCTGATCCTTGACGAACCGACCGACCACCTTGACATGGAATCTATCACCGCATTAAACAATGGTCTGATCAAGTTCCCGGGTGTTATTCTCTTTGCATCCCGTGACCATCAGGTTGTACAGACAACTGCAAACCGTATCATCGAGTTCTTACCGGATGGAACCTTTGTTGATAAAGTATCCTCCTATGATGAATACCTTGAAAATGATGAGATGGCTCGTAAACGTCAGGTTTACAGCATGTCTGATGATGATGCTTCTGATAACTAATATTGTTTTTTATCGGAACCGCAGGTTATCCCACTCTGATCTGACCTGATCCTTCTCATCTTTCTCAGGCGGATCAGAGACTACCCAGACTTTCTTGCCGAGAAATCCAAAGCCGAGTTTATAGATGTGATCGGCAGGGATGCCGTAGGCAAGAAGATCTGCTTCATAGTTTCTGGTCTGAATCTGTTTCAGGGCATTCTGTGCAGTTTCCTGAACAGTCTTTTCTCTGTGTTCATTTAAAACTTTAAATTCAAGGATATAGGCATCTTTTGTTTTGTCGAAAGGATAGATTGCAATGTCATAACGTCCTTCCCCGCTCTCCCGGTTGGATACAACGCGGTATTCTTTGCGCATGGATACGATCAGTCCTAAAACAAGACCATGATAGAAATTCTCCGGGGCATGCTTTCCTTTATTCTTTGCGGTATCAAAATAACTCATGGAATACTCGGCGATATCTTCCATCACACCGATCATATCCCAGGTTCTATGTCTTATCAGTGCTCTTGTAAAATTCTCATATGCAATATTGCCATTCGAAAACATGGCAATGATCTGTGTCCGGAACATTGACATAACCTCTTTGTTGGTCACGGAAACATCACACTCTGTCCATTCGTTATCTTTCACCACGTTCTCTGCCTTGATATATCCGACTGCAAGGAGAAGTGACCACAGACTATTCTCATCTCCGTCAAGATACTGGAATGTAATATTCTCGTTGATCACCTTGTGTATTGGTTTTCCTGTCATTAACTGTTCAATCTCATACTTTTTATCATACGGATGTCTGCAGATAATATCCCCGATCAGTTTGTTGCTGCTGGTAAGGATCCAATAAGATCTCAACTGCCGATCATGCATATAGTTCACGATAGACCACGGATTATAAATATCTTTCTGATGACCAATAACGAATCCATCGTACATTTCCTTTACTTTTTTCATATCATCAATATTCTGGCACTTTAATGCGTCCATCACCTCCTGCTCGGTAAATCCACAGCAGTCCGTATAGATATCATCTGTCACAGTGGCGACCAGCAGATTGTTCAGGTCAGAAAAAAGTGAATTCTTCGATACTTTCGTCACTCCGGTGATAATGGCTCTGCCAAGATAGTCATTTTCTTTCAGTGTATTATGGAATAACTGGCGGCAGGTCGTGATCATCTCATCCCAGTAACCATCCGTATATGCTTCGATCAGAGGTGTATCATACTCATCAATGAGCACGATAGGTTTCACACCAAAATGTTTATAGAGAAGTTCGCATAAATATCTTATGGAATTCTCTATATAGCTTGTATCATTATTGAAAAATGCACACTTTGTTTCTTTAAATAATTCTTTGTCTCTATCCGAGAGTCTTGGACTGTCGAGTAAATATTCATGATGTCCATACATTGTTCTCAATTGTCCCATCATTCCCCGGATAGACTGCTTATAATCTATCCCCTTGCAGCCTCCAAAGCTTGTAGAGATCACCGGAGTGCTTCCGAACATACTCCGGCTTCTTTCGCCCTGCCATACCCGCAGCTTATCGAAATATTCCGGATGATCAGCATATCTTGGATCAAAAAACAGTCTTACCGTACTGAGCAGTGTTGTCTTGCCGAATCTTCTCGGTCTGGTGATCAATGTGATCTTCGTTCCTTCCCTGATCCACTCAGTGATAAAATGCGTCTTATCTACATAAAACTGCTGTCCACAGGTAAAGTCTTCAAAATCCTGATACCCGATCACCACCTTGGCAGAGAGATATGGATTGTGCTTAAGAATGTCCTTCAGTCCCTCTGCATAAGCTGTCAGATGCTTTTTCTCTTCCTGCAGCTTTGTGCGCTCCTCAAATTCCATGAACACCTGCTCCCGCTCGGTCAGTTTTACATAATGGCTCACCGATTTTCCGTCAATCGTCCGCTGGATATATGGCTGCTCTTTCCCTTTGATCTTCTTATAGGTCAGGGTTCCTTTTGGAAGTTCTTCCAGTCTCCGATCGATCTCTTCGATTCGTTTCGTTGGATTTGTGGACATAATGTGCTCCTTTCTGCATATAAAAATCGTAGACAATTGCGAAACTCCTTTTTACGTTATGAATATTACGAAAAGTTAACAATATCAACGAAAACACGCTTCCGCTACGTGTCACTCGCAACGGTACTAAGAAGCCAGTCACGACTAGCAGTCGTTCCTGCCTTCTAAGAACCGGCGGTTCCCCAGTGTTTTCTTTTGCTCTTGTCAACTTTCCGTAATTTAATTCACGTCTTCTAAGAGTTTCGCAATGGTCTATGTAAAAATGGTTATCAATGGTTATATACATATCGTATAACCAATGATAACCATTGTCAATTGTCTTTTAATATTTTCCGAAGCATCGGCTCCTCGTCCAACTGCACCCCTTCAAATTTTTTGTAAAATCTGTCGGCGTTCTCGTTGGTAGCACGGATCAGATAATATTGATGGATTTCATGCTTTTCGCAGTCTTTTTCAAACTCTGCAAACAGCTTCCGGGCAACGCCGCTGTGCCGGTATTCCGGTAAAACATATACCCAATTCACATACGCCATGCGATATCCACCCTGAATACACCCATAAAAATGATACTCAATTCTTCCTGCCACCTGATTGTTTTCCATTGCAAGAATTGATGTGGACTTTTTATAAAAGGAATCACGAAGCCTTGTCCTGATTCCTTCCTCATCTATCTCGTCCACCGTCATCATATCCGGCTCCTGCTGCATCGCAAGCTTTAAATAGGCAATATACTGCTCTACATTCTGTTCATTCAATCTTTCAAAATACATTTCCTTCCTTCTTTCTAATACCTGTAAATATGGTTCTCTAAAATATACGTTTCACCTGTTCTTGGATCTGTTTTCTCATCTGACAACGAATCGAATACAAATCCACATGACAACTGTAACACTCTGGACGCAGCATTGCCCGTCCGGTTGCAGGCATGGAATTCTTTTGCCCCCAGTTTTCCTGCCTCCTCAAGAAGTGCCGTAAGTATCTGTCTCCCATAACCTTTTCGCACAAATTCCGGTCCAAGTGCAATACCTGTCTCTTCATAAATGCCCCGTTCCAGTTCGCGCATGCCTGCAAAACCGATTGCTTCACCCGTTTTCTTTAAATACACAAATAACGCATACTTATTCTCCGGTTTTTCTTCAAATGCAATCGTGCGCTTCATTCGATCTTTTGTTTCTAATTTTACGTCAAAGTAATCTGTTACCATTTTTTCTCTTATACCTCCTCTCTCATTATTTTTCTATGCATTGGTTTCTCGTCCAACTGCACATTTTCTTCCACCCTTATCAACTTTGCAATATACTCTGTCGTGCCTTCTTCCAATTCTTTTTCTCCATTTTCCATAAATCCGTGACGATGATAAAATGCAATCGCTCTCGTATTTTTCTCCAACGCCCACAGATGATCAGCAGCAAAAGTTGAAATTGCATGCTCTATTAATTTCTTTCCAATTCCACCACTTTGAAAGCATGGATCGACATACAATTTACGGATTTCTGTTCCATGGATTTCCATAAATCCTTTCACAATTCCACATTCATCGGCGACATACAGATTTTCCAGAACTTCCCCTTTTCCGAAATAATGATCTATCATGGATACAACCTGCAATTCTCCAAATGAATACTCTTCCTGCTTAAAAATTGGGAAATAATTGATTCTGTTATTAAATACAAAAATTTCTGCGATGCGCGACAAATCTTCTTCTGTTGCTTTTCTGATCATCTCCGGATACCCCTGTCATTTTCTTTTTTGTGCAATCACTATAACACACTTTCTCCCAAAATACTTTCTGAAAATCTTTTTTAATTTTCCTTTTCCAACAACCTTTTTGACACAAATACAGGGCTTTTCATTTTAATCACACAAGCCATAGCGACCACCGCAAGCAGTCCTGATAAGGAAATTTTTCCTTCCAGCCATCCTTCCACTGATACCAGTAAAAAGGAAAATCCAAGAACAATGATTACTTTTATACTGTTACGCACGCAGTGTTTTCTCGCATATGTCATCTCAAAGAAAAGATACAGTCCATAACCTGTCACTGCGCCTAAAATTATACCAAGTACGATTGACACCGGAATATTTACAAAATCAAGTACATTGGCATGACCACCCTGCGCAATACTTAGAAATGTTGTAAACAATACAATCACAAAAATATCGTCACACGATACGCCCGCCATGATCATCTGTGGAATTGCTTTCTCTGTGCCATATTTTTTCTCCATAAGAGTTACCATTCTTGGAACGACCACCGCCGGAGATACCGCATCGAGCACATACGGTCCCAACACAATTCCGGTGACGAGTATTCCGATGATCCGTGGCAGCTTCAGTTTCTGGCAAATGGCTCCCATTGCAAGCCCTACAATAAAAATAAGTGATAATGATGCTAACATAAATCCTCCATTTCTGTTTTTGGATATGTCAATTGCTATATTGGCTGCACGGATACTGACTGTATCGAAACTGCAAATCACACTGTAGTTATCCAACCTCAAACACCACAATCCGCTCTCTTTTATTTTCCCCCGGAAACAAATCTTTGCAATCGATTTCATCGGAAAAGATAAGTTCGTCTACTGTCATTAAATAAGAAATATATTCATCCGAAGGATAATAAAAGAACAAGAGCAATTCCCTCGGATTCTCATAATAAGATTCCAACACGCGCGCTAAAACCTTCTTTAATATCTCTATCGAAAATGGATTAAAAAAGTAGATCCGGTCTACCTCTGCCGGAACTGAAAACTGCACTGCATCTGCTAGTACAAATTCTGTCCGCCCTGCCGCAGCCCCTTGTTCTCTGTTTTCTATCGCTTTCTCATAAATCCGCTCGTTATATTCCACACCAATCGTGTGACATCGTGTCTGATAGGAAAGGAAAAAATCGACTCTGCCCTTGCCACAGCCGTAATCTAAAAGTGTATTCCCTTTGCGAAGCAGCCCGGAATTCGCAAGCCGCTCTAACACCTTATATGGCGTTGGTTCATAGGGATATCTGTATTGATCTGAATCAGAATCATCACGTCCGGTTGTGTGTATCTGCAGTAATTTATCCCATTTCTGTTCTTCATCGTTTTCCTGTGATTTTTTCATGTTCGCTTTCTTATTCTTTCTTACAAAAACAGTTTTCTTCAACTAACTGTTTATAAGTATAGCATAAACTCACTTTTATTACTACACACCCATCTGATAATGACGATTCTGACTATTATATCATTCTTATAGAACCGGAAACTTTTTTATAAAGCAAATAGCTTTTCAACATCTAATAGTGAATCAGCTACCATTTCTGCTGCTTTTGCGACCTCTTTTTCCGGATAATTAATATCTGGAACAATAATGTATGGTATCCCTGCCGCTTTCGCCGCTTTTGCACCAGGTACAGAATCCTCAAGAACCAGGCATCTTTCCGGTGGAATCTGAACTTTTTCACATGCCAGGAGGAAAATATCCGGAGCCGGTTTTCCTTTTTTTACATCGGTTGCACTGACAATAACAGAAAACTCTTTTTTTATTCCAACCCGCTCCAGTAGTTTTTCCGCTATTGGCTTTGGAGTAGATGTCGCAACTGCCCTTAAAATATTTCTTTTATTTAAAATATTTAACAATTCCCGCAACCCTTTCTTTATTGCAACTCCTTCTTCGCACAACTCTTTTCTTCTATTATCTACGTATTGGCATATCATTTTTTCCAATGCATCATTCGGATAAGTACTCTTATTAAATTTTTCCATATCAATCGCTTCCGACGTTCCGATCACAGCACGATAAATGCTCATATCTACTTTTATCTGCTTTTTTTCGCACATCTCTTTCACACCATTGTAATAGCATCGTTCCGTGTCCAGCATTAAACCATCCATATCAAATATAACCATTTTAATTTCATTTGCATCCATAAGTTTCTCCTGAAAAAGATAAAAAAGGTGTTTGAAATAGCTGTATTTAATTCAAATACTCCTATACCAAACACCTCTTTTTATTTTATAAGTTTCTGTATGTCATTCCACCAAATTCTGCTTTTCCCTTTATGGTCAAAGTACCGTAATTGCAAGGGATAAAGATCGTTTCACCTTTTTTAATCACCGTGCCATTAATTTCTGCTTCCCCATCAATGCAAAACAGGAACATAAATTCTTTTCGCTCAAAAGTACCATTTTCATCCACTCTGATTCGAAAAGCAGTAAAAATTCCCGGTTTATCAATAAAATAGGCAACTTTGCAGCCATCAATATCTTTTTCTACAATATCTACTCCCATATTTTGATCATCAGGAATATTAACAGTTTCAATTACCTTTTCTACATGGAGCGGGCGATCCGGCATATTTCTTCCCCAATCGTAAAGTCTGTATGTAATATCTGAATTCGTTTCAAATCCAAGCTCCACCATATCTTTTTCTTCTTCTGTCGGAGCATATGGAGAACCATGAAGCGTTCCTTGCGGACCATACGTATACTGCCCTTTTTTGATTGTTACTACACGAAATAACTTATCCCACTGTTCCGTTTCTACTAATTCACGAAATTCTTCTCTCGTTTTCGCATTATGTCCACGTATTGCCAGATGATCTCTATCACCCTGAACAAAAATTCCACATTCAAATTTGCCTCTTTCCCCTTCATGTGAAAGGCAATACTCGTCATTCGGGTGTAACTGTACAGATATCTGTTTTACTTTATTTCCCGATCCCATACGTATTGGGAAATCTTCCCTGTTGCAGCCAAACAGTTCACTGTGATTTTTGTAAAATTCAGATAATTTCTCACCAGTTTCTCTTACTGTATTATCCAGATGATGTTGTGGAAGTGCTATCACATGATAAGCAATCGCAATGTTAGGCAAGTCCGGAGTGTATCCATATCTCTCCTTTAAAGCCTGTCCTCCCCAATATTTTGCTTCAAACACCGGTTCAATAAAATATATTTTCTTTTCCATATTGATGATCCTCTCTTCCTATTATACAATAATTCCCAATCCACCTAAAATCAAACTGACTGCCAGAATAATAAATACCGCCAACGTGTAGTTTCGTTTTATCTTGTCAAGCATTACATAAACTCCTGCAACAGTCAAAAACGGTAAAAGTCCCGGAACAATACTGTCAAATACATCTGTCTGCAGATTAAACACTGCACTTCCTGTGTCAATTACAAGTGGGGTTGAAACTGAAACAAAACCTGCTGCAAGTCCACCCATCATAAACATTCCAAGAACGCCTGCTGCAGTGATCATTTTATTTAACCATCCAGAATTCAATAGCTTTGTTGCTGATTTAGCACCAAGATTATATCCAAAATGATAAGTATTATAACCTACAAAACATGTAACTCCGGCAAATATAAATAATGGTGCTATACCTGCTATCCAGTTACCGCTTTCTGCAACCGGAATAAAAAATCCTAAAAGTATCGGTAGAAAAGTTGCCCAGTTAATAGTATCACCTATTCCGGCAAATGGTCCCATCAAGCCAGTCTTTACACTGTTGATCGCTTCATCCGGAATTTGTTTTCCCATCGCTTTCTGCTCTTCCATTGCGACTGCAACTCCCAGTGTAATAGCTCCCCATGTACTTTCTGTGTTAAAAAACTGTAAATGTCTTTTTAATCCTGCACGGAAATCATCCTCATTTTTATAGAGTTTCCGTAAAATAGGGATCATGGATATACAACATGCCAAAGCCTGCAGTCTTTCGAAGGAGTTTGAAACTTCCACACTAAGCCACCATAGCCACCACGACTTTGTAACATCTTTTTTGGTTAAGATTCTTTCTTCTTTCTCAACATTCTCATTTTTTAATTCCTGTATGCTATTCTCCTTAGTTTGCAGTTCCATTCGCAATTACCTCCCCAGAGTTCTTATTCGTAAACATAATATGTAAATAAGCTGCGATTACACCAAAAATTGAAAGCGGTAAAATTCCTATTCCAGACAGCTTTAAAATAAAATATCCAGCAACAAAATATGGTAACAATTCCTTCTTTCCAATAATCTTTATGACAATTGCAAATCCCAAAGCAGGAAGCATGCCTCCGGCAACCGTTAGTCCGTTCATCAGCCACTCAGGAATCACTGCCAATATTTTATCAATATGTGCTGCTCCAAAGTATACAGCTACTGCCACTGGTGTTACTGTAATAGGGATACGTGCAAGGGATGGATAAAGCAGTCCTGCAAGATATATTCCACGTGTATTCCCTTTTTCCGCATATTTATCAGCCATATGAATCCATGTAGTGTTGATCAGTCGAATAAGGCTTAAAATCTGTGCTCCCAGAATTCCAACCGGAACCGCGATCGCAAATGCTGTCTCTACCGGCATTCCTGATTTTAAAACAATAGCAGTTGATACTAACGTTGCAAGTACCGGATCCTGCGGCAAGTTTCCTCCCGGTCCCAAAATTCCCAGATAAATAAGCTGCACTGATGCACCTATTATCATTGCGTTCGGTATATCTCCTAAAACAATACCTACAAATAGTGCGGCTGTCAGACATGAATTAGATATAAAACAGGTAAATGTCTGTCCATAATAATTTGTCTTAAACCACCAGAAAAAGCCTAATAATAACGCTTGTGCAATCGTAATCGAAGCGACCTCCATATTTTTTACCTCCTCATCCTTTATGTGTTAGTCATTTAATATTTTTAAAATATTTTCCCAATATTGTATCTAATAGAATTTCTTTTTCTCCAGGCATTGACTGGAAATATATTTTCACTCCCTGTTTACCGAGGGACTTTAACTCAACTGCATCCTGTTCTGACAATCCGATAGCCTTTACAACTAATTTTCTTCCCGGGCCTGAAGCCAGTCCTCCAATTTGAACACTGTCAAAACATAATCCTTGCTCATACAGCCTTTTTAAAACGTCAATTTTTTTCAGTAAAATTAGTACCTGTTCACCATTAAATTCATTAAGCTTCCATTCCTGTACGGCATGATCCACATTCATAACTTCTACCGGAATTCCTCGCGGTGCTGCTGCTGCAAAAACATCTTTCAGAAACTCATTTTCATAAAGCTCGTCATCAATAATCATAATTTTTTTGCTTCCCGTCTGTGTGATCCATGAAGTAACAACCTGCCCATGGATCAATCTGTCATCAACCCTGATTAATCTGATATTTTTCATTTCCCTTTCTCCTTTTCCGATTTTCTCCTAATTTTTTTCAGAAATCATTTTTTCGATATCAATTATCCCTTCCTTTCCTGTTTTTAAACATTGCTCAACTAACTGTTCCATCTCGAGAGGTTCATTTTTTCTAAGAAGTAATGCATCTAAAAGCATTGGTAAATTCATTCCTGTAATGCATTTAAAATCATGTTTTTTTAAATTTGCAGCAACAATATTTGAAGGCGTTCCACCAAACATATCTGTTAATATTAGTATTTTTTCCGTTTTTAATTCTTCAATCTTTTTACTTATTTTCTCCCCAAATGCTTCGACATCCTCCCCCCTTTTTAACGAATATGTATATACATTTTTCTGAGTTCCTAATATTAATTCCGCACTCTGTAACAAGGATACGCTTACATCTTCATGCGAAATCAAAAAAATCTCTACCATAGTTTTTACTCTCCTTCTCTTCTACCCTCAATTCTATATTTTTCAATAACAAATGCCTCTTCATTTGGAAACTCCTGAACCATCACCTTCACATTTTGTTCAAGCAGGCGATTGATTGCAATTTTATTTTCCAGTGATGCATTTCTTTTTTGTGGCAAATATTTTTTTCGGCTAATACGATCTCTGATATGTGTACTCCATGTTCTATCAGTTCTTCATAAATAACCGGAGTCCGTGCCAGCAAAAATATTTTTTCTCCATTTTTATCCTGTCTGCTGTTTAAAAAAATTGCAGTATCTTCAGGACTCAAAATTAAAACCTCAACCCAAAACGGTGCCATTGCCTTATAAATGTTTGCCATAAACAAATCTGTTAATAACTCATAATCTATAATAATTAAATGTGTTGGTCTGACTTTTAGTATCCATTCATTTACAATCTGACCATGAATTAACCTTTCATCAACCCGTGCTATTGTAATGCTAATTTTTTTTCTCTCCCTTCAATACATCATTCAGGTATAATGTCTGTTCCTTCGCCTTCGCCAAGGCTTCTCGACACAAATTTTCTTCCTCCATATATGAGTTATCTTTTTGAAGTAAAAATGTCAACATTTGCATGCTCATACCTGTCAGATGATAAATATTATATTTTTGCATCAGCATTGTCGCTGCATTAAATGGTGTTGCCAATGGCATATCGCTGACTATGATCACTTTATCTGAATCCCCTTTTACACATTGTATGAGTTTTCCCAATCGGCATTTAAAGTCCTCCAGAGACTCTTCTTCTTTCAGCTCAAGGCAATACACCTCGTCTCTCATTTCAATTATCAATCCTGCTGTTTCCATCATTGAACTGGCTAAAGATCCATGAGATGTCATAATAATCGGTACTATTTCGTCCCCCCCTCTCCTTGACAAATATGCATTTTTACTATATCATTTGCTATGGTTGTAGCTTACCATATGTCTATATTGAATAAAAGTACGCACTTTCGAGTAAGTATATTGTGACTATTCACAATTTTTTCAGTACTATACATCTTATATATACTGTTTTTTGATAAACCACATCTTTTAAAAAGATCAAGCTGCAATAAATATGAAATACGAGAGATGAGCAAAACGAATTGATTTAACAGTTGGATTTGGCAGTTAGCTTTTGCAAATCGGAAAGAATGGGAATTTATGACATAGCAAAGCTGACGTAAGTCCAGAACCTACGCAAATGGGGAGATATGAATAGCTCTTTATTATGCGATCCGCTTTACAGCTTTAAGCTTACGATAGGATTGCCCTGTGCCGGTGGTGATTGCCGCAACAGCAACCGCTAACAGACTTATATGGGCAATTGTATTCAAGTTGGTAACAGATGATTTATTTCTTACCCACATACGTTCCTGCCCTGTATTTTTGAAACGTGAATTGTATCTTTCACATTCTGTACGAAGAGAGTAATTACTTTTGAAATATTTGCTGTCTCTGTCGACGGAGAGTCTTAAATCATCGGGAATGGTGATGTATTTTGTACAGCCGCGATGCTTCTTGCCGTTGTAAAAATTTTTGTGATGGCAGGGACAATCAGCGTCTTTGCTTGATTTTAGTGGGCAGCAGAATTTTTGGCGTGTACGTCCATTATCAGAAAATTTACCATCCTTCCACATGGCAAGCCCGGCATCGCAGACAGGATTTCCCTGTGGAAGAAGTTTTGGATTTTTGGTGGATCGTTTGTTTAATGGAATAATACATTCGCCTTGGTAGAGTTCCTGTACCTGATTATAGATATTTTTAACATCATAGCCTTTATCAGCAAGGAAGGTACATTCGGTTATCGGCAGAAAGGTATGTGTGTCAGCCAAAATATCAAGCGCAACAGTGGAATCATGGACATTGGCGGTAGTGGCCAGTTCATAAATGGGAAGACCTGAAATACAGTCAACAAGGACGTGGTTTTTGTAACCCCAGTAGAATTCATACTTTTTCTCGTTTGTTTGGTTAGAAGCAGTATGTACGCCAAGTTTGCAATCAGTATCTGCTTTGGGCTGGTTATCAGGCTTAAATTTGTTGGATAGAAAAGATTTAGGATTATTCTGTGAAGTGTTTGCAGCAATCGGAGTAGAGTCCAAACCAATAAAAGATGTATCAACAATACCTTGTTTTGAAAGATAAAGAACTTGGGATTTCATAATGGATGAAAGTACACCGTTATCAAGCTGTTTTAGAAAACGATCAAACGTCCAGTAAGAAGGCAACGGAGCAGAAATATCAAAACCGCAGTAATGGGCGATTAGAAGGTTGTTGTTAAGATAATCAACAAGATCCGTAATCATTGAAAAGCCTTCACACTTCATAACGATAAACGAACAAATCATGGCATGATTGGAAAAGCCTTTTCGTCCGGTTTTAGGGAATTCAGGGACAAAGGATAAATCGAGATTCAGAAAAAGTGAATCGTAAAACTTTGCAACTGGTTGTGAAGTGAAAAGACGGATGTCTTTCAAAATTTCTTGACGATAGATAACAATCAGCTCCTCTCGGTGAATTGATTTTGACAACTTAATTATACCATTTGGAGCTGGTTGTTACTATAAATTTGGAGTGATAAAAGAGGTTGCCATGCCTCGCAAACATGCATAAATACTGAGTATGTGGAGTTTTGCTCATGGCTAATGAAATACAAAATGTGAGGTTACTGTTATGACAGGAATTGTAAATGATCTGACTTCAACTTTTGAAATTGTCCGTCGACTTTGCGGTGATAAGTGGAAATTTTTAATTATCTGCTATTTATTTAATGGTCCCAAAAGATATGGCGAACTGCAATATCACCTTGATTCAATCAAACCAAAAGTATTGACAGAAAACTTAAAAGAATTGGAAGATTTGGGCATTATCCAACGGACATCATATGAGGGTAACACTCTCCATGTGGAATATTGTCTGACACATTTAGGTGAAACTTTGCAGCCTATTTTTCAAGAATTAATAATGTGGGGTTTAAATTATTCTCAGGAAAGAAGAAAGCCATCACAAACCTAAAGAAAAATCCGCTAATATGCGGATTTTTCTCATATACTGCTCTATAAAATTCTTTCTGTCATATTATCCTATCATGCTGACTCTATCACCAGTACTTTTCGCCTAACAAATAATTCCGCCTCCGGCTACATAATCTCCATCATACAGTACAACTGCCTGTCCCGGTGTGACTGCACGTACCGGCTCTTCAAATTCACAGTGGATTTTGTCTTCTCCGACACGTGTAACCTTACACATGCTTCCGCTATGTGAATAACGGATCTTTGCTTTAAACTCCATTGTTCCTCTAATATCCGAAACAGACATGAAATTAATATGATCCGCATAAAGTTCATTTGTAAACACATCTTCATTGGTGCCAAGAACAACTTCATTGGTATCAGGTCGGATTTCAGTTACAAACACCGGATATCCAAATGCAATTCCAAGACCTTTTCGCTGTCCGATCGTGTAATGGGTGATTCCCTTGTGTCTTCCCAAAATCTTACCGTCAGTAGAAACAAAATTACCAGGAGGCGGAACCTGTCCATTGCACTCCCTGTCAATAAATCCGGCATAATCATCATCCGGGATAAAGCAGATTTCCATACTGTCTTTCTTATGTGCAACCATAAGTCCTGCTTCCTCTGCAATTGCACGGATCTCATCTTTTGTATAATCTCCTACCGGCATCAGTGTTCTTTTTAACTGTTCCTGTGTCAGGTTATATAATGCATAAGTCTGGTCTTTTAATGCAGTAACGGAATTTTTGATTGCATAACGTCCGTCGGAAAGCTGCTCAACTCTCGCATAGTGGCCGGTTGCAATATAATCTGCCCCAATAGCCATGCTGCGTTCTAACAATGCTTCCCATTTTACATAACGGTTACATGCGATGCAGGGATTTGGAGTTCTTCCTTTCAGGTATTCTGCTGTAAAATAATCCATGACATTTTTTCTGAATTCACTCTTGAAATTCATAACATAATATGGGATTTCAAGCCAGTCTGCAACTCTTCTTGCGTCATCAACCGCACTTAATCCGCAGCATCCGCCATTCTGCTCCTGCGTGAATTCATCTTCATCCTGCCAGATCTGCATTGTCACTCCGATGACATCATATCCCTGTTTTTTTTAACAGATAAGCAGCAACGGAAGAATCTACTCCTCCAGACATTCCTACTACAACTTTCTTTGACATATCTTACCTCTTTGTTTCTATTATTTAACATGATCGATCACACCAAAAATGCGATTCGTTCATTAATTGTTCATAGTTTATTCATATCTTAATCCTGAATCCGTGAAGTTAATTTCTTCACAGACCCCTTAAATCCTACAATTTCAAGCCTTTGTGATACTTTGTTGTTCAATATCATTATTCACCCACCCGGTGAAATCTATGGTAAAATAGATATTGCAAAACCTATGGATTGGAGCCTTTTACCATGAATAACAACCACCGAATCACACTGAACACCAATAAGAACATTATTGTTGAATTTACAAATGAACGCATTATTCCCGCCAGCGGCCTGGCTGTTGTAGGTACCCTCCTCGGGAAAAGCGGTTTCATTAAAAAACTTAATCGCATGGATATAACATCCAATCGATCCCAGCATCAGATTAAGAACGGTGATATTGTACTCACTTATCTTTGAATGCTTTGCATGGGCAAGCCTTACTTTGAAGCTGTCCATGAAATGGACGATGACAAGGACTTTTACAAAACCGCTCTTTTCATCACCCGGAGAATTCCTTCAGAAGAGACACTGCGTCAGCGCATGGATGATATCGGTGATTCCCTTCGCCAGACTATTCTGGAACAGAATGTTGAAATGCTCCTTGCAAACAAAATACAGCCGACAGCTCTTGCCAATGGTCTTGTTCTGGTAGATATCGATGTGACACCTATGGATAATTCGAAATCCAAAAAGGAAGGTGTTTCACGAACCTACAAAGGGTTTGACGGCTATACGCCTATGATGGCATATATAGGTACAGAGGGGTACGCCATCAATTTCGAACTCCGTGAAGGAAAACAGCATTGTCAGAAGGGGACGGTTGAGTTTCTGCTGGAAACAATAAAGCTTTGTCACAAAATGACAGATAAGCCGCTGTTGATTTGCCTTGATTCCGGCAATGACTCCATCGACAATGTTGCTGTTCTGATGGATACAGGCTGCTTTTTCATTATCAAGCGGAACCTTCGCCGGGAAAGCACGGATGATTGGTTTGAAATGGCAAAGCAGTACTGCCAGAATGTAAACAGTCCCAGAGATGGAAAAACGGTTTATATAGGCAGTGACTGGAAAACCGTTACCAGTAAGCAGTTCAATAAAGAGTTTACACTCCGTACCGGCTACGAGATTACGGAACGAACCATTGATAAATATGGTCAGTTCAATCTTGTTCCTGATGTTGAAGTTGAAACCTGATGGACAAACCTTGGTGACCCGGATGAGGAAATCATCCGTCTGTATCATGCCCATGGAGAATGTGAGCAGTTTCATAGTGAGGTAAAAACTGACATGGATCTGGAGCGGCTTCCATCCGGAAAGTTCGCGACCAATGCACTGATACTCGAATTGGGGATGATCGCATATAACATTCTCCGTATGATCGGTCAGGGCACAATTGGAGGACGGGCACCCCGTCAAAAGAGGGATGTTAAACGCCGTCGTTTACGCACAGTTATCAGCAACCTGATCATGCTGGCAGACCATGTAACCATGCATGCGCGCCAGTTGATAATCGGCCTTGGAAAAAGCAACGTCTGGCTGCATATATTTTCTGATATCTGTCAGAAATATGCTGTCACAAACGCATAAGTAACAAAGCAAATTTATAGTAGGCTTATTTCGTGTACCCTTTTTTGCCCAATGAGCGCTTGGAGTCACGACATTGGTACTGAAAATAGACATTGAAGTATGTTTTTATCATGAAACCAACTTGCCCTTGACAGGTTGGTTCGCTTAAAGGATGAACTTCACGGATTCAGGTTTTAGATATCCCATAAATGATGAAATGCTATATTTTGGCGGAATACTTACCAACATATGAATATGATCTGGCATAAGATGTCCTTCTATTATTTCCACACCTTTATACAAACATAACTGTTTCAGAATATCCCTAATATCTACTTTTAATTGATTATAAATTATTTTTCGTCTATACTTTGGAGTAAAGACAATGTGATATGTACACATCCATTTTGTATGTGCTAGATCATTGTTTTTATTTGCCATTAAATCACCTTTTCCTTTCTACGATAGTGCCTGAACAACTCTATTGTAATGAAAAGGTGATTTTTTGCTATAAGCAAATTGACTCCACCCGCATAGCAGGTGGGTTTTGTGTTTCGGGCATCTCCATTTTTCGGAACACGAAAAACTCCAATACCCTCAACAGGATAAATCCCATAAACCAAAAGAACTGCCGTACCGGAGCTTTTCCATACAGGAAATGTTCCGGACGGCAGTTCTTTTTCATTCCTGACATAGCAGTTCTCTGCTGTTTCGTTTCTACTGTTTCGGCTCCTTCCACCCACACTCAGCAAGAAACCGGGACGCAAACCCCTGCGTTTCCTTTGTTCCTTTCGTATACGACAGATACAGCTCTTTTTTCGCCCGTGTCATTCCAACGTAGAAAAGTCTCCGTTCTTCCAGTGCCGCCTGATTCTTGCTCTTTTTGTGTGGGACGACGCCCTCCATACAGCACGGAAGAAAAACGACGTCGTATTCCAGTCCTTTCGAACCGTGCATAGTGACAAGCTCGGCAATTGGGAGTGTTGTGAATGCTGCACCCGTTGTGCCGCTGGCAGCCCTGTGCGCTGCCGTGTCTGCTGCGTCCGCCATGTTCTGATCCATCTGGTCTTCATATGCCGTCATTGCTTCCTCAAGCTCCGTCAGGCTTTGAAATTCCCGCGCCTGTTCCTGAAAAAAGTCGGCGGCTTCCAGATCCTGTTCCAGCTTTCCGGCTGCGTGTGCCCGGGCTCCT
>OGRQ01001632.1_pt1 | contig 19899 bp, 20 predicted proteins | sample 1553521 | NCBI WGS metagenome assembly OGRQ01 (sample SAMEA2580088, study PRJEB22360) | human gut metagenome | biome: human gut; feature: human-associated habitat; material: faeces | place: Denmark | collected 2008/2010
TGACAATAATAATGGCATATGAAGTGATTATACTCTATCATCTTCATATGCCATGTATTTTGTGGGAACATTTACCGAATATCCCTAATGAATCTCCTAAAAGAGAAGTACAGGACTATCTGGTACATCTCTTTTTTGTATTTGATTCGACTGTAATTGGTTAAGCTTCCTCTTTTTTCGTTTCTTTAACAGAAGCTTCTTCTGTTGCCGATCCTTCTGGGGTGAACTCTGTGAGGCCTGCGCCGATCAGGATGTTATACCAGGAGATCAATTTCTTGATATCACTCGGATATACACGTTCACGGTCGAAATTGGGAAGAATCTCGGCGAAATAAGCACGTAGTTCGTCTGGTTTGGCGGATGTGGAAACAGATGCTTGTTGTCCGTTTTCTTTATTTTTGACGTTGGTCAGAACTTCATGCAATGGAACTTCTGCTTCATTTGTGTAGATAGCGATATCTCCCAGAGAAATTACTTTATCTTTTGCGTATGCAGGAACTCTTTTCTTGTCTGCTAACGACTCAACAATCAGCATATTTTTCCCGTGGGAAACCAATTTAAACAATCCCGGTTTACCCGAGATAGACAAAATCGTCTTCAACATAATACTTTGTTTTTCTAATAGTGTTTAACTTTTGTGCTGCAAATGTAGTATAACTGTCGGGAATTTTCGGCAGTTTTGAACATATTTTCTTGTTTCTAATGATTATTCACTAAGCATAAATGTCTCTATCTACTGAATATTTTTGTTTTTATGCTTATTATAGAATTGAGAGTCAATGTTTTTTATCTTTAGTCCTGCAAGAAAAGCTGTTATTTGCGGAAGTAAAGCTTGTTCTCCGTCATTGAAGATCACGTAGTCCGATTTCTCTTTTTTCATTTCGTCCGGCAACTGGCTTTCGATGCGACGTATAATTTCTTCTCGGGAAACGGAGTCGCGTTCGAGTATCCGTCCGATGCGTATTTCCATCGGGGCATAAACCATCAGCGTCGTATCGACAATCCGGTTAAAGCCCGATTCGAAAAGAATGGCTGATTCGATGGCGCATACCGGGGTATTCAGTCTTTCGACCCAAGCAAAAAAATGACGGTTCACTTCTGGGTGAATGATCGCGTTCACTTGTCCAAGCCGTTCCGGGTTTCCGAAAATATGGGAAGCGAGCCGTCTTTTATCCAAACCGTCGGCTGTATAAAGTTCTTTGCCGAACAAGGTAATCAGCTTTTCCCGGATAACGGGAGAAGTGGCTGTTAGATGCTTGCTTTCTGTATCGGCTATATACACAGGAATACCCCATACTTCCAATAGTGCGGCCACCATTGATTTGCCGCTTCCGATTCCTCCGGTGATTCCAATCTTAATCATTTGACTTTGTTTGTTCCAATATAAATTCGATCCGGTCTGGTGAAATTGTAGCTACATCCACCCAGCTCAGTTTTTTGTTCAGTTGTAAAGGCAATGTTCCTGAAGCGCTTTGTTCTAAATCTGCAAAAGAGATTCGTATTTCGAAATCATCTGCCGAGACGTCCTTGAAGCGCGAAAGAGGGACGTTGCAGCTCACTTTCACGACAGCCGGGAACATGCGCAGGGTGTAATGGGGCGGCAGATTGGTGCAGATAACAGGTATTTCCAGCGTTTTTTCTGTATACTCTTCTATCGGGATCGTAACGGTTACACTTGTCGGTTCGAGAGTGACTCCGTCTATTTTTTCCAGTTGGACGGTACGTGTGACGGTCTTGTTTCCTTTTTTGATCTCGGTATAGATTGTTTTTATCTCTTTCAAAGTGTCCAGAACGACATCGCTGGCATAGACGTTGATGCTGCGGGGAGTAATGGATATGTCACCTGAAACTTTGAAACCTGCATTTGTTTGGACAACTCCCTCGAATACGGCTGGTATCTCCTTCTTGATGCGTTTGCTGTAAGCAGCATCGATATGTTGGGGTTCGAAGCTGAGCAGGGATGTGGTCGCAATCAGATGTTTCTTTATTTCGTTTTCGATATCTTTCCGGTTAATGATCAGTTTACCGGATTTTTCCGACTGTGTCTTCATGTTGGCCTCAATTGGGGCAAACGAACGTCCGAAGGAGTAGTTCAGCAATACACTCCCCTTGTCTTTCACTTTGACTGTAATGGCTTCGGGCGGTGTTTCCGTGAAAGATATATCTGGCGGCACATTCTTGTACTTGACCGGAATCCTGATATCTATTTCATACTCCTGTTGCAGGCTTTGGAGAAGCCAGAAGCCGAAAGCCAACAGTATAAAACAGAAAAAGATCAAGGCTTCTTTCCACTGTTGACGGCGAAGAAAAGCCTTAATCTCTATCCGGACAGACTTGAATGTTTGTTTGATTTGTCCAAGTCGTGACATATGTTCCGTTGTTTATTTTTGCTGTGCGTCCGCTACAGATGCAAACACGGATGTTTTGTCTACACGGATGCGTACACCATCAGAAATTTCAATCAACATATATGTGTCACCGATTTCTTTGATTTTTCCGTAGATACCTCCGGCAGTAATCACTTTGTCTCCTGCTTTTAAGGCTTCGCGGGCTTTCTGAATTTCTTTTTGTTTCTTTTGTTGCGGACGGATCATAAAGAAATAGAAGATCGCAACAATAACAACCATCATTAAAATACCAGACCATTGCTGACTTCCGCCGGCGGCCTGAAGTAAAATAGTAAGTAAGCTCATATAACTATAAACATTAATAAGTTAAAATCAATTCGATACTGACACAAATGTAAGGATAATAATTAATCTTTGAGCAATAACTTTTCTTTTTTTAACTCGTTGACTACAGAATCTAAAATACCGTTGATAAATGTTCCGCTTTTCGGGGTACTGTAGTATTTGGCCGTATCAATATATTCATTCAGCGTTACGTTGATGGGAATTGTCGGGAACGTCATGATTTCTGCCAGTGCAACCTGCATGATGATAAGATCCATATTGGCTATGCGTTCGGTTTCCCAGTTCTTCATGTGTTTGTTGATACGTTCACGGAATTCGCTTCCTTTCATCAATGATTGGCGGAATAATTTAATGGCGAAAGACTGGTCTTCGAGATCTTTAAACATCGGCAGCAATTTTTGTTTGCTTCCGGCTGCTTCTTCGAATTGTTTGATTGTTTTCAGCGTAAAAGTTTCGACGATGGAGATGTCGTCGTTCCAATAAATGCTTTTATCTTGCAGATAATCGTCGATCGCTTCATTGCCACAAATTAGTTTTTTGAATACGATGCGCCAGAATTCCTTATCTGTCTCGTATGAATCATTTTCGTTATTCAGATATTCCCCGTATTGTTCGGACGACAAGATCAGGTCGAGTACCATTTTGATGAAATCTTCATCATTATCCCATGAAAGCCCCTGTTCGGCCACGTATTTCCGAAGTGCTTCATTTTCGGCTATTTGTGCGGCAAAACGGTTGTCTATCAGTCGGGTATTGGGGTTCAATTCGGCTTCTGTCGGCATATACTTGTTCTTACGGGCATCCAAGATACGTCTTTGTAAGTTTGTGACGTCGACAATTAGAAGAAGGAAATAATGATATAAGTCATAAGACTTTCTAAGACTGAAAAGCAATTCGTTTTCCGCTACTTTGAGGTCGTTGTTTCCGTTTTGATAGTAAGAATATACTATCTGTAAAACTTTAATGCGGATTAAAATTCTGTTGATCATCGTTTGAAGGAACTACTTGTTATAAATTTGGCTGCAAAGTTAGTCATTCTTTTGATAAAAGTTCGTCGCTTCGCTTAATTTTATGTGTGTTATTTATTATTTCATAATATTCCGATTCTTTATATGCATTTTCATGCGTTAAAATAGTTGTTGTTTAAAAAAAAATGCACATATTTGAGGCAAGTTATGATAAATGGGTGGGTGTTTAACGAATGTTTGCTATAATGGAAAACTCGGTGAAGAAAATACAGGTTGAAGGTGGTGACAAAGAGATCTTATACTCTAAAACCATTAAAGCAGGAAAAAGAATTTATTATCTGGATGTAAAGAAGAATCTGAAAGACGATTTATTTCTGGCTGTGACGGAGAGTAAAAAAGTGCAGCCGAAGAATGGTATGCAGGTTTCTTTTGAGAAACATAAGATTTTTCTGTACAAAGAAGACTTTGACAAGTTCATGGATGGAATGAATGATGTAATCAGTTACATTAAACGATGTAGAGCTGATGAAAGGCCGGAGGAGACGATGTCGGATGAAGGTCGGCAGGAAAGCGACTCGGATGAGATCAAACTGAATATCGAATTTTGACGAAGTCGGTAGAGAATGAGAAAATAATAAGGGGCTGTTCCGAAAGGAAACAGCCCCTTATCTTTATAGGTCCTGTAAAGGAAACCTATCGATGTTGCGGTTTATTCTGCCGGATGAATTGCTTCAGTAGGACAAGCATCTGCGCAAGTTCCACAATCTGTACACATTTCAGGGTCGATGCTGTATTTATCGCCTTCTGAAATTGCTCCTACCGGACATTCGTCAATACAAGTACCGCAAGCGATACAATCGTCACTAATTACGTAAGCCATTTTTTTAAACGTTTAAATTGATAACTATTAGTTCGTGCAAAAATAGAGTTTTCTTTGAATTAAAAAAAGAACTCCTCCTTTTTTTTACAAATAAATGCTCTTTTGCAATAAGTCGGACTCTTTCCCGTTATAAATTCAAAATTACGAAAAGAATTGAGACGTCTACTATTTATTATATGTGTGTTCTTTCTGTCTGTAACTGCCGTAATGGCGCAGAAAGAAAAGGTGAAGAACCAGCCCTATGCGGATTTGAAATGGTTTCATTTGGGATTTCATGTAGGTCTGCATGCGCAGGATTTGATATTGACTAATACCGGTGTGGCAACAAACGGTGAAACCTGGTATGCCGAGATTCCGAGCTATTCGCCCGGTTTTAGTGTCGGGGTCATCGGGGATATGTACTTGAATCCATATTTCAATCTGCGTTTTACGCCGACTATCCATTTCGGTGACAAGAAATTTGTGTTCCGCCGTCCTGAAATGGAAGGAGTGGAGGGTACAGATGAAAATCCGGTGGTAAGCATGTATTCCACTTCTGTCCGTTCCAACTATCTGACGTTTCCGCTCGATGTGAAGTATAGCGCTTTTCGTGTGAATAACTATCGTCCTTATCTGATTGGCGGTATTTATGGTGCTTTCGATCTGGGGCGTAAAAAAGGAAATCCGATCCTGTTGAAAGGAACGGATTTCGGTGTCGAGTTTGGTATCGGATGTGATATTTATCTTCCGTTTTTCAAATTATGTCCGGAACTTAAGTTTAGTTTCGGTCTGGTAGACCTGTTGGAGAAAGACCGAAGTGATCTGACAGATCTGGAATTGATCAAGTATCCGAATTCCTTGTCTAAAGCAACTTCCCGGATGGTGACGCTCACCTTTAATTTCGAATGAATAGTTCGATATAGATATAGCTGGCGGGAACAGCTAGCATAACGCTGTCGAAGCGGTCTAGCATTCCTCCGTGGCCTGGTAATACATTGCCAGAGTCTTTTACTCCGAGTGTACGTTTCAGCAAGGATTCGATCAAGTCTCCCCAGGTTCCGAACAGGACAACCGTGGCTGCCAGTCCCAACCAATTCATCCGGTTTATTTCCGGGGCGAACCAGGCGAATGCCTGTGAGGAAGCCAAGGAGAGGATCAATCCGCCAAAAAAGCCTTCCCATGATTTCTTGGGAGAAATCCGTTCAAATAATTTATGTTTTCCGATCAAGGAGCCGACCAAGTATGCTCCGGTATCGTCCAGCCAGACAAAAATAAAGATCGCCATGATAAAGAGCGGCGTGTAGCTCATGACACCAGGTGTCCCCGGTTCTGCGCCGATGAAATTCAATATGGAGAAGGAGCCGGCACAATAAACCTGGGCAAAGAGCGTAAATGCCCAATTATTAATCGGGTTCGGTGCCTTATAGTAGAGTTCAGCTATCATTGTCAACATGATAAATAGTAGATAGGGAAGGAATATCTTTCCGTCTGTCAACCCGTTTGCATAAACGAAGGTGGCGATAAACAGATATACTCCTCCGAGCACATTCACGGTCCGTTGCAGATTCGCATTTTCATAATGTTTGACCAGACCTCCGAATTCCCAAAGGGTCAATCCTGTTATAATACAAAAAAGAATAAGGAAAAAAATCGGATGAATATAAATGGCACTGATTAGTACCACAACGAATATAATGCCGGTTAACGCCCGTATAATCAAATTTTTCAAGACGATAGTGTTTTTTTATTGATTTATTCAAGTACAAATATAATTAAAATAATAATTCCATGCCCATCTGTTTCAAATTTAGTGAGCATGGAATTTTTTATTGTTTATGTTATCTTACTGCTTGTCAGCTTCGGCAACTTTTGCTTCTTCGGCCTTTTTACCGTTTGCTTTCTCTTGCAGCTCCAGAATCTCCTCCGAGCGGGAAACCCAAGCACGCTTGCCGAAGATCTGTTCGACATCTTCCGTGTAGATTACTTCCCGTTCCAGCAATACCTGAGCCAGCGTATTGTGGCCTGACGCATGTTCTTTCAGAATACTTTTGGCTCGTTCGTACTGTTCATTGATAATGACCTGTACTTCCTGGTCGATCATCCGAGCTGTTTCCTCGCTGTACGGTTTAGTGAAACCCCAGTCTTGTCCACTTGAATCGTAGTAGTTCAAGTTCGGCAGTCGGTTACTCATACCAAAATAGACGACCATCGCATAAGCCTGTTTAGTCACCCGTTCGAGGTCATTAGATGCTCCGGTAGATATTTTTCCCAAGAAAAGTTCTTCAGCTGCGCGGCCGCCGAGCGTGGCACACATTTCGTCCAGCAATTGTTCACGGGTGGTAATCTGGCGTTCTTCCGGTAAATACCAGGCAGCGCCTAATGCCTTGCCTCGCGGAACGATTGTGACTTTAACTAACGGATTGGCATGTTCTAGCAGCCAGCTCAAGGTTGCGTGACCTGCTTCATGGTTGGCTATGCATTGACGTTCATCCGCAGTTGTTATTTTAGTTCGTTTCTCCAAACCTCCGACGATACGGTCGACCGCATTCATGAAGTCTTCTTTTTGGACAAACTTTTTACCGTTACGAGCGGCAATCAAAGCAGCTTCATTGCAGACATTGGCAATGTCGGCACCGGAGAAACCGGGAGTCTGGCGTGCCAAGAATTCGGCATCGACGCTTTCGTCGATTTTGATCGGACGCAGATGCACTCCGAATATCTCTTTACGCTCGTTCAAGTCGGGTAATTCCACGTGAATCTGGCGGTCGAAACGTCCCGCACGAAGTAGAGCCTTATCCAAGATATCGGCACGGTTCGTAGCTGCCAGGATAATAACACCACTGTTGGAACCGAAACCGTCCATTTCTGTAAGTAACTGGTTCAATGTGTTTTCACGTTCGTCGTTGCTGTTCATGTTTACATTTTTACCACGGGCACGACCGACGGCATCGATCTCGTCAATAAATACGATACAAGGAGCTTTCTCTTTGGCTTGGCGGAACAAGTCACGTACGCGGGATGCTCCCACACCGACAAACATTTCTACGAAGTCCGAGCCTGACAGGGAGAAGAACGGAACATCTGCTTCTCCTGCCACAGCCTTAGCCAATAATGTTTTACCGGTTCCTGGAGGGCCTACGAGTAAGGCTCCTTTAGGTATTTTACCTCCTAATTCCGTATATTTTTCGGGGTTTTTCAAGAAGGAAACGATCTCTTCCACCTCCTGTTTTGCTTCTGCAAGGCCGGCGACATCCTTGAAGGTCACTTTTCGGTCGTTATCTTTATCGAAAAGCTGTGCTTTTGCTTTTCCCACACTGAATACTCCGCCGGGACCACCGCTTGCACCACCTGACATGCGTCGCATCAGAAAGATCCATACGACGATAATCAGCAGGATCGGACCGAACGAAACAAGAAAATTCCAGATCGCGTCGTCGCCTTCTTCGAAGCTGACTTGCGTAGTGATATGATTTTCGGCAACGGATTTGTCATAGAAGTCTGAAAATTTATCGGCCGACGGTATTTTGACATACACTTTCGGGTTTGTACCCAATGTCGCACTGTCTTTTCTGAACACCAGACCTTTCCGTCCGTCTTTTACAGTTGCTTCAACCAGATTCTTTTTGTTGTAGACGACCATCCGGTCGAATACGTTTTCCTGTGCTAATTTCTGGAACTCGGTCCAGCCTAATTCTTTAGATGCCGAAGAGTCGTTTGTCAGATACAAAGCAAAAAGCATTATGAAGATGAGCCCGTACATCCAATAAAGATTAAACTTGAACATCTTTTGCTTATTATTCTTCGGTGCTTTGTTAAACATGTCGTTTTTATTTTCCATATGTGATTATCTCTATACTATGTAAGATCGGTCATCAGTCGAGGTCTACAATCTGAGTCACTTTGGCATCTGACCAAAGATTTTCCAGATTATAGAACTCGCGAAGTTCCGGTAAAAATATGTGTACAAGAACCGTGCCATAGTCCATCCCGATCCATTCGGCACGTTGTGCTCCATCTATCGAAAGCGGTTTTTCTCCTGCCTTGCGATGGGCAAAATCCCAAGCTGAATCAGACAATGCGGAAACCTGGGTAGGTGTACTTCCTTCACAGATTATCATATATTGGCAGATCGAGCCGGATAATTGGGTTAAGTCTACGGTTACAATGTTTTTGCCTTTTTTTTCCTGTAGGCCTTCTACAATCGTTTTAACTAATGCTTCTGTTTGATCCATTATTTTTTATTGAGTAATATTCGAAGTCGCAAATATACTTCTTATATTTATTATGTGGGTGATTTCCCTCTATTAATATATGTATATACTTGCAAAATCAAAACAAGCAGAAAAAGAAAAAAGTTTATTAATGAAAAAAAATTACCATATCGTTTGTTTATTTTGAAAAAGTATGTACTTTTGCACTCGCTAACAACAAGAGAGTTGACAAGCTTAATTGAAATTGTTCAATGGTGTAATGGTAGCACAACAGATTCTGGTCCTGTTAGTCCAGGTTCGAGCCCTGGTTGAACAACAAAAAGCCTGTCATTCTTTTGAGTGACAGGCTTTTTTCATACATATATTTTACGTTATCACGGCGATCATTACGATCGCCGTGATAGTTTTATTTATATTTTACCCATTTGATCATTTCTTTGATGCTCGGTTTCTTTCCATACATTAAAATACCTACACGGTAAATTTTGGCCGAGAACCAGATGATAAGTATAGCTGTGGCAAACAGCAAAGCAAACGAAAGAGCCAATTCCCATACCGGAATGTCGAACGGCAAGCGGACCATCATCACGATAGGGGAGGTAAACGGGATCATCGAACACCAGAATGCCAGCGGGCCGTCTGGATTATTCATGCTATAGATTCCGGCATACAAGCTGAACGCCATCAAAAGCATAATCGGAGTCATGAACTGCTGAGTGTCTTCCTGCTGTTCCAGAGCGCTTCCGATTGCAGCAAATAGAGCTGCATACAGTAAATAGCCACCGATAAAATAAAGGACAAAACAGGTGCCGATCATACCGAAGTTGATCGAATTGATAATTTCTTGCACCTGGATGCTGATATCGGAAGAACCGGCAGCCACATCGTTTATGCCTTGTGCCGTCATCTGTGCTGTCATCATATCTTCAGGTGACGTGTTGCCACCGAAAAAGAAAAGGCTCCCCGATACCAAGACCGTTGTCAGGATTCCCCACAGGAATACTTGTGTTAGGCCGACGAAACCGATGCCAATGATTTTTCCCATCATCAGGTCGAATGGCTTAACGGACGAAATCATCACTTCGATAATACGGTTTGTCTTTTCTTCCATCACTCCTTGCATGACCATTCCACCGTACATGATGATAAACATATAGATAATGAAAGTCAATATCATGCCTAAGATAGAGGCAACCTCGGCCGAAGTGCTTTTTTCACTTCCGTCTTCATCCCATTTGATGGTTTTGATATTGAAATTGATTTTGCTGTCCTCGATGATCTGTTTCAGGTTGTCGATGTTGTAAGAAGCGAGTTTCTCGTCTTTCAAGTATTCGGACAGTGTTTTGTCGATGGTGTTTTTCAGTCCCATCGGAATTTGTTTCTGCGAATAGAGTGTTGCTGCGGTTGGGTTTTGTAACAAGTCGTCTGTTATATTCAAGAAAGCGAAAATTTCTTTATCCGGGTTTTTACGATATTCTTCCAGGCTGGAACCTTTTTCGGTGATGAAGGTGTATTCTTCTGTGTCTTTAAACAGCGGTGCGTATTTGCCTGTCGTATCGCTGATCGCCACCTGTTTGACATCATCTCCTTTGATGGTGGATAACCAAAGCGGGACGAACACCAGCGCGGCAAACAGGAACGGTGTCAGGAATGTCAGTAACAGAAACGATTTTTTGCTGACACGGCGGAGGTATTCTCTTTTTATTATAAGTCCTATCTTATTCATGCTTGCGTAGTATTTGTACCGGAGACGGTGTTAATAAATATGTCGTTCATCGAAGGGATCTCTTCCGTGAAAGAAATGATTTCAGTCTGTCCCGCCAATGCAGAGAGGAGGGCGGAGTTGGTTATACCCGGCTCTTTATGGATGCGTACCTCGCTTGTTCCGGCCAGGTCTTTTTCCGTCAGCAGGCTGAACATTTCCGGGATGGGTTGCAATTTCCCTGATCCGGTATGGAAACGGAGGGTGAAATTGTTTGTCCGGAAACGGCTTTTCACTTCTGTCACATTGCCGGAAAGCACAACTTGAGAACGGTTGATCAAGGCGATATTGTCACAAATCTCTTCAACAGACGACATGTTGTGCGTGGAAAAGATGATTGTGTGTCCGGCATCTTTGAGTTCGAGGATTTCTTTTTTCAGCAATTCGGCATTCACTGGGTCAAATCCGCTGAACGGTTCGTCGAAGATCAGAAGTTTCGGTTCGTGAATGATGGTGATGATGAATTGTATTTTCTGCTGCATCCCTTTGGACAACTCTTCCAGTTTCTTGTTCCACCAGGGCATGATATCAAATTTTTCGAACCAGCGTATCAACCGTATGCGAGCTTCCTGGTAGGAGAGCCCTTTGAGCTGTGCTAGGTAGATGGCTTGTTCACCGACTTTCATTTTTTTATACAGGCCGCGTTCTTCCGGCAGGTAACCGATCTGGTAGATATCTTCCGGCTGAAATTCACGTCCGTTAAAACGGACAAGGCCGCTGTCGGGGGCCGTGATGCGGTTGATGATACGGATCAGTGTGGTTTTGCCGGCTCCGTTCGGCCCTAATAAGCCGAAGACTTTCCCTTCGGGAACTTGGATGCTGACCTTGTCGAGGGCGAGGTGGTTGGCATATTGTTTTACCACGTCTTCCGTTTCTAAAAAATTCATAGGCATTACATTTTTAATATGATTCTTTCTCCCAATTCTTTACTTAATATATTCTTTATTTCGTTCAGGCGCGTGAGCTTTTTCATCAGCTCGAAAACCTGATCCATGTCTTCGTTGTTTTGCATACTCTTGATCTGTGCCTGTATCTCTTTGATTTGAGAGAGTACATAGGCATCCTTGAAAGCATACAATTCCCGGATTACCAACTGGTCGAGTTTGTCTTCTTCCTGTTCCAGTTCCCGATATTTGGTGTGATACTTGCTTAGCTGATATTTTTCGCTGATCAGGTTGGCGGCAAGGCGGCTCACGTTCGGGTCGGGATGGGTGAGGAAATACCGGTTCGCGATGAACCCTTCGGACCGGCAGCGATCGGCCGCTTCATCCATCATACTCTTGAAGAGCGGAGTATAAAAGGTCAGGTCGTCGCGTTCCAGCTCGGAACGGATATATTCGGAAACGCGGATCACGACATCCTCGTTCGTCTCTTCGTCCGTATATTGGAACAGGATACGTTCGCCATAACGCACGATGTAGCGCAGCAGGGCGACTTCGTATGCCTCGTAAGGCGAACGCTTCGGCCCTACCGGAATGTTTGCCGGCGGCGTGAAAGGCGCTGGCGGCGGTATGCTGCCTCCTCCGTCATCGGGACTGTATTCTTCCGGTGGGGGGGGCGGGATCGTATTGTCAGGAGGCAGGGGACTTTCCTGCGGTTGTTCCGCCAGCGTCTCTTCCGGGTAGGGCTGGTAACCGGGAATATCCGGGTATTCGGGGATATTGATGGGAGTAGCCGGAATGGGGGAGGACGGAGTGTTCGCTTGCCTTTCTTCCTTGTTGAGGCGGATTTTGTTCACTTCGTTCAACAGGAGCATCTCGTCTATTTCCATCATCGTACTGCATTCCCGGATATAAAGGGAGCGGGCGATATTGTCGGGGATGATGGCCACCGTCCGGATAATGTCGGAGATTAGCGCCGACCGTTTGATCGGATCCGTTCCTGCATCGTCCAATAGCAGGCGCGTTTTGAAACGGATGAAATCGGTTTCGTTCTGCCGGATAAACTCAGCAAACTGGCTCGCGTTGTGCTTGCGGGCAAAGGAGTCGGGGTCTTCTCCGTCCGGAAGGAGCACCACTTTCACATTCATGCCGTCCTCCAACAGCAGGTCGATACCACGCAAGGCAGCTTTGATACCGGCTGCATCACCGTCATACAAGACCGTGATATTGCTAGTGAAGCGATGTATCAGGCGGATCTGTCCTTGTGTGAGGGCTGTACCCGATGAAGCGACCACGTTCTCGACCCCTGCCTGATGCATGGAAATAACATCCGTGTAGCCTTCCACCAAGAAGCAGCGGTCAGCCTTTACGATCGCCTGTTTGGCGAAATAGATCCCGTAAAGCTCGTTACTCTTATGGTAAATCTCACTTTCGGGCGAGTTGACATATTTGGCTGTCTTTTCGTCTTTCTTCAGGACACGTCCTCCGAAAGCGACGACTTTTCCACTGAGCGTATGGACCGGAAAAATGACACGCCCGCGAAAACGGTCGTTTACCCCGCCGTTGTCGTAGGCGATCACCAAACCTGTCTTTTCGAGAAATTCTTTTTTGTAACCGCTCTTTGTTGCGGCTTTATACAGGGCGTCCCGTTGGTCGAGGCTGTAGCCTAACTGGAATTTGCGAATGGTATCTTCCCGGAAACCACGTTCGGCAAAGTAGCGCAGGCCGGCGGCTTTGCCTTCCTGGTGTTCGTAGAGCTGGGTCGTGAAGTATTTCTGCGCCCAGCTATTGACGATCAGCATGCTTTCGCGGTCGCTGCGCACCTGCTTTTCGCGTTCCGACAGTTCCCGTTCCTGTATTTCGATGTTGTACTTTTTGGCAAGGAAGCGAAGCGCATCATAATAAGAAAGCTGCTCATGCTTCATAATGAAGTGAACAGCCGTACCCCCTTCGCCGCAGGCAAAGCATTTACAGATATTCTTTGCTGGCGACACATAGAAAGAGGGGGACTTGTCGCTATGGAAAGGACACAACCCTACATAGTTTATGCCTCGTTTCCGAAGGGTAACGAATTCGGAAACAACGTCCACAATGTTTGCAGCATCCAGTATCCGGTCTATGGTAGGTTGATCGATCATAAATCTTCTTACTTTTTATGTACAAAGGTAAGAAGATTTGTGATTTTTGAATTATATAATGACAACCTGTTTCTCTATTTATAATTTTGTCTCGTCCTGAGATAGGTTGACTGTGTGTTAAAAAATCTTATTATAGGTTGTCTATAAAAACAAAAAACAGACAAACCGTGTTGATCCATGTAATTTGTTTTTACACATTCCTTGAAGTCTTAAAGTTAGCTTTCTTAACACCATGATGCGTATATTCTAAGATAAATACTTACTTTTGCGTCTGTATCTGATAACATGAAAAAGAAATGAAACGAATACTACATTTGATTTTGATCAGTTGTTTGTGCCTCTCGGCGGCAGCACAGAAAAACGCTCCTAAATGGATGAACAAAGCCAAGAGAGCGGTCTTTACAATTACCACTTATGGAAAGGATGGAAATAAGCTCGCAACTAGTACGGGATTCTTTATTTCCGAAACAGGCGAGGCTGTCTCTGCATACAATATCTTTAAGGGTGCCGAGAAAGCAACAATCACAGACTTTGAGGGAAAAACATTTCTGGTTAAGAATATCCTGGGTGCAGACGAACTGTATGACGCTGTAAAGTTTCAGGTTGAAGTGCCGAAGAAAGCTGTTTTCCTGCCGATTGCTGCTGAGCCGGTGGCAAACGGGACGAATGCCTATCTGCTATTATACTCTACCGGCAAGAACGCCACCTTTAAGTCTGGTGCTATTACCGAAGTAAGTAAGCTGAAAGATCCGTATAAATATTACAAGATGGCAGTCGCATTGGAAGAAAACGAACTCAATGCTCCGTTGCTGACTCCCGAAGGTGAAGTGTTCGGGCTGGCACAAGCGGATGCAGGTGGAAAGAAAGATATTTGCTATGGCCTTTCTGCTGGATATGCAGGTAGCTTGTCAATAGGGTCTGCTGATTATCTGAGTTCTGCATACCGCAATATCAATATACCGAAAGGATGGCCGAAGGAACTGGACCAAGCAACCGTAGCTCTTTACTTGATCAGTGGCACGCAGGACGCAAAGGCACGCTTGGAAACGGTCAACGATTTTATCACCACCTTCCCGGATGCTCCCGACGGTTATCTGAACCGTTCTGATCTTTATGCCTACAATCGTGCGGAATTGGCTAACTCTATGGCTGAACAGGCAATCTATTTGCAAAAGGCACTGGACGACATAAAAACCGCTTCTAAATGTAGCGATAAGAAAGGTGATTTCTGGTATAACCAGGCTAAGTTGATCTACGGTGTTGCTTCGGCCGATAGTACGCTGACTGATCCAGCTTGGACAATCGAAGCCGCTATGGAGGCTTTGGACAAGGCGATCGAAGAGGATAACCTGCCAGCCTATCACCAATTAAGGGCGGATATCCTGTTCAATAAAGGAGAGTTCCAGCAGGCATTCGATGAGTACATGATCGTTAACAACAGCGATGTCGCCTCTGCTTCTTCTTATTATTTGGCTGCAAAGGCAAAGGAACGGGTTACCGGTTTTAATATCGGTGATGTTATCGACCTGCTCGACAAGGCGATCGAGAAATGCGGGACAAATATGAATGCCGAGGCGGCAGCTTATGTGTTGGAACGGATCAATTGGCGCCTGCGCCTTGCACAATACACGGAGGCTATCGCTGATTATGACCTCTATTATACACTGATTGGTGGACAGGTGCTTCCGAACTTCTTCTTTCTGCGCGAACAAGCCAAGTTCCGTGCGGGTGACTTGGAGGGAGCTTTGAAGGATATCCAGGCTGCTATACAGGGAAGTCCCAGCACGCCCGACTACTATGCGGAAGAAGCTTCCATCTATGTTCGCCAGCAGAAGTATGAAGATGCACTGAAAAGTATAGAGAGGGCAATCGCGATTGCTCCAGATTTCGGAGCCTGTTATCGTTTACGGGGCGTTTGTTGCGTCCGTTTGAAGAAGAAAACAGAGGCTTGCGAAGCATTCAACAAAGCTAAAGAATTGGGCGATCCGCTTGCTGGAAAGTTGATAAAGGAACATTGTAAATAAGTGAGTGATATGAAGAAGCTGATGGATGTATTGCCGTTGCTGCTTGTCGTTGTCCTGCTGTTTGGTACGGCTTGTCAGAGCAATAAAAAGAAGGATGCGGAGAGCGCGAATGTAACGTTGTTCGATAAGGATCTGCCGGAGATCAAGACGCTGGTCAACGGAGAATGGGAACTGGTGAGTGGCAAGAACGCCCGTGAGTTCTGCGAATATGAGAATACTTTCATCAAGTTTGCAGACGACCAATATGTCTGGACGGAGGACGGCAAAGCCGAACCGGGGGCTTTGAACTGGCGCAAAGCGGATACGGGGGCCGGATATGAAGCCTATCTGATGGATGTCTTCTACGAGACCAACCCTGCCTATCCTGTGTCTATCAAAGGAGACACTCTTATCCTGCAAGACTGCTCGGAAACAGGATATAAATATACTTTGGTTAGGAAATAGCTTGCGTGAAGCTGTAAATTAATTTTTCTTGTTCGTGATTATGTTCTGTAAAAACCTCAAACAAACTTTTCTCTTTCAGAGATTCGATCTTTTCTTGATATGCCTCACATAGAAGTTTAGCAGTGATGATAAAACCTCTACCCAACAATTCCGCTTCTTTCTGATACAGTTTGGCTTTTACGGCTTTCAGGTAGTTGTTGAGGCTTTTGGCTTCCTCATCTTTACCTTTTACTTGTTGTTTGGTTTTATCCCATTTATCAATATGAACCTGTTTCCCTGTCGGAAAGGAACATTTTTCACCATTGATAGTAATTATGACTTCAATAGGAGCATTCCCATTTTTCCGAACTTTACTTTCTCTTATGAAGAAGAGAATAGAAAATGAACTTCTAACCATCTGTTTAATAAATTAAATTAGACATTTTAGAAGCTCTTTGATTTTGATTATATTATTGTAAATCAGATTATTGGTTGATAATTTGTGACCAGTTTCTTGAAAATGCAGAAATGGTCACAAATTGGTCACAAAATACTTTCAAATTCATTATTTTTTAGGAGAGAAATCTCTTGTCTTGTTTTCTTTTAAAAATGAAAAATCATGAGTGTTTTTATGTATCCTATATACCAATCCCAATGCTTTACAGATAAGATTTGTTGTTTAAAGAAGTATTTGATTGGGCAAGAAAGAAGAAGCATATAAGATATTTCAATAAACAAAAAAAAACTCCCGTAACCATAACGATTACAGGAGTTTATATATTTAGAAATAACTTAAATTACTTCTTCATAGCTTCCTCGATAGCAACAGCCACTGCAACAGTAGCACCTACCATCGGGTTGTTACCCATACCCAGGAATCCCATCATCTCAACGTGAGCAGGTACGGATGAAGAACCAGCGAACTGAGCGTCACCGTGCATACGGCCCATCGTGTCGGTCATACTATGGGTAACTTGCTATAAACTCCTTTAAAAAGCAACGCTTTGTTTGTAAAGTGTTATTTTACAACAATATACAAATATATTAAAGAACTTCGTTTTATTATTGTTTTTGTTTTATTCTAAAATGGCTGTGAATAAGCCACAATATGATTTATTTTAAAAAGGTTTATCAGGAAATTGTTCGATAACATTCCTGATTATTGCATCTTGCTTATATTCATTTATATCTCTGTTACTTTTCCAGATTCCACATCAACAGTAAAAATAACTTGATCCTTGCTTCCGTCATAATTGGTAATGTCAATTTGGTATTTCCAGATCGGATTACTTTGTTCTAAGATTGTTGTATTGATACGAGCATTACTTTTAATATCTTTCAAAGACGGAATGTCCGTACTCCAAATGTCTTTTGTTACAGTACGATCACGTTTACGAATACGGGTATATTGTCCAATTTCTTCATTACTGGGATTTATTCCGCCTTGTATTAAACCAATATCTTCCGTATAGGAAATGGGAACGAGATTGATGTACCATATTTTGTCATCAGGTATTTCTCTTAATGTTGCAACCTCTTTTCCTTCAGGAGATAGCACAATGTAATTACGAGGTTGAGAAATTATTATACTATTTTGAAACCAATTTGTAATTAAACGGCAACTCCCGTTAGTATGATAGATAATCAATTTATTTCCATTTAGCAAGGCAATATCTTTGGAAACTATATCACTTGATGTTAAAAAGGTATTTTCTCTATGAAGATATGAAAGTGCAGCAGTAAATCCCCAATTTGTTTTGTAAATATTTGGCCTAAAATCAAATGCAGTAATATTAAAAAGCTCTGTTTCGCCATAGCCTTTATCTATTTTTATTGTACGTTCGACTGTTTTTGTTCCGTTCCATTCCTTCAACTGTTCCTTTGTATGGAGATTAAACATACCTATCCACATCTTTTCGTTTTTAATTCCTGTCAAGAATGCTGTATCTTCATTATAAGCACACGGAGTAATGCTTAACATATCAAAGCCTTCTCGATTTTTTACTTTGTAATCGTAAAAATTATTTCTTCTCTCCTGTTCCCATTCTCCAGGTCCCTTCACTAGTTCTTTATCACAACTGGATAACAGTAACAAAGAACAGATAACAAACATACATACATTAAAAATTCTATTCATTTTGATTCTTGTTGTTTTCCCTGTTCCCTTTGGAAAGATTAATAAATAAAAAAGGTGTGGGAACTGTATTTGCTTTATCCTACATTCAGGCCTTCGCATTGCCCTTGGAATAGATAAAGCAACAGCATCCCACACCAGTTTTGTATATAGTTTATCCTCACAGATAAGTATATATCAAATGATGCGGGTGCTATTGCTATCATCTTCATTCCAATATCAAAGTTGCGAAGTTTGAATGTAGAAGATAATTTCAATAACACCTTTCGTAAAACGTATGTCCTCCCACACTGTGTCCTATCTCTTTAGGCGTATGAGATTAGGACAAAAGTACGAAAAGCGTTTTATAATTCAATGGTTTAAATAAAAATATATCGTTTAATTCCTTATCGCCTTATACAAGAAGGTAAAAAGAAGGATAAACGGAATGATAGGATAGATTAATAACACTATCAGGTACACAATGACGGCAATTAAGATGTAAAGCATTATTTCCATATCTCACAATCTTAAATCCGTCCGTTTTCAGAATAACTGTAATAAGTCTCATCCGTTATGATAAGATGATCCAGAAGGTTGATACCAATCAATTTGGCAATCTCTTTTACTCTTTTTGTCACTTGATCGTCTTGCATACTTGGTTGTATGTTTCCAGACGGGTGATTGTGTGCCAATATGATGGCAGAAGCATTACCCAATATTGCAGCCTGCATAATAATGCGTATATCCGCAGACGTTTCGTTCAATCCACCTTCTGAAATAGGGCAAACGCCTAATACCTTGTTGGCTTTATTCATTAAAATGACTTTGAAAAACTCTTTGTACTGTATTGTTTCAGAATCAAATACAGATAAAAGGATTTTATAAGCATCTTCGGCAGATAGGATTTTTTCTCTTTCAGAGGCTTTAATCTTTGACTTGTAAGTGAGTTTCACTTCACATACCTTGTACTGACTTTCCATAATGATATAAATTTGATTTTTGTTGATAATTCCTGTGTATCGGCTTGGTTTTAATCCTTCGTAGTGTTGAGGGTTACACCATATAAAAGAGAAGAGGAGTAAATACCGCAGTCTGTTGTTGAATCTCTGTCCGTTAAAAATCTCTTTCCCTTGTTTCCAAGGTTCGATAGGCATTTATCCGTTTTCGAAAAAGAGATTCAGAGGTAGATCACTTGCATATTTTTCACTTCTCTATCACCTACTGAGGGGGGACTTTAAGATAAGTGCGGTTAAGCTCTCGTTTCATACATGAGAATTTGATCCATAGTGCTTTTTCAGAGTTGAGGTATGCTTTATCTCTGTAATTTGGTTTGAAGGAAATTATTTTGATATAAAGATTCATAAATAAAAAATCCTTCGAAGCAAACCTCCGAAGGATTCTGATTCATAGTAGAAGTATGTTTTTCTGAGATCACGCAACATTTTTTGAACAGGGTCTATAAAATCATTATTCTCTCAAAAATGTTGCACTGTCATATCTTTGATTCAACTAATAAAAATTTACGACTTCCACCTGTATTAATCTCCTTCACATGGAAAAACTCTTTTATGGATTGTCCTGTTATCGTTTTCTGGGGAGTTACTCCGGTAAGTGCATAAATACGGGTTAATTCCTCTTTGATGTATTTCTTCGTATATTTTTGTCCCACTTTGAAGGAGTTCTTTATCAACTGGATAAATTCCGTACCTTCTGTTTTTTCCCTGTTTTGCTTCAAAATCATAGCCTCTTTGATTCGTTTTACGGAATAATTGTAGATACTAATTGAAAAGTGCGCCGTATTCTAATTGAAAAGAGCTCCATCCA
>OGRQ01001633.1_pt1 | contig 19880 bp, 9 predicted proteins | sample 1553521 | NCBI WGS metagenome assembly OGRQ01 (sample SAMEA2580088, study PRJEB22360) | human gut metagenome | biome: human gut; feature: human-associated habitat; material: faeces | place: Denmark | collected 2008/2010
CCCCAGAGGCCCCCATTGATTTCTGTTCGCAGAAATCAGTGGCGGGAAGTTCACCAATCCCCTTCATTTTTCATTTTATCCAAAGATCAAAAACGAAAGGGGATTTTTTTTATGAAAGAATATGACCTGGAAAGAATCAAGGAATGCGTCAGCATGGAAGATATCTGTGATATACTGGGCATAGAGAAACGAAGAATCGGAGGACTGACTTCTGTCCTTTGTCCGTTCCATGACGATCAGAGATTTGGAAATGCCTTTATCATGAAAGACAGCCGGATCAAATGTTTTGCCTGCGGACATACTGCGGATATCTTTGATCTGTATATGTTCCAGACAGGACTCACCCTGCTGGAATCTGCAAAGGAGATTTCTGAACGGTTCGGCCTTGCAGACGTGACGCTACAGAAAAGATCCTCCGGGATGCCGCTCAGCCGGGAAGAACTGACTGCAATCGGTCTGCTGACCGGAGACAGGAAACCGGAAAGATACCCGGAATCCGTACTGGAAGCACCGGAAAAAAGACTCGGGTATACTGTCAACAAAGAAACCACTCTAGGTTACTCAAAACGTACCAGAGAGGTTGTCGCAGTTGTTGATGATTACGTACTCAGTAAAAAGGGACAGCCAATGTATAAACACCTGACAGATCTTTATGAATCAGATAAAGGAACCTTTTACTGGATGGTACGCAACAAATGCCGCGAATATTATAAAAAATACATTGCGGCAAAAAAGACTATTTCTGTCCTCCAAGAGGAGATCCAGAACGATTTTTTGGATTATCAGATGTCAGTTGTCAACAAAAAACTTGCACTGATCGAAAGTGCATATAAAAAAACAGAACAAAAGAAATATCACAGGTCACAGAGAAAGACCGCCTAGGTCTTTCTGTATAAAAACGGGAGGAATTTTCCTCCCTTTTTCATAGGAGGAATTTTATGTTATTGTATATAGCCGAGAAGCCTTCCACCATGATACTGGTGAAAAAGGCTTACGAAAGATCAAATAAACCCTGCGGGGACATCACATTCGTTGCCCTTGCAGGCCATGTCTGCGGACTGATGGAACCCAAAGAATACAGCCAATGGAATTTGAAATGGAAGGACCTGAAGCTTCCGATGGTGCCTGACAGTTTCCGCATCAAATCCATCAAGCCTGATCTGGTAAAAAAGATACGTGATCTTATAAAGTCCGGGGATTACGAAGGCATCATCGTCGGCACCGACAGTGATGTAGAGGGGAACGGGATCTATGCCCTTTTGGAAAAGAACCTGCATCTGGAAAAGATGAAAGCATACCGCTTCTTTGAGACCGACCTGACAGACAAGGGGATCATGGATTCCTTCAAAAACCTGACGGACTTCCATACCTGCCCCAGGGATGTGGGTATGACGCAGGCATTCTGGATCCGGGCACAATTTGACTGGCTGATCGGGTTCAACCTCTCTGTCGCATATACCGTCAAGACCGGCATGCTCATGAGAGTGGGAAGAGTAAAGGCGCCTACCCTGAAGCTGGTCTATGACAATTGTAAAGCGATCGATGAATTTTCCTCGAAAAGTTCCTACCTGCCGGTCATCCAGACAAAAGATCCGGAAATGGTAGCGACACTGGTCGATGAAGAAGGAAAAGACCTTGCCTTTCCAGAACTGGAAAAAGCTAAAGAACTGGTAAGCGGTCTTGGCCCGGAAGCCATTGTAAAGAAAACAGAAAAAAAAGAAACCAAAAAGCCTCCGCAGCAACTGTACAAACTCTCAGACATCCAGGTGGAGGCAGGACAGAAGTACGGATACTCCCCGGATGAGACCCTGCAGGCTCTGCAGTCATTATACGAGACGCACAAGGTCATGTCCTATCCGCGTACCGACGGAAAACATCTTTCTTCAGAGAAAGCAAAAGAATTTTCTTCCCTGCTGCGGACGGTATCCGCTGTTCCGGGGATGGAACCATATCTGTCTTCCATCACCCCAGAAGCCATCAAAAAGGCAGCGGCAAACAAACGATACGTAAACGATGAGGAAGTTAAAAAAAGTTCCCATGGTGCCCTGATCCCGACAGGGAAGATCCCGGATTTTTCCAAAATGTCTGAAATGGAAAAAAATGTATGCATCATGGTCTATAAGCGTTTTCTGGCAATCTTTCTTCCTGACCTGGTGGAAGAGAAGAGAAAGTATCTCCTCGATGTGGATGGGAGTTTATTTGTGAGCAGGGGTTCTGTTATCAAAGACCGGGGCTTTACAGCCATCTTTGACACGAAGATCAAGGAACTGCGCCTGCCGGATGTATCGGAAGGACAGAAAATAGGGATCGCCCAGAAAGGGATCCATGAAGTCGTGACCAGGCCACCCAAACGGCTTACCGAGGCGACACTGGTAGATGCCATGGAAGACATACAGAAATACATGACAGACCGGGATCTGAAAAAGATCATGAAGGAAGCCAAGGGAATCGGGATGCCTTCTTCCAGGGCCCAGATCATCAAAGACCTGATCACCACCGGGTACATGGAGGTAAAAGGAAAAGGACTTTATATCACCCAGTCTGGAAAAGATTACATCGAATTTATAGGAGACCATAGTATCGTCAATCCGGAATTATCCGCGGAGTGGGAAACCCACATCAAAAATGTCCGTCAGGGAACAGAAGCCTATGAACCTGTCCGGGAGCAGATCTTAGGATATGTGGACCAGACCGTCGATGAGGTCATGAACCGGGAATTTGAAGTACATGAGAAGAAAGCATCCGGTCTCACCTGTCCTCTCTGCGGAAAACCATTGAGAAAGACAAAATTTGGTTACGGATGTACCGGGTACCCGGAGTGTAAATTCCTGATTGGGGAAGTGGCGCACAAAAAGCTTACAGACAAACAGATATCCGATCTGCTCACAAAAGGACAGACAGGGGTGATCAAAGGATTTAAGAAAAAGGACGGCGGGAAGTTTGATGCGATGTTAAGGTTAGAAAATGGGAAGATTGCTTTTGCTTTTCCGCCGCGGAACTATTAATTTTTAATGTTTTTTCCAGATCTGGAGCCGGCTCTGGGTGTCAGGAAATTGACCGCTTCGGCGGTCTTTTTTTTGTGTTTTTTTCGATAGTGTAAGCCTGGGTTTTTGTCATATTACGGACAAATAATAAATCTCAAGGAGGACTGTATTATGAAATTGAGCAACCTGAAAACATGGCTTCCAGGCATGATCCTGGGACTCTCTCTTCTGGCAGCAGTGCCAGTCTCCGCGGATATTACTAATTCTGGTAGTACCCCCCCCGATAAAAATATCGAAATTAAGTAGTGCAAATGATGTGGCTGTGGATTCCCAGAACAGCGATGATTCAGGGAAAGTATATGATTTCAAAGATTCCAAGACATCCGGAGTAGTAACTGTCACCAAAACATGGGATGATAGTATATCTAATGACGAGCGATCGGTACCGGATGTTACAATCAGTACTGAGCGCTACCGCAAAAACCCTCTTGGGTATACCATCACTTATCACGGAAATGGTTTAACGTTCCCAGATGGTAGTACAGAAAACGAAATCCTTGTAAACAGTGCTGGACAAATTATTTCCGGACAATATAAAGAAATTGCATCTTCTGCAGGATGGTTTTCTGACAATAAACTCTCTTCTAAAGTAAAAGTCTCGGAAGCAGGAATTCCTGATGGAATTTCGTGTGATATGGATTTATATGCAACCGGAAAAACCTTTGTCATTAAAGCGGGCCCCAATTTTAATAAACTTATTCCTTCCTCAGCAACCTCTGTTGAGTTCTCTGATGAAATTATGCCTGCATCTACGCCCTTGATTGATGTAGATGCAGACGGGGATGGAAGCGTAGTTGCATGGATGGACGGAACAGTAATGATTGTATCTTCTCAAATACCTGGACAAAATGTAATCGCAGCCAGTTCCTGTTACGAATTATTTTATCGAAAATCAAACTTAACCTCTATTAAAATGAGTAACTTCGACACCAGCAAAGTTAATTCAATGGAAAGTATGTTTTATGATTGTTCCAAACTTAGAAGCCTTGACCTGACTCCTCTGGATACAAGCAGCTGTACTGATATGAGCGGTATGTTTTATGGTTGCTCCAAACTTACAGACCTTAATCTGACTTCTTTAAATACCAGTAATGTTAACAGTATGAACAATATGTTCGGAAGTTGTTCTAAAATTGCCGGGTTTGACTTAACCTCTTTTGATACCCATAATGTTACTAATATGTCATTTATGTTTAGTGACTGTTCCGCCCTAATTTGGTTAAATCTTAGTCCTTTCAGTACAGATAATGTTATTAATATGGATGGAATGTTTTATTCCTGTTCAACACTAATAGATCTTGAACTATCATCTTTTAATACCGCTAATGTCAAATCTATGGATCGGATGTTTTATGGCTGTAGTAAACTTACTGACTTGGATTTATCTTCCTTTAATACGAGTAATGTCACCAATATGTCTGCTATTTTTAGAGGCTGTTCTCGTCTAAAAGAATTAGATCTTAGTTCTTTTAATACAGGTATGTTACAAAAGGCAACTGGTATGTTTGGAGGATGTTCATCTTTGACTACATTGGATTTATCTATGTTAGATTTTAAAAATGTTTATCAAGTTTCAGACATGACTAAACAAGGTGGAAGCTATGGTGCTATGTTCGATAATTGTTCATCTTTAGTAAGCTTAAAGCTTCCTCAGTTTTCTGATATAATCACTAATTTTTCAGATATGTTCTGTAATTGTAGTAGTCTGACAAGTTTAGATTTAAGTTCAATGAATACAAGCAGAGCACTTTATATGTCAGATATGTTCGATGGTTGCAGAAGTCTCACAAGCCTTGACTTATCTTCTTTTGAGACCAGTCATGTCAGGGAAATGTCCTATATGTTTGCATTCTGTGATAAATTAACCAGTTTAAACATGTCATCTTTTGATACTGGCCGAGTTACAGATATGAATGGAATCTTTCAGAGTAGCCATAATCTTGCAAACTTAACTATCGGAGAAAACTTCGTTTTTGTTGGCTCAGAATATAACTTACCATCCGGAACCTGGTATGCATCCGACGGCACCGCCTACACCTCCGACGGTACCACTTGTACAATACCAAGCAACAAGGCCGATACATACACAAGGCGATAAATTTTTTCTCCGCAGAGAAACACGGCTTCCATCACCCTTTAAACACAGAAACATTCTCAAATCAGTGTTTTTGGGAATAGCTTTTTTCGTACCAGTTTTTACAAGCTTTCAGTATCAGCTATAATACAACCATGAACAGAAAAAACTGTTCATACTCATTTTTGTTTTACCCCCTTCGTTTCAAGTCATCCGTGGCGTTCGGAATTTGCCGCGGATGACTTTTTTTACTCTGTATGGCGAGAAACGCGTTGCTTAAGGATAGGAAAGAACAAAAATGTTTTTCGTCATATTAAAAATAAACCTCTTTTTATATTACGCTAATATCATATTTTGTATATGATAGCAATCAGTTCTGAAAGAGCCTCAAAAAAAGTGAATTCGAATTCACTTTTTTGTCTCTCGTATATTAGTACATTTTATAAATTCAGACAAAAAACGGCCTACCAAAATGGCAAACCGGTGTATGAGAGTTAGTTTTCTACATTGTTTCTATCTGTCAAAATAATTCCCTTATATCTTGGAGAGGTACGTTCCAGTTCGTAACACTCGCCTTCCGGGGTAGGATACTGGCTTATGAAATCCCGGATCGTTTTCATTTCTTTACAGAAAAAGAAAGAATCTTCTTGTCTCTAAGTAAAGCATAGGCAGAGGGATAAATTGTAATAATAACTAAGCGTCAGTAGCGGGTGGAGTGGCCTCGGTATCCCCTACTGACATGAAATCAGTACAAAGCTGGTATCTTGACTGGTATGTTTAGCGTTCGTTTAAAATACCGACTATGTGTTGAAACAAAATATACTGGATTGCTACATTGGCAATAGTAACTCCGTGATTATCTACGATCAGCCGCGGAGAATTTTTTTATTCAAACATCCCACATTAGTAATATATTTTGATTTACGAAAAAGTGAATTCGAATTCACTTTTTTTGCTCATAAGACAAAATATTAATTTTTTATTAAGTTTTCAAAAAAAACGCAAAATAAATATTTTTTTCGTCATAGTATCTGCGCCGAGGCAGTGATGACCGAAAATAGGAAATAGGCTGACTGGAGAATCCTCGCCTGTATAACTTGGATTTCTTTTCATGAATATCTGTCAGGTCCGTTTTCAGGTGCATCTGCTGGCAAACAAAAATATTTTTTTATTCATATTAGTATTGCTGAAAAAACGATAACCGGAAAGCAGACAATAAACTGATCTTTTCAGCGTCAGGGTTTCTTTTTTTAAGAAATAATGCTCCAGCCCGTGAGCTGGATGTCTGTCGACCTTCGGTTTTCACAAATTTGTTTTTTATCCAAACGTATTTTAAACATATAAAAATCTTTCCGCAAGCATGAACGAAATTGCTGATAGCGAACGAAATTAGAAATAAGTAATAACGGTGAGTGGAGAAAATCGATATCCTCCGATAATTAACGTCTGTGCAATGCTGGCACACCTCTCAATACCGGATGTATCTAACAGTATTTGTATTAAACGGTATCCGAAAGAGCTATGCGGTCAAAGGCTTCGGAAGATGCTAAGGCACAAAAATGTGTATATATGAGATGTCACTCCTTTTAGCGGAGGGGCAGGAGCGTTTACCAAACACGCAAACCTGCCTGATGGGAAACGAGACATAATAACAACGTTAAGTGGTCGATCGAGCGGCAAGAAGTCGATGGGGTAGTGGAGAGAACAGTTCCGATCTTTCTGCTGTACCAAAGGGGTTGAAGCGGGCGCAAGACCTCAATAAGCCTAAGTGTGTAATCGCAGCGCATATGGTTAAATGTAGCGCTTGGAGGCAACTCGTCAATAGTGACGCGGAACCAGGACGGGATACACCCGTTACAGATTAGTATAATGCAGATGGAAACAGAGTAGTGTGAGGGGGGTTCCAATCGATTTCCGCTTTTACAGGGAATGAAGAGACCACACTACGCAGGTAATATATCTGCGGTATTATGCTGGCAGGGCTGCCTGCCACTATATCGGAACCATGGTGAGTGACCGACCGACGGTGGCGGAAGACATTCCGTAAGTCGTTCAAAAACGAACCGGGGCATAGAGATCCTCTAATCCAAAATCAAGGGGGAAAACTATGCCTCGGCTCGTTCATCTCCCTCTGGCTCTGGAAGGGGCCATCAAAGTTCATCTGATTTCAAAAATTCGTCATATTATCTACGAAACTTTATCCATTTCACAAAACTCAAGTTATTCACAAGGCTGGTTCATCAGTGATGTCGAAAACCCGTAGTACATCAGGAATCCTACAACACTTCTCTAATTCCTGTATTCCATCACCCAGCCCAGTCAGCTCCATAAGCTTCAGCACTTCCCCCCAGACAGCCAAGTAAAACCCAACCAGCAACCTCGACTCCTGAAAAAGTTGGAGAGGCCTGACGGGAGTACCAGGCTCTTTTTTTTATGCCCCAAGCAGAACTGGTGTTCCCTACAGTATTATACAGGTCACTACTATTTTCAGACAGCACAAATAGACAGAGGAGCTCTCTGCCTTAAAAAAATTTCATCTATAAACCAATGCATTATGGATGTCGAACAGATTTCATGAGCAGCTATACCTGATAATCAGGAGCAAATCATTCGCTACGCAGCCCTACACCGAATAAATGTAGTTTATCAGTAAAAGGATGCACTCCTCCTGATACAAGCATGTACCCGCTTATTACTTTTCGCAGCTTCCGCAGAGAACTTATCTGGTTCATGATCCATAAGAGCATGGTATGTCATATTATGCAGGTTTCCAACCGCATCAGACTTTTTATTCCTGGATGGTAAGATGTCCTCAATCTTTCGATGAAAGGATTGATCGACAGGCTAATCATATGTCTGCTTCCGCGGATATTCAAAAATCTTCGGTCTCAAAATCTGGAATCTGCATCTTAGGTAATAATCTGATTGCTCTTATCCATATCCTGTTTTAAAAATCATACCAATACCTCCATTTTTTATTGATATTTCCAATATGATAAAAAAAATAATTCTTTTTCACCGTTTTCGTCATATTGCAAGCGCTGACAAAACACTATATCTTGTGTATGCCATTTGTAAAAGATGCACAATTTCCGTACCAGATTTTGAGGCACACACAAGATATGGTATAATAAGCACATGAAAAATATTTTTAAAAAATTTTGGGAAAGTGAGGAAAACTGATGGAAATAATTACTGGAAAAATGAAGCATATCATCTTTCATAATGATGAGACAAACTACTATGTCCTCACTGTCGTTGCCGGGGATGAAGTATTTACGGCTACCGGCAGCTTCCATGGAATAGAAAAGAACATAAAAACCGACTTTTACGGTGAATGGGTAGAACATCCCAAATTTGGCAGGCAGTTCTCCTGCGGATACTGGGAGAAGGCCAAACCGGTCAATACAGAAGATATCGTGTCCTACCTTTCTGCCAAAACTGTTAAAGGGATCGGAAAGGTAACGGCGAAACGGATCGTTGATGCTTTTGGTGTGAATACATGGGATGTCCTTGATAATCATATTGAACGGCTTTTGGAGATCAAAGGGATCTCTCCTAAAAAGCTGGAACGCATAAAAGGCTCTTGGCAGGAGAACAGCATCCGCAGGATCGCTTTTGTGTTCCTGTTAAAATACGGGGTATCCTACAAGCTCGCAGATAAGATCTACCGGACTTATGAGGAAAAGACGATCACTATCATGTCCGCTAACCCATACAAGGCCGCGGATGATGTCAAGGGCATCGGATTCCCCACTGCGGATGAGATCGCAGAAAAAATGGGGATTGAGAAGAACTCACCTTTAAGGATAGAGAGCGGGATCAAGTACGCTTTGGAACAACTTGCCATGAAAGGACATGTTTTCGGTTACCGGGAGCAGGTCGTAAATGAAGCCATGGGAAAAGAAGTTCTGGACCTGCAGGACAAAAATCTTGTTTCCCTCACACTTTCGGATATGCTTGCCAAGAAAGACCTGGGATGTGAGATGGACTGTATCTACCTTCCGCAGCTTCTGAAAGCAGAAAACTACTGTGCTGAGAAATTAAAGAAACTGGCTTCTGTCCCCGCTGAAGACTACCTTTACCGCAGGATCTGGTATGAAAGACAGCGAAGCGGGAATCCGGATCTTTCCGTTGATGTATCCGGAATGGCAGAGGAACTGGGCATCCAGTATGATGATGTCCAGCTGTATGCGATCCGTACCGCAGCCGCATCAAAGGGCATGGTGCTTACCGGAGGCCCAGGTACCGGAAAAACAACCGTCACCCAGGGGATCATAGAGGTGTTTAAAAAATTCAAGCTGCACATCCTTCTCGCCGCACCTACGGGACGTGCCGCAAAGAGGGCTTCCGAATCCACAGGGATGGAAGCAAAAACGATCCACCGTCTGCTGGGCTACAGCGGCTCCGGAACTTTTGAACACAATGAGGAACACCCACTGGAGGGGGACATCCTGATCATTGATGAAAGTTCCATGATCGATCTCCGTCTGATGAGCAGCCTGTTAAAGGCTGTGCCGGAAAACATGCGTCTGATACTGATCGGGGATATCAACCAGCTGCCTTCCGTTGGTCCGGGTACCGTTTTGAAGGACATCATCGACAGCGGGGTGTTCCCGGTCGTCCGGCTGACTAAGATCTTCCGTCAGGCCGCAGAGAGCCACATCATTACCAATGCCCACAGGATCAATGACGGTCTCTTTCCGGTGATCGACGATTCGGATCCCAAAAATGATTTCTTTTTGGATATGATGGACAAAAAAGGGGAAAAGCTGGAAGCCTCAGAGATCGCAGAGCGGACGGCACAGGCTATTATAAAGCTTTTGACGGATACGATCCCAAATATATACCATATCCAGCCTAAGGACATCCAGATCCTTGCCCCCATGAGGAACGGCAGTGCCGGAACAATAGCCCTGAACAAACTTGCACAGGAAGCTTTGAACCCGGAGGGCCCGACCATTGCCTTTGAAGGATATTCATACAGGAAAGGAGACCGTGTCATCCAGACGAAGAACGACTATGAGAAAGGTGTGTTTAATGGCGATATCGGGTATATCGTAGCGGTAAATACAGAGAAGGAACTTCTGAAAGTCGAATTCCTTGATACGGATAAACAGGAAACGGACAGCACATTCTGGCTGGATTATTGGGATATGGATGAAGATGAAGAAGAGGAGAGTGAAGGATTAGACTCCCACGGTCCTAACCCTTACGTGACTTATTCCCGGAACGACCTTGAAAACCTGGATCCTGCCTATGCGATCACGATCCATAAATCACAGGGTTCCGAATTCCCTGCTGTGATCATGCCGTTTTTGAACAGCCACTTTGTCATGCTGGAAAGAAACCTCCTGTATACCGGAGTCACACGTGCAAGGAAATACCTGTTCCTGAAGGGACAGCGGAATGCGATATACAAAGCAGTAAAAACAATATCAATGCTTTCAAGGAACTCTAATCTGAGGTCGAAGCTGCAGGGAGATTTTGGACAGATTTCCTTCTTTGGAGAAAATATGGGATTGTATTAAGACCATCCGCGGATGGTCTTTTTTTTTGCGGTTTCTGCTCATATGTGGTAATATTCTCGTATGAAAACAACTGGCTTCCATATCATGGTATCCTGACTGTACATACGAAAGGAGAACAGATATGGCGATCGATAATTTTTGCGAAGGAAAGAATATGGAAGAATACGAAGTACTCAAAAAAGCTGCTGCGGAATTAAACGAGATCATGCATGCAGCCCACATCAATGCTTCCGACCGGGCAGTCTATGCCAGCGGAATGCTTCTGGCGATGCATGTGCTGACCCCGGATTCTCTGTACGCTACAGAGGATACCGCCAGCCACTATATATACAGGCATCTGATGGACTTCTTAAAAGACCAGCTTTCCCCAGAGATGTATCAGATGACAGCAAGAGAGTTTCAGGTACTGACATCTGATCCGGAAAGAGACAGATACCTTGACAAGCTACATAAGAGCTACACACAGTATATCTTTTGTTTCATCTACCAGAATATCTTCCGGCTCTCTGACGGAATGGATTCCATAGGGGAACTTTTCGGGGAGTTTCTGAAATATACGGTACAGATGGCAACGGAAAACGGCAAAGTACTGACTCCCTCCTACATCAGCCATCTCATGGCAAAATTGATCCATGTGAAAGATACAGACGAAGTATTGGATGTCTGCGCAGGCAGTGGAGGGATGCTGGTAGCTGCTTATGATGAAATGCGCTCCAGTAATCCGGGTATTCAGTTAAAGAAAGACCAGCTGCGGGGGATTGAGATCAATCCGCGGATGGCAGCCCTTGCAGTATCCAATATGATCCTCAGGGGAATCTCTGCGGAAGCAGTCGTCCTGGGCAACACATTTCTGTATTCGGAGAATAAGAAATATGATAAGCTCCTCATCAACCCGGATTTTACCTGCGAGGAAAACGGACTCCCGTTCCTTTCTTATGGACTGGACATGTTAAAAGAAGGCGGGGAAGGTGCAGTGATCATCCAGGACAGTGCCGGAGGCGGCATGGCATCTGTATCAGCCAGAGAAATACTGGCACATCATACACTGCTGTGCAGTATCAAGATGCCAATAGACCTGTTTTCCCCCAATGCAAAGGTACAGACAAGCATCTACCTTTTCCGGGCCCATATTCCGCATGATTTCCAGAAAAACGTGCTGTTTGTTGATTTCCGCAATGACGGATGTAAGAGAACAAAACGCGGCTTTAAATATAGCAGGGATGTCTGGAGACTATACTCTGATCTCGTAAAAACCTGTAAGGAAAAGAGGGTATATCCGGGGATTCCGGTCGTCCTCGATCAGATCACAGACTCCGGATGTGACTGGAATTACGAAACTCATTTAAAGATCGATGGAAAAGTAACAAAGAAAGATCTTTCCTCTGAGGTGGCAAATGCCCTGCTGGAGAAGATCAAAGACCTTCTCAAACCAGAGGGTGATGGGGAGATTTCTGCGGATAGGAAGCTGTTTTCCATAGAGGAGCTGTTTGAGGTGCAGAACAGTATCTATTACCGCGGAATGCCGGAAGCCGATCTGTATGATGCAGACGGAACAGTGCCGGTGATCACAAATACTGCCTTAAATAACGGGGTAAAAGGATACAGCAGACTAGAAGCCTGTAACAAAGGAAATGTGATCACGTTGAGTGATACCATCGGCGGCAGTCCTGTTTTCTACCAGGAAAAGGATTTCATCGGGTTTGCACACTTAAAGATGCTGATCCCCAAAAAGAATACACTGCCTGATTTTGACGGGCTTGTTGGAAGATATATCGCTGTTTCCATAAGGAAATCCATTTCCGGCAGATACAACTACACCACAAAACTGAACACTGGAAATATCCTGAGGACCAAGATCTCTCTTCCATGTAAGGATGGTCTGGTGGACACGGATTTCATCAGAAAGATTATGACAGAAGAGCAGAAGAGGAGTGCCGGTCTAGTGCTGGACTATCTGAGATCTTTTTCGGAACAATAATGACTACAGATGAGATTACAACTAATCAACATAAGGAGATATTTATGAAGAAAAAATCACGTTTATTGCTTTTGGTTTCATTCATATTCATGGTCTGTTTATCTGGCTGTGCAAAATGGCAGTCCGTCATCAATGACCTGCATGGTTCTTTAATGGGAAACAGCTATTCCATCTACACCTATGACAACTATGGCAGCCAGACACTCAAAACATCCGGGAATAAGATCAGTATTACCGGAAACAAGATCGAAACCACAAGCTTTGACAGTGAGGGAAAAACGATCACCGGCTATGATCTGTCTTCGGTCATCACCATCACCATTGATGGAAAAGAGATCGAAAGCTGCGGGGATACCTGCATCTTTGTCCAGAAAGGACTGGAACCGGAAGTCGACTTTTCCATGGAAGAGATCAGCAGCAATGGAGGAGGAAGCCCTGCATCCATTGCCCGTGTATTAAACAAATATAAGAATGATTTTGGTAAATCCCGTGTAGTGGTCATCAAATCCCAGTTAGGACAGCCCATAGCGGCTTTTTCCGGGGATGACGTATACTGGGAAGTTCCGGAAGACCTTCCAAAAATGACCAAACTCATGATCGACGGCAAAGCCCTGTATATCCATCGGGCAAATTACCAGATTATCGATAAGGCTCTCCTGTAGCCTATTGTAATTACAGTTTTTTTTCGATATACTATATATAACAGAGTTGCCTGATGCCATACGGCATTGGGGACCAGGCTGAGACTCGGGCTCAGCCTTTTTTTTTCTTTAAAACAGAGGTGATAATATGGTAAAGAAGTGCATTATCTGCGGAAAAGAATTTCAGGGTAAAAGTAACAGCTCTCGGTATTGTTCTGATGAATGCCGAAATACTCCTCTGTACACAGATGAGATAAATGGAGAACAGTACGGACATCTGACTGTCACAAATGCGTTCAGAAAAAAAGTAAACTCTACGCTGTCTGCAAATGCAGCTGCGGAAATGTCTGTACGGTTCGGTATGACAGTTTATTATCCGGGAAAACGATTTCCTGCGGGTGCATAAATAAAAAGAACCTTATACAACCTTTAGATCTGACAGATAAAACAAACAAATATGGATGCACCGCCATCAAGCAGTTAGAGAAGCATTCAGACAGTTATTTTTGGCTGTGTAAATGCAGCTGTAGAAAAGAGTTCGTCGTGCTTGCCAAAAATTTTCCAAAGGTAAAATCCTGCGGATGTGCCCAGACTCGGGCGAGAAAAAAGAATATACAGAAAGCTCAGGAAACCTTTCTTAACGGATGTGTGGAAAATTCCTCTGTGTATTGTATTAAACCGAAAAAAATGTTAAAAAATAACACTTCTGGAGTCAGAGGTATTACCTATGACAGGACTGCACAAAAATGGCAGGCACAGATTGTTTTCAAAGGGAAAACTTATAAACTTGGAAGATATATAGACAAGGAAGATGCCATAAGAGCCCGGAAAATGGCGGAGGAAGCCATGTTTGGCAATTTTCTTAAATGGTTTCAGGATACGTGCCCAGATAGATGGAAAAGAATGACGAATACAGATTCTTTAAATATGAAATAACGGTATCAAAAACAATGGGGAAAGGTGCGGAAACTGAATCTTTTGATTCCACTAAGAAATAAAGAGACCCTATTTGGAAGTATAGGATTAAAAAGGAACTTTAAACTATTCGCCAAACACTAATTTTACGAATAGTTTAATATACCACATTTTATAATATTGTATATTTTGCTTTCTTTATAATTTTTCATATAAATTAATACGCATATCAAATGATGATCATCCAGAACCATTTTTTCTTGTCAATATATGAATAACATTTCCCTGTCGAATTAAGGTTAAATCGACAAGTATTTTATAATAAATGTCGATTTAACCTGAGATGAGGGAATGTTGATTTTTGAAAGCAGCAATTTCCGCTACTTTTTGTATATTTGCGCAGAACTTTCCCCCATTTCCGGTTTATTTTTTTAATTCAGAGTTTGGTGAAAGTAGAGCATTTTAAGCTGAGTTAGGGGAAAGTAGAATATTTTAAGCTAACATGGAGGAAAGTAGAATATTATTGAACTATATGGGTTAATCTTTTTTTCAAAAACCAAAAACAAGGTTATAAAAATAGAAAAAAATCTAAAAAACATTACATTTTCCATTTTATTTTGCATACTATTAGTGCAGATAATATTTTAACCTTTAAGATACAGAAGCCAGCGACAGAAACCAGCAAAAGTGCTAAAATTGCACATTTCTGGCTTCTGTATTTTTTTGAAATATTTTTTTCAAAAAGTGTTACACTTTTTAAATTATTTTGCATACTATTATTAGACGGGAAACCGTTAATACTTTTTTTCAAATTGACATCGAGTTACAGGAATCAGTAGTAATAACATACAGCAAAGTCCTCCTTGATTGATGATGCCGAAAGATGTTAGAGAGGTAATGACACTTTCTGGCGGTCAATTTTCTTTGCTGTACTGTTTCTGATTCCTGTAACTATTTTTATGCACATCTTAAAAGATTTCAAGCCAAAAATCCCGGCAAAATTTCATTCCAATTCTCTTTTGAAAAAATGTTATTTTTTTCTTTTCATTTTGCATAATAAATATAGCGGTAAGAATATGCCGTGTAAAGCAGGCGGGGTTCCGTCATGCAAAAAATATCAAATTGCATCGGATACAAGGTTTGCTGGATATCTATTCGAAGCCTTGCTCCGGATAGAAACTCCTCCAATCCTTAAAGAGTTATGCGATTAACCTCATTCGCTGGAAGCGAAAATATAATAAACAAGGAGGAGTGGGACGATGAACAATTTGATGAAACGAATTATGTCTGTAGCAATGGCTGCCATTACTACAACATCACCTATACTGTCTTCATATACGGTATATGCAAGTGATATCACAGTAAACGATGATGGAACAGTAACTCAGATATCAACATCAACTGACAGCAGCACGAGCGAAGCAGACGAAACCAAATTTTTATTCATTAAGCTGAATACAGCCGGAGGTAAGGTTGTACTTAATGAAGGTGAAGACCAGGAACAGCGAATCCGCCTGGATAAAAAAACGGATGGTGCAGAGTATATAGATGTGTATGACAAAAATGATGTACTTATCTCATCAGAAAGTACAAAAGATAATGGATATACATATGTATATGAAGCAAAAATTGACGATGCCGTCAATGTGAAGGCAAAGGCAGACGACGGTTATACAATCAAACTGTATGAACTGACTGACGATTCTTCCGGAACCGAAATCGCTGAAGATGTGGGATTTGACGCAGGAAACAAAGTAGAGGCTTTTAAGTATCCGGTATTTATGGAATATGATAAGACCATAAAGATTGGATTTGAAAGGAAAGAATCTGCTGAGGATATTGCGGAGGATTTGAGCGTTGATGATGATGCTGGAAAAGATAAGACTGGCGAGCAAAGTAAGGTTGAGGCAGCCGAAGGTAAAGCTGAAGGCGAAAATAAAATTGGAAAGAAAGATGAGTCTGAGTCTATAAAGGCTGAAGATGTAAATGCAGATGACAGTGACAAAAAGCAGGACGGCGCAGATTCTGATGAGGAATCAGAGAATGAAGACCTAACTGTTGATTTTGCCGGTGCTGAAGTCAAAGATGAGGGCGAAGTCGTTGATGACTTCGAGAGTTCTGAAGTAGAGGCAGGAGCCGAAGCCGAAGCTGAAGGTAAAGGTAAAGACCTTACTATTGATAGTAGCGAAGATGTAAATGTTGACGATGTGGAATCTGATATCGAAAATGCAGAGATGAATGCAGATTCTGCTGAAGGTGGCACTGATGTAAATGTGAATGATGATGTGGATGTTGACGCAAAAGACGATGAAAAAAGCGTAGAAGACATTGGCATTAAAGAGCCTGACGTAAACGCCGAAGAAACAACAAAATCTGGCGAACATTTCACTGAAGTTTCTAATGAAATCTCTTCCCTTGATGCAGATTTATTTTCATCTGCAAGACTTGTTATTATGACAGGGAATGCGGACAGTATCGTTGATACTGAGCATATTATTGCAAATTACGATAACATCTATCTGATGCAGTACTCAACAGTAGAGCAGGCAATGACAGCTTATCTGTATTACAGTTATAATGCTTCAACAGGAGTAATTGATGCGGTAGAGCCTGATGCCCCAATAGAAGCTGCAGGTGAAGAAGCGATAGATGGCACAACTCCAATTGAAGAGACCAGCATCCCTGTAACAGAAGAAGCAAATCCAATAAACGCAATTGAAGAAGCTCCGATGGCACAGACAGAAGACTCAAAGAATGTTATCGCCCTGATTGATACCGGTGTATCTGAAAGCGCAAACGTCATCGACAGAATATCACTGATTGGTGATGAACTGGAAGGCAATGGGCATGGAGATAAAATGCTTCATGCGATTGTCGGACAAAACGCAAATGCAAATGTATTGTCTATCAGAACAATGGGCAATGATGGACGAGGTACTGTATCGAGTATCATAGCTGGTATGGAGTATGCTTTGAATCACAATGTAAGCATTATCAATTTATCATTAGCTTCAAAAACAAACATGGCAAACAGTGTGTTAGCTGCTGAGATTGAAAAAGCAGTAAACGCCGGAGTACAGGTTGTCGGAGCGGCAGGTAATAATAATGCTGACGTAAAAGATTATATGCCTGGCTCTGTTAGTTCAGCATTGATTATCGGTGCAGCTAATGAAGATGGAACTAAACTACAAAGTTCTAACTATGGTGATACTGTAGATTACAATGTTGTTGCTGAGTCTACATCAGAAGCAGCTGCGAAATTCTCTGGATTTATGTCTACAGGCATTGATATCATGTCTGTAATTAACGTTGGAGGACTAATCTATCAGACAGATTATGAAGCAATGATGAAACCAGAGACGCCTTCTCCAAGCCCTGATGTTGACGATAAAGATATCCCGGAAACAGAGCCAGAGGATGCGCCATGGGTCATTGGAGATTATCCTGAAGCGTATACAACAGAATACGAGGATGAAAAAATATACACCCGAGATGTTACATACGATTTCATTCATTATAATCCGTACGATGATAATGTAACTATAACTTGTGACACCCCTGATGTTACTGCTGATTTTACTAAGGATGCTGTAGTAGAGTATTCATATTCATGTAAACTGAATGACAATCCTGATTATCGATGGACATTAGACGTTATCTTTACAATGGTCAATGATAAAGAGATGGCAACAGCTTATTCTAAAGACATTGATAAGATTTTCCCGTCTGTTATATGTCAGGAACGTAATAAAGGTTATGGTGGAATCGTTCCGGAGCATGTTGGAGACACAGTTGAAGGACGAAGCTTTAATGTTCTCGCTGATACAGAAGACTTTGATGTAGAAGGCTTGATTCAGGATTATAATCCTCATACATTTAAAATCAACAGCGTTGACATGAATGGTTTTGATATCCATACACCGGGTACTTACACTGTAACTTATGAAATGTCATATTTTATGTATTTTAACTATACATGGTTTGTGAGAGATACTATCAATGTTATTGACCCTGATGATTTAGAGCCAGGTATATATCTGACATCAAAAGAATCCACACTGTTATTTACAACTGGTGATGGTGTATCCCGTGGTTATGGAGAATTTATAAAAGCAGACGAACAAACTGTTTATACCTTATCTTCTGTATCCGAAGAATACACGGCAGGTATTGTAAGTTCTGACTCTGATATTAATGCTTCAGAATATAGCACTATTACAGATATTGACGCAAAGTTAAAATCTTTAAAAATCACAGTTCCTGATGTAGACCACGTGGTTGTATTCTCTTTGGAGCGCCCTGGATACTCTGCACTAAAGGTATTTGCTGGTGGTGGATGGAAACCACCAACATTATCTGAAGGACAGATGGCAGATTTAAAAGATTTTGATGCTTATGAGCAGGAATTGTTAAAAATGTCTGATGAAGACTTGGATGAATATATGGAAGTTGCGGCATCCGGATACAAAACAGTAGCACACGTTACTGATACCTGTAAGGCAACAACCGGAACAGATTATCAGGGAATGGGAACAAGCTGGGGTAGAGCTCATCTTTACGATAAGAGACAGTTTATTTACAACTGGGTTAAGAAACAAGGGTATACAATGGATATCAATGATATTTGTGATATCGATATTTCATGTATCTCCGGCTATGACTATAAGAGCTGGCCTGCGAATACTAATGTAACATGCAAACTTGATATTTATGTACAGGTTAATGAAGAAAAGAAGTCATTCCGAGTTCGCGTTGTGGTTACTGCAGACAGGGGCTCAGCATACCAGGTATTTAAAGGAACTGATTATTATTCCGCTGATGCAGATACCGGATGGATTGTTGTCCGCAAACGTATGGCAGATGCAGAACTGGCAGATTTTACAAACCTGATTGGTGACTTATATACAACGTTTACTGTGTATACGGATTCAGCATGCAAAGATGTGTATAAAGTTTTACGTATTAACGCAAAAGAAGTTGACCCAACTGATGGATATGTGTCTTATAAGGTAAGAGCAAAAGCAGATGTCGATAACTACTGGGTGAAAGAAACTTATACGATTAACGGAACCGTTTATAATGAGGAGGTTTATGGCCCGATTCCAGTTATCAAAGGTAAAGATGCTGATGTCGGAGCTATCTTAAAAGATGATTCAAGATATCACAATATCGGAAAAACTGGATGGATTTATAACAAACCATTTTATTTCACCGGTGACATTTTGGTAAAAAAAGGTGCTGGAAACAAAAACCTTGAAGGTGCTGTATTCCGTGTGCAGTACAGTGAAAAGAATTTTAACAGTTTTACATCCAAACGAACATGGTATTTAAAAACCGACAGTAAAGGAAAACTGAAATTTGATAATGACCATTATCTGAAAACATGGACAGACGAAAAAGGTTCTGTACATAAGAGCGGTGCCTTACTGCAGCGTACATCCAACGGAACATATGCTTTACCGATAGGATATTTAAGAGTAAAAGAAATGCAGGCTCCTAAGGGTTATGCCTTGAACAAAAACACCTTTGATATTGAGCTGAAATCAACTTCTGTCACAAACATTAAACTGGTTACATATGTGGATGGCAAGCAGGAAACCCTGAATGTTATCGACCCTACACTTGATAAAAAATGGACAGCTTGATGTTAGAATATAAATAGTACAAAATAAACATGACCATTTTCAATAAATATTA
>OGRQ01001638.1_pt1 | contig 19849 bp, 20 predicted proteins | sample 1553521 | NCBI WGS metagenome assembly OGRQ01 (sample SAMEA2580088, study PRJEB22360) | human gut metagenome | biome: human gut; feature: human-associated habitat; material: faeces | place: Denmark | collected 2008/2010
GTTCGAAAGCCCCACCGGAATTTGGTGGATTACCAAGGACGAGCTTAACCCATCGAACGTCGGTAAGCAGCTCCATTCGTGCTACCATGATGGCGGAATCGCCGGAGATAACCCGACACTCAAACAGAACGAGGTACTCGCTGTGTTGGAGAAGGGCGAGGCCGTCTTGGACGAACAGAAAGAGAGGGGGCTGTTCAGACTGATTGATTTTGCAACAAGTCTTTCCGATGCATTCAGCTCCCTGATAGATTCGACTGGATACGATAGAGTGTTCAGCGGTTCCACAGATAATACCCCACGTGCTGGAGACCTTGTTCCTATTAACAATAGTAGTAACAGTGTCCAGTTTGGTGATGTGTATATCTATGGGGCGAATGACGAAACCGTTAAGAAGCACCAGGAGATTAACCGTAAGTTTACAAATGAGGTGCTTAAAAACTTAAACATTAAATCGAGATAGAAGCGGGAGGGGATGTGGCTCCCCTCCCCTACTCATTATGGTAAGGAGGTGAGCGCAAATAAATGTTCAATAGCTATGAGTTCTCTTTTGCTGGTGAGTCCTCATTGATGTATGGATTGATGATTTATGATATTGATGGAAACGGACAGGAAAATGTGCCTTTCGGAAATTCAGCAGAAATCATCGAAACCAGAACATTGAACCGGATACAACCAATTCATTTCGGAGTGAATTACCACGAATCACCATTGCAGTTTAAGTTGGTATTTGGAGCAGAGGACTATCTTGACCGGTACGAGCTCGAAAACATTAGCTTTTGGTTGACTGGGCACCAGCAATATCAATGGCTTTCTATTGACCAACCAGACATGGAACGGGTTCAATTCAAATGCCTTATCACAGAGCTTACCCCATTATCTATAGGATGGCTTCCGATTGCATTTGAAGCGACAGTCGTTTGTGATTGCCCATATGCTTACGGATATCAGTTTGACCGTCAATATCGAATTACGGGTACAACGAACATTCTATTTAGGAATGAAAGCTCTGTTCGAGAAATGCTGAAACCCGTGTTGACGTTCCAGCCATCGGCAGGAACAACGGAGCTCCGTATCATAAACCACGATGACGGAGATAGGGAGTTCTTGTTAAAAGATTTGCCCTCATCTATAAACATCATTGTTAATAACAACAATGGTATCATTCAAGAAACTAACTACGGATACAACCTATACGATAATTTCAATCTGAATTTCTTCCGTCTCGTCCACGGAGATAATAATCTCGAAGTAACGGGCGATGGTGTACTCACTATATCTGGAAGATTTTTATATAACATTGGAGGATAAGGGGGTGCGGGTATGTATCTTGATTATTCCAAATTGAAGTTTGATGCCGATGGGAATCCCGAGACCCCGGTCTTGATTCTGAAAACTATGGGAGAGAACACGATTGGAATTATACCAGGTGTGTTTAACCTGCACCTAAATATCAAGTTCTCTGAACCAAGCGAAATATCTTTTGATGTTCCGGCCGTCATTGATGGAGAACCAAACTGGATATACGATAGGCTCACAGGCCATAAAATAGTATACACAGAGCATTATGGAATCTATGTGCTTATGAACCCATCTACAGAGTCTGACGGTGTATATGATGTAAAACATATCGAGGGATATTCTATTGAGCAAGAGCTTGATAACAAAACATTCTTCCTTGAGGAAGGAACATTTAAGTTCTACGACCAAACGAGCCCAAGTAACCCAGATACTATTATGGGCAGAATTCTTGAGGTAGCACGAGGGTGGAGTGTTGGATACGTCTCCCCTACCCTCGCACAACGTTATCGCACATTTGACCAGTATGACGATTACCTGCTTGATTTCGTATACAATGAAGTGCCAGAGAAATTTAGAGGAGTTTTCGTATTTGACCCATACGAGCGAACTATCAACGCTTATGATGCGGATGAACAATTAGATACGCTTCCGATTTATCTGGACTTTGATAATCTCATTGAAACTATCGAAATCGAGGAATTAAGCGATGAGCTTGTAACTGCATTGCGTCCATATGGTGCAGATGAACTTGATATCCGTGATGTAAATCCTATCGGAACAAACTGGGTATACGACCTAAGTTATTTCATTTCAAACGGGGATATTCCAGACGCTATTGCGGACAAGTGGAACGTTTGGCAAAAGACCGTGTTAAACCATCAGCAAGAGTATCAAGGATTGGCCGCTCTCCGCGCTTCAACCACAGCACAATTGCTTTCTGAAAAGGCAGCGCTCGTTGACCTACAGGGCGAGCTCGAAACGTTAACCTCTCAGCAGAGTGTTACAATACAGGCTCTTGCAATGGAGACGACTACTGCTGGAAAACAATCACAGCAGGAATTGCTTGATGAAATCAATTCTAAGATTGCCGCAAAGAAATCTGAAATTGAAACGAAAGAGAACCTTATCGAATCAATCGAAGATAATTTGGATGCGGAAAATCCTGAGTCTTATGTTGCTCAGATTCAGGATATCGTCAACGAATTATCCATCACAAACTATTTTACGGATGATGAGTACAACGAGATAAGCAGATATTTGATTGAACAGGATATCACAGAGAATACTTTTGTAGCAACCAGTGTAGATACGACAATATCTGGGACATCGTATACTGTATCGAACGAAACTTTTGTTATTCAGAACTCATCAATCACCAGAATTGATTTGACAGATAAGTTCAACAAGAGAATGTACACGTTTTCAGGGGGTACATTTACACTAAGCGGCAGCCACGCAATTAACGGAGATATCATACGTGGAACTCTTGAAGAGAACGACAGCGGAGAATATGTGTTTAGCATATACGGCGGTTCTATTTCTTCTGGCAGCGCGACTGCAAGTAGCGGTATGGTTACCATATCTGGCGTAATGACAAGTCTATCAAGTGATATTCATTCGGTAACCGTTGATGAGGTCACAACTTATGAAGGGACAACACTACAATTTTTCAGTGCATCTGGCTCATTGTTCCTTACTGCAAATGTAAGCGACTATCAAAAGTATTCTGTTCAAATGGAGCTGTTCGATTATGCCGTTGATGTACTGAGCGACCTTGCGACCCCTACATATGAATTTAGTGTTGATTCCGGTAACTTCATTTTTGCCAGTGAGTTTGCCCCATTCAGAAATAAACTTGAGCTTGGGAAAGGGGTTTATTTGAACGTCGGCGACCGCACAGTAATTACACCGTATATCATTGAGTTTGAACTTGACTTTGAAGACCGAGAAGATTTCTCTATCGTATTTTCGAACAGATTCAAGCGACACGATAACTGCAACACACTTAAGGATATGGTAGAACAGGGGTACTCCTCTGGGCGTAGCTTTGATGCAAGCAAATACATTTACAATCAAACTGTAAATCATGCATCTGCTGTGTCTGAGTTTATGAACAACTCTCTCGATGCCGCCAAGAATACTATCCTTGCCGCAAGCAACCAAAGCGTTATTATCAATGGCGCAGGTATACATGTCGGCGGAGGTTCCAATTACCAACTTCGCATCGTAGATAGCATGATAGCTATGACAGATGACAACTGGGGACACGCAAAGCTTGCTATTGGACTTTTTTCTTCAGAAGAAGTCGGGACATATTTCGGAGTAAACGCAGAGGTTATTGGCGGAAAATTGATTGTAGGTAATAACCTTGTTATCGAAAATGAGACAGATAGTGGCGTGATGCAGTTCAAAGTAGATTCAAGTGGTGCATGGTTAAATAATTCTACATTTGTCCTTCAGAAGGATAATGGCGGTAAGCTTCTTATAGACCCAGCATATGGAATCGTTGCTGGTTTGAGTTCCTTATTTACAACGAGCGGAACAACGGTGTATCCGTCATTTGTCGATAGTGATGGAGACATGATTTTTGATTCCGATGGAATGCCAGAAAACGCGAACTTCTTCCTCGACCTGCGGGATGGCAGTGCATATTTCAGAGGAAATATTACAGCGACTTCTGGAGTAATCGGCGGGTTTACAATAGAAAACACCTTCCTACATGGCGGCAGCGGTTCCTCCTACGTCGCACTGCATGGCTCTGGCTCCGGTACTAATAGCGCATACGCAATTTGGGCTGGTAGTTCAAATCCATCGAGCGCACCGTTTTATGTAATGAAAAATGGCAACTTATATGCAAGGAACGGTACATTCAGTGGAACGGTGTCTGGTGCCTCATTTAGAGATAGCTCTGGAAACTCCATGATGAACAACTCCTATGAGTTTACGGCAGATTATTTGAATCTGAACGGAATCAATGTAGGCAATGGTAATTTTGCTGTCGATTCATCTGGCAATGTTTCCATTAGAGGAAGTATTACTATGGCTGCCGGCTCTTCAATTAACTGGGCGCTCGTGAATGAAACAAACGCTTCACAAAGCACTGCTTATTCCAGAGCAAACTCCGCATACAATTTGGCAGATAGTGCATACGACAGAGCGGATGATGCCTATTACTATGCTGATGATGCCTATGACCTTGCTTGGGATAACAGGCTGACAGACCTAAACGTCTTTAATGTGCTTACCAGCGGCGGCACGAGGTTCGGTATATTCAGTGACTCTACTTCAAATCGTCTTTATATAAACGCTAACTATATAAAGACTGGAACCATTGACGCAGAACTTGTTACACTGGGTACCGACGATGGAGGATTCTGTTGTGCTCGTGGCTCTGACGGAGTGAGCACAACATATGGTGCAAAAATGTATGGTTCATCCGGGCCATATGCCGATTACTATGTCTTTGTCAGTAATAAGGGTGCCATGCTCAGCGGTGGGAGTGGATATCTTTATGCTATCAACGGTGGCCTCCATGCATCGGATGAAATCACGGTTGACTCTGATATTCGTTTGAAAAGCGATATCAGAACAGATATTGATAAATATGAACAATTCTTCTTTGGATTGAAGCCATCCACCTTCTGCCTTAAAAGCCACAACGATAACATGCGCCATATTGGTTTTATCGCACAGGATGTTGTGGCACTGAGGGACTCTTGTGGCCTTTCAGAAGAAGAGCTCGCATTATTGGAGCTTTGCGAGAAAGGTATGCCAGATGGCTCTTCTGAAATGTACTATGGCATTCGTTACGGCGAACTGATTCCCCTGTGCGTCCACATGATTCAGAAACTATATGGAATTGTTGCTGAGTTAAAAAAGGAAAAGGAGTAAAGGATTATGAAAGAAGATATCATGCAGAGACTGACTGTAACTCTCAACGCATTAAATAGCGTTTCTGTTAGTGGTAAGGCAAACCTTGCCAATCTGAGCGGTAGTATTGCTATGCTTGAGGAAGTCGCCTCTCTGTTAAATTCTGCTGTCATCACGCCAAACGAGGATGCGACAGACAAGAATAAATAATGGTAAGGTGGTGAGTGTGTATGAGCTGTACTTATAATCCATACACCTTGCCGACCATCGACTTCGTTGGCGGTGAGACGCAAGACCTTGCTTTCAATGTCTATTTTTATCGAGATAAAAAGCCGTTCAGTCTCACTGGGTGTGATTGCAATTTTTCTATCGTTAGTTTTACAAACAAAACAGGAACACCCATTCTAACGAAGCAGATGGAGTCAATCTTCAACAATGAAGGGACTTACGATAATGTACTGACCGTAACCCTCTCCCCCACCGAAACGGTTGACTTATCCGGCAAGTATATTTATCAAATCATCATTCGTGATATTGATGGCGATGTGGAAATACCGAAGCAGGGTATCTTATACATCACAAACAACATCAATAAAAACTTTATACGGTAACGACAAAGCCGGCTGACCGCCGGCTTTTGTCATGCCCATTTATCTTGAAGGAGGAATGGACTCTATGAATACAAACTATTTTCTGAACTGTGTTGCTGGCAATGTGTTTGGCACCAAAACCGACCCAGCAATTCCGACTACTTATTATATCGGTCTGAGTACCACTGCCCCTAATATTAACGGCTCTGGTGTTGACGAACCTTCGACCGACGCTGGATATGCTCGTGTGCAGTTAACGACTTTAAGTGAGCCTCTTGATGGTGTTGTGACTAATTCGCAAGCTATCAACTTTAATGAAAGCACCGCAAGCTGGGGAACCATTACACACTTTGTTATTTATGATTCTCCCACTGTTGACTCTGGCAACCTTCTGATGTACGGTGAGCTTTCAACACCTCGCAGTGTTGAGACTGCCACCATTATGACCATCAAGGAAGGATACCTGAAACTCTCTGCTCAGAACCCGACCGCCTAATTTTGAAATAAGGAGATGAGTCGCATATGGCAAAAGAATTTGATATTTATCTAAACAATCGGCTGACAGAATGCGACATCCTTGTTTACTCCATCCCGTACCGAGATGGTCTGACTGCAATTCACAAGTTGATTTTGGAAAGTTGCATTGAGAGCTATACGTTGCAAAAGTTTGTTGCAGTGCAGACAGGTTCTGAATTGGTTCACCATATTGATGAAATGCTGAAAACCTGTTATGAGCGTTTGAATTACGCAACAGAGTTTGATGTCACGGCAACGTTCCAAACACACTACTCTCTCTATTCCGATACAGCAGGTATTATTGTGTCTGCGGAATGTGTTGAAACATTGTCAAATCTATTTGCCAAAGCAGAATCTGCTATGCAACTTACTGCGCAGCCGGTAATGGCATATACGGGCAAGTCTGGTGGCAATGCTGAATCCAGCCTCGTTATAAATACTGCGTTAGAGAAGGATATCAAGAATAGCCTTCTTACTGTTGAACCGGTTGTTGAAATCGAAAGCTCTGTCCTTGGAACCAACAAGAGAAGTGCTATATCTGTTTCTCCTGGTATTGATATCGCCTGTGAACTGACAAATCTGTGCTACCGATTTTATAACGGGGCACAGGCCGTCATTCAGATGGCAGCAGATGTTTTGGCGACAGAACTGCATTACTCACTTGGTGAAGGCATTTCTGCAATCGAGCTTTCTGCTGACATTGGTGATGGGGATTGCTCGACAAAGTATGAAGAGTTTGAAACTGCGGTCATCTTCGTGGCAGAGGTTGTTGAAGCAATCCGACAGTTTATGCATCCAGAGCTCCACAGTATTGCCATTGGGATTGTTGTAGACCCCATTATGAAACGACATCGACTTCTGAGTGAAATGGATGCTGACAATCTTTCTGCCTACGATGATATGTTACTTGAAGAAATCGACTATGTGATTATTTAGAGATTGGGGGTGAAGCTGGTGCTTTACATTAAACTCGATGACGATATGAGTTTGGTCATTACCGTGAATGAGCCGATTTATCGTGGCGACAATCTGAGCCAGAAAATTACCTACCTTATTCCTACTGTGGTAGGTGAAATTGACATGCTCACAGCCAGCGTATTCCTGAGTTATGTGCGTGCAGATGGAGTTGCAGATGTCGTTGTGTTAGACCGCTCGGAAACGCCGTACAACGAATCTTATTTTCAATATACGTTCCCTATCAATTGTAAGCTGAGTAAATATCCGGGTGAGGTCTGCACTTGGATACAGATTTACAGCGGTACCCCGTCTAATCCTGTTATTGCAAAGACGGGAGAGTGCATGCTGCAAGTCCAAGAATCCAAAAATATGGATGACTATTTGTGCGACCACCAGATGACTGCGCTTTATCAATTAACTCACACCATGAACACAGCCATTGAAGACATGAACAACACCATTGAAAATGCGATTGAGAACAAGGCTGATAATATTATCTTCAATCCTGAAGATAGTACAATTCAGCTTTCTGCTAATGGTGTTCCTGTTGGAGACAAGATTGTTGTCAATACAAATACCGGTGCTGTGGTTACGAATGCCGGTATCTCTTCGGACAATGAGCTTATCCTTACGTTTAGTGATGGAACGGTTAAGAATCTTGGCAGCGTCATGGGTAAGGATGGAGCGGTATATGTGCCGCACATTTCCGAACGGAAGGTTCTTACCTTCACAATTGAGGACGAACCCGGAGAAATCCCAGAGCCGGTTGACCTTAATCCGAATGATGAATGGTCAGAAATTGAGGGTGACGAAGTTGTCTCGGATTATATCTGGGAGCCGATGTAACCGGTATAAACTCTTAGAGAGTGTTTATATAATGATATTTTTTTGCAGAGGAGGGAAATAAAGTTGGCTAATGTTATCTTCAAAGTTGGTACAAAAGCTCTGTTTGATGCACTTGAACAGAAAGATACCAACACCCTGTATTGGCTGGAAGACGTACAGGAGCTCTACAAAGGTAACCTTCTTTTTGCCACTGGCAAGGCCGCATCTCAGACTGCTGCAGGGCTGATGTCTGCCGAAGACAAAGTCAAGCTGGACAATCTGTCTGCCGGAACTGTTGCTGGACTTACTCCGGTCGATGCAACAATTGTTATTGCAGATGGCGAAGAAGGAACCAAAACCATCGGGGTTCAGGTCTCGAAGGTTGAGGGCAATACTATCGAGATTGAGGATGACGGTCTCTATGTTGCCAAGGACAACACTGAGTACGCCATTGAGAAACTGGGTGATGCTGCTGAAGGGTATTCCGCTACATACCGCCTGAAGAAAACGGTAGACGGTTCCAGCTCTTATGTTGGTGCAGAAATCAACATTCCCAAAGACCTTGTTGTTCAAAGCGGAAGTGTTAAGACAGTCACCGAGGATGACCAGCCATATGTGGGCGCTAAGGTTGGTGATACCTACATCGAGTTGATTCTGAATGACGCAGAAGCGTCTCACATTTACATTCCGACCAGTGGGCTGATTGATACCAGCGATTTTGTTGTTCGGGAAATTGTAAATGACGATGGAGGTACGGCTCTAATTTTCAATGAGCCTACTGGCGGCGGTGCGAAATACACCCATCAGGATGGTACGGAGTCTTTCGTCGGCGTGAACAATGGTGGCGAAAACGGCATGGTCGCCCAGATTTATGCTGATAAGAATGTGGACGGCAACTGGATTGGTTCCCGTATCAATGTTTATCAGAAGGGTATCTTCTACCACAACGCAGAGGATAAGGCGTCCTCTGGCTATGTGGCCGATGACCCTGCTCATGAGATTGCCACTATCGGCGATATTCCTGATGTGTCTGGGATGCAGGGAATCATCAACTCCATGCCTGATGAAATCCTCAGCGAGATTGTAAATGTGCAGCGTACTGAAACAACCAATACCGCTGAGATTCGCATCTTTACCAAACAGGAAGACGGAACCTATTCGCCCAATGTCCAGCATGGTGTTCTCACTCTTATCCCTGCAGGTCAGGGGCCAGACGGTGTTTCCGGGGCTGGTCTGATGACTCTGGCAGATAAGCAGAAGTTGGATGCGATTGATGAAGAGGCAATTTCCAGTCTGGTTGAGAGCCTTGTTTGGGGTTCTCTGTAAATTGAATTTTTGAGGAGGTAAACTTTATGGCTAATATTGCTTTCAAGAAAGGTTTGCTGGCGAACCTGCCCTCTACCTATACCGAGGGTACTATCTACGTAACTACCGATGAACGTGCGATGTATCTGGATGTTGACAACTCTACCCGTATTCGTCTGGGTGACTTCCAGGAGTTTGCCAACCTGTCTGCTCTGCAGAGCAACACTAATCCCAGCACCACCGCGCTGTACTACATCACTGACCTGAACGTTCTGGCTAAGTGGAACGGTTCTGCTTATGTGCAGATTAACCTGGACACCGGTGCTACATCTGTTGAGGTTGTCGGTTCTGGTAATGCTGTGACCGAGGCATCTTATGACGCTGTATCTCGTAAGCTGACCCTGACTATGGGTGCTACCTATACCACTGCTAACGATGTGGACAGTGCCATTACTACCGCTGTAGGCAACCTCGGTGATAAGGAACCTGACGTCCCCTACGCCAACGTGAAGGAATATGTGGATGAGAAGATTGCCGACGTTGTTGCTGGGTCTATTGAAGGTCTGGGCGACCTGGCTTCCAAGGATAAGGTCGCAGAAGCTGACCTGGAAGCTACCCTGGCTGCCAAGATTAACGGGAAGGCCGATGTGGGTACCGATGATGATGAAGCAACTGCCGACACCGTGAAGGGCGCAAAGAAGTATGCTGAGGCCGAGGCTGACGCTGCCGAAACTGCTGCCAAGGCGTATGCCGATGGTCTGGTCGGTGCTCTGGATGTTGCTGACAGCGCCGTCGCTACCCAGCTTGTGAGTGCTGTGTCCGAGGAAGATGGTAAGATTACTGTCACTCGCCGCGCTCTGGTGGCAGAGGACATCCCTGAAATTGCTCAGTCCAAGGTAACAGGTCTGACTGATGCTCTGGATGGCAAGCAGGATTCTCTGGTGTTCAACACTGCTTATGATGGCTCTACCAACAAGGTTGCCACCATGACTGACGTGACCAATGCGGTTGCTGGCCTGTCTGGTGCTATGCATTATATTGGTGAGTCTACTACCGACCCCGCTACTGAAGTTACTGTTTCTGGTGTGGACGAGTTTGCCAAGGGCGATGTGGTAACCTACAACGCCAAGGAGTATGTCTACGATGGTGCTACCTGGCGTGAGCTGGGCGATGAGTCTTCCTTCGCCGTGAAGGGCAGCATCAAGGATACTGATATCGCTGCTGACGCTGCGATTGCACAGTCTAAGATTGCTGGCCTGGAAACTGCTCTCGCTGCAAAGGCCACTCCTGCTGACATCACCACTGCCATTGAGGGTCTTGATGTTGCAGACGAGGCTGTGTCTGGTCAGGTTGTTAGTGCCGTTGTTGAGACTGATGGTAAGATTGCTGTATCCCGTCGCGCACTTGTGGCCGATGATATCCCCACTCTGGCAATCGCTAAGGTGGAAGGGCTGCAGGATGCTCTGGACGGTAAGGCTGTGGAGTCTGACATCACTGACGCCATTGCTGCTCTTGATGTTGAAGACTCTGCCGTTGATGGACAGGTTGTTTCTGCTGTTGCGGAAACTGATGGTAAGATTACTGTCACCCGTCGTGCACTGGTCGCAAACGATATTCCTGAGCTGGCACAGAACAAGATTACTGGCCTGACCACCGCTCTGGCTGGCAAGCAGGACAACATCACTTTCGAGACCGCCTATGACGCTTCCACAAATAAGGCCGCTACCATGACCGATGTGGATGCCGCTGAGACCGCCGCGAAGGAATACACTGACACCGCTCTGACCTGGGGTAGCTTCTAATCACATTCCCATAACAAATGGGGCGGGTGTTACCCCGCCCCTTCATTATTTTTAGCTTTAACTCTGTAGAACGGAGGTAGAGAAAACAGATGGCTTTATTCAAAATCTTAAAGGGAGACAGCTCCCGTATTTCCACAGATGTAACGCCGTTCCATGACGGCTATGCCTATTTCACCCCCGACGATGGGGGTTTTTATATTGACTCCGAAGATAACGGTGAACAGAAGCGGCACCGCATCAATCCTGTAAACTCCAGCGGGAGCACTGCTGTATCTGCCACACTGCTTTCAGGCGGGTGGTCTTCTGGAGAACAGACATTACAAATTAGCGGAGTTACTGCAGAATCCAATGGAGTTATTGGCCTGTCTCAATCAGTTTCAGACGCTGAGATGGAGGCAGCAAAAAATGCAGAACTCTATGTGTGCGGGCAAGGAACAGGAACTATCACAATTGCAGCTTATGGCGAAACGCCTACACGAGATATTCCCGTTGTTGTTATTCTGCTTGGTTGATATGGAGGTGCATGTAAATGAGCGATACGACCGCGAACTATGGCCTGTATATCACAGATGATAGCTCAGAGCGATTCCTTGAGTGGCGCACCAAAATGAATGGAACAGAAAATTCTAACATGGTCAAGATTGACGCTGCCCTCGGCGAAAAGGCAAACAGCAGCGTACTCGTTTCTGCAACTCTTCTGGCAAGTGCTTGGACTGGTATTGATTCACCGTTCACACAGGACATTACCGTTACCGGGCTGACTGCCACACAAAACGGTACTATTTCTGTTGCCCATAACGCAACGTTTGAGCAACGTGAAATGGCGCGGGAGGCAATGCTTTCTGTGGTCGGACAGGAAGACGGCAAGTTAACGATTGCCGCCGATGGAGAGATGCCAGACATCGACATCCCTGTTTATATCATTCTTTTAGGTTAAAAGGAGGGCAAGGATATGCCAATTTTATCTAATTTCCCAGGCGGCTCTGGTGGCGGTGGTGGGCTGGCACTGGCTGCTGTTTCTAATATTACCACGCTTACTTCATCTGGAAAAGTATATATCAAATGGACAGACCCAGACGACCTTGTTGTTGCCGAATCTACACTCGCTTCATGGGGAGGCACTCTGCTTGTTCGTAAGGCTGGCTCCATGCCGACAAGCCGCAGAGATGGTACTGTTGTGATTGACAGCACAACTCGCAACCAGTATTCCAATGCATATTTCTGCGACAGCGGTCTGTCTGATGGAACGACCTACTACTATAAATTCTTCCCATACACCACAACCGGTACTTATACGGATAGTGAAGATGATGAGTTTAGCGCCACTCCTACTGCTCAGGTGGCAGGGATTGATAGCTGGAATGTCACAAGTATTGTTGCTTCCGAGGAAGCTGGTAACGGCAAGATGACCATCAAATGGTCTGACCCTGCTGCTACCATTACGAGTGACGGCGTTACTCTTGCAACGTGGGCAAGCACTACTGTCGTTGTGAAGGAAGGTTCTTACGCCACTGACAAGGATGACTCTGATGCAGTCTATACGCTGAAAGTAACGACTCGGAATCAGTATGCCAACACTCCGCTGACTGTAACTGGTCTGACCAATGGCACGACTTATTACATCAGTTTCTTCCCTGAGACTACGGATGGCGGTATCAATACCTCCACTACCCAGCGTGATACCGGTGTGGCAAACCGAATTACGATTGCAAACATTCCTTCACAAAGTGGCAGTCTGACCTATACCGGTGGTTCTCAGTCTCCAACATGGAGCAACTATAATACGACATACATGACTATCGGCGGCACAACCTCCGGTACAAACGCCGGCAGTTATAATGCGACCTTCACTCCTACCACGGATTATCGGTGGAGCGATGGTACCACAACCGCCAAGACTGTTGCTTGGTCTATCGGAAAAGCAACCGGTACGCTGACTGTTAGCAAGTCTACGGTTAATCTGAACCCCAATGTGTTAACCGATACCTTCACTATTGGGGGCAATCACGACGGTACTATCAGCGTTGTCTCAAACAATACAGGTATTGCAACTGTTTCCCGTAGTGGCAACACTGTTACTGTGTCCCATGTAAACAAGACAACCGGTTCTACAACCATTACTGTTAGCTGCACTGCGGGAACCAACTACACCGCCCCGGCGAACAAAACTGTCAACGTTGAGGCAAAATTCGTCAGCGCAGTTCTGAATGAAAATGATTGGTCTGTTATCCGAGATGTTTCAGATGCAAGTGAAGGTAGTAACTATTGGGCTGTCGGTGACCGAAAGGCAGTTACAGTCAACGGCACTGTCGGAACTCAGGCAATCAATGGAACCTATTATGTTTACATTCTCGGATTTAACCACAATAGTTCTCGTGAAGGAACCGGTATCACTTTCGGTACGTTCAAGACGGCTCTGAGCGGAGGCACTGATATCTGTCTGATTGATAGCCATTATAATAGCTACTCTACTGGAGGACAGAAGTGGTTCAATATGAACCATAGCTCTAACACAAACTCCGGCGGCTGGAAGGGCTGTGACCTTCGGTACGATGTACTTGGCAGCACCAACGTAAACAATGGTGATGCAACGGCCACATGTGCAACCTCTCCTGTCTCTGGAACCTTAATGGCCGCTCTCCCAAGCGACCTGCGTGCCGTCATGAAGCCGATGAACATCTACACCGACAACACGGGTGGCGGTTCCAACAACGCTTCTTATGTCACAAAGTCGGTTGATTATCTTCCTCTTCTGGCCGAATGTGAGATTTTTGGCGATGGATATGGTTATAGTGGTAGCGGCTACGCTAATGATGCGGAGAAAAATTACCAGCAACAGTACCAATACTACAAAAATGGTAATAGCAAGGTGAAATACCGTCACAGCTCAACAAGTTCCACTGCTTATTGGTGGGAGCGTTCTCCTTATTGCAACAACAGCTACAACTTCTGCCGTGTGAACACGAGCGGCGGCGCGAACACCGCCAACGCAGGGAATTCCTATGGGCTCGCCCCGGCTTTCAGGGTCTAATCTTGAACCAAATGAATCAAGCCCACGACAGTGGGCGGATTCATAGCATGTGAAACTATATAAGGGGTTGCCCCTCTGCGGTTTAGGATGGGAACCTCGTCCCCCCCCCTATTTGAATATCAGCATGGTTGCATTTGCCTTTGTTCGCAGATGCATTTTTTTGTTTCTGCGGAGGGGTTGCCCCTTTGTGATTAGTCCAAGAGGACAACACAATAAAAAGAACGAAAGGAGATTTCTATGTCAGTTTTGAAAGCACATCGGTCTGAAAGCAAGGCAGAGTACATCAATGTCGCCAACAAAATCTACATTCAGACCATCAACTTCCTGTCACGCCTGTCCTCGCGTTATTCAAGACTTGTTGCGTCAGAAGTGTCATCGCTTGCCTCGGAGGTGTTAGACCACACTGAAAAGGCAAATAGCATCTATCCTTCTGATGCAATGAGGAAAGAACTTCGTAAGACACATTTACTTGAAGCACGAGCATCCCTGATGGCACTCGATGTTCATCTTAGCCATTGTTATGAACTGATGATGACTAACCCGTCAGGATGTTTTACGACAGGAAGCGGAAACAGCGTTAAGTCTTCAGATGCCAAAAAGAAATTAGAACATATGGCACAAGAACTTGGCGAGCTAATCGACCGAGAGAACGGGTTATTAACGAATGTGCTGAAGAGCGACAAAGGCAGGAAATAATGAAAATATGGGTGTATCTCTGTAAAACCTGTCGGTGGGTGTGTTTTTTCGTACTCCCGTGTTCCACTGCTAATTGGTGGGAGCGTTCTCCTAATTGCAACAACAGCAACAACTTCTGCAATGTGAACACGAACGGCAACGCGAACAACAACAACGCAAGGAATTCCAATGGGCTCGCCCCGGATTTCGTAAACCAGAAATGGTTAGGGTCAAACGCAGTAGCTCGAACCAGAGTGAACTACGACCTTTACGAAAGGAGAGATACTTCCCGTGACACAAGTCCAAAACTGCCCTTTGATGCTCAGACACGAACGCCGCCGGGAAACCGAGCGTGCATGGCGGGCGATGTATCTTACCCCGTTTCATGTGTGGGAGCAAAGCATATTAGACGATACCCTACAAGACATATGTACGGAGGGCGAATAATTTTATGAGTAGACGGAGCGGCCGTTACGAGCGTCGCAAAGCAAAACGAGAGGCAAACAAATTGCAGCGCAGTTTGGACGTTGGTGGTCTAAACGAGGTGTTCACTTACCATGATTTGTATAAAGCAGGTAAGCAGTGCTGTAATGCCGTGCGCTGGAAGAATAGTACACAACGATTTGAGCTACATCTGTTTTCTGGTACTGCCCGGAGACGGAAGCTCCTCTTGGAGCACAAGTGGATTCCTGGTGGGTACGTCCACTTCGTGATTTCTGAGCGTGGAAAAACAAGACCTATCGATGCACCGCGTATTCAAGACAGACAGGTACATAAGGTGTTTACGCAGAAAGTCCTGTTGCCGCTTTACTTGCCAAGTATGATATGGAACAATGGCGCAAGCCTTCCCGGAAAAGGATTCGAGTTCTCCAAACAAGAACTGCGAAAAGATTTGCGCTACCATTTCCGACGATATGGAAGGGACGGGCATGTCATCCTACTGGACTTTAAGCAGTTCTTTCCTTCTGTGTCACACGAAATGATATTCAGACGGCATAAGCAACTCTTACACAATCACGATTTAAGAGAGCTGGGCGACAGCATTGTAAATACCGTACCCGGTGGCGCGGGACTCCCGCTTGGTGTTGAACCGAGTCAAGCAGAAATGATAGCATTTCCTTCTGCGCTGGACAACTACATTAAATGCCAGCTATCCATTCAATGTGCTGGACATTATATGGATGACTACTACGTCATTGTGCCACCAGATAGAGACCCAAAGGAAATCATGAATTTGGTTGTAGCCAAAGCGGAAAGTTTACGATTGACCATAAGCCGTTCGAAGTCAAGGATTGTACCACTGACAAAGCCATTCAGATATTGTAAAGCAAAATATCGGTTGACGGAAACTGGGAAAGTTATTGTTAATGGCAACCGTGATGGAGTCAAAAGAGCGCGTAGAAAGATAAAGGCTTTCTATAAGAAGATTCAAAACGGTGAGATGTCCTATGAAGATTTGTGGACATCAGTCAATGGTATGCTGGCTTACTTTGAATCGTATAACGACCACAATCGAGTTTTGCGGCTTAGAAGGCTGTTCTATGCAATATTCGGGTTCTCTCCCGAACGAATTGAAAACTTCAGAGAAAGAGGAATTAAAGGTGAAATATATTGTTCATAAAAGATTTAAGAACAAAGCCATATGTGGTGATGTGAACCTGCCCGCTCTCACAGAATGTGAGAGTTACGATGGATTCATTACATATGAAGGTAAAACTATCTGCTGCGAAACCAGTGAGAATGCGCATCAATACTTTTCCCGGAATGACGATGGTATGGGCATGGTTCGAGGCCATCTCACGCAGTCCATCCAAAAAGCTTTATCAAAACGAGATAGCGATTATCAGGATAGATGGGACATGGTGTGGGATGACAATGTATGTAAAAAGTATAAGCGTACCGACTATGAAGATTACTGGTTATGGAACCACGAATTCTTTCATGCAAGCATTGATGACCTGCGACATATTGCTCAATTAGTCGGTGTAAAGGAGGTTATGTGAGATGTATCGCATTATTAAGATTGATGGTACAGAGCTTGGTATTACGGATTCTGTAACATATATCAAAATCAGTGAAAGCGGTAGCTATGTTAACGCTACCGAAGAGGATGCTATCGGTGTTGCCTTCAATAGTGAGCCATATAATCTGATTGGGCATGAAGATATCGAGGGTGCTGATACTGTAGTTGTATCAAAGACCGATGGAGGAAGCATGGTTTATGAGCAGCAGAACCTTGTTGATGAACTTATTCTCGCTGCATTGGAGGTATGACGATGAAGAAAAAGCTTATGGATATGTATAAGTCCGGCGTGATTGACACTGTCGGACTGCTTAAAGCAGTAGAACGTGGTTGGATTACCATCGCAGAAGTCGTTGAGATTGTCGGAGAGGATAATGCTATCTCTGTTATTATGACCGCAAAACTCAGCGAGATATCCAAGGTATGCAACGCTGTCATCGTCGCAGGTATTGATATTACTTTTGGCGATGAGAATGTGCATTTCAATTTAAGCATTGAAGACCAATCAAATATCAATAACCTGTTTAGAGTGGTCGAGCTGGGTGGTACTGAGTTCCCATACCAGTCTGACGGTGGTGTTTGCCGCGTATATTCTGCCAGTGAAATCGTTCAAATTTATGTGGCGACTCAGACGCTTATTACTTCGCAGACCACCTATCATAACGAGTTGAAGCAGTATGTACAGACACTTGATAACGTGGAGGATATTTCCGCTATTCAGTACGGAATGACTCTTCCTGAGCCGTATCTCACAGAGATGAATGAAAAGCTTGCGGTCGCACAGCAGCAGATGGAAGCAATCGTTGCTAATATGGCACAGGCTGCACTGAAGGAGTAATTCTACATGGCACATCGTCATGTATTAAAAGAAATTATTCTTGCAATCATTGGCGGTCTGATTTACATACTGATTGAACTTATATGGCGTGGCCACACGCATATCTCCATGTTTATTCTTGGCGGAATTTGCTTTGTGGCGATAGGTCTTATCAATGAGTTATTCTCATGGGAACTCGGGCTTGTATGGCAGTCTGTTATAGGAGCAGTCATTGTTACTGTTCTTGAATTTATTACAGGTTTGGTTGTGAATATATGGCTTGGGCTTGGTGTATGGGACTATTCTAACATGCCATTTAATCTTCTCGGTCAAATATGCCTACCATTCGCGTTCGCATGGGTAGCATTATCAGCGATTGCCATTGTTCTTGATGACTACCTAAGATACTGGATGTTTGGAGAAGAGAAGCCACGCTATAAGCTAATTTGAGCAAAGTTTATATTAAACAAAAATGGGAGCACGACGTATGTCGGCTCCCATTACGTATTTCTGTGGATAAAACAACGGTTTTACAAGGAGGTTGCTTATGAGCAATAAGAATAAGCCTGCGCTGAATTTGCGCTATTACAACAAGGATATTGATGATGACCTTCCTTATGTCGGTCAGCTCAATTATGACGAAGAGACTGGCTACATTTACGACGAAGAAGGCGACGTCGTTGATGAAGACACCATCGCTGGCTTCTGTGCTGGCGATGGTAGAGGGGACGACGAGGACGACTAATCGCCATTTGCGTCAGGAGGGAACATGCAATGACAAATGAAGAAAAGATATGGCGGTTCCTAAAAGACTGCGGATTGAATGACTATGGTGCAGCTGGTTTGATGGGAAACCTTTATGCAGAAAGCGGATTAAGTCCCAAAAACCTTCAGAATACCTATGAGAAAAAGCTCGGCTATACAGACGATTCCTACACGGACGCTATTGATAGCGGGGATTATTCCAATTTTATAAATGACAGCGCTGGATACGGACTGGCGCAGTGGACTTATTGGTCTCGCAAGCAGGCTCTCCTCGCCTTCTGCAAGGCTTCAGGAGCCTCTATCGGTGACCTTGACATGCAGCTTGCCTTTCTAATTAAAGAGCTGTCAGAGGGCTATAGCGGCGTTCTAAGCACACTTAAAAACGCATCATCCGTACTTGAAGCATCTAACGCAGTGTTGCTCCAATTTGAACGGCCAGCCGACCAAAGTCAATCTGTTCAATCAAAGCGAGCTGGATATGGACAAACATATTATTCCAAGTTCGCAGGAACTACCACGGAAGGAGTGAGTAACGGAATGAGTAATAGTTCTCTTGTAGCATATACGAAAATTTCGCCCAATAGAACGAGCCCAAGAAAAAATGCAATTGATAGAATTTCAATCCACTGCGTTGTTGGTCAGTGTAGTGTTGAGACGCTCGGAAGCATTTTCGCACCATCGTCTCGGCAAGCATCTTCTAACTATGGCGTCGGCTATGATGGTCGAATCGGTATGTATGTTGAAGAAAAAGACCGTTCTTGGTGTACGTCTTCTGCGGCAAATGATAATCGTGCCGTCACGATTGAAGTTGCCAGTGATACATATGAACCGTACAAAGTAAATAGTGCAGCATATTCTGGACTTCTTGATTTGGTTACAGATATCTGTCGGCGCAATGGCAAGTCAAAGCTTGTGTGGTTTGGCGACAAAGATAAAACGCTTGCCTATTCTCCGAAGTCCAATGAGATGGTGCTGACTGTTCACCGTTGGTTTGCTAACAAGTCATGCCCCGGTGATTATCTTTATAATCTCCACCCGCAAATCGTCACCGAGGTGAACCGGCGTCTCTCCGGTGGTACTGTCAACACTGGAACTGCCGTTAGCTATCAGGTTAAGGTCACTGCAAAGGACGGTCTGAACTGTCGTACTGCACCTATCAGCGGTTCTGTTGTAACCGCCTATGAGAATGGTACTATCCTCAACATTTCCAAGGAACAAAATGGTTGGGGATATACTGGTGTCGGCTGGGTGTCCCTTGAGTGGACGGAGAGAATTGCATCTACGACTGTTACAGAGGAGGATGAAGATATGACTTTGGATACTTTTAAGAAGCTGATGAACGAATACCGCGAAGAGCTGCGTGACAATGACTGT
>OGRQ01001658.1_pt1 | contig 19707 bp, 16 predicted proteins | sample 1553521 | NCBI WGS metagenome assembly OGRQ01 (sample SAMEA2580088, study PRJEB22360) | human gut metagenome | biome: human gut; feature: human-associated habitat; material: faeces | place: Denmark | collected 2008/2010
TAAAATAAGAAATGTCTCTTGAGAATATCCATTATCCTTGTTTGTATCAAGAAATTGAGATAATCTCTCTTCTACAAGAAAAGATTTCGTAGCGAAATCTACAGGTCCAAGTCCTTCACGGTATTCATAAATACGTGCTTCACCAGAAATTTTGCAGATGATATCATCAATAGACCGAAAATCATGGCTTTGAAAATACAGTATGGGCCTTAATGCATGAACATAAGAAAGTATTTGTTTATATTTCATAAGACATTGATCCTTAATAAAAATTTAATATATGTTCTGAATTATACAGTCTTATGAATTAATATTTTTTAATGATAATATTTGATATCTTTTTAAGAGTTCTGTCACATCCATATAAACAAGAGGACTATTACGTAATCCTTTATAATCAAGTCCATCTAAAATAGGAAAATTACTATTGACTGTATCGCTATCTAATTCTTCTCTAGTTATCCTACTACGAACAAAATCGCCTTTGCCAAGATAAAGAACCAATATTTTACGTTCTGTTTCTTGAATTATATCATCCCATGATTCGTGGGTAGTTTTTTTAATAAAAGTAAGACTGCCTTTTGATAGAGCATCACGATCTTGACTGACAATATCTTTTTTTACACCTTTCAAAAGTAACGAAACTGCTGCATCTTCACTTTCTATATTTGAACACAAACATTTATTTATATGCGTTGTCGCTTTCTTTTTTATATTATCATTTAAAATGTTAAATGATAATAGAGAAAAAAATATTCCAGGAGCCATTTCGAACATTGTATTTGAAAACAATGGTTCTTCGAGCTCAACAAGTTTCCAATATTTATTTACAAGCTGTAACGATGCTTCTGACAAGAATGGAAAATCAAACGCATGCTCGAATATATCGTTTTTCAATTGTAAATATGACTCATGGTATCCATTGATGATTTTATCCCATTTTTCTTCTGAATCATGAACAGTTTCAATCTGCTTTTTTTGCTCTTCAAGAAAGAGCAAAGGATAGATGGATTCCTGTATACTTTCTTTCGGCAAATGAGGACAAAAAATTTCTATGAGGGCTTTTGCCGCTTCTATATCGCTGAGTCCTGAGGGTATTAATTCAAGTTCATGCCTCTTTTCTTCAAAATTATGAGCAATTAACCACCGAAGCAAAACTCCTTTTCTATATAAAGCAAGCACATCCTGAAGATGGAATTGCTCTTCAAGCTCTCCAAGAGAGCGGATGGGATATCCATTTACTTGAATAAAAAATTTAATATTCTTAATCATATCAATGTATCCTTATTTTAAAATCCAAAAAAATTTGCTATACTCGAACAAGCATTTTGAATGCCATGCATTACAGTTTTTCCCGCAGCAGCAATACTATCCCCTATTTTTTTAGCTTTTTCCCAAGCACTATCACGAAGTTTTTGAGCACCCGCACAAACAGTTCTCCCTACAGTTGATCCTGCTACATAACCTAAAGTTCCTCCCACAAATCCTCCTATACCCGCTCCTATTGGACCTAAAATAGCTCCTATAGTTGCTCCAACAGTAGAGCCTTTTATAGAAGCTACAGTTCCTGCAACAACTGAGCATGCACATTGTTCTATTTCGCGTACGCCATCACCAACGCTTATTTCATTTTGAGCGACTTTGTAAGCTATACATGCGCTATCGACAGCTGTACTGGCTATCATACCGATTGTAGTTGGATTTTTGAGTATAGTGGTAGGAAAAGGTATAGGAGGTAAAGGCAATGGTGTTGTTGGAATGACACTGTAAATTTTTTTTGGAATATGACGCTCAATATAAACTTTCAATGCTCCTGCAACAGCACAAGTAGCCCCACTTTTAGCTCCATCTCGTATAACAGATTCTGCTATTTTTTTACTATCTATTTCTTTATCGTCTATGATACAATTAGCAAATGCAAATGCTCCTCCCATTGCAGCTCCTTGCAACCCTGCAATTCCTGCCTGTTTTCCAAGGTATAACGCAAGTTTTTTATTAGTATAATTATTCCACGATTTATTAGGAATTATACCGTCTTGCTGAATATTCTCTTGCTCTTTTTTTATATGCTCTACAGTAATGGAAGTACTTTCTACACCACTTTGATTAAGTTTTGAGTCACTAATTCCATTTTGAACATGCCCATCGGGAACAAGACGTTCCTGTCCACTATAATCTCCAGCTTCAAAAGCTTTATTGGAAGCATCCGCGTTTGAGTAGCATTTAGCCTGCACAAGCTGTACTGTTGTTCCTTTTTCATCGAATATAGCTATATCCGCAGAATTTTTTTCATAATTTGTACCTGGAACTGGGCGAAGCACTTCTGCATGATAATCATTACCCTTGAGTGCTGCATCCATATTAAATGATGCCACATGTTCAGACTCAAATAAGTATCCGAATAAATTAGGATTATTATTTATGTTTCCATCACGAGTTGTAATTGTTTGCGCTAAATCCTTATTAGCTTCTGAAATAGCTTTATCAATGCTCGATAGATAGGTTCCATATTGGATAGCATTCATGCCTTTAGAGCTCGCTTCTAATTCCTTTTCAAGCCAGCTCTCCTGTGCCATTCCTTTTGATATTGCTATATGTAGTGACTCTTTTTTATTGTTATAAATTTGAAGAATGGCAATGGTATCACTAGAAAATTCTATACATTTATCATCAGATAGTTGTGGTAATTCTTTTTTTAATTTATTAGCCAACCATTCTTCATCACTCTCTAATTCATTTTTTAGAGAATAATCGTTAAGCCATCGGGCAAGTAATTCTTGTATTTTTGTATAATCTTCGGCGTGCACAACGTTCTCCTTTTACAAATAAATTCAAAGAGTTCGATAAAAAAGATAAATGCTCTCGCGAGTAACAGGATTACACTACTTATCCTCAAAAAGTATCCAATATATCCTTGAGCCAGCTCACACGCCGGGCCGTCATTTCGAGCCGCCAGCCTGTCGTAATAAGGCCAGCGGCAGTTCCTCCAAGGACAGACATCATCGTGTCGCACGAACCATCCCTATACTTGAGCCAAGCCCGTTGGGAATCACGCAACAAGGTCTTTTGCCTCTCATTCATTGCCTGCATTGTTTGCTGATATGTGGTGTTGAGAAGAGCTTCTACGCGTTCATCTTCCGCAGTTAGGCAATCCTGCATGGCAACGGTGACACCGTCGCTTTTCTCCATACACTGGGCGTATTCCGCACTGAGCAGGGAATTCGGTGCAGAAGCGTTTCCTTCAGTATGCTGCTCTATGACATGCCCGCTCTTGTATACTTCCATCCGTGAACATTCTTCACCGTATACATTCCAGAATTGTTGGACATCGTAATTCACTGAAACCCGGTTGCCCTCCTCTCCCAGCTCCCGATCAAGCCGATCCGGATCGGCAATCATGAAAACGGATTCTCCGGAATCAAGCTGAAATGCGCCATAGCACATATCTCCACACTGTGAGCCCTTGTAGACTCCCGTGAGAGTTCCGCTATCGAGTATTTTTGAGGGGCATAATGCCTCTGAATCTGCATAGACATTGGATGTGAGGCAGAGCAGAACAAAAGAAAAGTTCATCCACTTAAAAATTTTCATTATTCACCTGTGATTATTAATCTTTCACATGCCAGACTAGTCCCCTATTCCAAGTGAGAATAACCTATTTAAATACCGAGTAAATTGAAATTTCATTCAGATTCCACAACTGTGTGGACTGGATTCGCCATATTTTGCGAGACACTTTTCCACACTGCTATGGACTCTCATGGAAAAAATGCTTGCCGTGATGGTAGCACTACCGCATGATAGTGAAAAATATGTGGAGGAACGTGTGTGCCTAAAGCCACTTTTGATTCTGCTCGTGAAATGCTGACTTCTACTGAGATGGACTCTTCGCGAGTCTCCCGTCTGCTCCGTATTGTACAGTCTATCCGGGAAGATCCCCATCAGCCCCTGACTAAACTCTGGGCTCACCTTGGTATAGGAAAAAGCCAATTTTATAAGGACAGAGCGGCTCTTGCGGAAGTAGGATTTCAGTTTGAATACAATAGAACTAAAGGATTTCAAATTGTTGAAGACAGATTGACACCTATCACGGGACTGGGGTTGTCTGATCGCCTTGTGGTCATGTTTGCCTTGGAGCAACTGAGTGCCACCGGTGACGGTACCCTTGCTGCACTTGCCATAGATGCGGGGAGAAAACTGGCGGGAGGATTGCCTTCTCCCTTCAAAGAAAAACTGCTGGCTTGTTTTGATGAGCGAGTGACAGCCACCGGTTTTGGTGTACAACCTGAAATACTTACCATTATCAGAGATGCTGTTACAGAAGGTAGGCGAATACGGATTCTGTATACCCGCAGTGGAACGTGGGATACCCAATGGCGTGAAGTTGATCCCCGACACATATACATGCGCCAGCGCACCCTTTATCTCTATGCCCGGACAGTCGACGAGAAACCACGCCAATGGAAAGTATTCCGCATAAGCCGGATTGAACAAATTCAGCTTACTGGAATAAGCATAACTTGGCGCACCGATGAGGACGACGGTTTTCTTGCCAAGCAACGAAATGCCTTTGATGCTTTTATCGGGGACAAAACTCATGCTATTACGGTCAGGTTTACCGGGCAGGCCCGACATTACGTTCAGGAGCGCCAATGGCACCCGAGCCAAGTACTGGAAGATGACGGAAATGGAGGAGTACTGTTTACCGTTCAGGTCGCAGAGCCTCTGGAGGTTATCCGGTGGGCACGACAGTTTGGCGATGAAGCTCATGTTGTCTGCCCAACAGATTTGTCCTTGTGGAGTTGAATAAAAAGACTGTTTCTTTGAGGTGCATTTTACGCATCTTAAAAGGATACGCAACATCAATTTTATTAAGAAAAAAATCCTGTTATCCTACCTGCTTTACTCAATCTGTTTTAGCGGGGATGGATTCATATGGAAAATCGAAGCATCGCTTCAGTGGCAGCCCAAAATATTACACTCCGTCGCAAGGCATTGGGGCTGACTCAGGCACAAGTAGCAAATAAAATCTTAGTGGAGAAAGAGAGTATCTCCCGTATGGAAAGTGGTAAAATTTCTTTGAATTTAGAACGGCTTCAGCAATTTGCAGAACTTTTTGGATGTCCTGTGACAGATTTACTCAAAGAACCTTCGCAAGATGCCAAAGTACAAGCAGAAACTATAGCTGCTTTAATCAGCACTCTTGAACCAGAAGAACGAGAGATATTAGTTAATATAGTTACAGAAGTAGTGCGACTTTTTTCTACAAAAAAAACACATAACTAGGGTCAGAATTCATTAAATGAGATAGAAAATAACAGAAACAGTAAGGCAAATGGCTGAGAAAGAGGTATGCCACAGCGGGTAGACATTTTGCGACATGTCGTTAGTCTCTCATCTTATTAAATATACTTTCAATGGGATTTCTACGTTATAATAAAGTCTTGTCGAAAGAAGACACTCCATTTCTGGCTTTCTTGGGAGATATGCAGATCGTCATCCCTCTGACTTTCAGAGCCCCCCTCAACTAGGCTGCATCACAAACCTCCGCTGCCAGAAACATGCTGTTATCGGGAGAAGGTCCTGAAAAATGACAGTTCTCTTCTAATCTTTGCTCTATCCTTCCGTGAACAGAAGTAAGACAGTACACCTTGTGGAGAAGACCATTCTTTTAATGCAAAAGGAAGGCTGACCAGCACGAGTTGCTGGCAGCCATTTTTTGGGGGTATTCTCGGATTTGAGTAGATGGTGTAAACAATATTCCGGCAGATAGATTGGCTGAAATAAAGTGGGGAAGTATGACAGTACGGTTTTCGGCTATAGAGGTGATACGCAAGAGTGACAAAGAATGCTTTCAAGGAATGGACGGTGAACGTACCCTTCAGGATTTTTGGGCGTGGGCCTTTTCGGATTTGGTCAGCAATACGGAGCGCGGCAAGCTGTCGGAATACATCGTCGCAACGGCAATGGGTTGTGACGGGGGGATCAGTCCCACATGGGGAAGCTTTGATCTCCTTTCACCTGAGGGCATCAAAATCGAGGTCAAGGCGTCGGCCTACATCCAGTCATGGGAACAAAAGGATTTTTCCAGGATAGGGTTCAATATTGCCGAAAGCCTGTATTGGGATGGCGTTGCCTATGCCAAGGAGAAAAAGCGTCAGGCGGATGTTTACGTGTTTTGCGTGCTCAAGCATAAGAAACAGGATACCTTCAATCCGCTCGATTTGGAGCAATGGGATTTCTATCCCGTCTCCACAGCTATCCTGAATGAGATTGTGAAAGGGCAAAAAACGATTTGCTTGGCACGGGTTGCCGAGTTGTGCGGCAGGGGGCCATGCACATACCAGATGCTGAGAAAAGCTGTGGTTGAGGTGTGGCAGAACGGCGGCGCACGGCACACACTACAAAACGAAAGTCCCTACAGCAAAATAGTGTGAATGGTACCGAAAATGATGAATATTCCCTTATCTAAAATTCCCATTATGCCTTTGCGGGAAGTTGTTCTGTTTCCCAGAGGGATCATACCACTTCTTGTTGGCCGTGAACTTACCATCAGGGCAATAGGACGAGCGGTCAGCTATCATAGCCGAAAAATTTTCATGGTGACTCAACGTGATCCCGTTGCATGGGATATCCGTTCGCGAAGTGAACTTTTTGAAATTGGTACCGTCGCCAAGATATTGGAAGTGGTAGAGGGGCCTCAACCCGATACTCTAAGAGTCCTGTTTGAAGGGCTCTATCGTGCCAGATTTATTCCTTATGGAGGCTGTGATCTCAAACACGTTTCAAGAAAAGTCACGTCGCTTGCAGATGTGTATCCCTTTGAAGAACGTTCTCATCCTGTATCAAAACAACGTATCAGCGAATTTTTAGCGGCATTGAATGCCTATATAGTCAAATCAGAGAAACCAGCCCCAAAAGTTATAGAAAGGATTATAAATAGGGAAATTACATTCAGCCAAGCATCACCAGGCATTATGGCTGATACGGTCATGCAATACATCAGAGTTGATTACCGGGAAAAACAGGAACTCCTTGAGTTGGCTGACGCGGTGGAAAGAATGGATGCTGTCTATGAATTACTTCAAGATAACTGTTGAACCTGTAGATCGTTGATGACAAAATATAGATTATGCTGTAGTAATTTTTGATTTTATAAAATAGTTTTTCAAACTATATTTATAAAAAATCACTTTGTTCTACAAAGACCTACTTTCCTTTTCGTGAAAGCAGGTCTTTTTTTTTAATAAAAATCCGCCAAACTTTTCATCATATAATATGCCCAGTTTACCATAATCCTTCACGATAAGAACATGTGCACAATGGAAATTATCATCAAATTTTTTGTATGTTTGTTCTAGGTCTGATTGTATTACTAAAAAGATAAAGAAAAGAATAAACAAAGATAAATAAAAGATAACAAAGAAGAAAAAAGAAAGATAACAACAAGTATAGACAAAAGAACAAAGAAATAACAAAAAAAAGACAAAAAGAAAGAATAAGAAAACATTAATCTCACACCACACAGGTGTGAGAGAAAGAAAAGCATAGCTCATCATGATCCACCAGAGGAGGAGAGATAAAAAGATCAAGATCACAGAAAGATCACATTTATTTTTAACACATGCTCATGAGAATATGAAACTAAATAAAAGGAGTTCTCATGATGATAAAAGTTACATTTGAAGATGTTTTTGATGGATTACAAATCCTTCCTTCAAGAGACGACACTGAAGGTAAATTCATCGACATCTTGGAGAAGCAAAAGGAACTTATGGAATTTGCGATAGCAAACCATAGCAAAGTCATGCAAATTCGTTTTGATCTTCATTACCCCTCTGATGGTTCTATTCTTTCTTCATCTGATGACATATCGGTTTTTAGTTATAACCTTTCACGGAGATTGAGACGAAAGGTTATAGCAACACATAAAGTTGATCCATTCTACCTTTGGGTTAGAGAGATTCATGGATCATCTTTTCCACATTATCATTTCCTTATTTGGATTAATGCAAATGCCATAAAGAATAAATTTACTATTTTTGATATCGCAAATGAAACATGGAAAAATACTTTAAATACAAACGAAGAAGGTCTTGTTCATTATTGTTTGAACTCCAAAAGAGATCCTGAATATGACAATGGAATTGTCATAGATAAAAACAAACAAGATTTTATCATGAAAAGAGATGTGGCGTTTCGTTCTGGAAGCTATCTTTCAAAAACATTCAGCAAAGATGCTCTTGATAAACATGCATGGCGATATGGATATTCAAGACTTCCAAGGGCATAACAAAAGGAGAAAACTCATGTTTGGAGATGAAATATTCTTGGATCAATTGCGTAAGGAACTGCCTCCAGTTTTTACAAGAGAATTTGCCTCTGAGAAGATTGGAAGAATCTTTTCTGCTAAGAGCATGTCAAATGCGGATGCGCTTGGTATTGGACCTTCTGTGAAAGTCAGGATCGGCAAGAAAATTGGATATGAAAGAGATTCTTTTCTTCAATGGCTACGAGGAAAAATAAAACATGATGCTCCTCATGTAAAAAAAGAAAACACGTTCCATTATATGCCTAGCTCAACACCATTCAGAATGTTTTGACTTGGATTAGATGAATGGTGCTCTTTTTATCAACACTTTACTGAAAAAGGAGTTTTCCATGCTTAAGATTTCCGATGCAATCAATGTCCAGGTTCTTCAGCTTCCCAACGATAAGAATAGAAAGACTGCAATTGTGTCTGCAAGCCTTGTGATGCCGGATGGAAGAGTCATAAATGATATTTGTTCCGCATCTCCTCGTTCTCCTTTTGAAAATGAGAACACCCTTGAATTGGCCAAAAATAGGGTTGTAAACATGATTAAACAAAAAGCCGAACCCTATATCAAAAATCCTCAAAATGGCTCTCAGGATGATAAAAGTAGATTCAAGGGAGGAGGAGACAAGCCTGCCAGCCGGAGTCAACTTTCCCTCATTCGCAACAAGGCTCAGGAGAGGGGGAAAAATCCAGAAGAGCTTGCGGCTTCCCATTTTGGCAAACAGCTACAGGATATCAAGGGATACGAAGCTGATAGCCTGATCAAAGAACTCCTTACAAGAACACGCTAGTCCGACAGCTGGGTATCCGAACGCCATCGGATACCCACTATCTGCCCAATACGCTATATTGGCAGCACAACCCATTTCGCGTATATTCCAAAAATACTCTCATCTTATTCATATTTTTACAGAAACGGAATGCAAACGTGAAATACAAGCCTCCCGTTACCATTACTCCTGTCATCCTTCGACTCGTGAGTGAAATCAGCGAGCTTATGGGGCATGTTCAAGCCCTTTCGACTTCTCCATTCCTGCGCAAGGAAAACTGGATTCGGACTATCCATGTCTCATTAGCCATTGAGAACAACACGCTCACTCTGGAGCAGGTCACAGCGGTTCTGAACGGAAAGCATGTATTGGGTCAACCTCGTGAAATTCAAGAAGTTCGTAATACTTTCATTGTAGATGAACATTTGGAAACATGGAACCTTTCCTCGCAAAACGATATTCTTGCGGCCCATACCATGCTGATGGCTGGCCTTTTGTGGAGCATCCGGAACAACTTCGAACTGGAGGCGTTGGTGTCTTTCAAGGTAGCCTTGTAGTGCATATGGCACCTCCAGCTCACTTGGTTTATGGACACATGGCCAACCTTTTGACGAGGCTTGCAACATCCGACGATCACCCTTTGGTAACAAGTTGTATATTTCATTATGAATTTGAATTCATTCATCCCTTTGAAGATGGTAATGGGCGGATGGGCAGACTGTGGCAAACGCTTATACTGAGCCGCTGGAAACCGCTGTTTGCATTTTTGCCGGTCGAAACCGTTATCCGTGGGCGTCAGGAAGGATACTATGCAGCCCTAGCTAAGGCAGACAGCGCGGGTGAATCCACCCCATTTGTGGAGTTCCTGCTGGATGCTTTGCATGTGGCATTGAACGAAGCTATTACCACGGATGTGGAACACACCGATCCAGCTATCGATCCAGATACCGATCCAGTTAAAAAGCTTCTGTATGTGTTTCGGGAAAAACCTGAGCAGGGAATTGCAAGCCTCATGGCGGCACTGGGCCTCAGCCATCGTCCTACATTCCGCCGAAACTACCTGAATCCGGCTCTTGCTCAAGTGTATGTGGAGCGTACTATTCCAGACAAGCCCAACAGTCCGGCACAAAAATACCGATTGACAGAAAAAGGCCGCCAGTTGATACACTGAGCCCGTTTCCATTTTGTGCGGTTTGAACCTGTTCAGGTGTCCAAAATCCCTTGCCCGTTGGGAAGAAATTCCTCCGCACAACGCACCGCACGCACAAGCCGTTTGTTGTCGAATGATGCCAAAGTCCATCGACCATGCGTATGGGAAAATCCGCCCTATGTGCTCTTCAGGTTAAGGCTTAGCTGAGTTGAATTTGTCTTGGAAGGGTTACGGCAGGGCTGGGAGTATGGCCAGCGTTCCCTCTCTGAGTCCTTCGAGTGCTTCAGTTAGAGGAATGTAGAGATCCAGATATTCTGCTCTGGCTTGATTTTTCGAGCTAGTTTAACCTGTTGAAATAATTATATCAACAAGTAAAGGCCATCGTTTTACGTAGGGTTTACGGCGCAACACGGGCGAAAAAAGGGGGATTCGGAGCGCGTTCACCGGGGCAATTCCAACGGGTACCCGGCGATTGATAGGCTGAAGAAACGAATCTCCTGAGATACTCTGCCGTATCTCGGGAGCTACTCCACCTGAACTAGCAACGTGGTCAAACGGTTGGCCAAGACACTGAAGCTCTATTTTCTGGATACAGGACTGGTATGCTACCTGACAGGATGGACGTCTCTGGAGACAGCGGAAGCGGGAGCTATGGCAGGGGCGTTATTCGAGACATGGGTGATAGGGCAGATACTGAGAGAACGTTTGAAAACTCAACATATTGAAATTGAATGTTTTTATTTTTTCTGTCTGCCGATAGGACGATAATGGCGCAATTGCCTGCCGGACGGTAGATTCCCACCCCAAGAATATGGCCAAGTTACAGAAGTCCTATCCGCTGTAGAGGAAAGTAAAAAATAAAAATTAAATAATTTTAAAATGTTATATTTCTAAACGCGCTCTAAACAAACGACACAAAAAAGACTGTGAAACATCAGTAGTTACCCTGAGTACTTTTTGAACGAGTTAATCCACTTCACTGTGGGACTATACGCCTAAGGAACGGCTAAAATCTGTCCGAAAATGGGGACCACCTCTAATCTAACCCACCATTGCCCCGTACCAAGGGGACGGCAAGGTTGGGTAGGCGTAGAGAATATGCCCGAACACGGCATCGGCCATTTGGCTGACTTCTTCTTCACCGTAGCTATCCACAGGAAGACCGCTTGCATCGCTCCACAAAAAATCTTTGATGGCAATACGCACAGCATCACGGGTACTTTCTTTTTCAGCCCAATGGTCGGTACTGAGCTTTCCAGCTTTGAGCGTTGCCAGTAACTCTTGGGACACGGCCTTGACCCGCTTGATATCCTGTTTGTTCAAGTTGTCTTTTTTGAGCAAGTCGAAAATGGCGAGGCTTTCTTCACTGAGGCCCTCCCGAAGAGCCCTGCTTTCTTCGTCGTCAAGGTTGCGCACGAAGACAAGCAGTTCTTCAAACGTTTTTTCAATGGTAACGCGATCCTTCTCTTTGTTGTACTCAGTAATAATCTTCTCGTAGTGCTGTTGAAAATCGGTCCGCAAGGGATTCTGTGCCAACATGCGCCCCAATTTTTTCTCAATGGCGTCCTTGAGGCTCTGCGTCAGCGTGTTTTTGCGAGGACTGCGTGCAAATTCTGCCCGCAATTTGTCAAAATCCACCTTGCTGATGTCATACGGCCTTCCTTCATGGCCTGCTTGTGAAGCATCGGTGGCTATGGCCGCATCCACAACTTCGTGAAGGCTCTTGATAATATCAGAAATGTCGGCCTGCTCCCGATCTTCCTGCAAGCTCTTGTAGATGATATTCGTCGCATCATAGGCTGTGCGGAACGCATTGATGCCATTGATATTGATACAGGCCTTGAATTTTTTGAATACTTCGCGGCACATGATTTCAAAGCGCTTGCGAGTCTGATCATTTTCGTTGGCGGCTTCCTTCGCCTGCATGATGGCGGCGTTACGGGCAAAACCGGTGCTTTCACTTACAGCGTCGAGGCTGGCCCCTCTGTCATGCAGAAACTGCCGTACAAACCCCACAGACTCTTGGAGGTCGGCCAACAACTCTTCGTCTGGCCGTGCAGGGTCTGTGCCTTCAGAGCCACCGCCGCGCCCTTCGTCTCCTTGCCCTGCAAACGTGGCAAGGGCTTTGCGCAGGTTTTTCAAAATGCCGCAGTAATCGACAATGAGGCCGTTATTCTTTCCGCTGCTGATGCGATTGGCTCTGGCAATGGCCTGCATGAGCGTGTGAGCCTTGAGGGGCTTGTCAAGATACAGCGTGGAAAGGCTGGGCACGTCAAAGCCGGTTAGCCACATGGCACAGACGATGGCAATACGGAAGGGGTGTTCCGGCTCCTTGAAGGCTTCATCCAAAGGCATGCGCTGCATGGTGCGGAATTGAGGCTTCTGCCGCAGAGATTCTGGTAAATCGATTCCTTCCTTGATCAGCTTCCGATGGGGTTTGATGTCGATGTCCCACTGGCGAAACTTCTCTACTTCCCCTTGTTCTTCACTGACAACCACGGCAGCGATAGTGTCTTGCATCCACTGGATTTGACGCTGGCGATACATTTCCTCCTGTTCATCCGCTGCTTTTTTGAGTTCAATGCGCAGGCTAGCCAAATGACCCTGCCAATGAGTCTCAATGAGTCGGTGCATGCGGGCGCAGGTAATTTTGTCAATGCACACCAGCATGACCTTGCCTGATTCCCAGGCGCGTGCGTAGTGCTGCACAAAGTCCTGAGCGATCTGATCCAGGCGCTTTTCCGCCGTGATGATGTGATAATCCCGGCGCAGTTCCTTTTCCAGACGCTCCTGCACGTTGATGTCGTCTATCTCCAGAGCTTCCAGCTTTTCGGCTAGGCGTTCGTTGATGTCGGAAGTCGCCAGCCCCAGCTTGTCGCCGCGTGCGTCGTAATACAGAGGCACTGTAGCGTTGTCGTCCACCGCTCGCTGAAAGTCGTATGTGGAAACGTACTCCCCAAACACACGGCGTGTGATTTCGTCACTGGTGAAGAGGGGTGTACCTGTAAACCCCAGATAGCTGGCATTGGGCAGGGCATTACGCAAATTGAGCGCCAAGGTGCCGTATTGTGTGCGGTGGGCCTCATCGGTGATGACGATGATGTCATCCCGTTCGCTGTATGACTGGGAGCCATCCAAAGACTGATTGAATTTCTGGATCAGTGAGAAGACGTAGGACTTATGCTCGCGTAAAAGGGTTTTGAGGTGTTCTCCGCCAGTAGCACGGCAGGGGTCTCGATCATTGTCTGCAACACCGCACCCGGCAAAGGTTTTGTAAATTTGGGTATCCAAATCGTCACGGTCAGTGAGGATCAGAAAGGTGAAGTTGCCCCCCAGAGTCCGATGCATTTTGCGCGTGAAAAAGACCATGGAATAACTTTTTCCTGCTCCTTGCGTGTGCCAGAAAACACCGAGTTTGCCCTGACGATTGCCTCTGTCCTTCACGGCTTCAATGGCCCGGTTTACACCGAGGTATTGATGATTTCTCGCAATGATTTTTCTGGGTTCCCCGGCTGAGTCATCAAAAATGATGAAATTTTCCAGAAGATCAAGCAGGTTGGACTTTGTGCAAATACCCTTGAGCAGGGTTTCCATGTCCACTACGCCGGGGGCGTCTTCTTCCAAACGTTTCCAATGGTGAAAATACTCGAAACGACTGGTGACAGAGCCTATTTTGGCATCAATGCCGTTGGCGAGAATGATAAAGGCATTATGCTGAAAAAGGTGCGGGATAGTATCTTTGTAATCTTTAAAATTTTTCTCAAAAGCGGCGCGGATATTGTGGTTGATGTTCTTCAACTCCATAAAGATGACGGGCAGGCCATTGAGAAAACATACGATGTCAGCCCTGCGGCGGTATAAATCACCGCGTACCCACAGTTCGCGAACACAGAGAAAATGGTTGTTATCCGGGTTGGTAAAGTCCACCACGCGCACGCGCTGCTTGACGCGCTCGCCGTTCTCTTTGCGAAAGGTGACGTGCACGCCATCGCGCAGCAGGTGGTACTTTTCCCTATTGGCTGCAAGCAGGGTCTGGCTGGCGCTCGCACCAGCCAGCTGGCGCAGGGCATCTTCACAGGCAGATTCCGGCAATTGGGGATTGAGGCGACGCAAAGCGGCCCGCAAAGGACGCTTCAGCACAACCTCTTTGTCTGAATCTCGCCCCAGCGTTCCCTCCGGGCCAAAGGTCTCGGTATTATAGGCGTAAACAGATTCCCAACCGAGCACCTGTTCGAGATACTCAGCTGTGGTCTGCTGCACCAAGGTGTCTTCGGTATATTTTGTGCTGGAAACCAACGTTCACCTCCTACAGCTCAAACCCCATTTCGCCAAGAAAACGTGACGGCTGTTTATTCCAATTAAATACACGGTCTGAGTAGGTCATTGTCAGACTGTCTTGTGCGCGTGTTATGGCAACAAAGCAGTTTCTGCGCTCTTCTTGCATTTCTGAAGAATCATCACCTTTTTTGACAGCAGCCCAACTAGGTAATTGGTCTTCCACCATGCCCAGCAGGTAGACATGCCCAAATTCCATGCCCTTTGAAGCATGAATGGTAAAACAGGGAATGGCATTTGCAGGTCTTGGAGATGTTTTGGATGACAAATCAAGCTCATGCAGGAACTGATAGAGACTCACTTCCTCATCGTCAAATTTCTTCATTATGTCTGCAAGCAATGCCCTCCATACTTCCTGCTCTTCTTCAAATTCATTAAATACATTTTCTTCAGGGCGAGGCTTCGTTTGGCACTCCTTGGCCCAAGCAAGTAAACTATCAGCAAATTCACGATACTTTAAGGATTCTAGGAGTGGTTTGATGTCTCTCTGGAGTAGTAAGTGTGTGCGCCCGTCGATGTCCTCACCACGAAGCCTCACCTCTTCAAGCCACGCACGCAGCAAATCCTGCCCATCAGCAGATGCACGGGAAAGAACTTGAGCCTGCTCAATGCGTATTCCCTCAAGTTCGTAAAAGGCCTTCAGGAGTCGAGCAAGCGATTGCTTGTCTTCTTTGGAGTTTGCCAGGCGCAGAATAGAGTGCAACATTCGCATTGGAGCACTCAAAAACTCATTTTTGCGGGTGGCAAAATATGCAGGCACTTCCATTTCGAAAAACTTTTTCCCAACTGCCTCTATCAGTTTATTTGTGCGAGCAAGAACAGCGCAACGGAGTTGTTCTTCAATGGGTTTTTCTAAAATATCACGTACAATCCACTCTGTTTCCTCATCAAGATCATCAAAGCCTTTCACACGGACAACATCGCCACTTTGCCCTTGCTTTACTGCCTTCAGGGGCTTTTTCCCGACTGCGCGGTTTTGGTTCTTTACAATCAAGGCATTGGCAAGCTCAATGACAGCTGCCGGGCAACGAAAATTTTCGGGCAGTTGCAATATGGATACATCAAATTCTTGTCTTAGCTCTTGGAATCGTTGGTGACTTGCACCGTTCCACTCATAAAGAATCTGGTCATCATCAGCCACGGCGAACAGCGTTGCAGGGTCTGGGCGGGCAATGTGCGCCAGTATCTGATACTGAGATTTATTGGTGTCTTGAAACTCATCAACAAGTACGTGCTTATATACTTTGCGAATATGCTTTGCGAGAAATGGAAATTTCTTTAAAAGCTCAAGTGCTTCAGCAATCAAACTGGGAAAATCGAGCGCATTTGCGCGGCATAATGCTTCGCGGTAGGCCACGTACACGCGAGCCAGTGGAACGGCATTTTCCACATTCGTCTGTTGCAAAAAGTCCTTAACGTCTTCGGTAGAGATACATGCTTCCAGAAGGCGTGTTATGGCAGGCAAAAGCTGCGCGGCTTTGAAGTGCTCTGGGAGCGGATTGTCCCAATCTTTGCGGAACTCCCCAAGCACATCGTCCAGCACAGCTATGCGGTCGGCATCATCCGAAAGGATTTGAAAATCTGGACGAAAATTGAGGTGGTTACCATGCTGTTGCAGGAGTTCAGCCGCGTAAGAGTGAAAGGTGGTCAAGCGTACCCGCCCACGTTCAGCAGGAACCAACTCCTCAACTCTGCCACGCATTTCACCAGCGGCCTTATTGGTAAAGGTCAGCGCCAGTATGCGAAAATGCTGACCAGCCGACTCCTCCAAAATTTTGGCAATGCGAGAGGTCAAAACACGCGTTTTTCCTGAGCCGGGGCCTGCAAGCACAAGAAGAGGGCCGCTGTCCCACTCCACAGCTTCACGCTGGTTTTCATTGAGTTTTGACATGTTGAGCATGTAGCTTACCCTCCGGCCAGTTGGACAACACGGGTGATGACATCTTTGATGGATTGTGGAATGGCGCTTACACCACGTTGCCGTATCTCGGTCGCCAAGGCATTCGCAAATGCTGGCTTTCCGCCTGCTTGCTCAATCGCTGCGGCTATCATTTTTTTGCTTTTCTCATCGTCTGAAACAGTCAATCCTTGAATTTGCTTGCGAGTCTGAGGTAACAACATATTTGAAATAAAGCTGGAGTAACCATTGTGCCAAAATTCGTGCTCAATATCTAATTTGCTCCAAGTGACAGCTCTTTCTGAAATTGTTTCAGAGTTTTCAATGTATTTTTTGAATCTATTGATATATCTATTTCCTTCTCCATCTCCATCTGCAACTAAAAACCACTGGATGCCAAGAGACTTTGCAACCTTAACAAAAGGTTCACCTTTTTTATAAGACTGACTAAATTCAATTACTGAAACATTTACCTGCTCATGAGGAGCACCCATTATCTCAAAAAGCAAGGGTATAAGATAAAAATCTGATTCCCCTTCCACAAAAAACCAGCAGCGTGAAAACAGGTAGTGGCCTTTATTTAAACGAATATGATGATCAACACATTGCAACTCACGCTCATCAAACAAATCGGCAGAAACTTGCCCCACTTTTGTTTCGCCATTTTGCTTGTATAGTCTTCTCAACGATGTAATGGGCACCCGTGAAACCAAATCGCCGGAGTGGCTGGTAACCAGTCTTTGCCCTGCAATACCCTTGAGAAGGGTTCCCAGCGAGCGTATTGCTGAAGGATGAAGATGCGCCTCCGGCTCTTCCAGAGCCAGAAGCGGTGTTGATTCGGGAGCGTAGGCTGAGGCAAGGTTCAATTCTGTGAAAGCCTGAAAAAGCATCAAAACAGCAAGGCTTTGGGTTCCTTCACCGTGGCGGTGCAGTGGTAGCTTTGCCCCATGTTGTGATTTCAAATGAACTTGAACCTTTCCTGTCAAGTCAAAAAGCCTAGTGGGGATAGCCTCCAGAACAACAGTATCTGTAGCAGCCAACGGCACGAACTTACGCGCCTCACCAATTTTGTTGATGACTTTTCCCAAGTCTTCGTTGGCATCAATGACTGAAGCATTGACATCCTGTAGCTTATCTTCAATCTCCTTGATCTGTTCCGTAGGCAGATCAATAGTCTTCAAAAAACTGTTCCAAAACTGACCCCGTTGCCCAAATTCTTGCGATGCGTCCCTAATGGCAGAAAGGAAAAATAGCGGTGCAAATTTGACAAGTAAATTATGCGCGTTAGCGTTTTTGAGAACCAGCTCTGCCTTATCTGCATTAAGAAATGACCAACGAGTTTCAAAAAATGCAGTAACAGATTGGTAAGTTCCCGTTGCTTGCAGCCATATGTGATTTGTACCATTTGTCACATCTAGCTGAACTACTTCATTTAACTGCTGTGAGATAGCTTCAGGCCATTCATCTGCGTTGCCTTCAGCAAAATGCAAAAGTACAACTATGGGATCGGCAGTTAGCGGGCTAGTTGCGGCATCCTTCAAGTGAAAATCATACTCAGAAAATCTGCTGTCTTTTCTACTGCCAAATCCACGTGTAAGAACTATCTTGAGGGCTTCCAGCACAGTAGACTTACCTGCATTGTTTTCACCGATTAGTACGGTCAAATCATCAAGGGGCAAGTACAGTGAACGGATGCCGCGAAAATTGTTGATAGTTATGTCTTTCAGCTTCATACGGCTACCTCACCACTTATGAGTTTGGGAAGAAGCAGGTCACGGGCTTGGGCAAGTTTGTCATTTTGTACGTTCAAGCTGTCAATTTGGCTATGAAGTATTGTCACAATCTCAAGAAAATTCGAAATGATTATTTTGTCTGGAACAAGTATATTTTTACTATGAGCATAATCTCTATTCAATCCTGGAACAGCAACATCCGTGCTGATGAAATTCATATTGCCGATTGCATAGTAGAGGAATAAGTTAGCTTTTTCAGTATTTATATAGTAGGTTGTATCAATAGGGTAATAGTCTTTATTTACCCAGTATACACTGCCTACATTCCCCTTTCTGCCGATGACGATTCCGGGGGCTTTTGCCAGTGCTTTATTGTGCATCCCCACGTGTCCACTGGATGCGTATACAGGCACATCACCGCCAAGTCTGTTTTCTGCGGTTAAGGCCTTTCCATAGCGAAATGGGGCTACCTCTCCCAGCGTCTTTTTCTCCCACCCCTCCGGCACACCGTCCACCACCTTCACATGCTCATGACCGGGAAAGCGGAGGCGCACAAACCACTCTTTGTACAACTGCCGGGCCGATTCCTCCAGTAGCTGAATGCGGCGGCGGTTGTTTTCAATGAGGTCGTCGTAGGCGGAGAGAATGTCACCAATTCGTCTTTGAATTTGAACAGAAGGACATGGTATTTCAAGGTTTTCTGCGTCGCCAACACGGATGTGGTCAACTGTCGCTCCAAAGCCCATTCCCTGCAAACGCCCTTGAACATCGGGACTCATTAGGGCATACGCAAGGAAATTCCAATCAAGGACTTCCGTGAGAGGTCTATAATGAAATAATCGTTGACCCAAAAAAACATTCTGGTCTTGAGATGTAAACCTACCAACTTGGCCAACTGGTGCTTCGCGTGTCAAAATAACATCGCCATATTGAGGCTTTGATCTTCTTGTCCATTTCAAAAATGTTTCTTCAGTCACATATTTTACAGAGTCAAGGTGAACAAAACCATCTTTAATGTTAGTTGTCCTAATCATCTTAAATTTTGTTTCATAGTCCACGACAGGAGCTGTCTTATTCACACAATCTATAGCAAAGGCACATAAGTCGGATACTTTTTTCATGGGCCAGGTCATATCCCCAACCCCGCAAAATTTTCCTTGATCTTCGCGGCAAGCTGCATGGCTTCGGCGTTCAAGTCTTCCAGTTCCACATGGATTTCGCGCAGGGTCTCTTCAAAATCAAAATCTTCATCCACCTCTTCAGGGGCCACGCCAACATAGCGCCCTGGGGTCAGGCTCCAGTCGTTCTTTCCGATTTCCTCTCTGGCCACCAGCTTGACCAGCCCCGGCACGTGACACAGCGTTGCATCGGGAAAGCGCTCCACCAGCCAGTGGGCCTGACGATGGAAATAGCGGATCAGCCGTAGCTGCTCCACAGCATCCTGTCGGGCAGCATCGGCTTTTTTGCGGGCATTGTTCACGGTGCGGCTGGTTCCACGATGCCGC